>ENA-OQDD01000773-OQDD01000773.1-human-gut-metagenome-genome-assembly--contig:-NODE-773-length-12016-cov-2.353520_pt1 | contig 12016 bp, 16 predicted proteins | sample MGYA00242507_ERZ504598 | MGnify/ENA primary metagenome ERZ504598 (study PRJEB26092, sample SAMD00036318) | human gut metagenome | host: Homo sapiens | study: EMG produced TPA metagenomics assembly of... | reverse complement strand
CTGGTTGTCTTGGGATTGCCGGGTCGGGAAGTGGTGGTTGACATCGAGGCAGTATGGTGTAGCGGGTAAGGAAGGTGCACATAATTCATGCGCGAAGATGAACAGCCATCCGTGTTTCGCGGAACCGACACTTGGTCACTGTTGCTGCACTGGTCGGCTAAGGAGACCATGTTCAAATGCCTGAATGCTTCCGAGGTTGATTTTCGCGGGCACATGCGCATTCTGCCTTTTGCTGTAAATGAAAGCGGCGTATTCTCCGCCGAAGAATATCGTACGGTGGAGAAACGCCGGTTCACTATTCATTATTATTTGTTTCCGGATTTTGTCTTGACATTGAGTCTGTAAATCTCTTACAGCCTTTCCAGTTGTACCGTGAAGTGTCTCATCAACGGAGCTTCCCAGGTGATGCGCACTCCGCGGGTAATACTTTCCCGTTTGTCATATACATTTTTCAAAGCGGCTGCCACCACATCCATGTGGTTGTCGGTATACACGCGGCGGGGGATGGCAAGCCGAAGCAAGTCCAGGCCGTTGAAGCGGTTTTCGCGGGTCACCGGGTCGCGGTCTGCCAGCAGATACCCGATTTCGCAGCCGCGTATGCCTGCTTCCAGATAGAGCTCAGCGGTCAGTGTTTGTGCCGGGAATTCTTCTTTGGGCACATGTGTCAGCACTTTGGGGGCATCCACAAATATGGCATGGCCGCCTGCGGGACGTTGGTAGGGTATCCCGTACTCATCCAGTTTCATGGCTAGATAGCCCACCTGGTGAATGCGGGTTTCCAGATTGTCAAATTCAGTATTTTCATCCAGGCCGATGGCAAGGGCGTTCATGTCACGACCGTTCATGCCTCCGTAAGTAAGGTAGCCTTCGAACTGCACGCAGAAGCCTTTGGCACCTTCATACCAGTCTTTCCGGCGGGTGGCTATGAATCCGCCCATGTTGACAATACCGTCTTTTTGGCACTCATCGTCATACCGTCGGCAAGGTCAAACATCTCGCGGGTAATTTCCTTTATGCTCTTGTTGCGGTAACCTTCTTCTCTCATTTTGATGAAGTAGGCATTTTCCGCAAAGCGTGCCGAGTCAAAGAGAACGGGCTTGCCGTACTTGTCGGCAATGGCGCGGACTTCGCGCAGGTTCTGCATGGAAACCGGCTGGCCGCCTGCAGTGTTGTTGGTTATGGTGACGATGACGAACGGTATCCGTTCGCTATGTTCCTGTAATGCTTTTTCCAGTTTTTTAGGGTCTACATTGCCTTTGAAGGGAATTTCCAGCTGTGTCTGTTTGGCTTCGTCTATGGTGCAATCCAGAGCCAATGCCCGGCGTCCCTCGATATGTCCTTTGGTGGTGTCGAAGTGGGAGTTCCCGGCACAATGTCGCCCTCGTGCACCAGATAGGAGAAGAGTACATTTTCGGCAGCGCGTCCCTGGTGGGTGGGGATAATGTATTCAAATCCGGTGAGGCGGGTGATGACTTCCTTCAGTTTGAAGAATGAGGTGGCTCCGGCATAGCTTTCGTCACCCAGCATCATGCCTGCCCATTGGCGGTCGCTCATGGCTCCGGTGCCCGAGTCGGTGATGAGGTCGATATAAACTTGTTCCGATTTGAGTTGGAATACGTTGTAGTGGGCCTCTTTCAGCCATTGTTCGCGTTCCTGGCGGGTACTTTTGCGGATAGGTTCCACCATTTTGATTTTCCATGCTTCGGCAAATGGTAATTCCATAGACTCTGTATCTTTAATAATTTGACAATAGGTTAACGGATAAACCGATTATTGCGGTTTAATGTGCCGAATTTAGACAAAATCTATGTAATAACCAATTTAAATATGACTTTTTGTAATGTAAATGTCCGGACGAAATCACTTCGGCCGGACATCATCAAATAAACTTGGCAGAGTTTATTACCTTCTTTACTTTCTCTGAATTAGGTTTGATGAATGAAATGATGGACGGTTTGTCCGGCTCATTAGACTCAACGCTTTTTCCTCGAAAGCAATGATAAAGTATGCATGGCAGGTCTTCTGACTTGTTTCTGTTGCAGGCGCCTTCCCGGAAGAATATTCCAGTGGCATAGAGTAATTGTCTGCAACGTTGCACGAAACTTACAGCAGCGGGACTGTCCAGGATTTACACCTGATTCCCTTTTAATCGCTTTCCCAGAAGAGGGGGAGCGAACCAATGCATGACAAAGATACGGATTCTTTTTGAGAAAACAATTCTATGAGTGATAAATTTTCTTCCCCTCTCTCTTTCTTTTTGCCGACAAATTGGCAAGGTTTTGCCACCCTCTTGGCAAGACTTTGTCACCGCGTTGGCAAACTTTGCCATAGGCATGGCAAAAGTTTGCCAAAAGCATGGCAATAGGTTGGCAAAATTACTCTCTGATTGATAGTGACTTAAGGCGATTTAAGCAATCCGTCATGTCGGTAAGGTGAAAAGATACCAATACAAGCCACACTTGCCACAAGAACCTTCTCCAGAGGTATGCAAAGCATTTTGTTTGGTGTGGTAAAACGGGCTGTTATCTCTCTTTTGCCAGTGTGAATACAAACTCCAGTCCTCCACCTTGGTTGTTTTTGGCAGAGATGGTGCCTCCGTGAATAAGGACTGCATTCTTCACTATGGCGAGCCCCAAGCCGGTGCCGCCCAACTTGCGCGAGCGTCCTTTGTCTACACGGTAGAAGCGTTCGAACAAACGGTTCAGATGTTCGGGAGAAACGCCGATGCCGGTATCGGCAAAACTGAAATAGTAGTAATTCTCGTCTTCGCGGAAACAACTGATGTTGATGTGTATGTTGGTGCCGGCATAAGCGATGGCGTTGTCCATGAGATTGCGGAAGATGGAGTAGAGTAGAGAGTAGTTGCCCCGCAACTGTATCTTCGGTTTTAGGGAATTGACAACGGTGATTTGCTTCTGTTCCAGTTCCAGGGACACTTCGTTGACGATGTTTGAAACCAGCATGCTGATGTCCACCTTTTCCATATCAATCATGTTGGCGGCTTCGTCCATGCGGGTCAGTACGGATATGTCGCGCAGCAGGCGGCTCAGGCGGTTGCTTTGCGCGTAGCAGCGTTCCAGGAAGACCTGCATCTTTTCGGGTGCAATGTTTTCGTTGTTCACGATGGTTTCCAGATAACCTTGTATGCTGCTTACGGGGGTTTTCAGCTCGTGGGCGATGTTCTGGGTCAACTGCCGTTTCAGCCGTACTTGCTCTTCTTCCTGGGTGATGTCGTTGATGGAAATTTCAAAGCTGAGGTCTTGGAAGATGATGCACTCCACGATGAAGGTGCGTCCGTTCTTGTTGATGTGTACGGACATCCTTCGTTCTTCGTTGTAGGAGGGGCGCTTCTGCGCCTTGTTGATGAAATCCGTTATCTTCTGGAATTCGCAGATGGAGAATATCTCTTCGGTAGCCTGCAGGTTGGAGTCTGAAATCAGATTGCCGTATTGGGTGAACAGATTGTTTACCAATATCTCCTTTTTGTCTCTGTTGAATACGCCCAGTCCTTCGCGGGAGGTTTGCAAATGGGTGATAAGCTTTTCGCGCTCAATGTAAAGCGCCTCTTTGGTTTCGCGCAGGCGCTTGTATATCTGTATGATATGCTGCGAAATCTCTCCAAGCTCATTGTGCGGGAAGGCGGCTTGTATGTCCATGTCTATGGGTTCGTTCTTGTCGGCCCTTTTGGCAAACTCGCGCAGGTGGTTGATGGCGCTGCCCAGTTTGGAGGTGAATTTGTAGAAGACGGATATCAGCAACAGTGATACAATGACCGTGAACCAGATGTAGTGTGGGTCGGCAGCCAGATTGTTCATCAGGTTGACGTTGTAGGGGAGGCTGAACGGATGATGCAGCTTCGTAGGCGGTGGCAGAATAGAAATAGGTCTTGCCGGTGGTTTCGGAGATGCGCCGCAGGTCATAGCCCTTGCCGTCTTTCAGCGCTTTCTGTACTTCGGGGCGTTTGATGTGGTTGTCCAGTTCATGGCTGTCGTTCTGGGAGCTGTCGAACAATACGTTGCCATGAAGGTCTACCACAGTGACGCGCAATTCCTTGTTCACATGCTTGGAGATGTAGCTGTCCAGCATGGAAGTCCATAGCTGTCGGGGAGGTAGCGAAGCTCCTGGTGCAGTCTGTCGTTATAATCTTGCAGCTGCATGTCCAGCAGCTCCACTTTGTATTCCTTTTCCCGCTGATACTGGTAGGCGATGAAGCAGGCGGCGAATACGAGGAACAGCGAGATGACCGAAAGGAAAAGCTTCCGGCTGAAGGACAGAAAGTGTCTGTCGTTATTCGGCTTCGAAACAATAACCATATCCCAAGCGTGTTACGATACATTTGCCATAAACTCCGATTTTCTTGCGCAGACGTGTGATGTTCACGTCGATGGTGCGGTCCAGCACATATACTTCGTCGCTCCAGATGCGGTTCAGTATATCCTCGCGCGAGAATACGCGTCCTTTATTCTGCAAAAGCAGCAATAAGATTTCAAATTCTTTTTTGGTGAGCGGTGCCTCTTCGCCGTCAATGCAGACTTTCTTCTTGATGATGTCCAGTACCAGCGTCTTGTAGACAATCTGTTCCGGTGCATGTTCCGTTTCTCCTTGTCGGGTGCGTCTAAGTACGGCTTTGACACGTGCCGCCACTTCGCGCAGCGAGAAGGGTTTGGATATGTAGTCGTCCGCTCCCAGGTTGAAACCGGTCACGGTGTCATTTTCCGTATCTTTGGCGGTAATGAAGATGATGGGTATCTGGGCTGTCTTCTTGTCCTTCTTCAGCATGCTCGCCATTTTGAAGCCGGAAATTTCTCCCATCATCACGTCCAGCAGTAGCAGGCTGTAGCTGCCAATGTCCATTCTCAGAGCTTCTTCAGCGGAGTTTGCCGTATCCACTTCGTAGCCTTCGTTTTCGAGGTTGAACTTCAGAATTTCACATAAGTCTTCTTCATCGTCCACTACTAAAATCCGGTAATCGTTCATTGCTTTGTTGTTTATGTATGACAAGGATAAAACAATTCTCTTGTCACAAAGTTAAACTTTATTTCTTTTTATCGGCAAAAATAGTGCAAACCGAATGCAGAATTTCATGTTTGCATGAAAACTTGTGCTGAGATGCAGGCCATTTCTACTTTCTGGGTACAAAAGTGAGGCTAATTTGTTACGGAATGATGAAACAAGTGTTACATTTGGGTTACATTAAATTCTCGTTTATCTAAAAGCCCTGTCACATATAAAATATTATCTTTGCTTCGTAAATATTGAATTGTATGAAAGAACTTATGTATATCAGGAGTTTCTCTAAAAGGCGTTTGCCGGTTATTGTGGGAACTCTGCTTTTAGTGATAATCGGCTCTGTCTGGCTGAATACGGCTCCTTTCCGTTCGGGCTTTGATATCGCGGATGAGCTGGGCGGTAATATATTCCCTTCCAGTATCCTTTCAGTGGCTACCACCGATGCTCAGGTCATAGTGCCGGTAGACTCCATGTATGTAGGTAATCCGAAGTCGTGCATCGCTGTCCGTGTCCGTTCGAGGAATGCTTATAGCCGGGTGCGGGTAGAAGTTGCGGAGACTCCGTTCTTTTCCCGTTCAGTGTCGGAGTTTGTGCTGGCAAAACCGCGTACGGAGTATATTATCTATCCTGATATCATATGGAATTATGAGGCTCTGAAGAATAACAACCAGGCGGAACCCATTAGTGTGGCCGTTATGGTAGAGATGAACGGTAAGGATTTGGGGCAGAGGGTGCGTACTTTTTCCGTTCGCAGCATTAATGAATGTCTGTTGGGGTATGTCACGAATGGTACAAAATTCCATGATACCGGCATCTTTTTTGCAGCATATGTAAATGAGGAGAATCCTATGATTGACAAGCTGTTGCGTGAAGCGCTGGATACGCGTATCGTCAACCGTTTTTTAGGCTATCAGGGAGGTGCCGAAGTGGTGGACAGGCAGGTTTATGCCTTGTGGAATGTACTGCAGAAGCGTAAGTTCCGTTATAGCTCGGTCTCCAATACGAGCCTTTCCAGCAATGTGGTCTTTTCACAGCGTGTGCGCACGTTCGATGACGCCTTGGAGTCCTCGCAAATCAACTGTGTGGATGGAAGTGTGCTTTTTGCTTCTCTGCTCCGTGCCATCAACATAGAACCTATATTGGTGCGCACCCCGGGGCATATGTTTGTAGGATACTACACGGATTCCAGTCATAAAGACATGAATTTCCTTGAAACGACCATGATTGGTGATGTGGATTTGGATGATTTCTTTCCGGACGAACAGTTGGATTCGACGATGGTGGGAAAGTCGCAGAACCAGATGTCGCGCATCACCTTTGACAAGTCCAAGGAGTATGCCAATAAGAAGTATGCCCAGAATAAGGAAGGTATTCATTCCGGCAAACTGAACTATATGTTTCTGGAAATATCCAAAGAGGTGAGAAGGAGAATACAGCCGATAGGGAAATGAGGCGTAGAATGCAAACAGCCGATTCTCACGAACCGGCCGTTCCAATCATCATCTATGAATGAAGACCGTTGAGAGGCTTCAATGAATTAAAACTGAACACTAGTGATTTCTATCATAAAATTTATCAGCGCTGAAAGTATATGTAGCAGGTGTATATGTCTCTTTACCCTCAGTGTCTTTTCCATTAACAATTGCCCTTTTGATTGTTTGGATTTTCACGGTTTGCATTTCTCACACTCATGACTACGTGCTGTCATGAAATATCTGTACCATTATATATGTCACCACTGATATGGAAATTCCACAACATGGGGAAGAGACCAGTTTTTATAAGTGAAACTTGTATATATTAGTATTATGCTGAAAAATAAAATGTTAATGTAGATTATATATGGAATTTCACTACTGTCCCGTAAAAGTGGATAAATAGTTCTTTGAAATTATTGAAATATAGTCAATTACACGGTTTTTTGAAATGAAACGGACTTGATTTTGCAACTTTGCAGTCTAATACAAATGGCTGCTATGTTCCAAGACAAATACGTATTCTCTCAATTAACCGCTTTTCTGAACAGGACTCAGTTTAACAACTATGTTCGCAAGTATGGTGGCAACCGATATGTGAAACATTTCACTTGCTGGAATCAGATGCTCGCGATGATGTTTGGACAACTGAGTAACCGTGAGAGCCTGCGAGACTTAATCGTTGCTTTCGAGGCGCATAGGGCCAAGCAATATCATCTTGGGTTAGGTCGTGAACCGATAGCCAAGACAACTCTTGCGACAGCCAACCGGAACCGTGATTATAGAATTTTTGAAGAATTTGCATTCTATATGATGAAGGAAGCCTGCGAGAAGCGGACGACCAACATCCTTGACATTTCCGGAAAGAAATATGCGTTTGATTCAACAACGATTCCGTTATGTCTTGCAACATTCCCATGGGCAAAGTTCCGAAACAAGAAAGGAGGAGTTAAGGCTCATGTCTTATATGACATTGAAGCACAAGTTCCTGCCTTCTATACCGTAACCACTGCATCAAAGCATGATTCTACATTACTGTCTTCAATCCATTATGAACCAAATGCTTATTATATCTTCGACAGGGCTTATGATTCCTTTAAAGAACTCTATAAGATACATCTTACAGACTCTTTCTTTGTTGTCAGAGCCAAGACGAATTTAAAGTATAAGACAGTCCAATGGAAGCGAAGAATGCCAAAGAATATAATGACAGATGCGGAAGTGAAACTGACCGGCTATCTCTCCGAGAAGAAATATCCTGAGTCATTCAGACTCGTCCGATATTACGATGAAGAAGATGACCGTGAGTTCACTTTTTTGACAAATGCAAAACAACTTTCTGCACTGGATATCGCCAATCTTTATAAGAAAAGATGGTTAATCGAGCTGTTCTTCAAATGGCTCAAGCAGCATCTCAAGATAAAGAAATTTTGGGGCACAACAGAGAACGCTGTTCGCATACAAATCAGTGTGGCTATTATCACATACTGCCTTGTGGCTATTGTCCAACATGATATGAAGTTGAAACGCTCAACCTATGAAGTTTTGCAAATTCTCAGCATATCATTGACTGACAAAACCCACTTGCGTGACCTGTTCGATAAGACTAATTTCAATGATGTCAAAGATCTAAATAATCCCCTTATTCCGGGGCTATTTGATTAATTGTTTAACTCGTCCCATTTTAACGGGACACTAATGTAGAAATATTTATATGCATGAGATGAAAAATTTTAGCGGTTCTATAGTTCTACTGCTCTTTTTGTTGTACTCAGGAGCAGGCCATTGCAAGGATGTGTCGGTAAAGCCAATCACCGGTACATGGATAAATCTGGCATATCAGGATGTACGTAATAAGTATACCAATCCTCGGTATTTTGACAATACAGATCCGGATTTGTGGGAACAAAAGATACGAGAGTTATCAGATATGGGGATGGAATACTTGGTTTTTATGGCAGTAGCCAATGAAGGAAAGGCATATTATCCTTCCAAACTGATGCCGTGGGTATATCCTGCAAATAGGAAAAGTCCGGTGGATGCCATTATGGATGCGGCAGCCGATTAGGGATGAAAGTTTTTATGAGTACCGGATGGGCTAAAGATCAGGATGACAATTTGCGTGACCCGGTGGTAAAGCAGAGACAGTTGGACATGGTGAAAGAATTGGCGTCGATATATGGAACGCATGAGGCGCTTTATGGATGGTATTTGCCGGTTGAGGATTGTCTGTGCCCGATATTTCCGGAGCATGCGGTGCTTGCCGTCAATGCTCTGACCAAGCAGGCGCGTGCATTGACACCGGATAAGAAAATTTTAATATCCCCTTATGGTATTGTGAACTCTGACCTTGATAGCTCGGAATACGAGAAGCAGTTAGCCAAGTTGAAAGTTGATATCATAGCATACCAGGATGAGATTGGATGTGTACGAGAGGATTTTCCTCTGGTCCGTTTAAAGGAAAACTGGAAGAAACTGCGTACTATTCATGATCGGTTGGATATAGCTTTATGGGCAAATTGTGAAACATTCACATGGGAAAATAGACTTAACGACCGTACTTCCGCTTTGATTCCGGCTGCCTATTCACGCTTACTTTCTCAGCAAGCAGCAGCATCGGCAGCGGGAGTGGAGAATATTGTTTCTTTCATGTTTTGTGGCATCATTGAGAATCCGATGTCATCTTTTCAGTTAGGACAACCTATTTGGTCCAATTGTGCTTTTCAGAACTATATGGATTGGAAGCGGGGTACGAGATATTGGAAATTGCTTGAAGCTTCTTTCCTTGATAAATTGGCTAATGGTGCGACACCTGAGATGATAAGGGACGAAAAGACTCCATCGGCATTATTGGATGGCTTGATTGCTGAGGAAAACACCGGAGACATTTGTTGGATAATCTTTAATAAGGGATATCATGAGCTGCAGGTTGATTTGCAAAAGGAAATGGAGCTCCATGACGTTTTACTGCGTATGTTAAATTATAGGCCGGGAGGTATTAGACTGCCCTCGAAAGTCTATTTATATGCTTCACTAGATGGAGACTCGTATCGTTTATTATCTATTAAAGACACTCCTTCCTTCCAGAATGCCAAGCATGATGCCTGGATTGACGGAGTCTTGTTTGAAGGTATAGATGTCAATACCCGCTATCTCAAAGTTGCTTTTGAGGCAGATACGCCGGTGTATATGGATGAATTATTTGTTAATCCAGTAATCAGATAATAGGAAAGCCTCCCGATATTTTAGTGCATATTGGGAGGCCTTCTTTATTATCTCTATTTTTTATCAGTCGAACAGGCTCTTGAACTTCTTGAATATTTTCTCCTTAATCGAAGTGTTCGGCTTGAAGTTATCCGATTCTTCCATCTCCTCCAATGCTCTCTTCTCATCCTTGCTCAGCGTTTCGGTACGTATACGCTGACATTTACCAGCAAATCTCCCGTGCCGTATCCGTTCACGTTGGGTAAACCTTTGCCGCGCAGGCGGAGCACTTTTCCCGGTTGCGTACCTGAGTCAATTTTTACTTTCACCTTTCCATCAATCGTGGGAATTTCTACCGCACCACCCAAGGCTGCTGTCGGGAAGCTGAGGAGCAGATTGTAAATCAAGTCATTTTCGTCGCGTATCAGGTTCGGGTCTTGCTCTTCCTCTACAAGAATCAGCAGGTCACCCGGCATACCGTTGTGCTTGCCTGCATTTCCTTTTCCCCCCATAGAGAGTTGCATACCTTCTGCAACACCTTTCGGGATTTTTACGGTTACTACTTCTTCACCGTATACAATACCTTCACCGGCACATTCCTTACACTTGTTTTTGATGATTTTGCCTTCACCGCCACAAGTCGGACAAGTGGTTCTTGTTTGCATGGTGCCGAGTATGGTTTGCTGGTTACGGATTACCGTGCCACTGCCGTTACAAGTCGGGCAGGTTTCGGTGCCGCCGTTGCCTTCGGCTCCCGTACCATGACAGTGGGTACAAGGCACGTATTTCTTCAGCTTGAATTTCTTTTCCACACCGGTAGAGATTTCCTTGAGGTTCAGTTTTACCTTGACGCGCAAGTCCGAACCACGGTAACGGCGTTGTTGTGTGCCGCCACCTCCGCCGAAACCTCCAAAACCGCCAAAACCTCCTCCACTGTGTCCGCCAAAGATGTCACCGAACATGGAGAAGATGTCGTCCATGGACATGCCTCCACTGAAGCCGCCGAACGGACCACCATTACCGGCGGCACCACCCAGTCCGGCATGACCAAACTGATCGTAGCGGGCACGCTTGTCCGGATTGCTTAGTACGTCGTATGCCTCTGCCGCTTCCTTGAATTTCTCTTCGGCTGTTTTGTCGCCGGATTCTTGTCCGGATGATATTGGATGGCTTTCTTGCGATAGGCTTTCTTTATTTCTTCTACCGTTGCTGTCTTTTCGACTTCCAATACTTCGTAGTAATCTCTTTTTTCCATACAGTTTTATGTTATTCTCCGACTACCACTTTGGCATGACGGATCACTTTGTCGTTTAGGATGTAACCGGTTTGTACACAGTCCAGAATTTTGCCTTTCAGTGCTTCATTGGGTGCCGGAATCACGGCGATGGCTTCGTGATAGTCTGTATCGAGCGGTTGTTCCTTTGTCTCTATTACCTTAACGCCGTTTTGTCCCAATACAGACATGAACTTGTTGTAGATAAGTTCAACGCCTTCTTTTACGGCGGCTACGTCCGGTGGCTGTCTCCATGTTTTGGAGGCGCGTTCAAAGTCATCCACAATGGGTAGGATACTGCTGATACTCTTTTCACCACCGTTCAGGATGAGTTCTGCTTTCTCCTTCATGGTACGTTTGCGGTAATTGTCAAACTCGGCAGACAAGCGCAGGTATTTGTCCTTCTGCTCTTCAATCTGTTCATTGGCCTTTTCCAGTTCCTGGGCGAGCTTTTCTTCTTCTGTCAGGGGAGCTTCGTTTTCTTGTGAAGTTTCTTGTCCGACAGTTTCTTCGTCACATTCGTTAGGAGTAGCTTGAGTTTTCAGCTCCTCTTCCTGGTTGTTTTCTTTTTCTTTCGGATTCATATTGTTATGCTTATTATTCTTGTAAAATGATTTTGCTTTCATTGCTGTTAAGGGTTTAAGTTAATACGATATCAGTACCCCAGCAAAAACTTTGCCAAAATGGATGTTTTTGCCGAAAACGCTGCAAAGGTAATACTTTTATGTCAGATTGACAGCGCTTCTCTGTGTCTATTCATGGAAAATAACTATCTTTGCACTCGCAATTCGCAGACTAATAGGTATTAAATAGTAAATTGTAAATAAATAAATCGTAAATATAAAGATGATTACAGTCTCTAATGTCTCAGTACAGTTTGGTAAAAGAGTGTTGTTCAATGACGTAAACTTGAAGTTTACAAGTGGTAACTGTTATGGTATCATCGGTGCCAACGGCGCCGGAAAATCTACTTTCTTGAAAACGATTTCCGGAGAGCTGGACCCTACGACGGCTCCATCATGCTGGCTCCGGGAGAGCGTCTTTCCGTTTTGAG
>ENA-OQDD01000771-OQDD01000771.1-human-gut-metagenome-genome-assembly--contig:-NODE-771-length-12072-cov-4.358393_pt1 | contig 12072 bp, 15 predicted proteins | sample MGYA00242507_ERZ504598 | MGnify/ENA primary metagenome ERZ504598 (study PRJEB26092, sample SAMD00036318) | human gut metagenome | host: Homo sapiens | study: EMG produced TPA metagenomics assembly of... | reverse complement strand
TGATCAGCATGACCAGGGACGGAAACGTCTCCTTATAAGAGGAAAAAAGGGCACAGCCCGTAAAAAAGCATACGCAGGCACCTGCAGGGCGCTGCTCCGCTTCTTTGGAAAGCGGGGGAGCGGCTGCTGGTGCTTTTTTGCAAAATTGTAGAACAGTGCAACATGTTTTGCCGCTTTTGAGACGAAAAATTGCTACATCTGTGCAGGTTTTGCAACATGGATACAAGTTTTTGTGCAAAGAGATAAAAAAATGATATATTTTTAGGTAATTCTGGAAATTGAAATTCTTTGCAAAGTAGGGTATTCTATAAACACAGATATGGATTGTCCTACAATCCTACAACGTCGGACTTCTCGTCAATCAAACGATTCGGCAGAAGCAGTTGCACGAAAAATGCTTCTGCCCAAGAAAACAGGAGGACACTGTTATGAAAAAGATCTCTCGCCGCAGCTTTCTGAAGGTCGCCGGTATCGGCGCAGCAGCTTTGGGTCTGGCCGCTTGCGGCGGCTCTTCCGCAAGCACTACCACCAGCACCGCCAGCTCCACCGCAGCTTCTGCAGGCGGCAGCGATGCCGGTTTTACCAACACTACCCTGACCCTGTACAGCCCCGGCGGCGAAAACAGCGTGCCCACCAAGACCATCATCAAGTACGGTGAGCTGATCGAAGAGGCTACCGGCGGCGCAGTCAAGTGCGATGTACAGTACGGCGGCACGCTGGGCAACGATGCCGAGGCGATCGAGTCCACCCGTATGGGCACCATTGATCTGATCTTTGCAGGTACTTCCGGCTTTACTTCCTTCTACGACAAAGCCAAGGTCATGGATCTGCCCTTCCTGTTCACCAGCGCCGAGGAAGCCAACGAGGTGCTGAACAGCACCGACATCGGTGAGCAGATCTTTGCCGACTTCGGTGATTACGATCTGGTCTATCTGGCTGAGGGCGACAACGGTATGCGTCATGTTTCCACCGTCAAGAGCTGGGGTCAGATCGAGAAGGCCGACGATGTGATCGGCTTGAAGATCCGCGTGCCCCAGAGCCAGATGTACACCGACTGCTGGAGCACGCTGGGCGCTACCCCTGTGGCACTGGCTCTGACCGAATTGACTACCGCCTTGAGCAATGGCACCGCACAGGCACAGGACAACGCCACCTACCACGAAGTAGCAAATGCTACTTGGGACGATATCGGCTACTTCAGCTTTATCAATTATATGTGGATGGGCTGCACCATGGCTGCCAACAAGATCGCTTGGGATAAGCTGAACGAGACCACCCAGAATGTGCTGCGCGAGAAGGCAAAGGAGGCTGCACAGTTCAGCTTTGACTGCATCGCTGAGGATAACGTGACTGCCCGCAAGACCATGGAAGAGGGCGGCGTGCAGTTCTGCGATAACCCGGACATCGACTCCTTCAAGAAGAAGCTGGACATCCCCGCATACTACACCCGTTATGCCAGCGAGGCATGGTATGATCAGAGCCTGGTCGATACCATCTACAACTACGGCAATAAGTAAGACGGGAATCTCCCGAAGCTCGTTGTATTTGCAGCGGCGCAGGCCGATTTTCGGATGGGCCTGCGCCTTTTTTAAAAAAGGAATGGCAACATGAAAGTTTTGACAAAGATCACAGACACCATTTCCAAGGTGGCTGAGTGGATCATTATGGCAATGATCCTTGGCTTGGTTGGACTGATCGTGACCGAGCTGTGCCGCCGCAACTTTTTGAACCAAAGCTGGCTGCCCACCACCGAGCTGTGCGGCATTCTGTTTTTGTGGATGGCATTTATCGGCATCATCCCCCTGTACAACAAGTCCGGTCTGATCCGGCTGGATTTCCTTGTCACCCGCCTGCATGGTGTTGCTGCCGAGATCGTGTGGTACATCACCGATTTGATAGGTCTGGGTCTGGGCGTCGTGATGATCGTGGCCTTCAATGCACAGTACCGATTTGTGGCCTCCCGCACCTATGCCACCATGCCCAATGTTCACTATACCATCCAATACATCCCTATGGCGATTGCCGGTGCGTTCATTGCGCTGAAGAGCCTTGAGATGCTGGTCGGCCACATTGCCGCTAAGAAAGGAGGGAAGGCCGCATGATCCTCTTCTTGCTTGCATTCGTTGCATTTCTGATCATTGGCATTCCCATCTCGGTGTCCATCGGCTTCTCTGCCGTGCTGGGCTGCCTGTCTCTGGGCTACCCGCTGGTGGTCATCGGTCAAAAGATGGTTTCCGGTATTGACAGCTGGCTGCTCATCGCTATTCCGCTGTTCATTCTGGCGGGCAACCTGATGAACGCCGGTAAGATCACCGACGAGCTGTTCGGCACCGCCCGCGAGCTGGTGGGCTGGATTCCCGGTGGTCTGGGTCACGCCAACGTGCTGGCCTCGGTCATCTTTGCCGGTATGTCCGGATCTGCTTCTGCCGACGCCGGCGGTCTGGGCGCTATCGAGATCAAGGCCATGCGTGACCACGGCTACGACGATGATTTCTCCGCTGCCGTTACTGCTGCCTCCTCAGTCATCGGCCCATCTTCCCGCCCTCGATCCCGCTGATCATATACGGCGCGTCGGCCTCGGTCAGTGTGTCCAAGCTGTTTATGGGCGGTGTGATCCCGGCGCTGGTCATGGCAGTGCTGATGATGGTGCTCATCTACATCTACGCTGTCAAGCGCGGCTACGAGCGCACCGCTTTCAACCTGCGCAATCTGGCATGGCAGTTTGTTCATGCGCTGCCCGCCTGCATCACCCCCGTGATCATTCTGGCAGGCTTTACGCTGGGCTGGTTCACCCCCACCGAGGCCTCTGCAGTGGCAACCATCTATGCGCTGATCATCTCTGTGCTGGTCTATAAGAGCATGGATCTCAAAACCTTCCTGCAGTGCCTGAAGGAAAGTGCCATCTCCTCTGCAAACACACTGTTCATCATCGGTACTTCCACCCTGTTTACCTACGTCATGGCCAAGGAGGGCATCTCCGCCTCATCGCAAACACCATCACCGGTGTTTCCTCCAACCCGGCGGTTGTCATGTTCATTATCAACATCATCCTGCTGATCCTTGGCATGGTCATGGAGCCCGGCGCTATCCTGACCCTGATGCTGCCCGTGCTGCTGCCCATCGCCGACACCATGGGCTACAATCTGGTGTACTTCGGCGTTGTGGTGGTGCTGAACCTGATGATCGGTCAGGTCACTCCTCCCTTCGGCGTGTGCCTGTTTGTCATTTCGGACGTGAACAAGATCAAGCTGGAACGCATTTACAAGTCGATCCTGCCCTTCCTGGTTCCGTTGTTGATCACGCTGGCTGTCACCTGTATCTTCCCGCAGGTCGTTACCTTCCTGCCGGATATGCTGCTGGGTGCAACGGCTGCGTAAAAACGTACATCTTCAAATCTGATTGAGAGGGATACATATTATGGAACTTGCTATGCAACAGGAAAAAGCAAAGCAGCTGCGCGCAGACATTATCAAGATGCTGTATCTGTGCCAGTCCGGCCACCCGGGCGGATCACTGTCTCTGGTGGAGATGCTCATGGCTATCTACTATAACACTGCCCATGTGGACCCCAAGAACCCCAAGTGGAGGATCGTGACCGCATTGTGCTGAGCAAGGGTCACGGCTGCCCGGCACAGTACGCCATTCTGGCAGATCTGGGTTTCTTCCCCCGGGAGGATCTGTGGACCCTGCGCAAGCTGCACAGCCACCTGCAGGGCCATCCCGACTGCAACAAGACGCCGGGCATTGATGTGAACACCGGATCTCTGGGACAGGGCGTCAGCGTGGCAGGCGGTTTGGCTATGGCAGCCAAATACCTGCACAAGGACTACCGGGTATACGCCATTCTGGGCGATGGCGAGATCCAGGAAGGTCAGGTGTGGGAGGCAGCCGAGAGCGCTGTGAAGTACGGTCTGGACAATTTTGTGGTTCTGCTGGATCACAATGGCTGCAGATCGACGGCACCAACGATCAGGTCATGCCGGTGGGCGATCCCTGCGCCAAGTTTGCCGCCTTCGGGTTTGAGACCGTCAAGGTGGATGGCCATGATATTCAGGCCATCGTGGATGCCATTCAGGCACCCGTCACCCCGGGTAAGCCCCGTTTCATCTGCTGCGAGACCGTGAAGGGCAAGGGCGTTTCCTTTATGGAAACGTGGTCGGCTGGCACGGCAAGGCACCCAATAAGGAAGAGTACATCAAGGCTATGAAAGAACTGGGGGTAGAAGTAGATGGCTGAAAGTAAATCTATGCGCGTCGCCTACGGCGAGGCATTGCGTGATATCGGTGGTCTGAATGAGAAGGTCGTCGTCTGTGATGCAGACCTTGCACACGCTACCATGACCAACATCTTTGCCGAGAAGTATCCCGAGCGGTTCTTCAACTTCGGCATTGCCGAAGCCAACATGACCTGTGCTGCAGCAGGCATGGCACACAGCGGTTTGATCCCCTTCATCAGCACTTTTGCACTGTTTGGTACCGGCCGCGCCTACGAGCAGATCCGCAACAGCATTGCCTACGTCAACGCCAACGTCAAGGTGGCGTGCAGCCACAGCGGATTGTGCGTGGGCGAGGACGGCGGCAGCCATCAGACCGTGGAAGACATTGCCCTGATGCGCGTTGTGCCCAACATGACCATTCTGGTACCCTGCGACCCCATTGAGACCCGTAAGGCGGTTAAGGCAGCAATCGACATCAAGGGTCCTGTGTACATCCGCGTGGCACGTCCGGTGTCCGATGTGTACACCGAGGAGGACACCCCCTTTATCCCCGGCAAGGCCAACGTGATGAAGGATGGCTCTGATGTGGCGATCTTTGCCACCGGACTGATGATCCCGGAAGCTTTGAAGGCAGCGGATGCGCTGGAGGCCAAGGGCATCAGCACCGCTGTTGTCAACTTCCACACCATCAAACCCTTTGATACCGAGACTGCACTGGCCTATGCCAATAAGTGCAAGGCTGTTGTTACTGCCGAGGAGCACAGCATCATCGGCGGTCTGGGCGGTGTGACCGCCGAGACCATTGCCGGTAAGTGCAGCTGCAAGTTTGACCGCGTGGGCATTATGGATCGTTTTGGTCAGAGCGGCTCGCCCGCCGATCTGTTCAAGGAGTACGGTTTGACCGCCGAGAACATTGCAGCCCATGCCGAGGCGCTGCTGAAGTGAGCGTCTGCTGAAAAAAGGGGAATACAGGTATGAAATTCTACATTGATACGGCCAACGTGGACGAGATCCGCAAAGCAAACGATATGGCATCATTGCCGGTGTCACCACCAACCCCAGCCTGATCGCCAAGGAAGGCCGTGATTACGCCGAGACCCTGAAGGAAATCACCTCCATTGTGGATGGCCCCATCTCCGGCGAGGTCAAGGCCACTACGCTGGACGCTGCAGGGATGATCGAGGAAGGCCGTGCTATCTACGCACTGGATCCTGCGCACATGGTAGTGAAGATTCCCATGACGGCAGAGGGTCTGAAGGCCATCAAGGTGCTGAGCAGCGAGGGCATTCCCACCAACTGCACCCTGATCTTCAGCGCAAATCAGGCGCTGCTGGCTGCCCGTGCCGGTGCTGCCTATGTCAGCCCCTTTCTGGGGCGTCTGGACGATATCGGCCAGCCCGGCATCGACCTGATTCAGACCATTGCAGAGATGTTCGGCAATTACCCCGACATCCATACCGAGATCATCGCTGCCTCGGTGCGCAATCCTATCCACATCACGGACTGCGCACTGGCCGGTGCACACATTGCCACCGTGCCGTATAAGGTGCTGGAGCAGATGATCCACCACCCTCTGACTGATGCCGGCATTGAAAAGTTCCAGAAGGACTACGTTGCCGTCTTTGGTAAATAAGTGTGTTCCTGCGGCTGGTGCGTCCCGTAGCGCCGGTACAGGTTCCTGCAAAAAGAGTTGCCCGCGCCGGTTTTTCCGGTGCGGCAGCTTTTTTGCATAGAAAGGATAAGATTTTGCAATACGGAGTCACGATCGAACAGGAAATATTTCTGGAGTAGGATCTGTACGAAGATAAAAACGCTTGTTGACCTATAAAAACGTACTATCATTCTTCCCAACGCTCTGTAATTTTGGCACCCGCTCAGGCTGCTATCAAGAATCCCCGCAAGTGATTGCGTGAGCACTTGAAAAAGCACCAATAAACAGAACGAACCGCCCCGGTTTCCGTAATGGAAGCCGGGGCGGTTTTTTATACAAAAAAGAAATCGTTTTTTTGTAGCTTTGATGAATTGGCGCAGAGTCATTGACAGCAGAAGGCAGAAGCGTATCTTTGAAACAGAAAACGGAACCGGGCTATAAATAGCATGTTTCTTTACCTTGCGAGGACACTTTCGTTTTGATGAGGCACGACCCGGTGTGCCGCTTTTTTCATTTGCGGAGATAAAATACAAAAAGTACGGATTATAGTACACATTATCTGTTATGCTCGGTACATGGAAGGCACACACACCGGAAAAGGAGCAAAAATGCGAAGGACGTTGAATAAAACAAGGTTTTTGGCCGGTAAAACGGACCCGGGAAATACCAGCCTGTGGCTGCCGCTCTGGATGCATCTGTGGGATACGGCGGGCATCATGGAGCGGCTAGTCCGGCAGTGGCTCCCCGAAAGCGTAAAACGGGCCATGGGCTTTGAGTGCGAGGAAGCGTTGCTCGCGCATGCCCGGTTTTTGGGTGGAATCCATGATATAGGCAAGGCTACGGTAGCCTTTCAGGCAAATATCCTGCGCACCCTGCCGGAGGCGCGGCAGCGGCTGGAAACGTTGACGCCGCTGGACTGTCCTGAACAGAACCGCCGGGAGTCGCCGCATGCCCGGGCGGGCGAGGCAGTCCTGCTGTGGGATGACTGCCCCGGCGGGATCGCCTCCATTGTGGGGGCGCACCACGGCAAGCCACAGAGCTGCGCGGCGGTCGATGATCAGTAGAGGGTTGGGAGAGCAACTACTACCCCAAGGGACAGAAAAAGGTCTGGGAGGACTTCTGGACAGAATTGCTCATGACTGTTTTGCAGGACTGTGGCTTTGACGACACAGCGGAGTTGGATGATCTGAATCCGCAGGAGGAAGTGCTTCTGACCGGACTTCTGATCATGGCAGACTGGATCGCCAGCAATACGGAATACTTTCCCCTGATCCCGGTAGAGGAGTTGGGCAGCATGGAGGATTACCCGGCGCGGGTGGACAGGGCTTGGGAAAAGCTGGCGCTGCCCTTCCCGTGGGAGGCACAGCCGGGCATCGCAGACCCGCAGGAGTTTGCGGTGCGGTTCGGCTTTGCGCCCAATGCGGTGCAGAGGGCTGTTCTGGAGGCTGTGGATACCGCAGCGGAACCGGGCATCCTGATTTTGGAAGCACAGATGGGCGTGGGTAAAACCGAGGCGGCGCTGGCCGCTGCGGAGGTCATGGCCAGCCGGTTCGGGCTGGGTGGTGTCTTTTTCGGACTGCCCACACAGGCCACGGCAAACGGCATCTTTCCCCGGCTGCTTGGCTGGGCAGACACACAGTCTGAGGAGACGCTGCCGCAGGCTATAAAGCTGGCACACGGCATGGCAGAACTGAACGAGTGCTATCTGCGGCTGCAGGGGCGCGGGGTGCAGTTGGAGGAGGACGCGCAGGAAGCGCATCAGGTGCAGGTACACCAGTGGTTTCGGGGAAACAAGCAGGCACTGCTGGCAAACTTTGTGATTGGCACAGTGGATCAGTTGCTGCTGGCGGCACTTGCCCAGAAGCACGTTATGCTGCGGCATCTGGGGCTTGCGGGCAAGGTGGTCATTATTGACGAGTGCCACGCCTACGATACCTACATGAACTGCTATCTGGACCGCGCACTGGAATGGCTGGGCTGGTACAAGGTGCCGGTCATCCTGCTGTCAGCCACTCTGCCTGCCCGGCGGCGCGCGGAACTGGTCGAGGCTTACCAGCAGAAAAAGGCTGTCCCGGACGCCCCATGGAAAACCAGCTGCGGCTATCCGCTGCTGACATGGACGGACGGCGCAGAGGTAAAGCAGACGGCCATCCCACCAGACGCACCCGGTAAAACGGTGCAGCTGACCACGCTCACAGAGCCGGAGCTGCCCGCGCTGCTGCGCCGGAAGCTGGCAGAGGGCGGCTGCGCGGGAGTGATCGTCAACACGGTCAAAAAAGCGCAGAAGATCGCGCAGCTGCTGCGGGAAAGCCTGCCGGACAAAGAGGTGCAGCTGTTCCATGCGCAGTTCCTGATGCCGGACCGCGCAGCGCGGGAAAACCAGCTGATGGCACGCATTGGCAAGGCTCTGCACCGGAGCGCCGGAACGACCTGATCGTGGTGGGCACGCAGGTAATGGAGCAGTCGCTGGACATTGATCTGGATGTTCTTGTTACAGAGCTTTGCCCCATGGATCTGCTGTTGCAGCGCATCGGACGGTTGCACCGTCACCGCCGCAGCCGCCCCGCCCCATTGCAGCAGGCCTGCTGCGCGGTGCTGGACACCGGGAAGATGCCTTTGATGCGGGCAGCGAGGCGGTATATGGACAGTGGTTGCTCTGGCGCACCCGGAAGTTTCTGCCCCGGAGCATCCGCTGCCGGAGGAAATCTCTCCGCTGGTGCAGCAGGTCTACGGCTGGGAGCGGGAAGCTCCCGGTGGAGCGCAGGGGGAGAAAATGCGCTGCGTATATGAGCAGACGCAGGAGAAAAAGAAAGCGCGCGCCGAGGTGTACCTTGTGCCGCAGCCGGAAACGCACCGGCTGGCGCAGTTGAATACGCTGGACGACTGGATGCAGAACGAGGGTGCCCGCTCCGACCCGGCGGCGCGGGCAGCAGTGCGGGACGGCGACCCCTCGGTAGAGGTGCTTGTAATGCAGTGTCGGGCAGACGGCAGCATCCACTTTCTGCCGTGGCAGGAGGGTGGCAGCGCCGTAGCTGCTGACAGCCCGCCCCCGCCGGAAACGGCACTGAAGATTGCCCGGCAGAAGCTGCGTCTCCCGGCGGTGTTCGGCAAAGCGTGGAAGGTGGATAGGGTCATCCGGGAGTTGGAAGCGGATAACCGCAGCCGCCTTGCGGCGTGGCAGCTGTCGCCGCTGCTGCACGGAGAACTGATCCTGCTGCTGGATGAAAACCTGACTGCCCGGCTTGCGGGCATGGAACTTTGTTATGACCGTGAAAACGGCCTGACCTACCAAAAGGAGGAAACGGATGAAGGAGATTGAATTCAACCTGCTGACCGAACCGTGGATACGGGTGCGGCTGCGGGACAACACGGTGCGGGAGGTGTCCCTGACCGAGGCGCTGGTGTCGGCGCAGGATTATGTGGACCTTGCGGGCGAGATGCCCACCCAGAACGCCGCCGTGCTGCGGCTGTTGCTGGCGGTGCTGTTCACCGTGTTCTCCCGGGTGGATGCAAAGGGGAAACCCCAACCGCTGGCACAGAGCGATGATGCACTGGAGCGCTGGAGCGAGCTGTGGCAGCTTGGGCGTTTCCCGGCAGAGCCTGTCCGGGACTATCTGGAGCAGTGGAAGGACCGCTTCTGGCTGTTTCACCCGACACACCCCTTCTGGCAGGTGCCGCAGGCAAAGATCGGCACGGAATACGGCGCGGCCAAACTCAACGGTGAAATGTCGGAAAGCAGCAATAAACTCCGGCTCTTTCCACTGTATGCGGGGCAGAGCAAGGAGCAGCTGAGCTATCCGCAGGCGGCGCGGTGGCTGCTGTGCGTGAACGGCTATGATGACACCTCCGCGAAGCCAAAAGGAAAGGGACTTCCGTCAGTAGGAGCCGGGTGGCTGGGCAAAATCGGTTTCATTCAGGCACAGGGCGATAATCTGTACGAGACCCTGATGCTGAACCTGACGCTGCTGCGCGACAGCCGGGAATGCTGGGGCGAAAGCAAGCCCTGTTGGGAATTGGAAGCACCAAAGAGCGCGGAACGGACAGAAATTTGCTGCCCGGACAACCCGGCACAGCTGCTCACCCTGCAATCCAGAAGGCTGTTGCTGCACAGGACAGGGGAGAATGTGGATGGATTCTGTCTGCTGGGAGGAGATTTCTTCCCCAGAGAAAACGTCTTTGCCGAACAGATGACCATCTGGCGCACGATGCCAATCAAGAAAAATGAACCGGTGGTGTTTGTGCCCTGTCGTCATGACCCGGCTAAACAATTCTGGCGGGAGTTCCCGGCTGTCTTTTGTCAGGACAGCGGGCATCGCCCGGGCGTTGTATGCTGGATCGAAAAGTTGCAGGAAAAGAGATTGAAACTTCTGGATCCCCGCAGAAAGGTACATTTCCGCATCTCCGGTGTCCAATATGGCGATAAGGACTTCTTTGTAAATGATTCTTTCAGCGACAGCCTGACCTTTCAGGCAGGGATTCTGGATGAGATAGGGCGTCCATGGCAGAGTCGGATCGTCAGAGAAATCGAGCGCTGTGAACAGACAGCGGCGCTGGTCGGACATTTTGCGCAGGAACTGGCAATTGCCGCCGGTGACCGGAATGAAAATGCAGGCGGCGCGGTTCGTGCACAATTCTACTTTGCAGTGGATCAGCCTTTTCGGCAGTGGCTGCAGGCGATCGACCCGGAGCAGGACGACCCGGATGAGGCAGCGCTGCGCTGGCAGGCGCAGGCGCGAAACATCGCGGAAAAGCTGGGAAAACAGATGGTGATGGAGGCCGGAAATGCCGCCTGAAGGGACACCGCATTGTGGTGGATAAGGATAAAAAGACCGAGCGCACCATCCTGTATACCTCGCCAAAGGCTATAATCGTTTCCGCACAAGGCTTTGGGAGATCTATCCCAAAACAGAACCATAAAGGGGAAATTGTATGAAAACACAGGACGTCAAACTATATGCGGCGCAGCAGCTGCACAGGCTTCAGGCTCTGCCGGACAACCAGCGGCGGGCAGAACTGGCAAAGCTGCGTCGGGGCATCGGCCACGCACCCGGCGAGCTGCCGGAACTGTGGGGAAGTTTTTTGCTGGGAATGCCGGAAAGCTTTCAGGGCCGCAGTGCTCCCTCGGCGGCAGAGTGGGCGGTCTACCTTGCCCTGACCCTGTATGCTATGCATCAGCAGGGGAACGACCGCCTTATGAACTGCCTGGCAACACACTGGGGCGTGCGGTGCGGCAGCTGGCAGAGCGGAACAGTGCCGGACAGGACTGGACCGAGGCTAGCGTGCTCCGGCGGTTCAACGCGCTGGCCACCGCAGAAGAAATTACCGAGATCAGCCACCATCTGCGGGGCATGATCCAGCTGTTGAGCGCGGCAAAGGATGGCGGCATCCCGCTGGACTATCCGCAGCTTGCGGCAGACTTGTATGAATTGCAATGCGCCGACCCGCGATATGCGCAGATCCCCGCCAACGTCCGTCTGCGGTGGGGACAGGACCTGTACCGCGACCCGAAGCCTGCACCGGATGAGAAAGAAAAGGAGAATTGATCATGAATAAGCGCCTGTATGTTGATTTCCACATTTTGCAGACCGTCCCGCCCAGCTGCATCAACCGGGATGATACCGGCAGCCCAAAAACGGCAGTGTACGGCGGTGTGCTCCGCGCCAGAGTTTCCTCACAGGCGTGGAAGCACGCCATGCGCGCTGCCTTTGCGGAGAACGCCCGGCTGGACGTGGGCAAGCGCACTAAAAAGGCCGCAGAACTGGTGAAGGCGCAGATCCTTGCACTGGCCCCGGAACTGGATGCGGACAAGCTGGCAAAAAAGCGCTGGAGAATGCGGGCATCAAGAGCGACGATAAGGGCACCAAGGTGCTGTTCTTCATGAGCACTGCGCAGGCAAAGGCGTTGGCAGAGCTGGCTGTGGAGGGCTCTGCGGATAAAAAGCAGTATCGGGATGCCCTGAAAGCAGCGCCCTCGATGGACATGGCGCTGTTTGGCCGCATGGTGGCAGATGACCCTTCTCTGAACTATGACGCCGCTGCGCAGGTGGCGCACAGCATCTCCACTCATGCTGTGCAGAACGAGTACGATTACTTTACCGCCGTGGATGACTGTCAAGCAGAGACAACGCCGGTGCAGGCCATCTGGCACTGTGGAGTACAACTCCTCCACTCTGTACCGCTATGCCACAGTGAACGTGATGGAGCTG
>ENA-OQDD01000770-OQDD01000770.1-human-gut-metagenome-genome-assembly--contig:-NODE-770-length-12077-cov-3.435649_pt1 | contig 12077 bp, 14 predicted proteins | sample MGYA00242507_ERZ504598 | MGnify/ENA primary metagenome ERZ504598 (study PRJEB26092, sample SAMD00036318) | human gut metagenome | host: Homo sapiens | study: EMG produced TPA metagenomics assembly of... | reverse complement strand
TGAAGAAAGTCATTGCTGTGTTCCCCGGTTCGGCGGACCTGTATATCGGCGTGGATCTGAAACAAGTTTCTCCGGTGGAGCTCAGTCAGCGAATCGGGTCCGATCCATACAAGCGCAATAATGCGCGTACCAATAGCACGATTGTGATGCTGTGGCAGTCCGATTACGGCGTATCTGAGGGATTTGATGAATCAGTATTCGTCGAATCCGTATTTGATGGATCTGGATCTGGCGGATCTGGATCTGCCGCATCTAGCGTGTCCGATGCACACCAGCCCGATCTCAGTGCTTCTGAGCGGGCATTGCTCTATCTGCTCACCGTGATTTCCGAGCGCGTAGGTCGTACGGCATTTGACATGGATGACATCAAAGACGCCTGCAAGGATTGGAAAGACGGCTACAAGGAACTCGAAAAGTTCACCAATGCGTGCAAGACCGAATTCGCGGCGGCGGATATCGCGCCGAAAACCGAGAACGGATGGCTCATTCCCGGGGCAATCACCGTGCTGATCGGTGGCGCCAGCATATTCATCAACGGTTTGGCCGGATATCTGGTGGCCGGGGCCTCATCGGTATTCCCCTGATGACGGTCGGCATATTCTGCTTCCTGATGGGGAATTCCTACGTGCTGACCGATCATGGTCAGCAGATGGCCGGGCAATGCTTGGGTCTCAAACGATATATGCAAGGCTTCTCGAACTTCAAGTACCGTGGAGTCGCGGATTTGACGCTGTGGGATTGGTATATGGTCTACGCTGCCGCATTTGGCATATCCGACCGGGTGATGCGGGAGCTGGCCATGGCCTATCCGCAAGTATCCGATCCGGAATGCTTGATGCCAATGCCTCCGACACGGTGTTCTATTGGAATTATCGTCCGTACGACTGGTATGGGTTGCGTTTCTACAATGGCTCGGCGTTCGCGGATTCCGTGGCTGACAGCGGATTGGCCGGAGCGGTGCCAGCGTTCGGGGGCACGTCGTTCGCGGCTGGGTTCTCTGACCTCGGCACGCAATTGTCGTACGGATTTGCGGATATCACCGCGACAATCAATGCGGCCTCGCCATCCGGTGGCTCAGGCGGCTTTGGCGGTAGCAACGGCGGTTCCGGCGGCGGTTCGTTCGGTGGGCGGTAAGCGATGTGCTTCTGAAAGTCCCTATAGCTTTGAAAGTAAAAGGCCCGGTGTCATAAGACATCGGGCCTTTCTCTCAAAATCGAGGTGAGGAGACCTCAACAGTCAGGTCCAACGGGGCGAAAGTCTGTGGCGCCACCGAGAAGATTGCCTCGAAGCTAGCGTGACCTTTCTGCTACAACACAGCATACCAGCCTCCACCGAAGCTCACCAGTACACTGGACTGACCAAACCAAGGTCTACTAGCGTGCCACTTTGGCGCGGTGTCGTTGTGTCAACCGGCATAATGACGTCTCAAAATTCAAGAGGAGGTTCTCATGGTAGGCAACAACCATGACAACCGTCCGAGACAAGACCGGCAATACCGGGAAGGTCTGATGACCGGCCTGTTGATCGCCCTGGCCAATCAAGTTGGACAGGGGTGGTCGACGGCCACCATCATTGCCGCACTGGTATTGCTGGGAATGAGTCTCAGACGAGGCCACTGATTTATCAGCGGAACAGCCGGAATCCATGGGGTTCCGGCCCCTCGTTTTCGCTGAACTGGATATGAGTAAGTTGCGTTTTCTATTCCGTGAAGTTGCGGAAATTTCATAGATTGATTGTGCGGGCAGGCCGAGAGTATGAAATCCAACGGGATGCTTAGGCTTGATTGTGGATATCGAGTTTCCATAAGTTTCACGAAGGGAATCACCATGCATTGTTCCGTAACCTCGGACCGTTCTCCACCACCGCCATCGGCCACGGCGAAATGCCGCTGACCATCGAAAACAACCGCGGCCATGAGGTCGGCATCGAAACCCTGCACGCCTCGCTGGACGCCGGCTGCCGCCATATCGACACCGCTTGGGCCTACTACTGCTCCGGCGGCGAAGAACAGACCGGTGAAAAGCTGGTGCGCGAGGCCCTTGAGACCTGGAAGGGGCCGAAGGACGAGGTGCTGGTGGCCACCAAGGTGGGCCACTTCCGCAACTTCACCGACGGCGCCCCACGTGGGATGTGGACGGTCGCCGGAGAACCTGATTCGTCGCGGCAAGGAGAGCGCACTGGCGCTCGGCGTGGACACCATTGACCTGCTGTACTTCCACCGCCCCGATCCGAAGGTGCCGTACAACGAGTCCGTCGAAGCCATCAAGCAGCTGGTGGACGAGGGCGTGGCGCAGGAGGCCGGTATCTCCAACGCTCCATCGAGCAAATCGACATTGCGCGCGGCATTCTGGGCGACAAGCTCGTGGCCGTGCAAAACCAGTACTCGCCGATTCACCTGGAGACCCAGGACACGCTCGACTACTGCGCCAAGGTTGGCTTGGCCTTCGTGTGCTGGAGCCCGCTCGGCGGCTACCGTCACCCCTATGATGAGACCAAGTTCGACCCGTTCCGCGAGGTCGCGGCGGCCCACGGCGTGAGCTACCAGCAGGTCGTGCTGGCATGGGAGCTCGCCAAGGGCGACCACATGTTCGTGATTCCCGGCGCGCACCGTCCCGAAACCATCCTCGACTCCCTGAAGGCCGACCAGCTCGAACTCACCCCCGAAGAACTCGCCAAGCTCGGCTGAACTTCTCAGCTCCCCTTGTCAGGGGAGCTGTCTCGCGTAGCGAGACTGAGGGCAGTCGCCGGAGCAGTCCCGGGTAGTTCCACAAGGAGATAATTGTGCGCAAAAAACTCATCCTCGACCTCGATACCGGCATCGATGACGCGCTCGCCATCGCATATGCCTAGGCAGTGCCGACGAGATCGATCTGATCGGTATCACGGCCACCTACGGCAATGTCGCGGTGCCCCTGGCCGCGCGCAACGCGCTGGCGGTACTGCACCTGTTCGGGCGTGACGATGTCCCGGTCTATCCCGGAGTCGACCATCCCATCGCCCCGGCAACATTGCCGAAAATGCGTGGCACCACACCAGACGAGCGGGCCCAAGCTACGCGCGCTGGCAGAACGGCGGCGCGGGCGGCTGGCAAACGGACGCTCCGTGGTCACCAACTCCCGGCTCGGTGGCGGTCCACCATCCCAACGGCATCGGTGGCGCAATCATCCCCGACTCCCCGCGCGCTCCGGAAGCACCAGGCTCGGCGGTCGATTTCATCATCACCGCCGCGCACGAATACGGCCCGGATCTGACCATCGTACCTACGGGCGCGATGACCACCATGGCCACCGTATTCCGCAACGCTCCGGATCTGAAGGATTCCGGCGTGAACGTGACGTTGATGGGCGGTGCCCTCACATTGCCCGGCAATGTGAGCCCGGCCGCCGAAGCGAACATCTCCCAAGACCCAGAGGCAGCAGACTATCTGTTCAAGTGTGGCGCACGCACCACCATGATCGGCCTCGATGTGACGCACCAGACCACGCTCACCAGTGAGAAAGCCCATGAATGGGCGTCTCTGGGGACGCCGGCCGGCGACTTCATCGTCACCATGACCGATTACTACATCGACTTCTATCTGAAGAACCAGCCGGAGATTCGCGGCTGCGGACTGCATGACCCGCTCGCTGTGGCTGCCGCGCTTGACCCATCATTGATCACCACGTTCGGCTTCAACCTACAGGTCGATTTGGAGGGCCCGTTCCGTGGCCGCACCATTGGTGACCGCTCGCGGCTGCAAGATTTCGACAAGCACACTCAGGTTGCGCTCGGTGTCGACGTGTCGGAATTCCTCGACCGCTTTATGGCGCGCGTCACCTCCGCGGCTCGTGGGTAAACGCTTATGCTTTGGCGGTCGTGTCGGTTGCTGAAGCGTCGGTTAGTAGTGCGGACAATGCGGTTCTAGCTTCCGGGGTGATCCACATGGTGTGTGGATAACCCTGTGGATAACTAGCGGTACGATTCGTCATCGTGTATATGCGGGATGGCATCGGTCGGTGTCATCGGTGTGCTGGTGCATATGGATGAGAATACCGATTTGGCCGAGCTTCGCCCGTTCCTGGTGGTAATCATGGAGGAGGCGAGAAAGCGGGGGTCTAGTGTGATGCTCGTTCCGGCCGACGAGGGGATTGAGGGACTGTGCCGTATGGTGCGTCAAGGCTTCTCTGCGCTCTGAGCCCAGCGGCGCTCTATTCGGGGCACGCCATTGCAGCGGTGGCGTGCCCTTTTGGGGATGCTCGAATAGGGAAGTAGGCAAGGATTTTTCATTTGGTGCCGTCCGAGCTAATTGGCTATAAACGTATCGAACGTGCCTGTAACCGATGGAGAAAACGTAAGGAAAGAATTCTCGGAACTTTGTCATCTGCCTGAACTGACCTTTAGCAGTCGGATGCCAATCAGCTGCCGTATGACGTGTCGGCCACGCAGTCATCGCAATCGTTGCTCTCCGGTGTGAGGACCGCCGCGACTTTTTAAGCGATACCAGAGACATACCGAGCCGGAGCCACGAGACGAGTAACAGTTTGCGGTAGATCCCCATCGCTCTACTGCAGAGCATGAACCGCCTTATCAAAACGTTCGGCCATCAGATTGATGGAATGCATGTCGATGCGGCGCATCGCGGCTCGAGATAATGCCTGAGATAAGGCTGATCGCAATGTCGGCAACCAATGATCCGCATATTTACGGCTTACACCGAACAAAGACAGACTCTCATCGGACATCAATTTATCTATATCGACTTCGGTGTCACCTAATAATGACATCTGGTGTGAGTCGGGTAGCGACGGATCGAATGGTTCGGGATTCATGTCAAAAGCGGGTGCCAATTGCCAGGAATTATTCTTACGCAAATACCCGTGGTTTCGTAGATGGTCATCAGTGTTGCCGATGGCCGCGCCAAACATTGCTCTCCGCCACAGCTCTATGGTGTCTCCTCCTGCCCTACGCGTAAATTCTGCTAGATCCAACCAGTCTCCGCCGTCCCCATCTCTTGCTTCCAGCGCGGTCATTGCGGATATATAAGGTAATCGCTCCATTCGCTCAACTGATGGTGCAGACACGCGATCAAAACGGTGAGTCAATAGCACGGTCCGGCTTCTCTCCTCCGAATCCTTTATTGCAATGACGCGATGTTCGGGCACTTTGATGCCGGCCATGTTCGCGATTTCCAAGGTGACGGCTTCCCAGCCGATAACATCCCAATCATCGCCGTTCGGTTTCGGAAATTTGGCCAGCCACAGCGCATTACGATCCGACACCGAAGCTTTAGGTCGTGCGCCTCCGAGTGAGCCGGTTGCCCGATACAACCTGCGTAAGGAGACATCACTTACCTCGCGGTTCTGTTCCACCGCATCCGCAGTGTCCAATAACTCCGGCAGCTTTGACAGTACGGGTACTCCTTCATCTCCTGCCGCTGGCTTGCCATCAACAATGAATCGAATGGCACCCTGTCTTGTCAGATCGTTGACGCCGAACAAATATTCCGACTCGCTGACATGCGTCCGTTTAAGACTGCGGGAAAACACCTTTCTGCCCCAACGGTCTGGGGCGGAATCCGAAAATGGACCAAGTCCAGAGAAGAAGAATGGAGCCAACGAGCGGGGCATAGATGGGAAGAGGTCGAAGGAATCGCTGCTGATTGTATACGTCGAATCATAGCGGAACGATAGGTCGTCGCCAGTCGCATACAATGTGCCGGCAGGAGCTTCCATTCCAGGCCCTAGCGTAATCAGTACAGTTGATTCGATAGTTTTTGCCATCAGGGATTCACCTCCGAACGCGCTTCGGGAGTTGTTGGCCAGCGCGGAGACGCCCAAGATCGGTGGAATAGGGGTCGCATGCGGCTACGAGTGTGTCAGCAAGTTGCAACACGCGCGCGATGGTTAACAGCGAATCTGACCGGACAGCCTTTCCTTGCTCCAGATTTGACACTGTGGTCGGGCTGACACCAGAGCGGTGTGCTACATCCGCAACCGTCAACATCAGTAGTTTGCGCTGTTGCGAGAACTGTTCGCCTAGGATGCGTAAATCGCGTTTGGTGGTGGTGGGCACATACTTCATTGCGATACTCCGAGTGTTATAACATATAGTTTTCCATGAATAAAATCATTTATTCACTAGTATACTATTGATTATCTGCTATGCGATACCGGAATGAGGAAGGTTTAGCGTCTCGATGTTTCTGCTCATACGCAAAAGGACTTTCTGCCAACAAATAGCCAGAAAGTCCTTTGGTCTCACGTGTATATGAGGTTTACAGCCCGGGAATCAGACCGCCGGGCGGATCGAGCGTGAGGTATTGCTCCTCCAGATCGATGTCGGGCACCAGTTCCTCCACGAACGGCACCAACGCGGTCTTCTCGACCACATCCTCGCCCTTGGAATTCTGGCCGGTTACCACCGGCTCGGTCAAACGAATCTTGAGCAGTGACTGAGCGGGGGAGTCGACCACATCCACCACTTTGCCGACCACTTGGCCGGCGGGCAGTCCCAGACCGTTGCCCTCGACTAGACGGGCCTCAAGGCCAATAAGATCCTTGGGATACCATTCGTCGGCTTCGAGCATATCTTCTGCGTCGTCGACCTCGCCGTAGAGTTCGACACCGTTTAGGGCCTCGGCGGCATTGCGGTCGTCGACGCCCTCAAGCTTGAGAATCCAACGATCCTTGAACGTGCGTGAGCCCTCGACGATGTACTCGGTCTCGCCATCCTGGCTGTAGAGCACGGAGTCCGGCTCGAAGCGCCACTCGGGATCATCGGTGTACAGGCGCACGGTGACTTCGCCCTTCAGGCCCTGTGCGCGGCCAATACGAGCGACCCTCAGCAACTCGAGCTGCTGAGGGTCGTCGTGCATGTCTTGCTGTGCCATGCTGTGAATCGTTCCTTATCGGTTATCGACGGACGTCCATGATGTCAACGCGGACCTTGTGGTCAGACAGTGCCTGAATCACGGTGCGAATCGCGTTGGCGGTGCGGCCGCCACGACCGATCACACGGCCGATGTCTTCCGGGTTCACGCGTACACGAAGCAGTTCGCCGCGCGCGTTCTCATGGGACTTGACGGAAACATCGTCGGGAAAATCAACGATGTTCTTGATGAGGTGTTCCACAGCTTGTGCAAGCATAGCTAGCCTTTCGTTTCCGCTCAGGCCTCAGCCGGAGCTTCTTCGGCGGCCTCTTCAGCCGGGGCTTCCTCAGCGGCGGCAGCGGCTTCGGCTTCAGCCTTGGCCTTGGCAGCAGCTTCGGACTTGGCGGCCTTCAGCTTCTGAGCCTGGTCCTCAACGGCCGCGATGCGGGCCTCGGCGTCCGGGCCAGCCTCAACGGTCTTCAGGGTGCCTTCGGCACCTTCAAGGCCCTTGTACTTCTGCCAGTCGCCGGTGATGTTCAGCAGCTTGAAGACGGGCTCGGACGGCTGAGCGCCGACGCGAGCCAGTACTGAGCGCGATCAGACTTGATCTGGATGGTCGAGGGCTGGGTGTTGGGGTTGTAGGTACCGATCTCCTCGATGACCTTGCCGTCACGCTTCTTGCGGGAATCGACGACCACCACACGGTAGAAGGCGTAGAACTTCTTGCCCTGTCGCTTCAGACGAATCTTGGTTGCCAAAATGGCTCTCCTTGTAATGCTAGGTGTGCGGGTTCTCGGTTTGCCATGTGGGGCATGGCCGTCCGGAATCCACGTGTCCTCGCGGCTCGGGGTGTAGAGGGCGCCACGCGCGCGCGAATAACTGGCCTATTATAGCGCACAGGGCCGGACTGGGCGTGGCGCACTGTGGTTGCGGTGTGGTGCGCGTTCCCCGTTGCGCAACATTCCGGGGAATGTATCGCGAAAATGCCGGCTATCGCAGTGCAAGCGTTGCGGTCAGGGCCAGATGATCAGTGCCCTCGACCTCAAACGACTTCACGCCGGACGGTTTGAGCCCGGGAGTGAACAGCACGTGATCCAGCTCGATGCGCGGCCACTTGAGCCAGCTCGGGAAGGTGAGATTCGGGCCGGCGGCTTGAATCAGACTTGCGTCCTTGAATCCGGACTTGAGCAACGCGCGGAAGCTCGGATGGTCGGTGCTCGAGTTGAGATCGCCCATAACGACGACGATATTGCGATTGCTGACGGATTTTGCACGGGCGAGTTCTCGCAGACCCAAAATGCCGGCCGACCAATCCGCGCAGCCGCGCATCGGCGATTTCGGGTGAGCCGAACAAAGTGTCACCGTGCGATTACCGGAGGTTTTGAGGGTGATGGCGGGAACGTCGGCGGCAGGGATGGAGACCACGTTGGGCACCGCTGCGCTCGGCTCGTAGCGGGAATAGATCACGTTGAATCCGCCATTATCGGTCTCTTTGGCGTCTCCGAACTGATGGTAGGGAGAAGTTCGTTGATGTCGGCTTCGGTAAGACGTGTGATGAGGTCGTCGGTGACTTCCTGCAAGGCCAATACGCTGATATTGCGTTCGCGAATATTGCGAATGATTTCAGCGGCGTCGGCGCGTCCGTATCGACAATTCATCGTCATAACCGAGAACTGGGGCGAGAGTGTTTCACGCGTTGTTTCACGGTGTCCATCGGAGATGGTTTCGGGCCCCTCCTTCGAAGTGTTTGAGGTACCCGATGTATTGCTGTTATGGCTTTTTGACAGCGTCGGCGAAGTTGTTTCACGGGTTGTTTCACGGTGGGATTCTTTGCGTTTCCCGGCCGGGTCGATTGACGTACCCCAGTAGTTGATGCGCTGTGAGCTGGCAATCAGCGCGACCACAATAAGCAACGACATCGCAGTCCATTCATGTTGCCATGCGGCGACCGCGGCCAGAATCATCAAAGGAACACACAACAGCGGCGTCAGGGCAATCATGTACGGAAGCGGCATACGGGCCTCGAGACCGGCGGGCAGCGCGCTTAAGGTCGTCCATAACAGTGCGATGATTGCCACCGCGCTGAGGATTGTCGTCATGGAAGTTCCTTTCGAAATATAAATTGAACCGAGATATAATTTGGCTCCCCTCTGCGAGGGGAGCCAAGTTGTGAGATCAGCGACCGAACAGTCCGCCAAGGCCTCCGCCGAGGTTCGGCGGCAGTTCAGTGCCACCGTCGACGTTGCCCATCATCTGCTCAAGGCCAGCGGGCAGGGCCGGGTTCTGTGGCTTCTTGGCGAAGGCGGAACCGCCGGTCGAACCGGAGGACTTGCCGGCCAGCTTATCGCGCAATGCCTTCTCCTCGGCCTCGCGCTTCATCGGATTGCCGGACTTGCCGCCCTTCTTCTTGTTCTTGCCCTTCTTCTTGCCGCCGCCCATAGCCGGGCCGCCGAAGCCGGGGATGCCGCCGCCCATGCCGCCACGATTGGACATGCGCTTCATCATCTTTGCGGCCTGCTCGAAACGCTGCAGCAAAGCGTTCACCTGAGAAACCGTCACGCCGGAACCATAGGCGATACGGGCGCGGCGGGAACCATTGATAATCGACGGATCGCGGCGCTCGGCCGGGGTCATCGAGCGAATAATCGCCTCGGTGCGGTCGATTTCCCTCTCATCGAACTGCTCGAGTTCCTTGCGGTGCTGGGCCATGCCCGGAATCATGCCGAGCAGCGACTTCATTGAGCCCAGCTTGCGCACCTGCTGCAGCTGATCGAGGAAGTCGTCCAGGCCGAAGGAACCTTCGGAGATTTTCTCGGCGGCCTTGCGGGCCTCTTCCTCATCGAACTGCTTCTGCGCCTGCTCGATGAGCGTCATGATGTCGCCCATGTCGAGGATACGCGAGGCCATGCGGTCCGGGTGGAAGACCTCGAAGTCCTTCAGGCCCTCACCGTTGGAGGCGAACAGGATCGGCTTGCCGGTCACGGACGCCACGGACAGCGCGGCACCACCGCGGGCGTCGCCATCGAGCTTGGAGAGCACCACGCCGGTGAAGTCCACGCCTTCGTCAAAGGCCTTGGCGGTCTTGACGGCGTCCTGGCCGATCATCGCGTCGATGACGAACAGGATTTCGTTGGGACGCACGGCATCGCGAATGTCGCGAGCCTGCTTCATCAGCTCCTCGTCCACGCCCAGACGACCGGCGGTATCGATGATCACCGTGTCGTAGAGCTTCTGCTTGGCGAGTTCGATGGAATCGCGGGCCACCTTCACCGGGTCGCCGGAGGTCTGGCCCGGAGCTGCGACGGCCTCGCCGCCATCGGATTGGACGCCCTTTTCGGAGCATAGACGGGCACGCCGGCGCGTTCGCCGACCACCTGCAGCTGCGTCACCGCGTTCGGACGCTGCAAATCGGCCGCCACCAGCAGCGGCGTGTGGCCGGAATCCTTGAGCCAGTAGCCGAGCTTGCCGGCCAGCGTGGTTTTACCGGCACCCTGAAGGCCGGCGAGCATGATGATCGTCGGCGGGTTCTTCGCGAAGTTCAGCGGACGGTCGACGCCTTGGCCGAGCACGTCGGTGAGCTCCTCGTTGACGATTTTCACCACCTGCTGGGCGGGGTTGAGTGCGTCGGACACCTCGGTGCCCAGTGCACGCTCACGCACCTTGCCGGTGAAGGAACGCACCACGTCGAGCGCCACGTCGGCGTCGAGCAGCGCGCGGCGGATTTCACGGATCGTGCCGTCGATATCCGCCTCGGAAAGCTTGCCCTTGCTCTTCAGATGCTTGAACGCATTCGAGAGTCTGTCTGTCAAAGATGAAAAAGCTGCCATAATGGGCAACAGTCTAGCCGCCACGCGGGAAATTGCGGTGTTGGGGACGACGCTTTTCGGGGAATGTGCCGCGTAGTAGTCAGGGATGTTGGGCATTCAGACGGCAAATGCCGTGCCGTCCGCTCGTGGCGAAGCCAATCGAGTGCTTCCGATACCATGGAAACCGTAAAGAATCCTGTGTTTTTTTGGAATACTTACGCTGTTTTGAAAATCGCTGGACACCGCTTATACGCAGACTGCCGTGCGCTCCGAACCATGACGTTCGGGCCAACGCAGACATGCCGTGCAATAAGGAAGGCCCACTGATGCCCACCCAAAAACTACTCGAACGCAAAGCCCTGATCGTTGGTATCGTCATCAACGTGCTGCAGGTCTTAGCCGGCATGGCCGTGTTCTTCATGACCGGTCTCAAGGCCATGTTCCTCGACTTCTCCTTCACCGCGATTTCCGTCCTGTCCGGAATGGTGGCGGTGTACCTCTCGTCGCGCACGGTGCGAACCACCGAGCGCTTCCCCAATGGCATGTTCGCACTGGAACCTATCTACGCGATCTGCAAGGCCATTTTCACCATGTCGTTGTTGGTGTATTCGCTGATTGACGTGTGCCGAGTAGCGTACGACTACTTCGTGTTCGGGTCCGGCGAACGCATTGAAACCGGCCCGGTGGTCATCTACGAGATCCTGACCGTAATCGTGTGCTTCAGCCTATACACGTATTACCGGCGCTCCAACCGATCCATCGGCGATTCCAGCACCATGCTCACCGCCGAGTGCAAGAGCACGTTGGTCGACGGATCGATGTCGTTCGGCATCGGCGTAGTTGCCATCTTCCTGATGCTGCTACCGGCCGGCGGTCCGCTTGACTTCCTGCACTACACCGGCGATTTCTTCATCACCGTGGCTTTGGTGGCATTGACCATCAAGGAGCCGTTCAGCGTGCTCAAAGAGGCGTTCGTGGAATTGGTCGGCGGCGTGCATGACGACGATGAAACCAACGCCTACGTGGAGGCCGAGGCACAGCGCCATCTGCCTGCCAACACCGACTACGAGCAGACGCTGATCTTCAAGACCGGTATGAACTACACCGTTGACGTGTATCTGAGCGGCATCGGCGAAACCATTGATGTAGCTGACCTCATCGAATGCAAGCGCTCGCTGGAAAAGGAGCTCAGCAAGCGCCTGCACATCGTGGACGTGGACTTCGTGTTTGACTGATTGATGGGTTTGAAGCGACTACTTCAGACTCCAAGTGGAACCCTGCGGGCCGTCTTCGATGGCGATGCCGGCCTCGGTCAGGGCGTCGCGAATCTGATCGGCCTTGGCGAAATCCTTGGCCTTGCGAGCTTCGGCACGGGCGTTGAGCTGTTCGGCGATCAGTGCCTCCAGCGCTCGCATGCTTCGGGC
>ENA-OQDD01000769-OQDD01000769.1-human-gut-metagenome-genome-assembly--contig:-NODE-769-length-12112-cov-1.908219_pt1 | contig 12112 bp, 13 predicted proteins | sample MGYA00242507_ERZ504598 | MGnify/ENA primary metagenome ERZ504598 (study PRJEB26092, sample SAMD00036318) | human gut metagenome | host: Homo sapiens | study: EMG produced TPA metagenomics assembly of... | reverse complement strand
CGAAGGACGGCATGTCCGGAAAGAAGAAAAGGTTCCGAGAAGGCGACCCCGAGTATCTACGGCAGGCGCTCACCAGACACGAAAGGGACACGGTCCAGAAGATGCTGGAGCTGGACGCCCGCGCGCCTCCAGGGCGATGCTCGGCGGCGATGCGGAGGCGCTGCTAGACGCCTACAGCCTGGAGGACGTGCCCATCGGAAGACTCGACCTGACGCCGAGCCTCATCGAGAGGGCACGCGCAGAGAGGCGCGACGCCCGCTGGCCTAGCCCAAAGGCAAAACGGAAGAGGCGGACCGACCGTCCGGCTGAGTCTGGAAAGAGGTGCCAGACTGAGGGCGGAGAATGGCCCCCGGACCTATCGAACACATATCCACCGTTCCTTCAACTGGGGAAACGGCGCCCCCGGGGTCCATGGGGGCCGCGGGGGCGTTCGGCTAGCCGCGGGTACGGACTATCTGCGCAGTGTGTTCGGCTGAGATCGGAAATCAACCACGAATGGTGCACACGGCATCGAGAACCCCGCAACAAACCTAGCCCTAGATTTCAAAGCTAGCAATCTTCCGAGTGTCAAACGGCATGGTTACGCCATGTCTCTCTAAGCGTAGGTGCACAACTACGAGGTTTTCTCAAATGTTTTAATTGTAACCACATGCGCCATATTAATGACATTCATTAAATACGACTTAGAGCAAAATGGGATTTGAAGCAATTGGGAAATACCTTTTGCTCGATTACCAGAATGAATATTTCTCAACCCATTATTAAATAATGCATTTGCCTTTAGATAGTTCTCAGCTCTCGCGATCGAACCGCTCGGCGACGATTGTATCAATCTTATCGACATCCAGTGATCGGCCCTCTTTGAAAGCTGAACGTAAACACTGAGAAACAACGAACTGTTTATACAAATTGCTACGCGAAATGCTATTAACAGTCATTCTGTATCGAATGAGCGGCTCTGGAACATTTCCAATAGTGAACCCTTCCAGCTCGGCACGCAACAGTAAGTCATAATCTTCTGCTAGCGGAACAGACCGATACCCCATTTCAAATACAGACCTTCTTCCAAACCAACTCGGATGAGGTACGCAATTTCTAATCATAAGAGAACGCCTAACGCCTTCACTCGAACTTGGAATTGAATCAACGAGATATAATTGACTACCGTCTTCGTCAATGGCGTTCAAATAAGAACCCACTAGGTCAAGCTCATGTTCTTCAAGATACGACAACTGCCGTTCAATGCGCTGCGCCTCAGAAATGTCATCTGAGTCCATTCGGCAGATATACTGACCGCGTGAGACCTTGAACGCCCTTTCCAAAGATGCAGCAAGACCAAGATTGCGTTCATTTCTCACGAGGCAAATCCTACTGTCATGAGAGCTATAGTTTTGAGCAATATCGTAAAGTGTGTTGTCATCTGGATTATCAAAACAACAACCACCTCGATTCGATGATAGGTCTGCTTTAAAATAGACGCTAGTGCCTCAGTAAAATCTTTGGCGCTCTCCCTATAACAAGGCATGAGCACTGAAACCAACTGTGAATCTGTCAACTAAAACCTCCAACACCGCTGCGGGAGCAAACGCTAATGAAAACTACCGATAGTTTAATAGTCCTTCATGTGGCATATATTACAAGTGATTTCGCTTCTGGCGTGTCTACAGTGGTGCCTCAATACCTAAATGAGCAGTCAGAAATAAAGGACATGAATATAGCTCTATTAAATCTTACAAACTACAGACCTAAAGATGCGAAATATCCCGTCTTCTATCAGTCATGCATAGAAAAACTTCCTGAACCGTTTTGCAATCCGTCACTCGTAATATTTCATGAGATATATAGGCCAGATCACATTAAACTAAGCCATTGGCTCAGAAGACGTGCGATCCCATACATCATCACACCACATGGGTCTCTAACATATGTGGCGCAAGAACAGCATCATTTAGCTAAACAATTGCTTAATGTTTTCTTCTATAACGCCTTTATTCGCAATGCTGATTGTATCCATTTTCTATCGGAAAAAGAGGCGATGAGTTCAAACGGCTTTAAACATAGGAAAGCAAGCATTATTCCAAATGGTGTTAGCATCCCAAAAGCCAAAGCCTCAAACTTAGACAGCCGCATCGCGCTTTTTATTGGCCGCCTAGATATAGAGGTCAAAGGTCTTGATCTACTGATCAAAAGTCTGCCACTAATTGCTGATGAGCTAAGAGGGCTCGGAGCAAAAATCTACATCTACGGTCCAGACGAAGATGGGTCTATGGCCAAACTGGAACTACTTATTGCCGACAATCAAGTATCCGATATTGTTTTATTAAATGGTCCAGTTAATGGTCAATCTAAAGCGGACGCTTTTCTCCAATCGCAGTTTTATATCCAACTTTCACGCACTGAAGGTTTCCCGACGTCTGTTTTGGAAGCACTAGCATATGGCCTCCCAATTATTGTTACCGAGGGAACCACATGGAAAGAAACAGCGAACAATAAAGGAATTGGAATCGGTGTAGAATCTGATCTCGAAGCCATTTCTAAAGCAATTCTCACGCTGTTCAATGACGATGAACTTCGTTGTAAACTTGCAACTGCAGCTAGAAAGTATGCAATTGAACACTTTCAATTGAAGGCCATTGCCAAGCGTCAATTTATTTTATACAGGGACATTGTAAACGGGCTTTCTAACTAACCATCTTGTTCTTCCAATACGGAAAGGGACTAAATGCTGTTTTCAATTATTATCCCTGCATATAATGCGGCATCCAGTTTGCCGGAAACGCTATCATCCATCTACCAACAAACATATGACGGCTATGAAATTATCCTCATTAATGATGGATCAGCAGACGCTACTGAAAGTGTCTGCAAAGTGTTTTGTGAATCTCACAACAATACTCATTACGTTAGACAAAATAATATGGGCGTATATGAGGCCAGGCGAAAAGGCGCGGAGATAAGCGCCGGAGATTACCTGGTCTTTGTTGATGCGGATGATTCTTTGCGCTTCGATACCCTATCTATCTTGCTCGCGAAATCGATAAGTGCAATCCAGACATAATCTGTTTCAGCTATACAAGAAACCCAGACTATTCAAACGATCCGTTTATCAATCCCGCCCTTCCGTCTGGCATCTATGAAGGTGACGATCTCGACGAAGTCAAAAAATGTTTGGCGCGAGGGAAACTCAATTCAATTTGGGGAAAGGCAATCAAAAGAAACTGTCTGATTGAGATTTAAGCAATACCGATACAAAGAGAATCGATTTTGCAGAAGATTTTCTGCAAATGATACCCATAGTCGATTCAGCCAGATCGGTTTTACAAATAAGTGATGCGCTGTATTATTACAATTGTCAAAACGGACAAAGTGCAACACACAGCTATAAGGAAAAACAGCTTTCAGATTTAACCTTCGTCACCTCAAGCCTAGTGAAAATCGCCGCTCGTTGGGGAGAAGAAACAGAAAGGCTGGCATGGAAAACAAGAACGGAACAGTATCTTTATCTCCTATCGATCAACGAGCTCAGTGACAATAATGAGACCAAAAAACGTAACTTTGTTTCAATTTCAGAGGCCTTATTTAATCCCTCAATTAAAGCTGATGTCCCTTGCAGCACCTACAGACCTGACAGCTATTTACTGTTCCTTGCGGCAAAGAATAAGCACTATTTGTTATCTCGAGTAGTAATACGCTGTTGTGAACAGCTAAAACTATTGATACTGAAAATCTTGAGCTAATCGCCCTGTTGTCATCGCTCATTTTTCCTGGCACCGAGTAGTAAAACCAACCGACTTAGCCTTCGATAATCAAATGTCAGGCAAGCCGGTTGGTCATAAAAGTAATGAAAGAACATTAGGCTATTCTGCTTAACAAGCGTCACAGATTATCGCTTGATAAATGCAGATATGCTCGTCTTTTCGGATTCGTTTAGCCCAAACATCAAAACCAAGAAGAAATAGATAAAGAAATAAATTATTGCTGACACCAAAACCACCACAAGGCCAGATAAAAGGCTTTTAATTAGGTTATAGAGCAGCAGCAAAGCCCCCGTACCGGCAATAACCAAGACGGAAAGTTTGGCAATTTCAAGCCAAAATTTCTTTATGTTCAACCCAAGCTTTTCAGAATAATACCAATTCATACAGAAACCGTTACCTATAACCATAGCGATGGCTGTTGAAACTGCTGCGCCCACTATGCCCATAAGCTTGAGCAATATAATCGTCACGACCACGTTGACAAGCGCAATCGCAAGATACATATACCCCCTATACAGGTAAACATTCGCAACCTGCATTATGGTAAGTCCCAGGTTCTGAATTAAGTCAATGGTAAATGGAACCATTACGATCAAGGCGATATAGAAAGCGTCTATATAGTCCTTACCAGCCCAAATAATGATGAAATCTTTCCCCAGAACAATAAATAAACTAAGAACAAATCCGCAGACGATAAAGGAAATGCGACCGACTTTAATGAAGAGATCCGAAATTTCAGACATATCCTTATTCTGGCAATACAGTTCTGAAACTCGAGGAAGAAAAACTGATGAGGCTGCCGTACCGATTGTCATATAAATCGTGTAGATTTGAGATCCGACAGAATATACCGCAACGGCGGCAGCACCAAAATAATAGCCGACAATTAATTGATCGGTTTTCCAGAAAATCTGGTCAGCAATCGTCACCAATACAATCGCGCCGCTAAAAAATAGCAATCCTTTAGCCAGTTTCATGTCCCAGCCATGATATCTGAAACTAATGTGCAGATTATATTTAGCAAACAAACGCTGACTCACCGCGCACAACACATTTGTAACAAGCACAACTAAACATACGGCTAATGCATTCTTAAAAATTGTCGTAAGTCCATACACTATGAAAGGCTGAGCTATTAGGGCGGCCAATTGCGAGCCCTTCAAAAAAACGAACCTTTCATTAGCAGTTATCGCCGCAACGCTAATAGTGTTGTTCATGATAACAATTGTGTTGATCCCTAATACAACAAGCATTGCGGAACACTCATCAAGCTGTGAGTTTGTAAAACTGGCTGAATATACAAACCGAACAACCACGGCGAGAACGCAACTTATTAGCATCACGAACACAGATAGGACCCAGTACAGACGCCTAGCTATTGCGAGAGTATTCTCCATTAAGTCATTTTTGCCCTCTGCCATATACTTGCAATAAAAACGCCCAACACCGGCAGACAAAATCCCATTAATGGAAACTATATAAGACATGATAGAGCCTATCAATTGATAGAGTCCATATTCGTCTTGTCCAATGTTTTGCAACAACATCGGAACATATACAAAGCCGACTAAAGCCTGAGCCAGTATATAACCATATGTAATTATTATGCCAGTAAGTCTTCTGCTTGCGCTACTTATCAGAATCACCGTTTCACAATTAGTTGCTTCAAATACCATTCAGAAATTAAAGCACTATTTAATCAGAACAACCGATTGCCGAACCTCTCCTTTGTTCGCATTGTTAAAACAGGGTCCGATTAAATTCCCAGGCAGAATTTGATGCCACATTTTATTGTCATGCGGATTATCTCCCCAGAAGAACCCAATATGACAGTCGATTGATCCGTCAGTCTTAAAGAAGATAATATCTCCCTTTTGAGCATAACCACTATTTAGCATATCTTGGACAGTACGGAACTCATACATTTTGCATCCCAAATCTCGAGCATAGCCATACCATCTCCAAGCGTTAATATAGCCGCCACCGCCTGGCCCCCAGCCCAAGGAGAGTGATTATTATTCTGCGCAATACGATTGACATCGCCACCAACCGCAGCATAAGCATGGGCCACGAAGCCAGTGCAATTCATGCCAGTATAGCCATCCCATCTCGGGGCACCTTTTGGGTAAAGGCAACTATCATAGGAGAAGCCACCGGAATATCTCGTTCCTAAATAATAGCCATCAAATTGATGCGTCGTAAGCCAAGTGACGAGTCCAATACGACTAACCCCCAAAACCGTTGAGCTGCCAAATGGGCTGTAGTAAATCTGAGTCGACTTCGACTGGAGAGTGCCATCAGGAAGCAAGACATCGCAGTAAAGATCGTAATAACCATCTTGCACTCCAAGTGCAGAGGGATTGAAATAAGCGTCATTCACACTGGAAAATTCTTTTAGAACACCCCATTTACTCCAGTCGGACTTGGCCCAAACAAATTTAAACTGAAATTGTCCAGATTTTTCAGCTGCAAGCGTTCCCAAATCAGCTCGAACTCCCCAAGAATTATTGCCATCAGTCGAAATTGCAGTAATCCTCGAGAAATCCCAACAGCTAATGATTGTTCTTTTTGTTTGGACAACTCCATCTGACCCCGAAACGTCACAGATCAATTCATAGTCTCCGGCGTCTTTTGGAGCCCATTGCAAGTGTGAACTTGTGCCCTGTTGAGCAACGCCCCAGTCAGCCCAATTATTCTTATTCCAGACGAACTTATACTGTAAGTAATTAGTATCACCCGAGCATCTAGCATCGATCTCAGTGCTTTCATTAGGCCTGACAAGCGTTGCAGAAGAACTCAGGGACTCGTAATTCCACTTCTCGGAGCCAATCGAGCATTCAGTCTTCGAGGTCATCGTCTGATCGTTGGCCTCATCAATAACATCAACAAAAACGGTGACAGCGCCAGATTTATCGACTCTCCAGTCAATTGAGGATTTACCTCTGCCGGAGTCAATCACACCCCATTCAGCCAGTTGTTCCGCATCCAAACATATTTGTATGAAATCTGATTATTCTTTCGGATGGTAATCCGAGGTGTAATTGAAAGCGTATCCCCTACGCACAAATTGGATGAATCAGATTTCAAATCTATTGAAGTGAAGTTAGATAGATTTCTCTCCACCCTGACGGGGAACCTCCAGGTCCTCACGTTGCCGGCCGAATCGACGGCGTCGACCAAGATGTTGACGTCGCCGGCGACCTCCGGCACCCAATCGCAGGAGGCCTCGGGCCCGAGCTGGCGGATGGTGCCCCACCTGGACCAGCCGCCCTGCTCCCAGACGAACTTATAGCGGACCGAGCCCGAGTTGCCGGACGCGGCCAGGCCGAGCGAGCAGCGGTCGCCCAGGAGAGGAGACCCTCCATCGGACGCCTTTGCCGAGAGGCCGTCGACAGAGTAGTCCTCTGAAACCGGCGAAGTTGCACTTAAATCATCGGCCCGTGTTGAATCTTCAATCTGTGATGGAGACAGGCCCGCTTCACTCAAACCAAAGCAAGGAGTTACGGCCAAACAGAAATAAAAGAAGAAAAAAGCGACACGGACAGCCTTACTTCTAAAGAAATGCATATAGAACCTCCCCGATAGTTCACTCCAACATAATATTGCTAGCAAGTAACAATTTAAGGCCAAGATTTACCATACAAGTAAGGTCGACTACAACCAGCGCAGTCGACCTAGAGAATTCATATTGATATTAGCCAATTAAAGAAATAATGCGCGCAATATTCTGACCATATGTGTCACTCGGAACAGCCCAGCGGCCGTTTAAATCTTCCAAATATGGCGCAACTCCGAGAAAACCCTTAGACTGAAGGACTTCATATCGAGGATCCACACAAGTGTTATTCAACGCCGCACCAGTAGCATATCCTTTAAGATGCTGGACTTGGGCAAGCAAGCCCTGATATACATCGTCAAATCTAGCGCCTCCCGATTGTTGATTGACGGCGCCCAGTCCGGCGAAATTGCACTGATTCGGCTTTACGGAACCTCCAAATTGCAACCATCCAGTCTCAAGCATAGCCTGAGCAAAAACAACTTCCGGACGAACCCCTTCAGAAACAGCGGCTTCAACAATTAATGAACAAAAATCACGAATAGTAGGTGCTCCCTTTGAAACAAATTCGTCTGAGGGATATGTATGTCCTGTTGATTCATATAAGTTCACCATAGCATCAACTGAAGTCTGCAGACTTCCCATAATTGGAGTACCCTCCACCGTGACCTTGCGGGTCAGGTGCCTCTCGGCGGAGCGTCGATCACGTCGAGGTAGACGGTGTACTCGCCCGGCTCGGTCGGGGTCCACTCGCAGGAGGAGGAAGCGGAGGGCTGCTGGGCGACGCCCCACTTGGCCCAGCCGCCCTTCTCCCAGACGAACTTGTACTTGAGGCCGGAGGCGTCGCCGGACACCTTGGCCTGCAGCTTGACCGGCTTGCCGCAGCGGGCGTCGCCCGAGACTTCGAGCGACTCAAGAGACCAATTAACAACTTTGTATTTAGAAGTGCTAGTCACATATCCATTGGAGTCAATGACATCAGCATAGATCTCATATTCACCAGCCTGGGGCAGGTCCAAGAAATCGACGGCGAAGTTAAGTCTTGACCGATTACACCCCAATTGGAATCACTCCAATCAGACCCAGCCCTATGCCAAACAAACTTATATCTAAGGCCATCAGTCTTGCCGCTAACATTTACACCGATTTTTACCGTTGACCCCGCATGTCCCAGTTCTTCCGAGAAGGAAATTCCATTGACGGAGTAGGGATGCGGGAACTGCGCGATGATTGCGGCAGCGTCAGCCTCGCCAAGACGGCGGCAACCATCGTCCGAGAAATAGTTGGCCACATCACCGTAATTCGAGATAAAGCCATGTTCGATAAGATACCTGGAATTCCCTGCTCGCGAGCGCAGCGGATAACGGCGAACTCGTCGCCTACCTCCATTTGAAATACGCCGCGGTATGTTAGTCCCATAGCAGCAAGGTTGTTCATGACCTTGTTGGCAAGCTCAACAGAGACCTGCGTGTAGTCGGTGCCATTTGCGGTAGGAGCATAAACTTCTGCGCCGTGAGCCCCAGAAGACCCAGAGTTGATGTGAAAGCTAACAAAGGCCTGCGCGCCTGATCAATGCAGCGCTGTACGCGGTAAAGATAATCATTGCTGGGATAGTAGCCAGACTGCTCGCGCGCAAGAACGATCTTAAAGCCGTAAGCTTCAAGTTTATTTTTGCAGGCTGTCATGATCTTCCAGGTAAGGTCGGCTTCACTCTTGCCATTACCCTGAGCGCCAGAATCCACCCCGCCATGTCCCGCGTCAAGTGCAATAACCCCCACATTACGCGCGGAGCGCTCAGCATAGGTGGAAATGCCATCGGGTGAATCGGCGCATTCCAATGCCTGCTGAATCGACTGGGCTTCAACGGCATTGCCATCGCCGTCCGCATAGTAAACAGAAGTGCCCTCGGAGCTCACGGAGCCATTAATGACCGTAAACGAATAATCCCTGTCAGAAAGATCCACCTCACGCTCAGAGCCATCGCCCTGCAAAGCATAGGTTATCGATGTGAGGAAATATGTATTAGATTCCAACTGCGAACCAAAAATAAAAGCAGCAGAATTATCAGCCGTTGCAGATGCTTCAATAGTCCCCTGAACCCCATTGGCACTTACATAGTTGAGAGTTGCGGAGGCAAGGCTATCGCCGTCATCGGGAGTAGCAAAGGCAACGACCTGATCAGTCCCGCTGGAAAGGCTCGGTAGGCAAGATATACATACTGGAAAGAAGAATCGACCGGTTCAGCCTGCTGATGGTTCTCAGATACATCAACGCCAAAATCCTCATCAGCCGATTCGTCAACGTTCGTTGCCGGCGATGAATCATCAGCAGCGTCGACATCAACAGAACCCGCATCACGCGAGGCCTCGCCATCATCGTCTGCAGTAGCAGCGTCCACGGCAGCGTCCGCAGACGGGACGTTGCTCGCAGCGTAGGCAGCAGCCACAGGACCCATCAAGGATGAAATGGTCAAAAGACCAGCAAGAGAAAAAGCTGTTGAGGCACGCAATGCCTTTTTCATATTGAATCCCCCGTCACAAATAATGTTACTAAGAGAAGATTATCTTACAATCTCCTCTGCATCGGAAGTCCAGTTATTCGAAGCGCGGGAAATGTTATAAAGGCAGGCAGAAACCTGCTCTTATAAAAAGCAGGTTACGTTCTCAGCAAACTTTTGTTTTTCGTCCTTCCATGGACACAGTGCTAGCTCTAGTTTTTGAAGCAATTAGCGGCGCCCCAAACAGCGCAAGTGCCAGTAACACGAAAATCCACTGAAGCACGCAATTCGTTTAAGCACGTGACGGACGACGAAAGCGTGTACGCAGCCGCGAAATACAGCAAAAAGCCCCATGTTTCGCTTGTATCAGAGGCGTCTGGGGCTTCATCGAAAGAGTAGCCTGGCTAACGCATTCAAGAAAAATAGAGCGTGGTCTTCATGAATCAAACGCCAGTATGCAACGCTCGCGCGCGTCTTTGAATCTTCTAATGAGCAAGAAGAGAGGGGTCTAGGAAAGACCTAATAGTTCTTGGAATCTGGGAATCGTCGAACTCACCATCTTTAAACAAGAGAATCATATAGCTTCTTATCGTTCTGTCTCGAAAAGATATGAGTGACAGATGCACATCGTGGGCCTTTGAAATACAATCTTCGTCCCTTAAAGATTCAGCAACATAACAACCGCCCCAATCAAAAAACCGAGATAGCCCCGGCTGATAATCAAAGAGGCGGTTGGATTGGCAACACCTATTTGGACGATTCCGGGAGGGACAGCCCCGCCTCCCTGAACTCGACCGGCGACATGTAGCCAGCGTCGAGTGGATCCTGAAATTGTTGCACCAGTGCACGTAGTCCGAGAGTTTGACCCGGAGCTCGCGCGTCGTGCCGAACGTCTCGCGGTGGACGAGCTCGGCCTTCAGTATCCTGTTGGTCGACTCGTCGACGGCGTTGTCGTAGGGGCAGCCCTTGGCCGACAGCGACCTCTCTATGCCGAAGGTCTCGAGCATCAGGTCGATCTCGGCGTTGTCGAACTCGCTGCCGCGGTCCGTGTGGAATACCTCGATGTCCGAGATCGGGAAGGAGAGCGTCGCGAACGCCGACCTGACCAGCCGGGCGTCCTTTGTGTTCTGGTGGCGAAGCTCCTGCGGTGGTACATTTCATTTTTCAGCGTCGCAAAGAACGACTCTGCGACGGCGTTGTCGTGGCAGTTGCCGGTACGGCTGCAAGAGAGGCGCACATGGTTGCCCCTGGCCCACTCAGCGAGCTTGCGGCTGGTGTACTGCGCCCCCTTGTCCGAGCGGAATATGGCGTTCTCTGCCACGTACCCGCGCGCACGCGCGCTCTCGAGGGCGCTGACGACGATATCGGCGGTCATGCGCTCGGACAGCGACCAGCCCACGAACATGCGGGTGTTCAGTCGATCACCGTCGACAGGTAGAGCCAGCCCTGGCCGGTGCGCAGGTAGGTGATGTCGCCGACGAGCTTGTAGGTGGGCACCGGCTCGTGAAGTCCCGCCTGATCAGGTCGGGCCTTGGCTTGGCGTCCCTGTCGGGGACCGTCGTCCTCTTCGACTTGTACGGCGTGCAGCCGCGGATCCCCAGCTCGCGCATGCACTTGCGCACACGGTACAGCGTAATGCCGCGCAGCCGTCGGGCAGGAAGCACTTCACGAACCGCGCGCCGAAGCGCCTGTCGGACTCGAGCCACACGCGCCGCACGGCGTCGCGCGCCTCGGACCAGTCGTTCGACGGGGACAGCCGTTGGAAACCCAGCTGCCAGTGGCCCGACCGGCTCACCCCCAGCACCTTGGCCATCATCGCCACCGTGAAGTTGCCCTTCTCCGCCTCCATGAGCCTGTACCTGGCTAGAGTGCCTGCTCTTTGGCGAAGAAGGCCGCGGCTTTTTTTAGGAACGCGTTCTCCGCCTCGAGCTCGCGTATGCGCTTCCTCGCCTCGCGAAGCTCGCGCTCCTCGGCCCTCGGGTCGGGCTCGCCCCCCAACTCGCGCTTGCGCTTGAGCACCCAGTCGTTCACCGTCTTGGGGTTGAGCCCGAGCTCCCCGCAGACCTGGGTTATGGGGCGCCCGTGGAGATGACGTAGTCGGCTGTCTCCCGCCTGAACTCGTCGGTGTACTTCTTCTGATTGGCGACCATGAGGCAATCCTTCCGTCCATCGGCTTGAATGCAGTCTAGGGCATCGCGGCCACACGATCCCTCCAGCCGCGTGTCCGACAAAACGATACAGGTCAGAGGTCGCCCCGCGACGCGGCGCCACGCGACGAAGTGCAACCGCAGGCTGATCGAC
>ENA-OQDD01000768-OQDD01000768.1-human-gut-metagenome-genome-assembly--contig:-NODE-768-length-12124-cov-1.956489_pt1 | contig 12124 bp, 17 predicted proteins | sample MGYA00242507_ERZ504598 | MGnify/ENA primary metagenome ERZ504598 (study PRJEB26092, sample SAMD00036318) | human gut metagenome | host: Homo sapiens | study: EMG produced TPA metagenomics assembly of... | reverse complement strand
GGACGTTGACGGTCAGCCACTCCGGAGCAGGCGTTGACGACGGACGCGCCGACGCCGTGCAGGCCGCCCGGCCACCTTGTAGCCGGAGTTCTCGCCGCCGAACTTGCCGCCGGCGTGGAGGATGGTATAGACGACGGTGACGGCAGGCAGACCGGTATCAGCCTGGATGTCCACGGGGATGCCGCGGCCATTGTCCGTGACCTGAATGATGTCGCCCTTCAGGATCTTGACCTCGATGTGGTCGCAGTAACCGGCCAGAGCCTCGTCGATGGCGTTGTCCACGATCTCGTACACCAGATGGTGCAGGCCCCGCTCGCCGGTGGAGCCGATATACATACCGGGGCGCTTGCGCACTGCCTCCAGGCCTTTCAGGACCTGGATCTCGCTGGCGTTGTATTCATGGTCCGTCGCAGTTTCTGCGTTGGTACTGGTAATGATTTCCTCTGCCATTTCCTTTCTCCCTTTTGTTTTGTTTCGTTTTTTCGTTACTATTTGTAAAAGCGATCAATCGCTGGTTGCTTATTCCAGTTTCATCTCCGTGCGCCGTTTGAGCGCAGCCGGCGACAGCTCCGAGAGATAGATCGTATCCACCGGGGAATCTGCCAGCACATAGCTCTGGGGCAGCTCATCGGACAGGCTCACCACCGCCCCGTTTTTCTGGGCATAGTTCAGAACTCCCGCCCCCGGGGTGAGATGGTCGTCGTTTCCAGATTGAAGATGCCGATGATGTCCCGGTCGTTCAGGACATAATCGCGGCCAAGGTGTACATACATTGCATCACACTTTCGTCAGCACGCCGCCGTTCATCCGGTAGACCTCGCCGTCCGTTTTGAGGAAAGCGGTGTCGTCGCAGCTGGTCACGAAGGTCTGCTTTTCCCGCATCCGGGTGAGCAGATACTGCTTGCGGCCATCGTCCAGCTCGCTGAGCACGTCGTCCAGCAGCATCACCGGGTGTTCGCCCGTGATGGAGGCAGCTGCGGCGGCTTCGGCCATTTTCAGGCTGAGCACGACGCTCCGCTGCTGTCCCTGACTCGCATACACTTTTGCAGGCTGACCATCCAGAAGAAGGTCCAGATCTTCCCGGTGAGGGCCGCAGAGGCTCTGCCCGGCCCGCAGCTCTTCGGGCATTTTCTGCCGCAGAAGCTGGGCCAGACCGCCCGGCTCGAACTGGGCCGCATACCGCAGACTCAGTGTTTCCGCCCCGCGGGAAAGCTCCTCATAGTTGGCACAGGCCAGCGGGGAGAGGGCGGCGAGATAGGCTCTGCGCCGCTGCTGGATGGCCTCGCCCTGCTGGGCAAGCTCCACATTCAGCACTTCTAATAAGGCCCGCTTTTCGGCATAAGCCGCTCAATGCCATTGGAAGAGCGTCGAAGCAGCGCGTTTTTCTGCTGCAAGGCCCGGACATAGCGGCGGTAGAGGGTCAGGTAGCCGGGGTAGAGCTGGCAGAGGGCAGCGTCCAGAAATTTCCGCCGCCCTTCCGGCGCACCCTTCACGAGACTCAGGTGTCCGGGGTCGAAAACCACCGCCGGGAAGCTGCCCGCAAGGCTTGCTGCCTCTTGACTGCGCCCCCGTTCACCGAGACTGTCCGGCCCGGCGGGGGAATCCGGCGCGCCCACCGTCAGGCGGACGCGGTTCGGCTCTTCCTTTCCTGCTCTTCCTGCTGTGCGCGGAGGGTGGACGCTTTGAGTACGGCGAAGGGTTCGCCCCGGCGCACCAGCTCTGCGTCCTTGCCGCCCCGGAAGCTCTTGCCGCCGGTGAGCAGCCAGATGGCTTCCAGGAGGTTCGTCTTGCCCTGGCCGTTGTTGCCGCAGATGACAGTCAGCTCCCGGCCCGGCGTCAGGCTGGCCGAGGCGATGTTCCGGTAATTTTCGACTTCGAGAGAGAGCAGCCGCATCAGCCGCCCATCCCGATCTCGATGGTCTGGCCGTCCAGCTCCACGGTATCGCCCGGGCGGCACTTCTTGCCGCGCATGGTGCAGACTTCGCCGTTGACCTTCACGGCCCCGCCCTGAACGAGCTCCTTGCTTCGCCGCCGGTCTCGCACAGGCCCGCATATTTCAGCAGGGCGTCCAGCTTGATGAATTCGGTATGGATGAGGATCTTTTGCATTTTATTACGCCTCTCAGTCGTTTTTGAAGCGGACGGGCAGGACCAGATACAGGAAGTCATTGCCCTCCACCGGCAGCACTTTCACCGGGCTCAGCGGGCCGCTGATCTCCATTCGCACTTTCTCGGTGCGGGCATTGCGCAGCGCGTCCAACAGGTAGCGGTTGTTGAAGCCGATCTCCACCTCGTCGCCCTCGCACTCGGCGTTGAACTCATCGACGACGCGGCCCAGATTGGTCTGGCAGCGGACGACGACTTTACCCTCTGTAAAAGTGATGCGGAGGGGATTTTTTAAACGCTCTGTAATAATCAGAGAAGCGCGCTCGATGGTCTCGATGAACTCCTTGGTGTCGATGGTCACCCGGGTGCGGCTGCCTGCCGGAATGACATTGTGATAGTTGAGGAACTCGCCCTCGATGAGGCGGCTCATGATGGTGTAGCCGGCGGTCATGAACACGACGTAGCGGCGGTTGGCACAGATGTGGACCGGCTCTTCGTCGTCGTTGGGCAGCAGATGAGACACTTCGGTCATAGTCTTGCTGGGGACGATGATCCGGATGTCCTTGACTGCAGTGACGGGCCGCTCCACGATGGCCAGACGGTAGCCGTCCAGGGCAACGATGGTCATTTTATCCGGCTCTATCTCAAAAAGTTCACCGGTATGCGCAGGTTTTTTCTCGTCCTGGCTGACGGCGTAGAGGGTGCGGTCGATCATATCGCGGAGCACGCCGGTCTTGATGGTCAGGGTCTCCTCGGCGCCGGTGTTGGGCAGCTCGGGGAAATCGGTGGCCGACATGGACTGGATCTCGAACTGCGCCACGCCGCTCTGGATGGTGGTTTTGCCATTATCGGCAGACTGATGGTGATCTGGCCTGCCGGCATCCGGCTGATCATGCTGCTGAGCAGCTTGGCATTCAGCACGATCTCACCGGGTTCTTTGACATTGGCTTCGATGGTGGTCACGATGCCCATTTCGAGGTCGTAGCCGGTAAGGGTCAGCTGGAAGCCTTCTGCCTTCAGTAAAATGCCCTCCAGTACCGGATGGTAGAGCGCAGAGTGACTGCTTTGGATACGCCGTCAATGGCTGCACTCAGAAGAGTTTTGTCGCAGATGATGTTCAAATCTTCTTCTCTCCTTTTTTGCGTCAGTTTTGCTGTCGTTCCTCATGGGACCCGATGCAAAAACCTGTTTTCTTTATTGAACTTGTTGTAGTAATCGTAGTAGGGGGTGGGGAAGATGTGGAAAACTCTGCAAACTTGCCGGGATGCGGGGATTTGGTTTTCCACGGAGATGTTGAGGAACTGTGAATGGAATGTTGAATCGGGAAGAGCGGTGATTCTTTCCACATCCGCTGTGAAAAACGGAAGTTGAATGTTGAAAACCATGTGGAAAGAGTGGAAAGTTTCGGCCTTTCACCACAATATCTGGGTCTATTTTCCCCTTTTTGTTCCTCTTTCTCCCCATATTTTGGGGTTTGACCCCTGAATGAGTATGACTTTTATACCGGCTCTGGTGCGTTAAGCCTTCACATTCTTGATGATGTCGCTCACCGTCTCCCGCAGGTGCTGGTCATTCTTCATGTCCCGCTCCATGGTCTTGAGGGAGTAGACGATGGTGGAATGGTCACGGCCCGAGAACTCCCGGCCGATCTCCTCCATGCTCATGCCGGTGACCTCGCGCAGGATGTAGATGGCCACGCGGCGGGCGGAGGCCACATTGGCGTTCCGCTTGGTGCCGCGGATGTCGGCAGGGGAAACGTTGAAGGTGCGGGATACCTCGCCCACGATCTTCTCGATGGTGACAGGCACGGGCTGGGTCTCGTTGAGGATGTCCTTGATGGCATTCTGTGCCACGCTGATGACCGGCTGGATGCCCTCGAGCATATAGTAGGCGTTGAGCTTTTTGACCGCGCCTTCCAGCTGGCGGATGTTATTTTTCAGATGGTTGGCGATGAACTCGGCCACGTCCTCGGGCAGGTCGAGGTGAAGAAGCTCCGCCTTGCGCTTGACGATGGCCACACGGGTCTCGAAATCCGGCGGCTGGACGTCGGCGGTCAGGCCCCACTCGAAGCGGGTGCGCAGACGCTCTTCCAGGCTCTTGATCTCCTTGGCCGGGCGGTCAGACGCGATGACGATCTGCTTGTGGGCATCGTGGAGGGAGTTGAAGGTGTGGAAGAATTCTTCCTGGGTGGACTCCTTGCCCGCGATGAACTGGATGTCGTCCACCAGCAGCAGGTCGGCCACACGGTACTTCATCCGGAAGTCCTCGGTGCTGCCGGCGCGGATGGCCGCGATCAGCTCGTTGGTGAACTGCTCACAGGTGACATACATGATGACAAGTCGGGTGGGTGCGCTTGATCTCGGTCTGGATGGCCGTCAGCAGATGGGTCTTGCCGAGGCCCGAGCCGCCGTAGATGAACAGCGGGTTGTAAGCACCGGAGGGGTTGGCCGCAACAGCCTGCGCCGCAGCAAACGCAAACTGGTTGGACGGGCCTTTGATGAAGTTCTCGAAGGTGAATTCATAGTTGCCCTGCGGGGAGGCGGGGTTCGCCTCGTACTGCTGGGCCAGCACCACTTCGTGGGGCGGCGTGCTGGGGACGACGAGGGTGATGTCCACGTCAAAGCCCAGCACTGTTTTGAAGGCCTCTTTGAGCAGGCCGAGATAACGGTCCGTCACGATCTTGCAGATGAAGTCGTTGCGCACCGAGAGGGTGATATGGCTGGAGTCCTCAAAGCTGATAGGCTCCAACCCGTCGATATAGAGATTATACGTCGGCTCCGCCATCTGCGCCTTGCAGTAGCTCTGGGCAGCCTCTAAAACGTCCTTGAAAGAATCCATAGTACATCCACTCCATTGAAGTTTTCAACAATGCTGCTGATACCAGGTTAGTATACCACAAAAATCCCCCTGCGTCTATATTATATAAGGTAATTTATAATACATAAAAAAGACATACCTGCGTCTGGGAAACGGCCTTGTGTCCAAGGCAGAGAAAAGCCACAAGATGTTGTGGATAAAAAGTTTTCCACGGGAAATGGGTGAAAAAGTTGAAAGTTTCTCCACAGAGGTTTTTCAAAAAAGTTTGAAGGAAAGCGAAAAAAATGCTTGACAGAAGGCCATAGTGTGCGATATACTGTTGAATTGCAAGCCTGTCCCCATTTTGGGACCAGAATAGACCCATACCGGGGACGAGTTTTTACGGAGGAAATACACCATGAAGAGAACTTTTCAGCCCAAGAAGCGTCAGCGCAAGGAAGTTCATGGCTTCCTGACCCGCATGAGCACCAAGAACGGCCGCAAGGTCATCAACGCACGCCGTGCTAAGGGCCGCAAGAGCCTGACCGTCTGATCCTGAGCAGTATGCATCAGGTCCGGCGCAGAATGGAATATGCGCAAAAAGGCCGCTGATATTGGATTGGCGGTCTTATTTTTTACCCGGCATTCGGGAAAAAGGCCGGAAAGCTGCGGTGAATAGTCGCATTGCCTAAAAAAACTGTCAAAGATTTGGCAGAGAAAACGCCCGGATGAGCTTTTCATGTCGGCGTTTTTTTGCTATACTGAACACTGAGCATTGCTTTTTTCCGGGCAGATGCTCCCACATCACCTGAAGGGAGGCGCACAGGATGCGCTATCGTCCCATCCGCCGCAACGGCGAGTTTGGCCGCGTGTATGCCCGCGGCAAGTCCTATGTCAACCAGGCGCTGGTGCTCTACGTGCTCAAACGCGGAGCAAGCGCACCCGGGTGGGCCTGACGGCCACCAAAAAGATCGGCCACGCCGTGCAGCGCAACCGCGCCCGCCGCGTCATGAAGGCCGCCATCGACGAACACCTCGACTACAACATCGGCGGCTTATGACCTCGTTTTCGTGGCCCGGGGCATGACCCCCCGGCTCAAGAGCTGGCAGCTCAGCGCCATCGTGGCAAAGCTCTTTGCCCAGGCCGGCCTGCCGGATAAGGCAAAACAGCCGGGCGCAAAGCCCCCAGCCACCCTGCCGCCGGTCCGGAAGCCCGAGGCGTGAGCATCTTTCAGAAAGCCCTCTGCGGGCTCATCCGGCTCTACCAGAAGTTCATCAGCCGGGGCTGGGGCGGAACTGCCGCTTTTCGCCCTCCTGCAGCCAGTACGGCATCGAGCCATCCGCACCCACGGCTGCGTCAAAGGGCTGCTGCTGACGGCGTGGCGCATCGCCCGGTGCAATCCGCTGGGCCGCTGGGGCTACGACCCCGTACCGGAAAAGGGCCGCTGGAAAATCCGGCCCGGCATCTCTCGGCCTCGGCTCTGTTTTCCACCAGACACGAAAAATAAGTGGAAAACCTCTTCGCCGATGCTCTTTGGAAGAGCGCTGAAACAGGGAAGACCTCTCCGTCAATGCCCTTTGAAAAAGGGCGGCAGAGGGGAGGAAACTCTCCGTCACGCTTCGCCGTGCCACCTCCTGGCGAGGGGAGGGTGAGAGGAAAAGCTATTATAATTGCTTCTTGTGACGTGCTGAACTGTGGGCGGCGTGTCCTACGATAAAAATAACCGTCCCGCACCACAGGCGGGGCAGAATGGACAGAGACATGAATATTTTGTACATCCTCGGTGTACCTCTCGGCTATGTGATGGAGTGGATCTACAACCTCATCCCGAACTACGGCTGGGACATCATCATCTTCACCATCGTCATCCGCCTGCTCAGCATCCCTCTGCAGCTCAACCAGCAGAAGAGCATGGCCAAGATGTCCGCTTTCCAGCCGATGATCGCCGACATCCAGAAAAAGTACAAGGACAAGCCCGAAAAGCAGCAGGAAGAGCTGATGAAGCTGCAGCAGGAGTTTGGCTATAAGCCACCGCCGGCTGTATGCCCATGCTGGTCAACTTCCTCGTCATGTTCGGCGTCATCGAGGTCGTGTACCGCCCGCTGCAGCGCATCTTCACATCGGCGCCGAGGCCATCACCGCCGCAGGCGATGCCATGACCGCTCTGGGCATCAGCTTCACTCAGGTGACCCGCGACACCAATATCATCGCACAGGTGCTGGCCGGTGAGTCCACCGTCACCTCTGTGTTCACCGCAGACCAGCTGAACACCATCACGGAGTTCGGCCAGCACATGGACTTCTTCGGCATCGACCTGACCCGTGTGCCGCAGTACAGCCTGGCAGCAGACAACCTGCCCCTGCTGATCTTCCCCATCCTGGCTGTCGTCACCATGTTCATCTCCACCCACATCAGCATGAAGGCCTCCGGCCAGGAGATGCAGGGCAGCATGAAGCTGACCATGTATATGATGCCTCTGATGTACGTCTTCTTCTGCTTTACCGTTCCCTGCGCATTCTCTCTGTACTACGTCATTTCCAACATCGTGATGACCGTCCAGACCCAGGTCATGCGCAAGATCTATGACCCCGAGAAGATGAAGGAACAGGTCAAGGCCGAGATCGCTTCCCGCAGGAAGGAAGAGAAGCGCGGCGTGAAGAGCACCACCATCAAGGTCCAGGACGAGAAGACCGGTGAGATCGTGGAAAAGAACATCTCCGCCAGCGAGATGAACAAGCGCCGCCTCGAGTATGCCCGCCAGCAGGATGCTGAGCGCTACAAGGACGAGCGCACTGTCCCGCTGAGCGAGCTGCAGAACAAAAAGGAGGATTGACGGTTATGATCCGTACGCAGGAAGCGACCGGCAAGACGGTCGATGAAGCACGCACCAACGCCTGCGCTCTGCTGGGCGTGGAAAAGGACGACATCAACGTCAGCTACGAGGTGCTGGAAATGCCCCAGAAGACCGGTTTTCTGGGCCTGAAGCTCACTCCCGCCAAGGTCCGCGTCAGCTCGAGCTGCCGGACGAGCCTGCGGCAGCTCCTGCTGCCCCCGTTGAGGAGCCTGCTCCCGTTGTGGAGGAGAAGGCTGCTCCTGTGGCGGCTGAGCCTGTCGTCGAAGAGACTGCCCCTGAAGCTCCCGCTGCTGTGGAAGAGCCTGCCGCTCCCGCTGAGGAAGCTGTCCCTGCCGAAGAGCAGGCTGCTCCCGCCGCAGAGGGCGAAGAGGTGGAAGTCCCCATCAACATCGAGGAGAACGCCAAGGTCAAGGCCGCTGTGGACTACCTGCAGGAAGTCATCGAGAAGATGGGCGTACAGGACGTCAAGTTCAGCGCTGTGCAGAAGGGTGAGGCTACCATCATCCGTCTGGACGGCGAGAAGATGGGCGCCCTCATCGGCCGCCGCGGCGAGACGATGGAGAGCCTGTCCTATCTGGCAAGCCTCGTGGCAAACCGCCTCGAGGGCGACTACATCAAGCTGGGCCTCGACGTGGCCGGCTACCGCGACAAGCGCGAGAGCGACCTGACCGCACTGGCACAGCGCATCGGTGCCAAGGTGCGCCGCACCGGCCGCAGCTTTGCTATGGAGCCCATGAACCCCTACGAGCGCCGCATCATCCACTCTGCCATCAGCAAGATGGAGGGCGTGCGCAGCGAGAGCAAGGGCGAAGGCCGTGACCGCCGTGTGGTCATCTACTCCACCGACCCCAACGCTGTGGCCGAGAGCGCAAATGCACGTCCCCGCGGACCCGCGGCGGCCGTCGACCGCAACGGCAATGGCCGCAGCGGCGGCTATCATCGCGCGGCGAGCGCCATGGTGACCGGAATGGCCGCGGCCCGCGCAATGGCAATGGCGGCCGGGGCGGTTACCGCTCTAATGTGCCTGAGCGCACCTACACCCCGCGCGATGCCGAGAATGCTGCCCCTGTGGCACCCAAGCGCACCGAGCGTGTGGATGACTTCGCGGATCTGAGCTTCGGCAAGATCGAGCTGTAAAAGCTGAAGGATAAGACCCTCTCCCGCATGGCGGAAGCCGTGCAGGGGAGGGTCTTTTTTGTACGAGGAACACTATAAATTTACACGTCTTTTGCATGAAGATGGTTTACGATGAAAAGCGAATCTGAAAGAATGATTTCGAAAGAAAAGTCGTTCTTATCGAAAAATTGGAGAATATGTCCAATTCCGGAAGAAATTTTTCTCCTATTTGTACATTGTAAAACAATATCGGCAAGCCTTATACTAGAGCTACAAATGCTTCGGAGCGTATACCAAGCAAAAAAGAGAGGAATTATTATGGAACAGAATAAGATTTCCCGCCGTAATTTCCTGCGCGTGGCCGGTGCATCGGCTACCGCCGCCGCAATGAGCGGTCTGGTCCCGGCTGCTTCCGCTGCCGGCATCAAAGACCTGTGGAGCATGGACCTGCAGATCCTTGCCACCAGCGATACCCACGGTAAGTTTGACCCCTGGGATTACGCCGCCAACAAGGCTGACGCCTCCGGCAGCGTGGCCCAGCAGGCAACTGCCATCAAGGAGAACCGCACCAAGACCACGCTGGTCGTGGATGCAGGCGACACGATTCAGGCAAACTCCGCTGAGCTGTTCCTGAACGACGATGTCCACCCCATGATCGCTGCTCAGAACGCCATCGGCTACGATGTCTACGTCACCGGCAACCATGAGTACAACTATGGCATGGCCACGCTGGAAAAGGTGCTCTCCCAGCAGAAGGCCAAGGTGCTGACCGGCAACGTCTACAGCCCCGAAGGCAAGCCTCTGGCGGACGGCTACACCATCATCAACAAGGGCGGCGTCAAGATCGGCGTCATCGGTATGGTCACTCCCAACATCACCCGCTGGGACGCCAAGAACCTCGAGGGCTGGACTGTTACCAACCCGGTGGACGAGAGCCGCAAGATCATTGATAAGATCAAGAACGATGTGGATGTCATCATCGGCGTTATGCATATGGACGTTGACAATGAGTACGGCGTCTATGGCTCCGGCGTCACCGACCTGGCAAATGCCTGCCCCGAGTTCGACGTCATCGTCGCCGCTCACGGCCACAAGAGCATCCCCAACAAGATGATCAACGGCGTGCTGGTGGTCGAGAACAAGAATGCCGGTGCCACCGTCTCCGACATCCACGTCTATCTCGAGCGCGGCCTGAACGGCAAGTGGAAGGTGAAGGACCGCACCTCTGAGAACCTGACCATCAAGGACTACGCTCCCGACCCCGAGCTGACTGCTCTGCTGGCAGAGTACGACCAGCGCGCCAAGGACGACGCCGTGACCCCCATCGGCCAGCTGGTCGGCGGTGATCTGGCCCCCGAAAACGAGATCGACTGCCTGCCGCAGGCCATGGTGCAGGATACTGCTCTGCTGGACTTCATCAACGAGGTACAGATGTACTACACCGGCGCTCAGGTGGCCGCAACGGCTCTGACCTCCATGACCTCCCAGATGCGCGAGGTACCATCCGCAAGTGCGACATGGCAAGCATCTACACCTACCAGAACACCCTGTACAAGCTGCAGATGAACGGCTGGCAGCTGCGTCAGTTCATGGAGTGGTCTGCTGCCTTCTTCAAGACCTGGGAGCCGGGCGATGTGACTATCGCATTCGACTCTTCCGTCCGCTACTACCTGTACGATGCCTTTGCAGGCGTCAAGTATGACCTCGACATCTCCAAGCAGCCCGGCAACCGCATCCAGAACCTGACCTGGATGGATGGCCGTCCGGTGGAGGACGATGACAGCTTCGTGGTGGCTGTCAACAACTACCGTGCCACCACCCAGCTGCTGGCTTATGCCGACATCTTCAAGGAGGGCGACGAGCTGCCCAAGCTGCTGGAGATCGACGTGCGCGGCGATGTGGGCGGCATCCGCGAACTGCTGGGCGAGTACATCCGCACCGTCAAGGGCGGCACCATCGAGCCGCACGTGGACAACAACTGGAAGCTCGTGGGCGACAACTGGAACGCTGCTGACCACGAGAAGGCCGTCAAGCTGCTGCGCGAGGGCAAGCTGGCTCTGTCGGAGAACGCCGACAGCCGCACTCTGCCCGGCAAGGCCATCACTACGGCCGATATTGCCGCATTCTGATTTTTCTTTCACACGCAACGGGGTGTGCAGTCTCTTAGGGGCTGCACACCCTTTTTTGCGCAGCATATTTCTTTTTTTGGCGGTTCGTGGTAGAATATACTGTATTCATCTGCGCATAAGGAGGGGAGAAGATGCAGCATTCGACCATTGCGGCCATTGCTACCGCTCCGGGTGCGGGCGGCATCGCCATCGTGCGGCTGTCCGGCCCGGAAAGCTATGAAGTGGCAGCGAAGGTGTTCCGTCCCGGCCAACCCGGCCAAAAAGGTCGCGGACGCCAAAGGCTATACGGCCATGTTCGGTGCATTCGTGGAAGGGGAAGAGGCTTTCGATGAGGGCGTGGCGCTGTTTTTCCGTGCGCCCCACAGCTACACCGGCGAGGATGTGGTGGAGCTTTCCTGCCACGGCGGCAGTGCTGTCGCCCGGCGGCTGGTGGAAGCCTGCATTGCGGCGGGCGCATCGCCTGCCGCTCCCGGCGAGTACACCCGCCGCGCTTTCCTGAACGGCAAGCTCAGTCTGACCCAGGCCGAAGCCGTCATGGACATCATCTCCGCCGATGGCCGACAGGGGCTGCTCTGGCAAATGCCTCCCTGAACGGTGCGCTGGCCCGGAAGATAGCGGCCCAGAAAGATGCCCTGACGGCCTTGCAGGCCCATCTGGCCGCCTGGGTGGATTTCCCTGAGGAAGATGTTCCGGAACTGAGCCAAAGCCATCTCTGCGACGTTTTAGGCGGGGTAGAGCAGGAGCTGGACGCCCTCATCCAGAGCTACGATGCGGGCGCTGTCCTCCGCGAGGGCGTGGACTGTGCCATCGTGGGAAAGCCCAATGCGGGCAAATCCACCCTGCTCAACCTGCTGGCCGGGTTCGACCGGGCCATTGTCACGCCGGTGGCCGGAACCACCCGCGACGTGGTGGAGCAGGCTGTTCAGCTGGGCGACGTCCGGCTGAATCTCTTCGACACTGCCGGTCTGCGTCAGACGGAAGACGAGATCGAAGCCGAAGGCATCCGCCGCAGCTGGAAGAAGCTGGACGAGGCGGGGCTTATCTCGCCGTCTTCGACGCTCGGAGCGCCGACCCGGGAGGGACATGGAGCTGGCTCAGCGCTGCGCGGGTCGTCCGGCCATCGC
>ENA-OQDD01000767-OQDD01000767.1-human-gut-metagenome-genome-assembly--contig:-NODE-767-length-12126-cov-2.739728_pt1 | contig 12126 bp, 16 predicted proteins | sample MGYA00242507_ERZ504598 | MGnify/ENA primary metagenome ERZ504598 (study PRJEB26092, sample SAMD00036318) | human gut metagenome | host: Homo sapiens | study: EMG produced TPA metagenomics assembly of... | reverse complement strand
CATGGTCGGGCTGTTCGGGCAGACCGGCGTCAAGCGCGGCGAGCTGTTCGTCGGTGGGGCGCACGCCGCCGGGCAGTGCCGGGATAGCGGGCGCGTTCGGATCCCACAGGTAGACGTGGCCGAGCTCGTACAGGGACACGTTTTCGATGCCGCGGCGGATGTTGCGCTGCACGGTGGTGGCCAGGTCGGCAGAATCTCGCGACGCAGGTACGGACGGTCGCCGTAGAGCGGGTTGGCGATCTCGACGCTGACCTTCTTGGTGGCTTCCGGGTCGAAGCCGAAGGCCTTGTAATCGTCGTCACCCACGAACGGGTAGCTCAGCGATTCGACCATGCCGAACTCGGCGAGCTCGTCCGCCACGCGACGGCGACGCTGCTGGTCCGGGGTCAGGCCCACCAGACCCTCGACCGGTGCCGGCGGCACGGTGATCGGAATCTGGTCGTAGCCGACCAGTCGGGCGATCTCCTCGACCAGGTCGCACGGCTCGTTCAAGTCCGGACGCCAGCTCGGCGCGGTTACGGCGAACTCACCGTTGCCGCCACCGGCCACCGTGCAGCCAATGTCGGTCAGGATGTCGGAGATGCGGTTGATGTCCACGTCGAGGCCGGCTACGCGGGCCACTTCGGAGGCCTTGAAGTGGATGGCCTTGGCGCGCGGCGTGTTGTTCACGTCGTTCGGGTGTTCGCTGGGCTCGCCGTTGCCGTACTTGGCCATGAGTTCGGCGGCCATCTGGGTGGCGGCAGGCTGCAGCGCGGTGTCGACGCCACGTTCGAAGCGGCGGGAGGCCTCGGATGGAATCTTGTGGCGACGGGCCGAACGGGCGATGGTCACCTGATCGAAGTGCGCGGCTCCAGAAGAATGTTCTTGGTGTCGGCGGTCACTTCGCCATACAGGCCGCCCATCACACCGGCAAGGCCGAGGATGCGCGAGCCGCGTTCGCCGTTCGGCGAATCGGTGATAAGCAGATCTTCGACGCTCAGGTCATGTTCCTTGCCGTCCAGGGTGGTGAGTTTCTCACCCTCGTTGGCGCGGCGCACGACAATCGGGCCTTCGAGCTTGTCGAGGTCGTAGGCGTGCATCGGCTGGCCGAGGTCAAGCATCACATAGTTGGTCACGTCCACGGCCAAGGAGATGGAGCGCATGCCGGCGCGGATCAGGCGGCGGCGCATCCAGTTGGGCGTGTGGGCGTTGGGATTGAAGTCCTTGACGATACGCGCGTAGTAGCGGTCGCAACCGGGCACGCCGTGAATCGGATTGTTATCGTCGATTTCAACATCGATGTCCACCGGGGTGCCGGGCTGGTAGTCAGCAGGTTCCGGGGCCTTCTCGTTGAGTGCCACGGCCGGATCGGTGTAGGCGGCACCGGTGGAGTGGTGGTATTCGCGGGCCACGCCACGGTAGGACAGCGTGTAGCCACGGTCCGGGGTGATGTTGATCTCAAGCAGAGGCTGGTCGAGGTGCAGCAGGTGCATGGCGTCCTGACCAGGCTTCAGAGCTCGTATTCAGCTCGGAGAAGCCATACTGACGCAGCAGGATGATGCCATTGTGGTTGTCGCCCAGACCCAGCTCACGTTCGGAGGCACACATGCCGTTGGAGATGTGGCCGTAGGTCTTGCGCGGTTCGATCTTGAAGTCGCCGGGCAGCACGGCACCGGGCAGGGTGACGACGACCTTTTCGCCGGCCTTCATGTTGGGCGCGCCGCAGATGATGCCGCGCGGCACCTTGTTGCCGTCTTCGTCGGTCTCGTTCCATTCGTCGCCGCAGTCCACGTGGCACCAGTTGATGGTCTTGCCGTTCTTCTGCGGTTCGGGGGTGGCGTCGACCACGTAGCCGACCACAATCGGGCCGGTCACCTGAGAGGAGTGAATCTCCTCTTCCTCAAGACCCACCTTGACAAGGTCCTTGGCGAGCTGTTCGTAGGTCAGGCCTTCGGGAACCTCGACATGGTCCTTGAGCCAATCGATATCGATCATAGGCATGGCTGAATCACTCCCCCATCACAAACTGTTCGGCGAAACGCACGTCACCTTCGACCAGGTCGTGCATGTCGTTGATGTCGCTGCGCAGCAGGAGCGTGCGCTCCATGCCGACGCCGAAGGCGAAACCGGTGTAGACGTCCGGGTCGATGCCGGCGGACTTCAGCACGTTCGGGTTCACCATGCCGCAGCCGCCCCACCTCGAGCCAGCCGGGGCCGCCCTTCTTGTCGGGGAACCACAGGTCGAGTTCGGCGCTCGGCTCAGTGAACGGGAAGTAGCTCGGGCGCAGGCGCGTCTTGGCTTCAGGGCCGAACATGGCGACGGCGAGCTTGTCCAGCACGCCCTTCAGGTCGGCCATGGTCAGGTGCTTGTCGACGGCGAGGGCTTCGCACTGGTGGAACACCGGAGTATGGGTGGCGTCCAGCTCATCGGTGCGGAACACGCGGCCCGGGGACGCGATGTACAGCGGCACTCCACGGGTCAGGAGGGCACGGACCTGATCGGAGGAGGTCTGCGTACGCACCACCATGTTGGAGCCGACGAAACCGGCGGCGTCCTTGGCTTGATTGCCCTTGACGTAGAAGGTGTCCTGCATCTGGCGGGCCGGATGGTCCGGGCCGAAATTCAGGGAGTCGAAGTTGTACCATTCGGCTTCGATTTCCGGGCCGGAGGAGATCTGCCAGCCCATGGAGATGAAGAAGTCCTCGACGTCCTCCATCAGCTTAGGCAGCGGGTGACGGGCGCCCAGAGGCTTACGGCTCACCGGCAGCGTCATATCCACGGTTTCGGCGGCAAGCGCGGCCTTCTCGGCGGCTTCCTTGAGCTCGACCTCCTTGGGACCATAGGCGCGGCCGAAGTCGGCGCGCAGCTTGCCCATGAGCTTGCCGGCTTCCTTCTTCTGGTCGGCGGGCAGGGAGCCAATGGCCTTGCTGGCCTTGGTCATCGCCGAATCGGCACCTGCGTACGTTGTCTTGATGGCCTTGAGCTCCTCCAGGTTGGAGGCGTTCTGGATTTTCTCGATGCCCTCGGCAACCTCAGCGGTCACCTGGTCGGCGTCGAACACCATTTGTTCTGCCACGAGAACCCTTTCGTCTGATGTTTTCTCAGCGTTTCACAGCGTTTTTACCGGTTTCACATTCTTTCAACATGACCCGACATAGACAGCGACATCAGCATCACCGCGGCCGAGGTGCCGAGGTTCAGCGATTCGGCCTTGCCATAAAGCGGGATGGAGACGATGCGGCCGCAGCGCGTGAGGATGTCCGGTTCCAAGCCACGCGCCTCATTGCCGAACAGCACGGCTTTCGGAGCCTCGACCGCCGCCTTGTCCGCCAGTACTGCGGGCAGGCTTTCCGGCTTGCGTTCTTCGGTGCCGTATACGTCGGCGGCCCAGACGTCCATATTATGGTCGCCTGTCCAGGTGAAGAATTCGTCGGTGCTCATGGCGAGTACCGGCAGATGGAACAGGGAGCCTGCGGTGGAGCGGATGACCTTGGGGTTCAGCACGGTCCACGCAGTCGTCCACGAAGATTACGGCGTCGCAGCCGGCCGCATCGGCCGCACGGATCACGGTGCCGGCGTTCGCCGGGTCGCGCACCTGCCAGAAGGCGGCAATCTGCGGGGCCCGACCGTTCTTGCCAAGTTCGACGTCATCGGCTCCGGCGTGCATGGACTCGGCATTGCCGACGGCCGCGATGCCTTGGGCGTCCGGACTGATGCGGCGCATCACGTCGCCGGTGCAGTAGTGCACATAAATCGTGGCATCCTGCGAGGTTTCGACGATCTTCTCCAACGTGGAGGAGATGATACGCGGATGTTCCAGCGCCTGCGAAACCTCTACATACAGGTCCTGCACCACGTCCGGCCGCCAAGTGACGGCCTCGCGCACGGATTGCGGGCCTTCGATAAGAAAACGGCCCGAACGTTCGCGGCCTTTGGCGCGGGTCAGATCGGCGATGCGGCGCACGCGTCGGATTTCGGATTATCAAGAATCTGGGCGTTGATGGGCATAGCCACTACCCTACTGCCGGGTCATTACGTCAGTCGCGAGACTGAGGGTGGTCGAGGCTGGAACCACCCCAGTCGGCTACGCCGACAGCCCCCGCCAGCGGGGGCATCATAAGGCGTTCAGACACCTTGAAAGGCACTGTGCTAATCTGTCGCCTTTCAGACACCCTGAAAGGCACTGTGCCAGTCTGCCGCCTTTCAGACACCCTGAAAGGCGAAGTGCCAATTCCCGGTGCCGACGCTACGCCTATGGAGCCAGCGGGACGGCCAGACAGATGACGTAGAAGATCCAGTCGATAGGCTTCAGACGCGAGATGCGGGCTTGGGAACGTGGGGCGCCGGAGCCGAAGCCGCGCGCTTCCATGGCGGTGGCAAGTTTGGTGGCACGCCGGATGGAGAGCACCAGCAGTCCGAACGCTTGGGAGAGGGCACGGGCGATGGCGTTACCGTCACCAAGGCCGCGCGAACGCTGGGACAAGCCGAGTGCGCGCCAATCTTCCTGCAGCAGCGTAAACATGCGCAATCCGGCCAATCCGCCGTATACGAATCGCGGTGAGAAGTGCAGAATCTCAACCAGACCGTCCGCCAAATCAGTGGGATCGAGCCCAAGCCAGAATCACGCCGGGTACGGCAATGGCCGCCACCCTGATAGCCGTGGCGATGGCCAGATTGATGGATCCCTCGCTGATCACAATCCAGCCACCCTGCCACAGGATCTCGCCCGAGGTGCGGCCGTAGAGGAACACGGAGATAAAACTGCCGGCGGCGGCGATCCATACCGGCCAGGTCTTACGGCATACGGTCCACGGAGCCACGCCACCAATCCACAGCAGCACGAATTCGATGCCGAGCGCCGTGGATGCGGATACCGCATCCAGACTGATGAACATCGGAATGCACAGCAACAGCGCACCGATGATGCGACTGACCGCGTTGATGCGCGCGATGAACCATGAGGGCGATGAGGCTTTGACCGGCTCCACGCGCGTTTCCTGCGGGCTGACGGTTACCACGTCACTCATGCCTTCGCCTCCTCGAACATCACACGTCGTGCGCCCAGCGCATCCACCAGCGCCTCATCGTGCGTCACCATGATCACGCACGAGCCTTGGTCGCGGATGGCGGCGATCAGCTTGACCATTTCATTCCACGTACTGAAATCCTGTCCGAATGTCGGCTCGTCCATCACCAACACTTTGGGTGCGGCGGCCAGCATGGAGGCCACGGACAGTCGCCGCTTCTCCCCGCCAGACAAGGTGTACGGGTTGGCTTTGGCGAAGCGCGTGAGATTCATCTGCTCAAGCATGCGGTCGGCGGTCTGATAAGCCTCGTCTTGGCTCTGCCCCATCGACTTGGGGCCGATGGATACCTCGTCACGCACAAAGTTGGCAGCGAACTGGTGTTCGGGCTCCTGGAACACCATGCCGATACGGCCCAGCAGTTCCTTGCTTTTCCAGTCGATCGGCTCACGCCCGGCATGCGCGGGCTTGAGGTTGTCGGCGATGAGCACCTTGCCGGCGATAGGCTTGAGTAGCCCGGCCAAGGTCAAGGCCAAGGTCGATTTGCCCGCGCCGTTCGGGCCCATCAGAGCCGTTACTTCGCCGGGATAAAAATCCAGATTGATACCAACGCCAAGAGCGGCCCCACGGCCAAAGCTTAAGTTCTCGGTGCTGAGCACCGGCGCATCGTGCGCAGACTCCTGCTTCGGTGAGTAATCGGGAATCGCACGGCCCGGCACCCACGCGCCACCGGCGGCCAACACGTCGCCCATCTCGGCGAACACCTCGTCCGGCTTGCCGTCGGCAATGACCGCACCCGTGGGCGAACTTGCATCGGGTCGGCCGAGCACAATCACGCGATCGACCAGATCGAGCCATACATCGATATGATGTTCGACCACAACCATGGTCTGTCCGGTGGCCTCGATGACCTTTTTGACCGCGTCATGCACTTCGACCACGCCTTCGGGATCGAGGTTGGCGGTCGGTTCGTCCAACAACAGCAGACCGGGCTTCATAGCCAGCACGCCGGCCAACGCGAGACGTTGACGCTGACCGCCGGACAGATGGCGGGTGGACCGATCCAGTTCGAGTCCGCCGAGTCCCACCATATCCAATGATTCGCGCACTCGCTGCCAAATCTCCTCGCGCGGCACGTTGAGGTTTTCGCAGCCGAAGGCCGCGTCATCGCCCAGTCGTTCAAGAATGATCTGCGAGTCCGGGTCCTGAAGCACCAGTCCCACGCGACCTCGCGCCTCGCGCGCATCGACGCCATCGATGGTGAGCGAGCCCTCCTGCTCGCCTTCCTCATCGCCGCCAAGTACGCCTGCGAGACCGGCCATCATCGTGCTTTTGCCCGCGCCCGAAGCACCGAGCAGCAACACACGTTCACCTGGCCGGATGGTGAAATCGACGGCACGCAACGCGAAGTCCTTACGCGTGGCGTGCCGCCATCCCCAGCCGCTGGCCTCTACCGCAGCCGGATTAATCTGCATCAGACGCGCGCCTTGCTGCGGCCGGATTCAAAACGCTCCAGAGCACCGGTGACGGCGAGCGCACGAGACAAGTACCAGACCACCACGCCGGCGATCACGACGCCGGAGATGATGGAGCCCACCAGATACCAAGTGACGCGCAGGCCGTTCCAGCCCGGGTTGGTGGCCCAGTAGTAGGCCCAGCAGCCCACGCCGGCGAGCGCACCGGACAGGATGGTGGTGCCGATGTTCCACTTCTTCCAAGCGAAGACGGCGAAGGCAATTTCGGCACCCAGACCCTGGATGATGCCGACGATCAGCGAGCCGCCGACGCCCCACTGGTTGCCCAGCGTAAGCTCAAGGAAGGCGGCGAGGGTTTCGGCAAACAGTGCGGCACCGGGCTTGCGCACAATGATTGCAGCGAGCGGGCCGGCGAACAGCCAGAATCCGTTGAGCAGACCCTCGAAACCGGGGGTCACGCCTTCAAACAGGGCCAGCGGGGCGGAGCAGACAATGTCCCAGCCCCAGAAAATGACGCCGGATGCGACGGCGATGATTGCGGCGACGACGATATCGACGACGCGCCACTTGTAATTGGCTTTGGCCACAGCTTCAGTCATGAATGTGCCTTTCTTCTGCTCGCACGCAGGCCGAACATACGTGGATATATGTACGCACATGATGCATATGTTCGTGGCCACGCGCGGGTTGGTTCAGGCACGGGTAGGTAAGAGCGACATTTCCGTGCGCCGGCATTATCCGGTCACGTTCCATCGGTCGAGACTATGAGTCTCCTCTCAGCCGCCCAACGGCAGCTCCCGTGTCAACTCCCGACTATAAAGCAAGCCGCCGTCAAAGGCAATAGCCACATCTGTGACCTACCTGACGGCGGCTCACTACCATTACCGATGCGGTTCGGCTACTTGCCGAGCTTGTCCAGCAGCAAAGCCTCGGTGATCACGTTGTTCTTGAGGCCGGGCAGGGAGATGGACTCATTGGGGCTGTGGGCGTTGGCCTTCGGGTCTTCGGGACCGGTGACCAGCACCTGAGCGTTGGGGAAAATGCGCTGCAGTTCGGGGATGAACGGAATGGAGCCGCCTTCGCCCTTGTTGATGGCTCAACGCCGAAGGCTCGGTCATGGCTTCCAGCGCGTCCTTGGTGGCCACGGCGGTCGGTCCATGGCCCAGCCCATGCCGTTTTCGCCGCGTTCGACAGTGACCTTGGCACCGAACGGCGCGTGGGATTCGAGGAATGCAGCCAGTGCTTCCTGCGCTTCTTCAGGGCGCTGGGTGGGCGCGGTGCGCAGCGACAGACGGAAGCGGGTCTCCGGGGCGATCACGTTGAAGGATCCCTCGACCGGGTGGGCGTCGAAGCCGATCACGGTCACGGACGCTTGGTCCACAGGCGTGAGGCCAGTGAACCGGTGCCGGCGAACTCGTAACCGGCCACCACGCCAGAATCCTTGCGCACGGTGGTTTCGTCAAGGTCGTGCTGCAAACCGCCGATCGGCTCTTCCGCGGCCACGCCGGGTACGGCCAGATCGCCGTTCTCGTCATACATGGAAGCGATGAGCATGGCGGCCAACGTATTGGAGTCGAGAATCGGGCCGCCGTACTGGCCGGAGTGCACCGGATGCTCAAGGCCCTGCACGGTCACGTCCACACAGGTGTTGCCGCGCAGCGAGGTGGTCAAAGAAGGAATGTCCGCCGACCAGTTGCCGGAATCGGCCACGATAATCACGTCAGCGGCGAATTCGTCGCGGTGAGCCTCGATGAAGGGAATGAAGCTTGGCGAGCCCATCTCCTCTTCGCCTTCGATGAACACTTTGATATTGACGTTGAGGTCGTCGCCCAGGGCCTTCAGTGCACCGGAATGGATGGCGATACCGCCGCCGTCATCGGCGGAGCCACGGCCGTAGAGGCGGCCGTCAATTTCGGTGGCCACGAACGGGTCGGTGTTCCACTCGGCCGGGTCCGGAACAGGCTGCACGTCGTGATGGGCGTAGAGCAGCACGGTGAGGGCGTCCGGAGAAACGATATGCGAGCCGATGACCTCCCATGCGCCCGGAGTGCCGTCGGCATTGGAAGCCTGAACCACCTTGGTATCCACACCCACGAGGCGCAGTTCGTCTGCCACGAATTCAGCGGAGCGCTTCATTTGTTCGGCGGTGATGCCCTTGGCGGAGATCGACTGCAGCGCGACCTTTTCGGCCAGTACCTTGACGATGCGGTTCCAATCGGTTTCGACGCGCGAACGAATCTCGTCAGCGGTGAGCGTTGTCATGATGGTCCTCCTTTATATATGTGTGTGAGCGGCGTCATTGCAATGGCTGCGCCAGTGTACAAGTGTCTGAACGTCACCGTAACCTCAAAGCATGACATGGAATCCGTTTAAGAAAAAAGAAGAGGTCCAGGCTCCTGTTGAGCAGGCCCCGAAGAAGGCCGCCAATCCTTCTGAGAAAAAAGGCCGTCCTACCCCGAAGATGAAGCAGGCTCAGGCCGCCGGTATCCGTCCGCTGGTTCCGGTGGACCGCAGGGCCAGCGCCAAGGCCGCCAAAGCCCGTCTGCGTGAGAAGGAGAACGCCGAGTACGAGGCGATGCAGAATGGCGATATCAACCACATGCCCAAGGCGGAACGCTTGCCTTGGCGTATCTACATCCGTGATTATGTGGATGCCCGTTTCAACCTTGGCGAATGGTTCATCCCGGTGGCCTTCGCGATTCTGATCGTCTCCATGTTCGTCACTTCTTTGATGCAGAACCAGTGGGCTTCCATCATCATGATGCGCTTATGTACGGTTACCTGATTGCCGTGATCATCGACGTATGGCTGATGTGGCGCAAGCTCAAGGCCAAGCTCATCGCCAAGTACGGCGAACAGTCCGTGTCCAAGGGCTCCCGCTCCTTCTCCTACGCTTGGAGCCGTTCGATTCAGATGCGTCGTTGGAGGCTTCCCAAGCCGCGTTACCCGAAGCGCGGTCACTGGCCGGCAGACTGATGTCCATATATACTCTGGCTCCCCTCGTTGAGGGGCTGAGCCGTAAAGAAAACAGTCCAGTGGACTGTTTGTAGGCGAAGTGGCGGCGATAGCCGCATATGGCTCCCTAGCATGGGAGCCATACTTATATGCACCAAGGAGGCAATCATGAGCGAACAGTTTGATCTGGTCATCATCGGGCCGGCCCCGGCGGCTATTCCACAGCCCTGCGCGCCGCCGAACTCGGCATGAAAGTGGCACTCATCGAGCGTGACGCCACCGTGGGCGGCACCTGTCTCAACCGTGGCTGCATCCCCTCCAAGGCGCTCATCACCGCCACCCACACCATCGACACCGTGCACCGTGCGGCCGAACTCGGCGTCAACGCCTCGGTGAATGGCATCGACTTCGGCACGCTGCGCGACTATCGCCTGCGCGTGGTCAAGACGATGGTGGGAGGACTGGCCGGACTGCTGGCCCATCGCGGCATCACCGTGTTCCGAGCCAATGCCGCGTTCCATGCGGATGAGATCGCTCCAGCAACTTCCAACCACATCGTCCACCTCGTTCCCTCCCCCGACCAAAGCGACATCCTCACCTATCACAAGGCCGATGTCCCCGAACCCAGCGGCCCCACGATGGACCTCACGGCCACGAACATCGTCATCGCCACCGGTGCCAAGCCACACCCATTGCCCGGTAACCCGTTCGCCGGCGCCCTCATCGATTCCACACAGGCGCTGGAAGTCAACGAATTTCCCTCTTCGGCGGTGATTATCGGCGCCGGGGCCATCGCCCTTGAATTCGCCTCGATGTGGAACGCCGCCGGTTCGAAGGTGACCCTGCTGATTCGCAAGGACCGCGTGCTCTCAGCCTGGGACCGGAGAGCCGGCACCACGCTGACCCGTGAGCTCAAACGTCATGGCGTGAACATCATCACCCGCGCCAGCGTCACCCACGTGGACACCGGCGCGAACCTTGGTGCCACCGTGCACTACACGCGCGAAGGCCAGGACGGCGAACAGAGCGTTTGGGGCGAAATCGCCCTTGTCGCCATCGGGCGTGACCCGATCACGACCCAGCATGGGGCGTGACGATTGACGACCACGGACATGTCGCCACGGATGCGTACGGCCGCACCGACAAACCGGGCGTATGGGCGGTGGGCGATGTGACGGCCGGTCACGCGCTGGCGCATCGTGCTTTTGAGCAAGGCATCGTCATCGCGGAGACCATCGCCGGACTCAATCCCAAGCCGGTGGACGAAGCCACCGTGCCGCAAATCGTGTTCTCCTTCCCCGAAGCGGCGTCGGTCGGGCTCACCGTCGAACAGGCGCAGGCGAGAGAGGATCTCATTGAAATCAAGGAGACCAACTATCCGATGCTGGCGAACGCGCGCATGCTGATGAGCGGCACGGCCGGTTCACTGACCATCGTCTCCGGCTGCGACGCGGCCAACCCGGACACCCCGCGCGTGCTCGGCGTGCACATGGTCTCCCAGATGGCCTCCGACATCATCGCCGAAGCCGAACAGCTGGTCGGCAACCATGTGCCGCTCGCCGACGCAGCCCGCCTCGTTCACCCGCATCCCACGTTCAGTGAAACGCTCGGTGAGGCGCTGCTCAAGCCGACGGACGGCCGTTACACACACGCTGAGACCAACCAGCACAAACAAGTTCGGACCAGCGCACCTGATAAGATGTTGTCTAGTGTGTTTCGTCCCAACAAAGGAAGAAGTGATGGCGGAAAAGGACGCGAAGCCGAAGAAGCAGAGCACAATCAAGCAGATCATCCAGATCTACAAGTACACGGCTAAGGAAGACAAGGCCCTGCCGTGGCTTGAGGCCGGTGCTTTCCTGCTGCTGTAGTCGTGATGATCATCATCGGTCTGATTGCCAAGTGGACCTGGCTGACCTGGATCTTCACCATGATCACCGCCATCATGCTCGGCATGCTACTGGCCACCATGATGCTCACCCGCCGCGCGGATGCAGTCGGCTACAAGCAGATTGACGGCAAGCCTGGTGCCGCCATCGGCGTGCTGAGCAACATGCAGAAAGCCGGCTTTAACTTCCCGCAGGAACCGGTGTGGATCGACCCGAAGACCAAGGATGCCATCTGGCGCGGCACTTCGATGAACGGCATCTACCTGATCGGCGAAGGCGAATACGGTCGCATCATGAAGGCGATGGATCGTCAGGAACACGATATCAAGGGCGTCACCGCCGGCTCCTCCATTCCGGTGTACCGCATCTCCGTGGGCCACGGCCCCAAGCAGGTGCCACTGGACAAGCTGCGTAGCACGGTGACCAAGTCCAAGAGCTATGAGCCCACGAACCACAAGAACGCACTGATCGCCAAGATTCATCCGCGTCGTCGCTTCCTGCTGACCAAGGCCGAGATGGAAACGCTGAACGATCGTCTGCGCACGCTGCAGGCCAAGAAGGGTTATGCCATTCCCAAGGGCATGGACCGAACCACCCGCAGAAGATCTCCCGCCGCGCGATGCGCGGTCGCTGATCGGCAGCACACCACCAAATCGCACAGAAGCCCCGGAATCCGTTCAATGAACTGCGCCCCGTTTGTTGGACGTTGTTAATTAGGATACAGCCCTAGACCGCGAGGGACATGCTCCGGAACTCCTCCGGGGTGCGTCCCTCGAGTCGTATCTGGCGCCGTCTGGTGTTCCAGT
>ENA-OQDD01000766-OQDD01000766.1-human-gut-metagenome-genome-assembly--contig:-NODE-766-length-12144-cov-1.667388_pt1 | contig 12144 bp, 9 predicted proteins | sample MGYA00242507_ERZ504598 | MGnify/ENA primary metagenome ERZ504598 (study PRJEB26092, sample SAMD00036318) | human gut metagenome | host: Homo sapiens | study: EMG produced TPA metagenomics assembly of... | reverse complement strand
GCTGAAGCGGAATTCAATATTGATCCGGTGAACGAAACAGCCTTGTCTTGTTGCATCAAGTCACTTTTCATGCTTAAGCATGAAAAATGCTGCTATTGGTACTTATCAAAGATTTGTGGCAGAATACAAAAACATACGGGGAAGACTACCCTACTCCTTTCAGCCTTTATTGGAATTAGCTTTCCCGGTATGCTGCATCCGGTATTTTTTGTCTTTGCTTTTTCTTTTATTTTTCTGTCTGCTTTCCTGAAGTTCTTGTTGTTGTTCTTATATGCAATTGAAAAGTATTTATAAAATATTTTTAAGTTTAGGCACATATGTAGCTATCTCAGTCGTATACTGAGATAGCCCATTATTTCTCCTCTGATAATTAGGCTCCCAAAATCGATGAATTCAATATGGTAAATGAAGACAAATGGGCTGTTGAAAATAAAGATTTAGTAGGACTTATACGATAATTGTTTTATTCGCGGCACTACTTTTGTGGCTTAAAGTGTTAGGCGAAGTCTGTACTTTCTTTTATGGGTTAAAATGATCTGGATTAATGTTTTTTTATGCCATTATACCCAAATTAACCCTAAAATTAACCCATGTGGAATCAATTTTGCAAATAAGGGGGCGGTTTGCAACACCCTGAGGCTGATGTGGGCGATTGGCATCGGCTCCTTTGTTATATTATTCTAATTAATAATTTAAGCTATGAAACAGTTGAAAAAGCTGAAAGTTTTTGGACTGATGGCCATGCTTATAAGTATGGTCATCATGGCGAGCTCTTGTTCGGACGATGATACGGGCGGAAGGGCTTTATCTTATGGAAAGGTGACGGGTGTCGTCACGGATGATTTATCTTCCCCTCTTGAAGGGGTCACAGTTTTAGTCGATGGTTCCGGTATAACGGCTGCACCGGACGGTCCTCAGACCACGACAAATTCGCAGGGTGTATATACACTCGAAAATATTTCAATAGGTACACATATAATTACATTTACGAAAGCCGATTACCAGACGGTAAGCGTTACCGTTGTGGCAGGAAAATTCAACGAAGAACAAGTAGCCGAAGTCAGCCCTAAGATGGAGTATGCAGCTGCAAAAATCAAAGGAAAAGTAGTTGATGCAGGAAAGGGAAATACTCCGTTGGAAGGAGTGACGGTCAGCATCAGTTCCACACAGACTGCCACCACCGGAAGCGATGGTACATTTGAAATTGGTAATTTGCCATTGGCAGACTACACCGTTACTTTTACCAAAGCAGGCTATGCTTCCATTGCGAAGAAGGTAGCTATAGCTGACTTTGTGGATGGCATTGCCACTATAGAGGTTCGCATGGGTGGGACAGAAATATTGCGCGGACTAACTCTTGATGATTTGAAAGCTGCAGAAAAATGGTATTATAACGAATACCGTGGCGGACGAAACGCTGAAAGCTATCCCCACTGGGATTGGGCTTGCAACTACATGTGTACGATGGACTTCCGTGGCGACTGGGAAGAGCAGAACGAAGGAACCACTCTCCGCATTCGTAACAATGAAGAGGACCGCAAGAATCCTGCTGACTTGGAGATATTCGATTCCTTTGTATTCGGAAGCAAGCTGATTACAGAAGATAACTACATGATGACCCTCCAGATCCGTACGCACAGTGCCGACGAAGCTGCTCCGGTATATTATGGCGTGCAGGTGGTAGACCTGACTGCTACCGATCCGAAGGCTGAGATGGTGGGTGATGTCAGAACCTATGCCTCGGAAAATTACATTTCTGTTCCAGTAGACTTGAGCAAATACATCGGTAAGGAAGTAATCATTGCCATCGGTACATTCCGTGCCCAGACTGGTGATTACTGGAAGCAGTTGGTATTGCGCCGCATCGCTTTTGCTAAAGAAGCCGTTGAAGGATGGGGCTGGTTGCCCGGAACATCGGTCGAAGAGTTGGATGGTTGGGAGATGACCCGGGAAATGGTACGCTCTACCATGCCGCAAATGAAGTCGAAGTTCACTGGCTTGAGTCCGGTTGAGGGAAATCGCGATAACTATGTGGACGCCTATCGTGCATGGCGCGAGGTGGACCATATTTGTGCCGAGTGGTCGTATATGCCGCTCAGTAAAGATCCTGAGGTATTCCCTTCCGAAGGCTATCTGATAAAGACACGTAGTGGAAACAACGTAAGTACCACCGTTCCCGAATCTTATTTCTATGCCAAATTCTCCATTGCGTCTGGGTGTGATAGGATGACATTGAAGACTCGCAACTTCAGTGGAACGAATGCTACCTTCTTCAAGGTGACAGCTATCCGTATGGACGGAACTGTCGTACACTTGGCACCTGCATCCCATACGGCTCAGTTTGCTGAGGCTGCTGCCGACGGTTGCTGGAAATTTATCCATCAGGGCCGGAGGAAAGGGGGATCCGGAGGCATATGCCGATTTTGTCTATGATTTGTCTCAGTTCAACGGAGAAGATGTAATGTTGACTATTGGTGTCTTTAAGGGAGAAGAGAACGGCGACGAGAACAAACTGGTGCTGCGTGACATCACAATGGAGTGACAAACTGCTGATATTTAATTTTTTTTGTTTTTCCCTCTTTATCTCCTTTTGCATCTTGTGAGGGGAGAGACGGGGACTGAAGAAACTAATTGTATGAATATAATGAAAAATTTATTTACTTTATTGACTTTGCTCTTATTGACGTTAGTGGCTTGCAGTAATGACTCTGCTGTTGATGAAAAGCCGGACAACGGAGGTACGTATGTTCCAGGTAATCTGCCGGTGCAGAATGTGGCACGTGCCATAGAGCTGATTGACAATGCTGTAGAGTGCTATTTTACGGGTACGGGCATGGCTATGTCACGTTATTATAACCCTTATACCGGAAACCGTTCCAGTGAGTTGGGCAGTGTGTGGATGTACACTAGCTCCATTGAGGCCGTGAATGCTGCGATGAAAGCCATGAAGACCGGGAAGACAAAGGGAGAGACGGCTCTTTATGACTCTCACTTTAACCGCTACAAGGAACTTTTAGCTCAACTTTATGACAATCTGGAGTTTTATGCAGGTACTTTTACGCTGACCTCTTATACGCAGACCAAACAGTGGACGGTATACGGCGTAAACCGCGGCAACGGCAAGGGAGCTGCACAAGTGGAAGGTACCCTCAATGTTTACGATGACCAGATGTGGCTGGTGCGTGAACTGTTGGAATCCTATCATATTACTGGTGAACAGCGCTATCTGGAAAAGGCAGAATACCTGACAGAATACGTGCTTGACGGTTGGGACTGCACCCTTGATGAGCAAGGTAGTCCATTGGGAGGCATCACATGGGGACCGGGGTATATCACCAAGCACTCTTGCAGTAATGGCCCTATTGTCAGTCCTCTGGTGTGGCTGCACGAAATTTACAAAGGAAAACCTGACGAAGTGACCTATGGCTACGTGGCTGCCGACAACAGTCGCAAGCTACGCACTGAGAAGAAATCTGACTATTACTTGAATTTTGCCAAAGCTGTTTACGATTGGCAGAAGAAATATTTGCTGAGACCAGACGGGGTGTACGACGATATGATGGGTGGTTATGATTCACCGGACATAAAATATGTTACCATTGATGGTGAACACTACCGGACTGGTTCCAAACTGCGTGATCGTGTAGGTCCGGCCATCACTTACAATAGTGGTACGATGCTTTCCGGTGCTGCCGACCTTTTCAGAGTTACAAGCGATGCGACTTATCAGACGGACTTGGCGGAATTGACCGATAATAGTTTTGCTTACTTTGCCAAACCTGAAGCTGCCAAACCGGGCTGTTATACATTTGATGTCAGCGGATTCTGCAACTGGTTCAACGGTGTACTGATGCGTGGGTATGTGGATGCTTATTCAACCCACACTGCTGCCGCAAGCTGTATCGAGCATTCCAGAATAATCTGGATTATGCCTACGAAAAACTATCAATACAAAACATATGCTTCCCCACCAATCTGCTGGTGGGGTGGTACAAAGCTGAAAAGAACAAGAACAACGTGGAAGGAATGTTCACTTTTGCTTTTGCCGCCGAATATGCAGTGTTGGCGAATTATGAATGGAGCAAGAAATAATTTTAAAATTAATGGACTATGAAGAATTTTAGCAAGATGCGACAAGGATTATCCTACATGGTAATGGCATTCCTTCTGATGCTGATTCCGGCAGGTGTTTTCGCACAAAACTCTATTTCCGTTTCAGGAATAGTTATGGATGACACCAATGAACCTGTCATTGGCGCTGCCGTTATGGTGAAGGGCACCACTATAGGTGTCATTACCGACATTGACGGACGTTACACCATCAGTACTCCTGCAGATGGTATTCTCAGTTTCTCTTATGTGGGATTGAAGGACAAGGAAGAGAAAGTGAACGGACGTACCACTATCAACATCATTATGCAGACTGACTCCAAGATGATAGACGAAGTAGTGGTGATAGGTTACGGAACACAACGCCGCGGATCGGTGACGGGTGCCGTTTCTGCCGTCAAAGGGCAGGATATGATAAAGACCAAGAACGAAAATCCGCAGAATATGCTGACAGGACGTATTCCTGGTTTGCGCGTATGGCAGAAGAGTTCTGAGCCCGGAACTTCAATAACAGTTTCGATATTCGAGGTATGGGATCTCCATTGATTATCATCGATGGAATTCCTCGGAGTACGGAAGAATTCCAGCGTTTGAATGCAATGGATATCGATGATATTTCTGTGTTGAAAGATGCTTCTGCCGCTATTTACGGTGTACGTGCAGCCAATGGTGTAGTGTTGGTGACCACCAAAAAAGGAGGAGCTGGAAAAACGGAATTCTCTTACAATGGTTCCTACACTTTCCAACAACCTTCACGTATGCCTGAACTGTGTGATCCTTATGAATCTATGACGCTGTTCAACGAAATGTCGATGAATAACATCAATGGCGGTTCATGGGTCTTCAGCGAAGAGAGCTTTGAAGCATTCCGTAACGGTACGCGCCGTACGACGGACTGGAATGACTTGATTATCTCTAATGTGGCTCCACAGACACAACACGACATCAGCATTTCCGGTGGCAACGAGAAGACGAAGTTCTATATCAGTATGGGCTACTTTTACCAGGAAGGTATCTTCCGTTCGGGAGACTTGAATTATAATAAGTTCAACCTGCGTTCCAACATTTCAACTGAAGTTGCTAAAGGTATAAAATTCGAACTTGGTGTAAGTGGCATCTCCGACGAACGCAATACGCCTTACAGTAGCGCACAGGATATCATTCGTAACTATTGGCGCCAAGGTGTACTTTATCCTGCATACGCTGATCCTGAAGGGACGATGTTGAACTACAACGGTTTGGACATGGAACAGAATACTGTGGCTATGATGACGGCCGATATTTCCGGTTACAAGAAGTACAAGCAGAAATATTTCCAGTCTTCGGCTACTTTGACGGTAGATTTCAGTGAATACACACCGGTATTGAAGGGATTGACTGCCAAAGCTATGTTCAGTTACGATTATCGTGCTGACAACAACGAGGCTTTCCGCAAAGAGTACTACCAGTATGCTTATGACGAGCAGACCGGTACCTACAATCAGAAGGTTTATAACGAAAGTTCGCCCAGCAACATGCGTCGCGAGTTCTATGACAAATCACAGATGTTGGGACAATTCACAGTGAACTACGACCGCACTTTTAACGATGTCCACCATGTGGGTGGTGTTGTCGGTTGGGAGGTACAGAAGCGCAACGGTGACAACTTCTACGCTGTCCGCGACCTGGCATTCTCTATGCCTTACCTGCTGGCTGGTGTGACTGAAGGACAGATCGGCGCCATGCAGACTGGTAATAATGATTTGTATGAACAAGCTAACGAAGCTTTGATAGGTCGTGTCAACTATTCGTTTGCCGACCGATACCTGCTGGAAGCACAGTTTCGTTACGACGGTTCCAGCAAGTTTGCCAAGGGGCATCAATGGGGTTTCTTCCCTTCAGTATCGGCTGGGTGGAGAGTATCCGAAGAACCTTTCTTCAAAAGCATAGATGCTTTGAAGTTTGTCAATCAGCTGAAGCTGCGTGCCAGCTACGGTGTGCTGGGTGATGATGGTGACTTGAATTATGACTGGGCTATGGGGTACACTTATCCTGCAACCAGCGGTAACATGTCTAATGGCGACTATAACGGTTATTCACCGGGCTATATCTTCGGTGGCAAATTCATCAGTGCAGCAAGCCCGATGGCATTACCTAATGAGAACATCACTTGGTTCAATCGAAGACATTCGACGTGGGTTTCGATTTTGAAGCTTGGAACGGTCTGCTGGGTGTTTCGTTCGACTATTTTAATCGTCTGCGTACTGGCCGTTTCGCTCGCCGTACCGGTGATTTGCCTACGGTGGTAGGTGCTTCTGCTCCGCGCGAAAATTTGGACAGTGACCGCCAATTCGGTATGGAATTGGAATTGACCCACCGCAACAAGATTGGACAAGTGGCCTATAATCTGAAAGGTATTGCTACCGTTACCCGTCAGAAATACCTGACTGCTTCGGAAAAAGGTCCTTGGGCCAATTCCTACGATCGTTGGCGTAATGACAACTTGACGAACCGTTATCAGGGAGTACAGTTCGGTTATACTTCTGCCGGACGCTACACCAGCTGGAATGATATTTGGAGGCTATCCTGGTACAAGGAACGTGACATTCTGCCGGGTGACTACAAATATGAAGACTGGAATGGTGACGGTGAGATTAACGGTCAGGACGAACATCCGTTTGCCTTTGACCAGACTCCATGGTTGCAGTTCAGTTTAAATGCCGGCTTGCAATGGAAGAACTTAGATTTCAACATGCTGTTGCAAGGCTCTGCGCTGGTTCTATGGAGTACAAAGAGCCTTTGCATGAAATTTGGGGTAAGAACGGTGGCGGTGCATTGACACAGTTTCTTGATCGCTGGCATCCCGTAGACCCGAAGGCCGATCCCTATGACCCTTCTACTGTCTGGACTTCCGGTCACTACGCCTACACAGGTCGTTGGGCGAAAAACAATTCAGCTTTCAATCGTGTAAGCACCGCTTACCTTCGTCTGAAGAGTATCGAGCTGGGTTATACATTCCCGAAATTGAAACAGATTCCCAATGCCAGTCTGCGTATTTATGCCAATGCTTACAACCTGCTGACATTTACGGGTGTGAAATTTGTAGACCCTGAGCATCCCGATGATGATTTGGGACGCATGTATCCGTTGAACAAGACCTATACATTGGGAGTTTCCCTTTCTTTCTAATTAATGATATAAACCTAAAAAATAATAAATATGAGACATAAACTGATATCCGCGATGTTGTGCATGACTCTTCCACTTCATGTGTCGATATGGATATTGCTCCCAAAAATATCGTGACTTCCGAGTCGTTGCTTTCCAATGAGTCTGGTATGGACATCTATATGGCACGTTTGTATAGCAATATGCCATGGGAAGACTTTAAATACCTCTCACAATGGGGGTGAACTTTAATGGTTGGTTGAATGCCATGGGTATTGACGGTACTGGTGAAGCATGAACAGGGACGGTATTTGCTGTGCGTTTACCGGTGAAGACAATGCTTACTGGGGCAAGGCTTTTGAATTGTTGCGCGATGCCAACTTCCTGCTTGAGAACCTGCCGAAATATCAGAGTTCCTATGCAGAAATTACTTACAACCACTATTTGGGCGAGCTATTATGTGCGTGCCACAGTTTTCTATGCCATGGCCCGTCGTTTTGGAGGTATCCCTTTGGTGACAAAAGTCATCCAGTATCCTGGAGACGGAAATTTGGAGGTTCCCCGTGCCAGTGAGGAAGAAACATGGAACCAGGTTTTGGCAGATTATGACAAGGCCATTGAATTGATGATGTCTAGTAGCCCCAAGAGTGGTTACAGTAATAAGTATGTAGCATTGGCTTTCAAGTCAGAAGCAATGCTCTATGCCGGTAGTGTAGCTAAGTATAATGAAACGGTAACTGGACGTTTGACCGGTTTGGGTACCAAGACGGGAGTACGCGTGATCGGATTCGATGAGGACCGCTGGCAAGAGGCTTCCAAGAAGTATTTCACTGAAGCCTACAAAGCCGCTTCCGAGGTGATTAAAAGCGGTGTATACTCACTTTACAAGAAGAAATGGGCCGCTAATGATCCGGAAGCACAATATCAAAATATGGTGGATATGTTCTCCGATCTTAGCAATAATCCTGAGAACATCTATGTGAAGGAGTACGTTTACCCCACAGTACTCATGCTTACGATTCTTACAACTTACCGCTCACCTTTAAGGCTCCGCTGAACTGTGGTGTTTGCCCGACAGCCGACTTTGTTGAGTTGTTTGATGGTTTCGACCGTTATCCCGACGGTACCTTGAAGGTGACGACAGGCAATTCTTGTACCGAAGGTAATTACGTTATGTATGATAGTCCCATGGACTATTACAAGAATGCTGAACCTAGATTGCGTGCTTACGTCATCTTCCCTGGTGATGTGTTTAAGGGTAAGGAAATTGAAATTTATGCCGGTGTTTATACGGGGGCCGCGCCTGTCAAACCGCTTCTTAGTGACTATTCGTATGGTGCTGCCACTACCAAGTACAATCATCTGAGTGCTTATAAAGAGAAGCCCAAAACGCTTTATCTCAGTCCGAAACCTGAAGATCAGCAGGAAATTGTAACCCTGCCTGATGGCTCTACGATGAAGGCTGCTGGCCAGAACGGTCCTTTCTATGAAGATGGTGGAAGTGCTATGACCGGTCTGCTGGCACGTAAATGGTTGAACCTGATCCTGCATTTGTTCCTCGGGAAGCAATAGTGCACAACCTTTTATTTTGATGCGTTATGCCGAAGTGCTGCTGAATGCAGCCGAGTGCTGTGGAACTTTCGTTAGCGGGCGTCTCTTCTCCTGATGGTACAGATATGTTGAGTGTGGCAACGAAAGCCATCAATGATATTCGTGAGCGTGCCGGTGCCCGGTTGTTGACTGCCTCGTTGACTGGTACAACAGACAGCCGTGATATCGTCCGCAAGGAACGTCGCAAGGAGTTGGCCTTCGAACATAAGACCAAATGGGACTTGCGTCGCTGGCGTGTGAATCACTATGAAGGTCGCGATGGATTCTGGGGTGAGCAACGCAATAAGGACCGTTTCAGCAACACGACTCGTTATCGTTTCCGTGGTATCTATCCGTTCTATTCGACGGCGACCGGCAAGTGGTTCTTTGATGTTTGTTTCAACTATACGACTGCCGGTGACAAGGACTTCGGTTACACTCCGGTGGACTATTATTTCTCGATTCCGGGTGGTGAGGTTTCTAAGAGTCCTGTGATTGACCAGCAGCCTAATCGATAAAACTCAATAATTAAAAAACTTAAAACGTATGAAAAAGACAATATTTTATAGCTTATTCAGCGCCTTGTTCATGTTAACCTCATGCAGCATGTTCGAAATAGACAACTATGAGGAACCGGCAGAAACAATTTGGGGCGAAGTGGTAGATGAAGCAACTGGTAAGCGTGTATTGACCGACCAGGGCAGTGAGGGTATCCGTGTCCGTCTGACCGAATTGAGTTGGGGTGACAATGTGCAACATAATCCCGATTTTTACTGTATGATGGACGGTACATTCCAGAACACGAAGCTCTTCAAAGGTGAGTATAATGTCCGTATCGACGGCCCGTTCATTCCATTAGTGCGTGAAAATACAGACGGTACCTTGCTCCATGATGGTTCCGTCAATACTGAAATCAGTGGTACGACGAAAGTGAAATTTGAAGTACAGCCCTTTCTGAACGTTGAGTTTGTAGGTGATCCGCAGGTGAGCAATGGGGTCATCAAGGCACAAGTACGCGTGACACGCGGTGTGTCGGATGAAGTTTTCCGTGAAAAAATCCAGCCGATGGGCAATTGGAAAGACGAATACTTGAATGTAACTGACATCCAGTTCTTCGTCAGCTACTCAAACACAGTAGGCTACCGGGCACGCGACGAGCGTTGGTCGAGCAGCATCAGCTATGAAGGTAAGAGTTTCGAAGATTTACTGGGTAAGGAAGTTATTGTCCAGTCTAACGGCAGTATACCTTCGGGCCGCAAAGTGTTTGTACGCGCTGCCGCACGTATTAACTACGACACACCTGTAGGTAGCGGCACACGCCGTTGGAACTACAGTGAGCCGGTAGAAGTACTTATTCCGTAGCTTGATGGCATACAGCCGAGGCTTTGCTGCTATAGTGCCAAAGCCTCGGCTGTTGAGCAATCTTTTGCCATTATAGTGGTAAGGACAATGATTAATACCATAAAAACAAGAAACCAATATGAAGCAAAAACATTTTTTGATAAGTTTGACTGTCTTGGCAATAGGCATCTCTGTAGATGCTCAGACCAAGGACAATGTTAAAACCACTTTTCAAACCTCACGCGAGTGGAAGCCTTCTATAGACAATAGGGCCGATGCGGTGATGGTGTATGGAGTAGGGGGAAATCCTTCGGATAAATCACGCAAACTATCTTTTGAGGAACGGGTGAAGTCCTGGAAAGAGCGTGGATATATCATACACTTTATGACCGGTATTGCTTGGGGTGAATATCAGGACTATTTTACCGGACAATGGGACGGGAAATGGCATTTGGATGAGGGACAAGTCACACAGACTGGAGATACGATATGGCACGGTCACATGGTGCCCTATATCGTACCGTCGGAGAATTTTTTAAGTTATCTGAAAGAGAGACATGTGAAGAGAGTAATCGACGCCGGCGTGGATGCATCTTCATGGAGGAACCGGAATTCTGGCAAGAGCCGGTTACAGTGAGTCCTTTAAGAAAGAATGGAAAAATACTATGGCTTCGACTGGAGACCGCAACATGAATCTCCGGAAAACACTTACTTGTCGAGCAAACTCAAGTATTACTTGTACTATCGTGCACTGAATGAAGTTTTCACCTTTGCCAAAGAATATGGTAAAAGCAAAGGGATGGACGTGAAGTGCTACGTTCCCACCCACTCGCTGGTGAACTATTCGCAATGGCAGATTGTCAGTCCAGAAGCAAGCCTTGCCTCACTTCCTTGTGTGGACGGTTACATTGCTCAGGTGTGGACCGGAACTTCGCGTGAGCCGAATTTCTTTGACGGTCGCAAACGTGAGCGTGTGTTCGAGACTGCCTATCTGGAGTATGGCTCTATGGAGTCAATGACTGCTCCTACTGGTCGCAAGATGTTCTTTCTGACCGACCCTATCGAAGACTGGCCGCGTGACTGGGCAGATTATAAGAAAAACTATCAGGCTACCTTTACTGCACAATTACTCTATCCCAATATAGCCGATTACGAAGTGATGCCTTGGCCGGAACGTATCTACGAAGGACTATATCGGACAAGTGCCAATAGCGACAAGAAAGAACGTATTCCCCGTTTCTATTCCACACAGATGCAGGTGATGATTAATGCCTTGAACCGTATGCCTCTGACTGATAAAGAACTGACCGGAAGCAAAGGATTCAGCGTACTGATGGCAAACTCCTTGATGTTCCAGCGTTTCCCTACGCACAACGGATATGAAGACCCACAATTGGCGAATTTCTACGGTCAGGCGTTGCCTTTGCTCAAACGAGGGGTACCCGTCAAGACCGTCCACATTGAGAACCTCGGCTATAAGGAAGCGCTGGCTGACACAAAAGTGTTGTTGATGACTTATGCGAACATGAAACCGCTTGAGCCTGAAGCGCACAGCCACATAGCCGATTGGGTGAAGAAAGGGGGAGTATTGATTTATAGTGGAACGGACAACGACCCTTTCCAGAATGTAAGGGAATGGTGGAATACCAACGGGCATAACTATGCTACCCCTTCCGCACATCTTTTTGAGCAGATGGGGCTTCCTGCCTGGCCGAATCAGGGAGAATATAGTTACGGTAAGGGAACTGTATGTGTTATTCGTACCGATCCTAAAGATTATGTCCTGCATGAGGGTGGTGACAAATATTTTTTGTATCTTGCGGCCCGGATGTACGAGCAGAACGCGAAAGCGGGAAAGCTGGAGTTCAAAAACAACTTCTATCTGCAAAGGGGAGATTACGACTTGGCTGCTGTGCTTGAAGAGAGTGTGAGCGACGAGCCGTTTACTGTGGAAGG
>ENA-OQDD01000764-OQDD01000764.1-human-gut-metagenome-genome-assembly--contig:-NODE-764-length-12166-cov-2.262729_pt1 | contig 12166 bp, 14 predicted proteins | sample MGYA00242507_ERZ504598 | MGnify/ENA primary metagenome ERZ504598 (study PRJEB26092, sample SAMD00036318) | human gut metagenome | host: Homo sapiens | study: EMG produced TPA metagenomics assembly of... | reverse complement strand
GTCCAAGTGATGAAGTCGATATACCATTGCATCCTACATTCTAACAGTTTAAGTAATGAGATGGATAAATCCTTACTGGAAGTAAGGGGATTACCCATAAATATATTACTTAAATGAAAAACTAAATTCCAGCTGTGGATTATCTCAGTAACTATGCGGGATTAAATTCTGTAATGCACCTTAACAATTCTATTTTTTTGTCTTATAATAAACCTGTAAGCACTCATGATTTATGTTTTTATGCATACTAACCAGGCATCTGAAAATAGTGTGCGAGACTAAATTCCACATGCCTTATGTGCAAGACTAAATTCTGGTGCAGTGAAATCTGCCTGTGCTTTACTATTTTATTTTATAAGTTTTGGACTAAGCATAACATCATCAGGTGCGATTGCCTTTAATCCTAATGCTTTGTGCAGTTTGTTGTCCAAGAGTAAAAGAGAGAGTTCATATGGGCTATGTCCATTAAGACTGTCTCTTTTTTCGTTGTTTATGTGATTCATCATAAGTCTGACTTTCTCGTCATTTAAATCAGCGAATGAACTCCCTTTCGGACGGATGTAGCGGATATACTCGTGGTTCTTTTCGCAGGCACCTTTTTGCCAAAAGCTGTATGGATCACAGTAAAAGACCGTCGTGCTTTTACTTCCGTCACAGAATTCCTCCATCTCTTCACGAGCTGAGAATTCTGAACCTCCATCCGTGAGGATCACCGGAAAAAGCTTTTTGAATGCATCCTGTCCTAACACTGTTTCAAGCCATACAAAGACCTCTAACACGCATTCCTGGTCTTGATATTCCAACAGGAACATAAGCATAAGATTGCAGTTGCGGAATGTAAAGGTCAAGAGGGCGCAGCTTTCGCCTTTCATTCCTTCCACGCAGTCCATTTCCACAACATTTATATCTGGATGATCTTTCATATAATTCTGGAAATTTTCGTAGTTATGACCTTGACGATAAGAACGATCTTTTGCACTGGTCTGTGTAGGTTTCTTGCGTTTCTTATAACGTACAGAACGTCTTAAGTCACCATTGCGGACATCGAATACACAATCATTGATGTAGGAGTAAAGTGTTCTTCTGGAGCAACCCAATTCTTCTGCATGAGTAGCATAAATATGACCGATGGACTGATGCTTCTCCTTGATCAATGGAACCAATAAATCATTCATGGATTGAATGCTTTCCGGAGTCTGGTTAATGCCGACTCTGCAATCGACTAGCACGCTACGGTACTCATCATGGGCATATTTGGATGAATAAAACTTTCTGGGCATAAGACAATGGGTCTTTTTACCACAGCCATTACATACGTAGGGAGGTTTATTCAGTTTCTCACATTCAGCTGTCTCATATGCGGGACATATATCAGTGCAGCGAAAGGATGGTTTTCTGCAAAGCTTACAATGAATGCCACACATCTTATCACACAAGCATGTCACCTTACAGTTCTTGCGATGAATACATGGCGGGTGAGTGTAACCTGAATCCGGACGTTCTTTTGTATGTGCGTGGAGACGTACTTCCTTTGATATGGTAGATGGATTTTTACCAATAATTCGTCCAATTTCAGTGAAGCTTTTATTCTCAGTAAGACCTTTCTCGATATCAACACGCTGTTCAAATGTTAAATGTTTCTGATTGCCTTTATTTTTCATAATTATCTCCAATCTGCACAGGCAGGCAATCAGCTGCAAGTACATTATACGGAGTAATGATTATCAAAGACAATATGGCAAATATGTGTGCAAAAGTAACTTCGACCTATATGGAATTTACTCTTGCATTTGGTCCAAAACCGGAATTTAGTTTTTCATTTAAGTAAAATACATTTAACCGAGTTAGACGCGCAATTTTTTTTTTGTTAAAAAAGAACATATGTTTACAAAATAAGATATCTATGGTACAATTTGTTCATAGCACAAAATAAAAAACAGTTCAGAGGAGAAGAAAATGCAGACGGTATCCAGTTATGGTGTGGAAATACGAAAACAGAATATCCCAATCCGCCAGACACTGGAAATCTATCGTCAGGCGTCAGCTATCTGACGGAAATCTATGAACAGGTGTGGGCAGAACTGAAAATGATCCCGGAAGCAAAAAAACGCTTTAATGCAGCAGAACATCTGATTCACACAACGAAAAAGAACCATGCCCGCTTTGATTTTGACATCCGTTTTCCGAAGATGCCTTCTTATCTCAGAAGAGCTGCCATCCAGCATGCACTGGGAAGTGTATCGTCCTATGAAAGCCGGATGGAACAGTGGGAGGCAGCGGGAGAACTCTCCGGGAAACCGAATTTTACCTGTGAAAACCATGCCATGCCGGTCTTTTACCGGGATGTGATGTACCGCGAAGGGACAGAGGGAAAAGATGAGGCATACCTGAAACTGTATGACGGGCATGACTGGAGATGGTTCCGTGTGTGTTTAAGCCATACGGATATGGAATACCTGCGCAGGAACTGGTATGGGAAAAAGGCATCTGCCCCGACACTGGAAAAGAGACACCATAAATATTTCCTGCGTTTTTCCTATACAGAAGAAGTGATGTTTACCAAGACACCTGTAAAAGAGCAGATCATCTGCAGTGTGGATCTGGGGATCAATACGGATGCAGTCTGTACCATCATGCGGGCAGACGGAACTGTCCTGGGGAGAAAGTTTATTGACTTCCCCAGTGAAAAAGACCGTATGTACGCACACTGGGACGAATCCGCAGATTCCAGAGGGAACATGGATCTGCGCAGGCAGGGGACAGGTGGGCATACACCAGACGTCTGAATATAGAATTAAGCAGAAAGATCGCAGGGGCAGTTGCAGAATATGCATGGGAGAATCATGCAGATGTGATCGTATTTGAGTATCTGGAAATGAACGGAAAGATATCGGGAAGTAAGAGGCAGAAACTGCAGCTTTGGAGAAAACGGGATATCCAGAAACGGTGTGAACATCAGGCACACAGGAAAGGGATGCGCATATCCAGGATCTGTGCATGGAATACGAGCAGGCTTGCGTATGATGGATCAGGGATAGTCCTGCGTGACTGGAGAAAACACAGCCTCTGCGCATTTCAGACGGGAAAAGATATAACTGTGACCTGTCAGCTTCTTATAATATCGGGGCCAGATATTTTATCCGTGAACTTTTAAAACCCCTTCCGGCAACGGAAAGGTCTTTGCTGGAGGCAAAAGTCCCTCCTGTAAAGCGTAGAACTTCATGTGTCTATGCTGACTTAAGAGAACTTCATCTGCAAATGGAGATCTTAAAAGCAGCATAAACACAGGCAGATATACAGCGGATTACCTGTAATGTGGGAACCTGCCGTATCCGGCATGGAAAAAGCACATAACTGTGCAGACCTAAGTTATAGGCGTATCTGCCGATATTCAGTCTGACGCCTAAAGCGTCTGGAAGCACGTGACTTTAGCCATGTGAGGTTCACAAATAATACAGCAATACGTCTTTCTGTTGCAAAAAATGTTGGTTTGTGCTAGGATATGTGTAACACAAAAAGGAGAAGAAAACGTATGATGATAGAAATAGATTTCAGCAGTGATGAAGCCATTTACATCCAGCTGACCAATCAGATCATCATGGGGATTGCTACGTCAAGACTGCAGGAGGGAGATACACTGCCATCAGTGAGACAGCTTGCAGATACAGTTGGGATAAATATGCATACAGTAAATAAAGCATATTCACTGCTGCGACAGGAGGGATTTGTCACTATCGACCGCAGACGTGGTGCAGTGATTTCTATTGATGTAAATAAACGGAAAGCATTGGAAGAACTGAAACAGAATCTCATGGTGGCGCTTGCGAAAGGATGTTGCAAGAGCGTAAGCAGAGAGGAAGTACATCAGCTTATTGATGAGATTTTTGACGAATATGATGAAAACAGATAGGAGAGGACATGGAGAGACAATTTACCAGACAGGCAGAGAATGCCCTCAAATTGGCAACGACAATTGCGAAATCCTGTGGACATGGATATATCGGAACAGAGCATCTTCTTGCAGGTCTTTTGAAAGAACCTGAAGGCACTGCGGGAAAAGTGCTGCAGGAATTTAACGTAGAAGAAGAAAAACTCAGGGAACTTATCAGCAGCCTGGTTACACCGGTTCAGGGCAATACTGCGGCAGCAGAAACAAAAGATCCCCAGTACAGCCCGAGAGCAAGAAGGATCATTGAACAGGCGAAGGAAGATGCTGAGAGTATGGAATGTCTTTGTGGAACAGAGCACCTGTTGCTTTCGCTTCTGAAAGAGACAGACTGCGTAGCGACCAGACTGCTTTTTACAATGGGAGTAAATATCCAGAAGTTGTTTGTGGCTATCCTGACAGCTATGGGATTTGACAATGATACCATTGCAGAGGAATTTCAGTACGCAAGGAATGCGGGAAACAAAAAGTGACCAGTACCCCTACGCTGGATCAGTACAGTCGTGACCTGACACAGCTTGCAGCAGAGGGAAAACTGGATCCTGTGATAGGGCGTGATAAAGAAATTACCAGACTGATCCAGATTCTGAGCAGACGTACGAAGAATAATCCGTGTCTGACAGGGGAACCCGGAGTAGGTAAGACTGCCATTGTAGAGGGACTTGCACAGCGCATCGTTATGGGAATGGTTCCGGATACAGTGAAGGATAAGCGTCTTGTTGTGTTAGATCTTTCCGGCATGGTTGCGGGAAGCAAATACAGAGGTGAATTTGAGGAACGCATTAAGAATGTGATCCAGGAAGTAAAAGAACATCAGGGAATTCTGCTGTTCATTGATGAAATCCATACCATCATCGGAGCAGGTGGAGCGGAGGGAGCACTGGATGCTTCTAATATTCTGAAACCTTCTCTTTCCAGAGGTGAGATTCAGCTTATCGGCGCGACTACTCTGGAGGAATACCGTAAATATATTGAAAAAGACGCAGCACTGGAACGAAGATTCCAGCCTGTGACAGTGGAAGAACCATCTTCAGAGGAGACTGTTGAGATCCTTAAAGGTCTGCGTCCATATTATGAGAAACATCATGGGGTAAAGATTGAAGATGAGGCACTTGAGGCAGCAGTAAAAATGTCACAAAGATATATCAATGACCGTTTCCTTCCGGATAAGGCAATTGATATTATTGATGAAGCAGCATCAAAGGTTCAGCTTGCGGGTTATCAGTCAGCACCTGAAATGGAACAATATGAACTGGAACTGAATGAACTTCGTGAGGAGAAAGAACAGGCAGTTAAGACTGCAGATATTGAACGCGCAAAAAAAGCACAGGTACGCCAAAATGAAGTGGAAGCCGAAATGGAGAAAATCCGCATTAAGACTGAACGTAGAAATAAGAGGAAGAAACTTGTTGTAGATGAAGCTGCTGTTGCAGAGACGATTTCTGACTGGACAAAGATTCCTCTTCAGAAACTGACAGAGGGAGAAACCAAACGTCTTGCTCGTCTGGAGAAAGAACTTCATAAACGTGTGATCGGACAGAATGAGGCAGTAAAAGCTGTTGCGCAGGCAGTGAAACGGGGAAGAGTAGGACTTAAAGATCCGAACCGTCCCATTGGTTCTTTCCTTTTCCTTGGACCTACAGGTGTTGGTAAGACAGAACTTTCCAAGGCTCTGGCAGAAGCTGTCTTTGGAAGTGAACAGGCGATGATTCGTGTAGATATGTCCGAATATATGGAGAAACACAGTGTTTCCAAGCTGATCGGTTCTCCTCCGGGATATGTAGGATATGAAGAAGGCGGCCAGCTCAGTGAGAAGGTCCGCAGAAATCCGTACAGTGTATTGCTTTTTTGATGAGATTGAGAAGGCACATCCGGATGTGTTTAATATACTTTTACAGGTGCTGGATGACGGTCATATTACAGATGCACAGGGAAGAAAAGTCGACTTCAAACAGACGATTATTATTATGACTTCCAACGCAGGGGCACAGGCGATTATGGAACCGAAACGTCTGGGATTCATGTCTGATAATGATGAGAAGAAAGACTATGAACGAATGAAAGGCGGTGTGATGGAAGAAGTGCGCCGGATTTTCAAACCGGAGTTCCTGAACCGAATTGACGATATCATGGTGTTCCATGTGCTGAATAAAGAAGATATCCGGAAAATTGTGACATTGCTTCTTAAAACACTGGAGAAACGATGCGCAGAACAGATGGAAATTCATCTTACAGTGACAAATGCTGTGAAAGATTTTATTGCAGAAAAAGGTTCTGATAATAAATATGGTGCCAGACCGCTGCGTCGTGCAATTCAGAGTAAGATAGAAGATGCGCTTGCAAACGAGATTCTGGAAGGCAGAGTAAAACGTGGAGATAGTGTACAGGTGAAACTTCATAAAAACGAGATTGCATTTGAAGTGAAAAAACAGTAGAAATCTCTGAGCAGACAGATATTTACAATTAAAGCAGAGGACTCACATGATTCACAGAAATTGTGAAATTAGTATAAAAAAATCAGTGAGATACTGGTCAAAAAAGTGAATGTATTATATAATAAGCACATAAAATGTCGGAAAAGTACAGAGATAGTGAAAAACTGTACGGCATCGGCAGATGAACCGGTGGAGCGGCAAACAAAAGAGTCTTAGGAGGACATAGGAAATGGCAGTAGTAAAAGAATTAATCCGTACAGAAGAGAATGGAGCAATCAGCTTTGGTGACTATGAGCTTGCACAGAAGTCTAAATTATCAGACTATCAGCATCAGGGCGATATGTATAAAGTAAAAACTTTTAAGGAGATTACCAAGCTCGAGAGAAACGGAATGTTCGTTTACGAATCAGTTCCGGGAACAGCAGTATTTAATCTTACACAGAGTGAAGCTCAGATGGATTTCCATGTAGAGGGACCGGAAGATGCACAGATCACAGTGGAGATGGAGCCGGATACAGAATATGAAGTATTTATTGAACAGGCAAGCACAGGTAAGATGAAAACAAACCTGGGCGGTAAACTTTCCTTTAGCGTGGAACTTGGCAATGCTGCAAGAGTAGAAGTAAAGATTGTAAAATGCTGAAAAATAAAAAGACGGTATATTTTTGCCAGGAGTGCGGATATGAATCCGCAAAATGGATGGGGCAGTGCCCGGGATGCAAGTCCTGGAACACCTTTGTGGAAGAGACAGTTTCCACAAAGAAGCCATCCTCTTCTGGAGTAATGAAATCATCAGAAAAAAGGCAGGAACCGGTGATCCTTAAAGACATTAGCCTGTCAGAAGATGAACGGCAGACAACTCAGATTGGTGAACTTGACAGGGTGCTGGGCGGCGGTATCGTCCCCGGCTCCCTTGTTTTAGTGGGAGGAGATCCGGGAATCGGAAAATCAACGCTGCTTTTACAGGTGTGCAGGAATCTGGCAGAGAAGCAGGTTTCGGTTCTTTATATTTCAGGCGAGGAATCTCTGAGACAAATTAAGCTGAGAGCTAATCGTATCGGGCAGTTTACGGATAAGATGCAGCTTTATGTGAGACGAACCTGGAAGTGATACGTGAGGTGATCGAGCGCAGAAAACCGGATGTGGTTGTGATCGACTCCATTCAGACTATGTTTCACGAAGATGTAAGTTCGGCACCGGGAAGTGTCTCTCAGGTGAGAGAATCTACAATATCCTTATGCAGATCGCAAAGGGAATGGGGGTGTCCATTTTTATTGTAGGTCATGTGACGAAAGAAGGAAATGTGGCAGGTCCGAGGGTTCTGGAACATATGGTGGATACGGTGCTTTATTTTGAAGGCGACCGGCATGCTTCTTATCGTATCCTGCGTGCGGTGAAGAATCGTTTTGGATCTACGAATGAGATTGGTGTTTTTGAAATGTGTAATACAGGTCTTGAGGAGGTGAAGAATCCGTCGGAATATATGCTGAATGGCAGACCGGAGGATGCGTCGGGTTCTGTTGTGGCGTGTTCTATGGAAGGAACCCGGCCGATTCTGGTTGAAATCCAGGCACTTGTGTGCCAGAGTAATTTCGGTATTCCGAGGCGGACAGCGGTAGGAACTGATTTTAACAGAGTGAATCTCCTTATGGCTGTGCTTGAGAAGAAGTAGGACTCCGTCTGGCTGCATCGGATGCTTATGTCAATATTGCAGGGGGAATGAAGATGACAGAGCCGGCAATTGACCTTGGGATCTGTCTGGCGATTGTTTCCAGTGCGAAGGATATTGTGATTCCTGATAATGTGATGGTATTTGGCGAGGTTGGTCTGAGTGGTGAAATCCGCGCAGTGAATATGGCAGGCCAGCGTGTGCAGGAGGCGAAAAAACTGGGATTTGGAACAGTTGTGCTTCCGGAAGTGTGTAGGTCTTCTGTTGGAAAAGTGGAAGGGATCAACTTGGTTTATGTGTCGCAGATTCGTGATGCGATTGGTTATATTATGAAAAAATAGATTGTCAGACTACTGGCTTATATATGGTTTGAATAAGTCGATCAGACTGTCGTCAAAGATATTTTTGCCTGAGAAAGTCTGCTGACAGAGAGAAAGAGGAAAGGATCAAAAGTTATGGCGAGTGGGATTGATACAGTGATATTTGATATGGATGGAGTGATTTTTGATTCAGAGATTCTTGTGCTTCAAGCGTGGAAAGAAGTGGCAGAACGTCATGGAATCGCAGGAGTTGAGGCGGCATGTCATGAGTGTCTGGGAACAAACAGTGTTGTAAGTAAAGGGGTTTTTCTGAAGCATTATGGTGAAGATTTTCCGTATGAGGAATATAAAGCGGAGATGGCAGAGGTGTTTTTCAGTCATGCTTCCGGAGGCAAACTGCAAAGAAGCCGGGGGTTGAGGAGCTTTTGAAATATCTGAAGATGAGGGGATTTAAGATTGGGCTTGCCAGTTCTACCCGGGAGGTACTGGTGCGTTCGGAGATTTCAGATGGCGGGCTGCTGGGATATTTTGATCAGATTGTCGGGGGAGATATGGTGGAACGGAGTAAGCCGGAACCGGATATTTTTCTGGAGGCTTGCAGACGACTGGGGACCAGACCGGAGAATTGTTATGTGATTGAGGATTCTCATAATGGAATCAGGGCGGCTTATGCAGCAGGGATGCATCCGATCATGGTGCCGGATCTGATGGAGGTGACGGAGGAGATGAAGTCCCTCGCAGAAGAGATTCTGGGATGCTTTGCGCAGTGCAGGAATTTTTGCAGGGGTCAGGCATATAAATTCATTTGTTTTTATGAGTGTCAGTGATTGAATAAAAGAAATCTGTTTTTACTGGTATTTATTTCAAAACTTTTCCAGGAAAACAGATTCCTTTTTTGTTATATTAAGTTTTTGCTTATGAGAGAACTCCTGTTGACTGTAAAAACAGGATAAACATCATAACCGGCGCAACATAGCGGATCATGATTCGATAAAGTTTTTTTCTGCGGAATCTGCTGCCGTTTCGTTCCATTTCATCAATGACATAATCAGGTGTCATAACCCATCCGATCAGGATGGTGGAAAGTAATGCGATAAATGGCATCATAACACTGTTGCTGATGTAATCCATAATATCAAGCAGCTGTCCTGTAGAGCCATTGGGCAGTTCCACTTCTACATAGAAAATGCTGTATCCCAAAGCAATGATCGCAGAAGCAGCAAGATAAACTGCAGATAAAACAGAAACAGTTTTTTTCTGCCTGTGTGGAAGATTTCCATACAGTTTGCAACGATGGATTCCAACACAGAGATGCAGGATGACAGTGTTGCAAAAATAGCAGTTACGAAAAAGAGGATTCCTACAAATATGCCTGCTTTTCCCATGGCTGCAAAGACTTTTGGGAGAGAAACAAACATAAGGCTTGGACCGGCTCCCATTCCTTCTGTTCCGGAAAATACGAATACAGCAGGGATGATCATGGCACCTGCAAGAAATGCCACTCCTGTGTCAAAAATTTCAATCTGATTAACAGCCTTGTTTAAGTTAACATCAGGTTTTACATAAGAACCGTAGGTGATCATGATTCCCATGGACACGCTGAGAGAGAAGAACAGCTGACTCATTGCATCCAGTAAAATCTGTAAAAATCGCTGTACAGTAAGCCCCTCAAGATTTGGGGTCAGGTAATAAAGAAATCCCTGGATCCGGTATGTACCTGGCCGGAAGAATCTGTATGTTTCAGAGTCAGGGAATAAATGGAGATGATGACAACGAGTACCAGAAGAACCGGCATCATCCATTTGGATACTTTTTCAATACCATCCTGCACACCATTGTATACAATAAATGCAGTTACACCCATGAAAATAAGTGCAAAAATAACAGGTGAGGTGGAGGATGTGATAAAAGAAGTAAAATAATCATCTGCTGCAGCAGCCTTTGCCTGTCCTGTCAGGTAGACTACAGCATATTTGGTGATCCATCCACCGATCACTGCGTAATAAGTCATAATAAGAACAGGTACAAGAAAAGTCAGAATGCCTAAGAATTTCCACTTGGGCTTCATTTCAGCATAAGCACCGATCGCACTTTTCTGAGTGCGGCGGCCGATTGCGATATCAGATGTAAGCAGGGTAAATCCAAATGTAAGTACAAGTATAAAATAAATGATTAAAAACAGACCGCCTCCATCTTTAGCTGCAAGATATGGGAATCTCCATAAATTGCCTACTCCTACAGCACTGCCGGCTGCGGCAAGGACAAACCCGAGCTGTCCTGAAAAATGATTTGATTTCCTTTCCATAATAGATAATCTCCTGTATGATTTATGTTTGCATAAGTACGATAACATATGTTAATATATAAGTAAAATGAATGTTTTTGCTAGTATACATTAAAAAAAGTAATGGATAAAAACAGACAAGAAGTAAGGATCGTAAATGAAGGAAATCAGAGACAGATATGAAATTTTTTTGAAGGTATGTGAGACTGGAAGTTTTTCGAAAGCAGCAGAGGCGCTAAACTATACACAATCGGGAATCAGTCAAATGATGGCCGGATTTGAGGAGGAACTGGGAGTACAGTTATTTGCAAGAGCTAAAAAAGGTGTAACTCTGACGGATAATGGAAGAATGCTGATGCCTTATATACAGGAGATGACAAATCAGAAGATAAACTTAGACAGGCTGCTTTTAATATTAATCATAAAATAGAAGGAAAACTCAGAATAGGAAGCTTTTCCAGTGTAACTGCAATGTGGATGCCGGAAGTGATCCATTATTTTAACAGAAATTATCCACAGGTTGAGGTGCAGATCTTTGATGGAAATTATGATGAGATCAGAGACTGGATCATACATGGGCAGGTGGACTGCGGATTTCTGTCTTCGATCGTTGCAGATAATCTGAAGTTTTATCCATTATGTGAGGATCCTCTCTGTGCTGTGATGCAGAAAAATCATCCTCTTGCAGAAAAGAAAAGTGTGAGACTGGAAGAACTGTTGGAGTATCCTTTCATTATAGAGACTCGGGATGTGATAATGATATTTTGCATTTATTGGAAAGATGTGGGAAGGAGCCAAAGACTTCTTACAGTTTTCGTGATGATACGCTTATTATGGCATTTGTGAAAAATGGGCTGGGAGTGACGATCTCACAGAAGCTGGTTATGAAGCGTTGCCAATGATGTAGAGAGCAGACCTCTTGAACCGGGGAGATCCAGAATTATTGGGTTGGCATTTGTAAAAACAATGAACTCGGTTGTGACGAAGATATTGTTGGAATATCTAAAGGGGATGATGTAGTATTTTGCAGTGAAAAGAGTCCTGTTTTATGGCATATATGGCATGAAAATAAAAAGATTGTCAAATTATGGAATTAACTGTTGACATTGTGGCTTTTCGGTGTTATATTAGATGAGCTGTCGGGAATAATTGTTCGTAAGATAAAAACAATTTAAATAGATTTCTGAAAGAAAAAAGAAATTCCAAAAAAGTGCTTGACAACTTAAAACAAACATGTTAAAGTAACCAAGTCGCTTGAACAGAGCTGACAGTCATACATCTGAGGAGCATTTCGAGAAATCGAAAGAGTCCGAAAAACTTTGAAAAAACTTAAAAAAGTGCTTGACAAAGAAAAACAGATGTGATAAAGTAAATAAGCTGTCGCGAGACAGACAACCTTGATAACTAAACAGTGAAACACATACGATTCTCGAAAATTCTTTACATTTTTAAGAACGGTTTGAAAAACCAAAAACAGTAAAACGAGAGATAGCTAGTTGTTATCTTGAGTGA
>ENA-OQDD01000763-OQDD01000763.1-human-gut-metagenome-genome-assembly--contig:-NODE-763-length-12192-cov-2.024285_pt1 | contig 12192 bp, 16 predicted proteins | sample MGYA00242507_ERZ504598 | MGnify/ENA primary metagenome ERZ504598 (study PRJEB26092, sample SAMD00036318) | human gut metagenome | host: Homo sapiens | study: EMG produced TPA metagenomics assembly of... | reverse complement strand
CGGTGAAATCACCGTTGCCGTATCGCCGCGAATAGCGTTGACCGAATCCGGCAACGCGGAACCCCGCCTCAATTCGGGCGACCTGAGCGAGGACACGTTCGCTACGTGGTCTGCTCGATGGTGATTCGCGTCATGCGATGGCACCGGCTCAAATCCGAGTCGAACGGCAACTATTCGTATGAGGAGCATGACCCCCAGCCTAATCCGCCCGCCTATGATGCCAGTCCCAACCTGTATGTGAGCAAACGCGAAAAGCAGTTGCTTGACGGTTACGCGGAGGGACACGGCCCCGTAGGCACCATTGGTGTCGGGTTGAGCCGAATCTACGGATTGTGAGGCCCTATGGCCGATGAAACATTGGACTTGGGACACCTTTACGACGGTGTTGATTTGGATGAACTCGGCGGCGGGCACCTGTACGACGATACCGAGTTGGAGCCTCGTATCACGGATGACCTTCTGCACCGCGACATGATCGTGGTGCAGCCGATGAAACCGGTCGAAACCGTCTACGGTTCCGGCACGGTGCCGGATGGGGACGCTCCTACTGTTACTGCTCGTTCGAGCCTCGAATCAATAAGAACAGCACGTTTTCCAAGAACTGGGCGCAGGACACCACGCCGCAAACGACCGGTGGCCTGCGTGAGGATGCGTTGGCGATCGTTCTCGCGCCGGAATGGCATGGGGACATCAACACGCAGTTCTGGCTCGATAACGCCTGTTACGAGGTTGACGGCCCGCCTATGGAGATGCGTCACGCCTCGGATGCCGCCCACCATTGGAACATCACCGCGAGGTGCATCGGCCATGCGACCGAGGACAACGGTTGAAACCGCCTGTCCCGCCCGAGGGAGCCGCACATGGGTACGTGAACTTGAAGCCCGCGAATGTGCTGAACCGTGACATGGCGATACTGTTCGGAGCCGAAGCGACCCGTCCCGTGGCGGAGAAGGTCGAAGCGAAAGCCAAGGCGCTGGCCGACATGAAGGCGAAGCATTCGTCCGTCGCCAACCGCATCGACATCAGCACTCACGCTCACGGCACGCACACCGCCGTCATCATGAGCGTCAAGGGCCGTGACGGTTCCGAGATCGCCTCCCACTTGGAGTTCGGCTACTTCAACCGGTGGCTGGAACACAAGTACGGCATCAAAAGCCCGCTGCTTGGATGCCGGGATTGTTCATCATGTCGGAGGCGAAATATGTCTGACCCCACGATATTCGACCTTTCCGTAAGGGAACAGTTGGATGCGGTCGCCATGACACGCGCCTACCTGGACGCCGTCGAATGGAAGAACCGTGATTTCAGGCCGGTCATCCAACCGGAGGTCACGCCCGCCACGGATTCGCTCCTGTTGTCCCATGACGTGATTCTCTACCATTGCGGTGCTCCTGAGCAGCCCGACTGGAATCTGAAGGCTTGGATATGGCAGTACACGCTGTCTTTGACGGTGTTGGGCCGTGACCCGGAACGGGTGGCCCGCATCTGCGGATGGCTGCACCGTTGCATATCCGCATGGCCCTACCGGCCCGGCACCGACTATGGGAAGATCGGGCGGATAGTGGACAATCCCGGTTTCGAGTCCCGGTCTTCCGGCGACATGACCAGTTCCAAAAGCATCGTCGCGTGGACTTCCACGAAACGCATACAGGCCGCGTCCCCACGCGGCTGACCTTATCTGAAAAACCATCAATCACACAATCAGACCCCGCACGCCTACACGGCTGCGGGGTTTTCCATATTTGAAAGGAAAACGATATGGCTGACGAAATCGGCATCCACGACGACGGCGTGTTGACCGCCGTCCGAGGAACGATCTTCATGCGAAGGCCGAGACCATCATTACCTCCGCACTGCTCAAGCAGTTCACCGTCGAGGCGGCGACCGTGGGCGTGGGCGACGGCATGTGGACGAACCTCGGCCACATGTCGAACGACAACCTGCCCGAGTTCGCGTTGGACGGCGGCGACGCCACCACGTTGAGCACTTGGCTCAAGGCGGCGTTCCGCACCCAGTACGCCCAGACCACCGGCACTGTGACGTTCAATTCGGTGCAGGGCGACAAGGGCACGTTCAAGACCTTCTACAACGCGGTCGATATGACCGGCGCCGGCGTGGCCTTCTCCTTGGAGAAGACCCCCATCAACAAGTCCCTGTTCATCCTGTGGTCCGACACGAACACGACCGGCCGTGCCGGCCTGCTGCTGCCGAACTCGGACATCGCGTTCTCCAGTCTGCCTGCTCTTTCCACGGATTCGTTCGTGGAGTTCTCCGCTCAGGCGAACATCAAGACATCCAGCGTGCTTCCGCATGACAAGAACGGCAAGTTCACGTCCGTCGCCTACTTCGCGCCGTCCGACTTCACGCTCTGACCCGTCTCTTCCTTGCCGCGTCTCCTATCCGCGCGGCAAGGAACCCCCTCTTTCCACGGATAGGGCTTTTCAGAATCATTCTTTTCCACGGATAGGAGCCGATGATGGCAGAGAACACTAAGAACACGACCGACAACGCGAAGATGCCGGAGACATGGGACGAGCTCAAGGAGCAGCCGCTGTTCGCGGGACTGCCCGACATGGCGAAGCCGCAGGAGCTGAACGTGGCCCAGTCCGCCGAGTTCTCGGTGACATGGCAGCGCATCTCCGAACGCAACGGGAAACTGGGCGACATGGGCTTATTCGGCGACGATGAGGCCGACAAGCCGAAGAAGAAGCCGAAGTACGACGAGTCCGAAGCCGTCATCCTCATGGCCGAGATCGTGCAGTACGCGGACATGTTCTACCGCGAAATCGCGGCCGACGAGAAGCAGTGGGACGAGTTCACCCGTGGCCGCACCTTGGAGAACCTGTACGTGCTGCTGGTGTCCCTGACCACGTTCTATTCGGTGGCACTGGGAAAATCAAGCGCCTCCAAGACGCGCTTGGAGAATGCAGAGTAGCGGTCTCGGCCGACTTCCAACGCTTCTACAACATCAACCTCCACGCCAGTATGGGCCGCATGGAGCCGTCATGGCTGTGCGACCTGCTGGACGGTTTGGAGGGCGTTGACGGGAGCCTGTACCGCGCGTGGATGGCCGAACACCATCCGCTCCCACGGGAAGACGCGAAAAGCATGCCGCGTCTTTCCTACCTCACCTACGGGCAGTCGCAGATGCTGATGCTCAGCATGACGAACCAGCTTGAGATGATTCGCGTGATGATCGCCCGCATGATGGGCGACAAGAAGTCGAAGCCGCAGCCCGTCTATCCGCCCGGCACCGTGGTCAAGCCCGATTCGGTCGGGCCGAAATCGTTCTCCACGGCGGGCAAGTCGTTCGCCCAGATCACGGGCATGTTGGGTGCCGTGTTCGGCGGCAACAGTTTCTAGCAGAAAACCCCTCGCATTCCACGAGGGGTTTTCGTTTATCCTCCCGGAGGTTTTCTCATGGCCTTGTATTCCGCTGGCGCGGTCGGCGTCGATATTCGCCCGGACACCGATAATTTCTGGAAGATTCTCGACGCGGAACTGCATTCTCGTCACCCTGAGGTCACCGTTGATGTGAACACGAAGGGCGTCGCACGCGCCAAGGAGCAGATGCGCGACCTTGACGGCAAGACCCTCACCAACGTGGTGAAGATCGACGGCGACCCGTCCGGCTTGCGTGCCATCGACAAGGCCATGCAGGCCCAGCGGAAGCAGTGGAGAAGAAGCCGGTCACCAGCAGGTTCGACTTGGACGATACGTCGTTCAATGAGAAGATTCACCGGCTTTCCAACCAGATCAAGCGGACCGCCGGCCAGACGGAGGCGTTCGTCAAGAAGTCGCAGAAATCCGTGGCCGACAGTCTTCAGGACAGTCTCTCCCGCATGCGTTCGGCACGCGCCTCTACGACAAGGAGGCCACGGCCGCATCCCGCAGGCAGACCATGCTCATCAAGGACGAGCACGCCGCCTACGACATGTACGCGGAGGCCATCGAGAACGGGCGCAAACGTCAGGAGCAGTTGACCCGCAGCCAAGCCGATGTCAGTAAGACCCTTGACTGGTCCATCAAGAAGATGAAGGAGCTGCGCGAGGCCGGGAACATCGACACCGCGAACTGGTACAAGAACAGTCGCATCCCCGAGCTGCGCGAACAGCTCAAGGGCCTGAAAGCCGACCTGAAGGCGGTAGGCAAGGAGATAGCGGAGAACAAGAAGGCGCAGGACAAGCTCTTCTCCGCCGATTTCGACAACAAGGTAGCGGCACAGCAGCGTCTTATCGACTCCAACACCAAGAAGTGGGAGAAGGCGACCGACGCCATCTCCAAGTATTCGGACGCCGAGCTCATGCGCAAGGCGCGGCTCAAAGACTTCAACCGTGAGAACGACCGGCTGTTCTCCGGTCTGAACAAGATTCTCGACCTTGAGGAGAAGTCCGAGAAGCTGAACCGCAGGCAGCTCCAGCAGCTGTCGAAGCTCACGGCCGGCCAGAAGGCGTTGGCGAGGTGTTCGAAGACACGGGAACCAGCGTCAAACGCCTCAACGCGGTACAGAACGATTCGCGCCGCACGATGGACAAGCAGCGCAAGACCGCCCGCGAACTGACCAGCCTGTTCGACGAGCAGGAGACCCAGATCAACGCGCTTTCCGCCGCGTTCCAGAAGTTCAAGCCCATGGGCATCGACAAGAACCTCGGCAAGGAGCTCAACAATACCTTCGACCAGCTGAAGAAGCTGCGCGACTTCGCATCCCGCAAGCCGATCACCGCCAAAGCCACATTGGATAAGACCCAATGGGACAAAAAATACGCGGAACTGATGTATGACGCGGAGAAGCTGCGCGCCAAACTCGACCGGGAGCATGAGGTCAACGTCCGTGTCAAGGTGTGGGAGGACAACGCCGACAAGCTCGAAGCCCGGTTGGAGAAGCTGCGTCATACGCGCCTCGACATTCCCGTGGACTGGCAGGTCGATCAGGAACGAATCATCGCGTCGATGCGTGAGACCGCCGCCAAGATCAAAGCCAATCCCGAACGTCGTTGGGAGCTTGAAGCCGACCTCGACCTGCAAATGCATCGCGCCGAGGAGAAGCTGAAGAAATTCGAGGACAAGAACGACGAGCTGAAGATGGATTTGGACTTGGAGACCGCGTTGGCCCGAGCCCATCTCGCCTACTTCACCCGCCCCCGCACCATCGACATCTTCGCTAATTTCAAGGGCACTGACCTTGGCAAGATTTTCTCCGGCATGACCAGTGGTGCGACCGGTTTGAAGGGCGTGCAGAACCAGTTCGACAGTCTTGTGAACCTGTTCGACAAGCTCGACAAGGTGGTTCCCAAGTGTCGATTCTCGGTGCCGGCGTCACCGCGTTGGGTGCCGGACTCCTGAACCTGGGACGCACTGCGGGCGGTGTCGGCGTCAGCCTCGTGTCCATGAGCAAGGCCGCGTTGGCCGCTCCCGCCGCGTTGGCTGGTCTGGCGTCCGCAGGCTACGTGGGCTACCGGGTGTTCGGTGATTTGAAGGAAAAGTTCGATGTTACCAAGACCTCGCTGGCGAACCTGAACAAGGAGTTGGGCGACAACGCTTGGAACGAGTACGGGGATAACCTGTACCGTCTCGCCAACGACGTGGCCCCCTCACTGTCCAAGGGTTTGAACGGTATCGCCGTCGAGGAAGGCAAGGTGCTCAACGGGCTTATCGACGTGGTGCGCCAGTCGAACGAGGCCGACCAACTACCGCGTATCTTCGAGAACACTCGTCTCGCGGTGTCCGAACTGAACCCGGGCTTGCAGTCACTGGCCCGCGCGTTCCTCGGCTTGGGCGACCAGTCCAGCCAGTATCTGCCCCGCATGGCCTCCTACATTTCCGACGTGGCGAGAAGTGGGCGAACTGGTGGATACCGCCGAACGTACCGGTCAAGTCTCTAAGGCGATGGAAAAGGCCATCGAACAGGGCGGCTATCTGAAATCGTCCGTGTTCGACCTGATAGGCGTGTTTGAGGGCACGTTGGTACTCTGGCGAAGACCGAGAACGGTATCCAAGGTTTTTCCGAGGCTTTGGAGAAAGCCAACAAGGCCGTTCACACCATCAAGTTCCAAGAGACTTTGGAGGCTTGGAGCGCTGGTGCGCAGGACGCGCAGGACAAGATGCGCAACGCTTTCAAGGATATTGGCGACGCCGCGTACTCGTTGAAGGACACCACTCGCGCGGTGTTCGGTGACGCGGGCCAGATCGTAGGCGAGGGCATCACTGGGTTGAGTCGCGTGTTGCAGCAGTCCGGTGGTGGAATCCGCGATTTCAGTTCCGGTGTTCGCGACGGGTTCAGCCAGGTGTTTGACGCGGTGGGTGACGCGGGCCCCATGTTCTCCGATTTGGCGAGCATGGTGGGCCAGTTGTCGCGCACGTTCGGCGGCACGTTCGCGTCCGCTTTGCGTACCGTGAGCCCGCTTATCAGCACCATCGCCAAGGGTGCCACCGGCGTGGCCCAAGCGTTCGACTCGTTGCCGGGGCCGGTGAAAAGCATCATACATTGTGGGCCACGTTCGGTCGTGCGGGCAAGACGGCGTTCGAGTCGTTGAAGACCGGCATGTTGCAGAACATCCAGTCCACGATGCGATACCAGAAGATGCTCAGCGAACTGGGTTTGAGCGCCGAACAGGCGTCCGTGAAAATGGGCACCCTGATTAAGGCGATGAACCAGTTGCGTTCCGGCAATTATGCGGGTATTCTGTCCGGTGCCATCAGCGAGGTCAATTCCCTCGGCATGGCGGCGGAAGCTAACTCGAAGAAGCTGCTCCTTCCGGGGAACGCTGCCAAGGAGACTTCCAAGGACATGGGCGGCTTGGTCGGTGCGAACGGTCAGGCCATCGCCTCCATCCGTTCGGCCGGGGAGCAGGCCGAACAGCAGTCCGGCAGGTTCGGTTCGTTGAAGACCGGCGTGAAGAACCTGTGGGATGCGTTCGGCGGCTGGACGACGGTTGCCGGTCTGGGAATCAGCGCGGGCATCGCCGTCATCGGCAATGCGATATCCGACTACACGACGAAGGCGGAAGCATCCAGCAGGCGATGGACAAGGTCATCGACGGCATGAAGGGCATCAATCCAACGCCAAGGAGGCGGCGGACGCGTTCAACGATTTCAAGTCGGAGACCACGAAACAGTGGGATGACCCGTCGCTCCTGTTCGGCAAGGACGGTGGCGGCGCGGTCACTGAATGGCTCGTCAAGGTCAGCGGCGGCTACACGTCCGCAGCCGACGCGGCCAAACGTCTGGGCATCAATACCAGTACGCTGACCGATGCGGTCAGCGGCAACGAGCCGGCTACAAGAAGCTCGTCAAACAGTTGGAGGCGCAAAGCAAGGAGACATACAAGGCCAGCGACCAGTACGGCATGATGGTCGAGAAGCAGACCGATGCCGCCATCGCCGCCGACACGCTGTTGCAGGCGTTGAAGAAGCAGCACAAGGAAGGCTTGGAGAAATCCGTCAAGGAGCAGATGAAATATCTGCGTTCCCTCGAACAGATCTCCGATTCCTCCTCCGCGCTGTCCGACAAGCTCAGCTCGCTCGCCACGACGGTCAAGGCGAACGGTCAGGCGTTCAAGGAAAACGGCGAACTGGCTGACGCCAACAACGCCGCCTATGTGCGCACCGACAAGGCGATGAAGGATGTGGCCGCTACCGCGTTGCTGTCCGCCCATCAGCTTCTCTCCTATGGTGAGAAGAACGGTCAGGTGGAGGAGTACACGCAGAAGGCCGCAAACTCCATTTATGAGGCGCGTGAGGCCATCGTGCAGCAGGCTCAGGCCGCTGGCATGAGTGAGGAAGCTGCTGAAAGGTACGCTGATTCGCTTGGTCTGATTCCCTCTGATGTGGTACCACGATCACCGCTCATTCGGAAATCGCCCAAGATGCGGTGGATAAGCTCGTGCAGGGCATATCCGGTCTGACCGATGGTGAGAAAGAGATCGTTATCCGGCTACGTGAAGCTGGAGTGGTCACCACGTTGGACGGTGTTCTCAGTCTTGTTGAGCAGCTGATGAAAGGCGACTTGTCCGAGAGGGACCTCACATTGCTGTTGAACGCGAAGGGCAATGCTCGCTGGGAGACAGGCGAGGTCAAGGAGAATCTTCTTGCTCTCGGCATGTCCAAGAAAGCCTACAAGTGGCTGTTCTCAGGTGAGGGCAACGCTGAGGAGCGCATGCAGAAGGTCAGGGACGAGCTCGGCTATCTGAACCTGACCGACGAGCAGATACAGTGGATTCTCGACTGTATCGACCACGCTTCCGGCAAGATAAAGGACGTGGAGAAGAATAAGGTTCCCGCCGCCAAGGGCGTCAGCTTCAACATCGACGCCGACGATGATGACGCTCAGGTGAAACTCGCCTCCTATAGGGAGTCCGATGGTGAAAAGCTCGCTGAGAATAATATTCTCGTCAGCGCCGTCGATAACACCAGCGAGGGCACCGAGTCCGCTAAGGCGAACGTGTTCAGTGTTCCCCATGAATGGTGGTCGTGGCTGTTCGGACTTGATGGCACCAGTGCCCATCCGGTATCGCGAAGAACGCCGTTGAGAGCATTCCTCAGCAGTGGCAGTCTATATTGACTGGTTCCGGCAATACGACGCTGTTTTCCAACATCGCCAATAATGCGGTTCGGAATATTCCTCAGCAGTGGTTGTCCATGTTTACGGGTCTCGGCAATACGCCATCGTTTGCCGGAACGGCACGAAGCATGATCGGCAAGGTGCCCACCTATCATTCCACGACGTTGAATGCGATGGGCAACGCTTTGGATGTCGCGTCGAACCTGCTATCCACTCTGCGGTCAATCGCTGGTCGCACATGGACGGCTTTCATCGACACGATATCCGGGGGTGGCGGTCATGCTACCGGTGGTCGTATCTATGGTCCCGGTACTTCCACTTCTGATTCGATTCCGGCGATGCTGTCCAATGGTGAGATGGTGCTTCGTGCCGCAGCCGTCAAGAAGATTGACGCCTTGTATGGCAGGAGTTTCCTGAACACGTTGAACGCGGTCGGCAGTGTGGAGAAAGCCATGCAACCGTCCGCGTTCGCGTTGAACGCTCGCAGGAAGTCTCAGGCGTATGCGACCGGTGGCCGCGTATCCACGGCGAACGGCTCGTGGAACATCGAGGTCAACCCTGTTGTCAACGTCGAAGCGAACGGCAACTTGAACGCCGGCGTGCGCGAGTTGAACAACCGTGTGGACGAACTGAACCGACAGGTAGGGGCTCTTGCGGCCGGACTGCCGTCCGTGATCTCGGAGAACAGCAGTCCGTGGCCTTCGCAGAGGGCGTTCAACCGTGATGTGAGAGGAGCCCTATGAGCGAACTGACCTACACGTCAGGCGTGACCGGACAGGTGTTCGACTTGGAATCCAACTGTCGTGGGGTGCGGCCCTCGGACTGCGATCCCGCGAATGGGATTACTCGCTGACCTACCGTGGATTGGGTATGCCTACACGCAAGGCTCGTGAGGTAAGTGTCAGCATGAGCGTCATAAACCCGTCCGATTTGGATGCCGTTCATGCGTGCTACGGACGCGGATATCAGATGAACCAGCCGGTGTGATAACCGGGCTGGCCGAGTCCGGCGCGGCATGGACGCAGCATGCGGTCATCGTGAAAACCAGCCCCCAGTCGCATCATCGTGCGTCGGACGCCAGCATTGATTTGACCATCGTGCTGTTGGACGGCGTGTGGCGGAGACGGTTGGACGTGCAGCATTTCTGGTCGGATGTGTTGCAGCCCGGCTTAGATTTGGATTACCCGCACGATTACCCGCACGACTATATGCCGACCGCGAGGAGCACGACCGTGGTGAATCCGATGCCCGCGCCGATGCCGTTTGAGATGGTCTGGTTCGGGCCGGTGTCGAAACCCCAGTTGACGTTGGGGGGCAACCGGTACGAGTTGGACATGGACATTCCCTCGGGCGGCTATGTGACCATTTCCAGTGTGGAGGGTGAGAAAAGCATCATCCTGACCACTGAGAACGGCGACACGTCGAACGTGTTCTCCAAGGGTGTGCGCACGGGCGGTGAGAACGGGGGAAGCTACATCTTCCAGCCGATACCGTCCGGCGAGCTCGCTGCTCAATGGAATGGTTTCGGCATCGATCTGACGATCATCGAGGAGGCGAGTGAACCGCAATGGGTGTAGGGCTTGTGGTGACCGATGCGAACCATGTGGATTCGATGATGGTCGAGGATTATTCGTTGGATTGCGCGTGGGGCAAGGACGAGAACGATTTCGAGTTGACGGTGGACAAGCTCATCCCGCAGGGCGCGTTCGTCTATTTGGAGGAGTCCGAGTGCGGCGGGATAGTTGATGCGTTGCGCGACCAGTTGGAGCGTGGTGATTCCACGCTCACGTATTCGGGGCGCACGTGGCATGGCATGTTGGAAAACAAGATTCTCGCCCCGGATTCGGGGCAGGATTACCTCACCGTGTCAGGCAACGCCTCCACCATACTTGGTGCGTTGTTGTCCCGTGTCTCGCTCACCCCGTTGTTCAAAGCGGTCGTTCCCCCGTCCGGCGACGTGTCCATCAAGTCCTACCAGTCGAACGGTATGTGGACGCATACACGGGCGTCTGCGCGATGGCGAAAGCGAACGGTTTGAAACTCAAAGTCGCCTACCGGTCAGGCCATGTCGAAACATGGCTGGAGACGGCAGGCGACTACGGGAACGACATCGACTCCGACCTGTTGGACTTCGACGCATCGCGCACGTGGCGCAAGCCGAACCACATGATCGGCTTGGGCAAGGGCGAGTTGAGGAACCGCATCGTCAGCCACTGGTATGCGGACGCGAAAGGCAACGTCACCCAAACCCAGACGTTCAAGGGTTTGGACGAGATTGCCCAAGTGTACGACTATTCGTCGGCCGAGGCGGACGAGTTGGCGAAGAACACGAAGAAGAAACTTCAGGACTTGCAGTCCGAGGGCGAGGTGAGGGTCACCGTGCATGAGGATTCGGGCATCGTGTTCGACGTGGGCGACACCGTGACCGCAAGGGATAATCTCACCGGCATCACCGTCAACGCGACTATCAGCAAGAAAATCGTCAAGGTCTCCGACGGCGTGATGTCCGTCGATTATGAGGCCGAATAAACAGTAAGGAGCCGATTATGGCGCGTATCGACAATGCGACGGTCATGCAATGCGACCGTTGCGGCAGAAACAAATGGTACAAGGACTTGGACGATCCGGATATCAAGACGTGGTACAACGTCAACCGGTTGGACTCCTCCGGCACGGTCCACGACTACCTGTTCTGCGAGCAGGATCACGCGGATTATGTGAACAAGCTCAAGGACTACGACAACAGCTTCGACAGTTGGATGCAGAACGGAGGCAAGCAGAATGGCTGAACTCGTCACCGGTCATGCGGGCAAGGCGCACGCGACAGCGGAGCAGGCGGCGGGATTGAACGCCGGCATCCTCGGCTTGGATGATTATGTCCTGAACGTGCATGACAAGCTCAAGATCACGGTCGTTTCGGCGAACAAGGTGACCATCGGCACGGGCGAGCTGGTCATGCAGGGCCGTCACGTCAGCCAGGGCACGCCCGAGGACCTGATCGTCACCAACGGGTCGCAGGGGCAGAAACGCAACGATCTCATCGTATGCCGCTATGCGAAGGGCTCGCAGAACATCGAGAGCGCGAAACTGGTCGTGGTCAGGGGCACGCCCACCACGGGCACGCCCACCGACCCGCCGTGAACACCACCAGCCGTTGGACGGGGCACCACCTACGACATGCCCTTGTACCGCATCCCGCTGGACGGCATCACCATCGGCGCACCAGTCGCATTGTTCAACGTGTTGAAGCCGATGAGCGACGTGTGGGATTCCCTAACCCAGACCGAAGTGCTGACGCTGATTAACTCCACTTACGGTACCGTCAAAGGCTACCGTCGCGGCTCGCTCGTCACGTTGCGCATCGACTGGAAGTCGTCGGCGTCCGGCTCGTGGAACACCGGCAATTTCGGAACCCTGCCTGAAAGCTGGCGTCCCCCGATGGACTTGAACTTCTCCTACGGCGGACGCGACGGCGCGAACCAGAAGATCATCAACGTAAACGCGAACGGAACCATGACCTACGCCAATCAGGCAGCACGCAGGGCACGAACGCGTTCGGCATGACCGTCTCATACCGCGCTATGACCGTGGGGTCACTGCAAGCACAGGCGCAACCGCCTGAAGCAGTGTCCC
>ENA-OQDD01000761-OQDD01000761.1-human-gut-metagenome-genome-assembly--contig:-NODE-761-length-12210-cov-3.330216_pt1 | contig 12210 bp, 7 predicted proteins | sample MGYA00242507_ERZ504598 | MGnify/ENA primary metagenome ERZ504598 (study PRJEB26092, sample SAMD00036318) | human gut metagenome | host: Homo sapiens | study: EMG produced TPA metagenomics assembly of... | reverse complement strand
GAAACACATCAAGCCCATGTAATGATAGGCAGCCGGGGATATAATGCATATAATGAAAAACGAACCGGACTTACCTGCTTAACAATCTGTTGGGCGGACCTGGTATGAACAGCCGGCTAAACGTTTCCTTGCGCGAACGCCGGGGGCTGGTCTATAACGTAGAAGCCAATCTGACCTCATACACAGACACAGGAGTGTTCTGCATCTATTTCGGAACTGATCCGGAAGATGCAGACCGTTGCATCGGACTAGTTCATAAAGAATTGAAAAAACTGCGTGACAGCAAACTAAGTTCCTCACAACTGAGTGCAGCAAAAAAACAGATCATCGGACAAATAGGAGTTGCCGGAGACAATTTTGAGAACAATGCATTGGATATGGGAAAAACGTTCTTGCACTATGGTAAATTTGAAGGTCCGGAAGAAGTATTCAAACGGATAGAAATGCTGACAGCAGAACATCTGTGGGATATCGCCAATGAAATGTTCGATGAAAATTATCTTTCAACCTTGATATACCTATAAAAACAGGAAATCACCCTAAATTTCAAACATTACATTTCTCACAAATAAAAATCTAATTGTATTTTTGTAGAAATACCTTTAACTAATATCATTAATTTATGAAGAAACTTCAACTATGCATTTTAGGAAGCTTATTCGCAGCTTCCTTACAAGCACAGAGTACAGATTACACCAAAGGATTGAGCATCTGGTTTGATACCCCTAATAATTTGGACGGACGCGCTTCCTGGTATTCTCCTGCAACAGACAAAGCATGGGAAAACAACTCACTCCCCATAGGAAACGGCAGTTTGGGAGGCAATGTTATGGGATCTATAGCGGCAGAACGAATCACTTTAAACGAAAAGACACTATGGCGCGGAGGACCGAACACAGAAAAGGGAGCAGCTTATTATTGGAACGTAAATAAAGAGTCGGCACACCTGTTACCCGAAATCCGCCAAGCATTTACAGACGGTAACCAGAAAAAAGCAGAAGAACTTACCTGCAAAAATTTCAACGGACTGGCCGATTATGAGCCAAGCCGTGAAACACCTTTTCGCTTCGGCTCCTTTACTACATTGGGAGAAGCTTACATCGAAACCGGTTTAAGTGAAATCGGTATGACCGATTATAAACGCATCCTGTCTCTTGACTCGGCCATGGCAATAGTCAGTTTTCGCAAAGATGAAGTGAACTACGAGCGTAAATACTTCGTTTCCTACCCCGACAGCGTGATGGTACTGAAGTTCACAGCCGACCGTCCCGGCATGCAAAACCTGATATTCAGCTATGGCAGCAACCCTGAAGCCATAGGTGATATCAAAACAGACGGTCCCAATCGTTTGCTCTATACCGGTCGCCTCAAAAACAACCAAATGAAATTTGCTCTCCGCATACAAGCCATAAACAAAGGAGGAAGCCTGAACACGACTGATGGCAAATTCATTGTCCGCAATGCGGATGAAGTCATTTTTCTGCTGACCGCAGATACCGATTATAAACTCAACTTCAATCCAGACTTCAAAGACCCCAAGACGTATGTCGGTCCTGATCCGGACCAAACAACCCTGGCCATGCTAGACGCTGCCGCTGCCAAAAATTACAACGAATTATGCGAGCGACACAAAACGGACTATACCAACTGTTTGGCAGAGTCAAACTACAACTGAACCCCCATGCTCCTATGACCTTGCAATATCCTGCCGTTACAGATCTTCCCACCCATCAACGTCTGGCACGCTATCGCAAAGGAAATCCGGACTACCGGCTGGAAGAAATCTATTATCAGTTCGGACGATACTTATTAATTGCCAGTTCACGCCCCGGCAATCTCCCGGCCAACCTGCAAGGAATGTGGGCCAACGGGGTAGATGGCCCATGGCATGTAGATTACCATAATAATATCAATATCCAGATGAACTACTGGCCTGCTTGCTCCACCAATCTGAACGAATGTGTATGGCCTTTGATAGACTTCATCCGTACCTTGGTAAAGCCGGGAGAAAAAACAGCCCAAGCCTATTTCGGCGCACGCGGATGGACAGCCTCCATATCCGGAAACATTTTCGGATTTACTTCCCCTTTGACCGATGAAAATATGTCCTGGAACTTTAACCCGATGGCAGGTCCCTGGCTGGCAACTCACATTTGGGAATATTATGATTACACCCGAGACAAAAAATTCCTGAAAGAAGTAGGCTATGATCTTATCAAGAGCAGTGCCAACTTTGCTGTAGACTATTTATGGCATAAACCGGACGGGACCTACACTGCTGCTCCTTCCACTTCTCCCGAGCATGGACCTGTAGACCAAGGAGCTACTTTTGTACATGCTGTAATCCGCGAAATATTACTCAACGCCATTGATGCCAGCAAAGCACTGGGTGTCGATTCCAAAGACCGTAAACAATGGCAATATGTACTGAAACATCTTGTACCCTATCAAATAGGACGTTATGGTCAGTTAATGGAATGGTCAACAGACATAGACGATCCCACAGACGAGCATCGTCACGTCAACCATTTATTCGGACTGCATCCGGGCCACACCCTTTCACCAATTACTACTCCCGAATTAACCAATGCCGCCAAAGTTGTTTTAGAACACCGCGGTGACGGAGCTACCGGCTGGAGCATGGGATGGAAACTGAATCAATGGGCACGTCTGCAAGACGGCAACCACGCCTACAAACTATTTGGCAACTTACTAAAAAATGGAACTTTGGACAACTTATGGGATACCCATCCGCCTTTCCAGATTGACGGTAACTTTGGCGGAACTGCCGGTATCACAGAAATGTTGTTGCAAAGTCACATGGGATTCATCCAATTACTCCCAGCCTTGCCAGACGCATGGAAAGAAGGTTCTGTCAAGGGGCTGTGTGCCAAAGGTAACTTTGAAATTGACATTATCTGGCAGGATGGAAAATTAAAAGAAGCCGTCATTCTGTCCAAAGCCGGTGAGCCCTGCAATCTGAGATATGGTAACCTGACTTTTACCTTTAAGACAACTAAAGGAAAGACATATAAAGTAATGGTTGAGAATGAAAAACTGAAAAAATCCCCTTATAAGACAAAAAACAAGTCAGACAAATCCCCCTCATTTTTCAATCTATTTTGTCATTCTGAACACTATGTTATCTTTTACATCTGTTCAGAATGACAAATTATATATAATATCACAGCCATTCGGTTATCAATATCCTCTTTTCGCTTTGAATTTCAAAACCTATTTCTTATATTTGTACAAATATTTGTTTTAAGACCTTATCTGAATGAGAAAAACCGTCTATGTAATCCTGGTTCTATGTTGTTTTATCATAAAGACTTATTCCATCAACCGTCCTTATTATCATTTTAAACAACTTTCTATTAAAGAAGGACTTCCAACCTCTATTATATCCCTATACGATGACAAAAACGGTTCATTATGGGTCGGAACCACTCAAGGAATATATCGTTTCAATGGAGAAAAATCAAGAAATATAATCTACCGTATTTATTACGTAAAAACAGCCATTACATCAACGATATTTTCGGAGATAATGAAGAACGGATATGGGCGATCACCTCACAAGGAATCAGTTATTATGAATATGAGAAAGATTCCCTGCAAATTTTTCTGCGACATAATCAGCCGGTAAAAGCTTCCATTATAACAACTGAAGGAAGCAAGCTGCTGATACCTGTAACCGACACATTGCTTGTATATGAAAAAGAATTAAAACATTCCAAAGCAATCCCTTTAAAAACAACAGGAATCCATATTATCAAGATGGAGCCTTTCGACTCCACTCATTACCTGATAATAAACAATGCATGGGAAATAAAGCTATTAAATAAACATACAGGAGAAATAACTGATTCTCCATTCGGTGAATCATCCAATGCATACGATCTATATAAGGATTCCTCCGGACGTTACTGGGTCTCCTTCTACGGGCAAGGAGTAAAATGTTATAATCAGGATGGACAACTGCTGACCTCCTATAATACCCGTAATTCAAACTTGAGCAACGATATCGTTCTTGATATAACAGAGTGGGATAAAGCCATTTGGCTGGCAACAGATGGCGGCGGAGTGAATATAATCTATCCGGACACTCATGATATCCAAATCTTATCAAACAAAGAAAACCGGCAATTCCCTGCCAATTCAGTCACATGCCTATGTCACAGCAACAACCACATGTGGATAGGTATGGTGCGGGAAGGCGTACTAGGAGCAGAAAAAGGTTTTATCACTACCTATACCAAAGCTGCACAAAACCCAGCCTCAGGCTTGTCCGACAAATGCCCCTTATGCCTATGGGAAGATAAAGACGGACGGATCTGGATTGGTACGGACGGAGGCGGTATCAACTGCTTTGACCCGCAAACGGAACGTTTTACCCACTATCCGCAAACATTGGGAGAAAAAATAGTATCCATTTGCCCTTTATCCGAAACCGAACTGCTAGCATCCAGTTTTTCAAAAGGAATCTTCCGCTTCAATAAAAAGACAGGAAACTACCAGCACTTCTCTCTTCCGGACAAAGATGCAGAAGCAAAGCTGGCAAGCTCCAGTGCACCCACCAATATACGAGTTAATGATCGGAACGAAATAGAACTATACGGTAATGCTTTTTACCGATATATTCCCGGAAGCCAACAACTTATTCCCATCCACTTCAAGAACAAACAATTACAATATTCTTGGATCTATATTGGAAAATACCGTACTTATCCATTTTTTCATGACCGAAACAATGTATTCCAATACAACAAAGAGAAAAACGAATACGAAACCATAGCTTATGAGAGAAATAACCAGATATTAGCTGCAAGCATTGATTCTTTAGGGACTCTATGGATAGCCGAACCTAATGGAGTCACCAGAATTCACCTGCCCTCAAACCGTAAAGAGCCATTAAAGCTACCCGATGGAAATGACGTAATCACTTCTTTAGTCATTGACCATGAAGGCATCGTATGGATGGGGTCATTGGGAATCATATACGCTTATAATCCACATAAAAATCATTTTGTCATCTACAATGAGATGGACGGCATATTACCTAACGACTTTTTAGCCAAACCTGCATTGGTGGCAAGTGACGGCAACATATACATGGGTGGCTCCGAGGGATTGGTACGAATCAACAAAGCTTTAAAACCAGCTTCGGCTCCACCTCCCATCACACTTAAGTTGCAAGAAATAGCATTGAACGGCACAACAGTTCACTTCATCCCCCGATCAACTATGGAAATTCCTTATAATTTCTCCTCCCTAAAAATACATACACAACTGGAAGGGGGAAATGTATTTCACAAGCGCATCTACCGGTTCCGCATAAAAGGCTGAACACAGAATACACAGAAACATCCCGTCCCCATCTTGTTTTACATACCATTTCTCCGGGCGACTATAAAATAACGGTTCAATGTACACAGAACGATGGTAGCTGGAGTCCTGAATTCACTTTGCTGAAATTCACTGTCCTTCCTCCGTGGTGGCAACAATCCTGGTTCATCCTATTATGTGCGGTCATCATCATTCTTTTCATTATCTATATCATAAAAGCTCACGACCGTCAACTGAAACGGAAATACAAGGAACAGGAACGTACCATCTACAAGGAAAAAGTGAAAGCTTTGATCAATATCAACCATGAACTGCGTACCCCTTTAACCTTAATTTATACACCGTTGAAACAACTTACAAACAGCAAACAAATCCCCTATGAACTCCGTGGCAAACTATATGGTGCGTTCAAGCAAGCACGACAAATGAAAAACATCATTGACATGATTCTGAATATGCGCAAGATGGAAGTAGAGAAAAATATCCTGCGCATGTCTTCCACGCCCTTCAACGAATGGTTGCAAAGTATCCTAAATGATTTCAAGGATGAACTTTCGTTACGTAATATCTCATTGGCATTTACTCCTGACACTACCATAGAAACTATGTATTTTGACCGCAGTCAATGTGAAATCGTCGTTAACAACCTATTGACAAATGCCTATAAATTCAGCGAAGAAAATTCTACTGTCACTGTTTCCACTTACCTCGAAGGTAATGGAAGCCGTGTACGGGTAACTATAAAAGATGAGGGAATAGGTCTTCAAGAAGAAGATATAGCCAATTTATTCACTCGCTTCTATCAGGGTAAACATAGCTTTCAAGGTAACGGAATCGGCTTGTCATACGCCAAACAACTGGTAGAAATGCACGGAGCATCATCGGAGCCCAAAATAATGAAACCAAAGGAGCGACTTTCTTTTCACATTACCGTATAGACAGGAAGCCGCCGACATTCAATCTACACCTCAAACCTATTTGAATGATGCATTGCATCTATCAGCCGACATCGATTACAAACAACCTCAACAAGACAGCATAGAGAAATTTCATTCTATTCTAATAGTGGAAGATGATCGCGACTTATGTAATTACCTGATTTGCAACCTACAAGTTCTGTTTGAAGAAGTGTATGAAGCTCATGATGGCATGGAAGCTCTTCCTATCCTTACGTCACAACGCCCCCAAATTGTATTAAGTGATGTCAAAATGCCCCGCATGAACGGATTTGAACTATGCCGCTATATCAAACAAAAACCAGACTTAAACTATATGCCTGTGATACTGCTTACTTCCTGTGTCGATGACGCCAGTATAGAAGAAGGATACAAAACAGGAGCAGAAGCCTATATAACCAAACCGTTTGACATGGATTTACTTTCTATCCAGATACAGAATATCATGCATAATCACAACATCGTGAAAAAGCACTATGCCACCATAGATATCCCTATACCCAAACAAGAAAATCTGAATCACATCAATGAGCAGCTGATGCTTCAATTCAGCCGCATTGTCAATGAAAATATCAGCAATGTGGATATGGATGTCAATTTCATAGCAAAGCAAATGGGAATGAGCCGTGCGTCACTCTACAACAAGACTAAAGGAATGATGGATATAGGCATCAGTGAATACATCATAAAATGCCGTTTGGAATATGCCCGTAAATTACTAGATGCCACCACACTGTCCATAAGCGAAGTAGCAGAACAGTCAGGATTCAAGCATTCACGCAATTTCAGCACTGTATTCAAAAATGCAATGGGAATGAGTCCGTCCGATTATAGAAAAAAAGATTCCCGACCTTCTTGAAAACAGAAAGACCGGGAATACTTCATGCTATGTTAAATTTAGGTCAGATTAGGTTGTCAATCCTTGTAAATGTTACGAATAGGGTCATCATACTGAACTTGGAGACGTAATAATTCCGTCTTCAATTCTTTAACCAACTCTTCCGTTCCAGGTTGTCCGTAGATATTATGCATCTCCATAGGATCTTCCTGTAAATCATATAGTTCCCAACAGTCTATGTCATTATAAAAATGCATCAATTTATAACGTTCTGTACGTACACCATAATGGCGGCGGACAGCATGTTCAGCCGGGTATTCATAAAAATGATAATACAATGATTTACGCCAGTCAGGCACTTTCTCCCCCTTCAGCAAAGGCAAGAAAGAAACTCCATGCATATCTGCCGGTACCTCCACCCCTGCAAGGTCCAATATAGTAGGACCATAATCAATATTTTGCACCATCTCATCAACATCACCTTTCTTTCCTCCCGGCAAACGGACCAGCAAGGGGGTACGGAAAGACTCTTCGTACATGAAACGCTTGTCAAACCAACCATGTTCTCCCATATAGAATCCCTGGTCGGAAGTATAGACAATCATCGTATTTTCCATCAATCCGTTCTCTTCCAAATACTTCAAAACACGCCCCACATTACGGTCTATGGAATGGATAACCCGCATATAATCATGCATATATTGCTGATATTTCCACTCAGCCAAAGCCTTACCCGTTAACTTATCCTGTTTGAATTTGGCAATGATAGGATCATAATGCTTGTCCCAAACAGCCTTCTGTTCCGGATTCAGAGCATTATACATATTTCTGCCCGCTTCTTCCAGTCCCGTTGTGGTATGGATCTCATTCTCTTTGTCCGCCATCTTCAGATCATACACCAAATCCATATCCTTTATAATGCTCATTTCCTGCTTGGATGCAGGAATTCTGCCTTCATATTTATCATAGAAGTTCTCTGGCATCGGATAAGTTACATCATCATACAAGTCAAGGTCACAAAGATCAGGCATCCAGGTACGATGAGGCGCCTTATGATGAATAAAAAGACAGAATGGTTTACTCTTGTCCCGGATGCTGTCCATCCAATTTATTGCCAAATCTGTCACAATATTGGTAGCATAGCCTTCCCTTTGTACCCGTTCGCCATTTTTAATAAATTTCGGATTATAATAATCCCCTTGTCCTATCAGGATGTCCCAATAATTAAATCCGGTAGGTTCAGATACCAGATGCCATTTACCGATCATAGCAGTCTGATAGCCATTAGCCTGAAGCAGTTTCGGGAAAGTCTGCTGGTTACCGTCAAATGTGGTGGTATTATCCGTAAATCCATTGGCATGACTATGTTTACCGGTCAGCATACAGGCACGGCTGGGACCACTCAGGGAGTTTGCCACAAAACTATTTGTGAAACGGACCCCTTCATTGGCTATCCGGTCAATATTGGGTGTCTGCATATAACGTTGGTCATATGCACTGATAGTCTGAAAAGAATGGTCATCACACATGATATACACAATATTCATGCTTTTTTCTCATTCCCGTCGCTCTCTTTCTTTACCTTGCAGGAAGGCAGCGATGACAACATCGCTGCTCCCGTCAAAGAATACAATACACTACTGGTTATTCTATTCATTTTTATATAACTTTGGATTCATTCATCACTTCCTTACCAACCGGGATTCTGTTCCCACATGCCATCCATTACATTAATCATACGCTCCTGGATAGGCAACAAATAATCCCGGTTCGGTTTAAACTGCCATCCATTCGGCATTGTAGAAGGAGGCACCGGTAATATGTAACGTTCAGCATCATCAGCTGCCTGTCAAAAACATATTATTTCCAGATGCCTGGTCATATTTCAACTCTGGCCCGTATTGTTCCGGCAAGTTACTGCTATAAACAAAGCACCATGTGCGCGGTTACCTATAATCAACTCCTCGGCAGCGGCCCAGCGCATGATATCAAATACCCGACGACCTTCCAATGCTTTTTCCACCCGGCGTTCGCGGCGTACAGCTTGGATATATTTATCCAGATTTCTAAACGGATACTCCGCAGAAGTATTATATTCACGGTCGAAATCAATATCCGGCATACCGGCACGCTCGCGCAAAGGATGCAATATCTCTATAATCTTGCCCGCATTAGCCGCCCCGTTCTTCTCGGCCAGCGCTTCCGCATAATTCAACAAAACATCAGCGTAACGGAACTGAATGGCAGGAGTAGAGCCTTTATATTCCGAGATATAATCTCCAGTATAATCTATCTGTACATGTTTCAACATCACATAACCGGTCATGTTCGTTCCAAATGCTGAACCATCGCCAGCCAACGAGGGGAAACCGACAACGTACGGATTACCAGCCCCAGCAGGTTGCATGCGCTGTCCAGGCAAGGCCACAGTCTGCGACAAACGGGGGTCTCGGACAGTAGGAAGCAACTCCGTAGGATAGACACGCTTGGCATCAAGAAGCTCTTTCCCAACCAAAGGCCGGCCGTCTATCGTCAAATAATCATCTACTAAAGATGCTGTAACCCCCACATTACCTCCACCTGTATTCAAATAACGAGTGACACTATTGCCCACCTGATCTCCATCATACATCTTAAACCAAAGAATTTCAGGATTAGCAGTCAGATCAGGAGTTTCAAAAATGCTCCTATAATCATTCTCCACATTTCCGGTATTATATATTTTCCATACTCCCCGTTGACGCACTTCTTCAGCAGCAGCGATAGACTGATCCAAATAGTTGTCTATCTTTGCCATTAACTCTGCTCTCCAAGTTCCGTATCATAAAACTTTCGGGTTTGTTTTTTCCTTAGCATAATGCCATTTTTCCCATGTAGCCTCAAAGAGAGCGACTTCACTCTTCAACGCACGGGCTACATCCTTGTGCAGACGCATGGATGACGAATTATTCTGCTCCTTCATCAGTGAAATAGCCATATCCAAATCTGCAAAATCTTATCGGCAATAAATGTACGGCTCTCGCGAGGCAACATCATTACTTCCAGATTTGGTTCTAGCGGGGTGTCTACCCATGCCAACCGACCATAGTCTGAAAACATGGAATAATAAAACCAAGCACGGAAATAATAGGCCTCACCCATCAGATGATTATACTCTACACTGCCTTTTTCCGGACAGTCACCGGCATTATTTATCAAAAAATTAATGTTACGAATATGTGTATAATTATCTAAAGCCACCGCATTGCTCAACGAAGTTAATCCCATCAGGCGCGAATTGACAGCAGCAGATGCCAAATTATCACTGTTAACATCATTACCGGCAATACCACCTCCACCACCAGCCATGAACCTTGCGTACGGACACCAAATTCATAATAGCGGTCTATATAGTTTCTTATTTCGCCTGTACTGCGAAACGGTTCGGCCGTAGACAATACTCCCTCGGGCATTTTATCCAAATCATAGCAAGCCGTAAAACAGAATGCCAAAGCCAGCCCCAATAATATATTTCTTTTTTCATAAGATATCAAAATTATAAATTAACAATAAAGCCTAAGGACAATACGCGGTTCATCGGATAGTTCTTTCCTCCCTCACTTGTATATGAGTTGGAACTAAAAATGGCTTCCGGATCAAACATACCTTTCAGTTTGGTAAATGTCAACAGATTCTCTCCGGAAAAGAACACCTGCACTTTCTGCAAGCCAGCTTTGTGTACCCATGAATTAGGCAGGTCATAGCTTAAAGTCAGATTCTTCAACCGGCAATAAGCTGCATTCTGCAAATACAAATCAGTACGCTGTATATTTTTATCCTGATAAGGAGCTACTCCACCCGCAGAATTAATATAAGGTTTCGGATAATAAGCTCCCGGATTGTCCGGTCTCCAATAATCCATATGTTCCTTGAAAACAGTAACTTGAGCATAAGGGCCAAATCCCCAGAAATATGCGCCACCGGCAACCCAGTCACGTTTGCCCACACCCTGGAACATAACACTCAGACTTAATCCTTTCCAGCTGATATATCCATTGAAAGTGTACTGATAACGTGGGGTTGTATTACCAATTATAGTCTGGTCTCCCATATCACCATCTACCAGTCTATTGTCTCCCCTGTCAATGACTTTATTGCCATCCAGATCTATATACTTCACATCTCCCGGTTCCCACAGTTTTCCACTGATATAGCTTAAATCATACTCCGCATTGTAAGCGTCAGCTTCTTCTTGTGTCTGAATCAGACCTTCGGCCCGATATCCCCATCATTTCACCTACTTTACGGCCTGTATACCAGCTTCCGTAAGGATCATTCTTTTTAGCATTAGCATATTCCGTCACTTCGGAAACAGCATCTGAAACCGACCCTCCGACACTATAATCAATATCGTTACCTATTTTTCCACGATAATTCAAAGACAACTCCCAACCACGGTTACGCATACGGGCGTTATTAGCCTGTGGAGCTACCGCACCAAACATATCGGGAAACTCCAGCCCCGGTCCCAACATATCTTTTGTATCACGCTGGAATATATCTACGGTTCCGGTCAAAGCGTTTCCAAAGAAACCAAAATCCAATCCGATATTTTTGCTTTCCACCTTCTCCCAAGTAGTATTCGGGTCAATAACAGGAGCGGGATTGGTATAAATATGACGACCGTCGCTAAATATATATCCTCCCAAACCACCATTCAGTGACATATTGGAAGCAAAAGTATATAAACCGGCATCTGCCTGATTACCTAACAAACCATATGATACACGCAATTTCAAATTAGAAAGGAAATCGGCTGCCGGTTCCATAAATTTCTCCCGATAAATATTCCATCCCAAAGATGCGGAAGGGAAGAATCCCCAGCGGTTTCCTTTAGCAAAGCGAGAAGACCCATCATAACGACCGTTCAATTCCAACAGATAGCGACCGTCGTAGTCATAATTGATACGCCCAAAAAGCCTCGTGTAGCCCATCCGTTACGAGTATCCACTACCAACTTTATCACCTGTACCCATACCCAAATTAGGGTTGTTTGTAGAATACAAGGCCTGTAATAGAGTTCTTCAT
>ENA-OQDD01000760-OQDD01000760.1-human-gut-metagenome-genome-assembly--contig:-NODE-760-length-12229-cov-1.869113_pt1 | contig 12229 bp, 9 predicted proteins | sample MGYA00242507_ERZ504598 | MGnify/ENA primary metagenome ERZ504598 (study PRJEB26092, sample SAMD00036318) | human gut metagenome | host: Homo sapiens | study: EMG produced TPA metagenomics assembly of... | reverse complement strand
CCGTTCTGGAACCATTCACCATACTCCTTGTCTATCATCCGTGATTTGATGAAGTTCCAGGTGCGGACGGCACTGTCCGAGATAAGATTGTTCACCAGTCAGTTGCCAGGCATTGATACAGCCGACACAGTTTCCGCTTGGCACCACCAGGAAGCGTCCTTCCTGATTTTGTCCTTATGTCGTTCATACATCATAGCTCCCATCGGGTTGATGCCCTCCTTCAAGGAAGCATCTGCAAGTTCCAATGCTACCTTCCTGCACCTCCCGATAACCTCCGGGTCACCCAGAGCCTCTGCAGCTTCCGTCAGCAGCCAAGAAGTTTCGATATCATGCCCGTAAGAGTCGATGTCATCCAGATTATTCCAATTTAAATCACAGTAATGATATCAAGTGATGTGTTTGTGGGTTGTACAGCCTGGTTGTTATTAAGTCTATTACTTTTGCAAGGCGCTTGCAAAGGCTGTTATCCTTCCATACTTTATATAAAGCCGTGTATGCCTCTAATACATGGATATGTGTATTCATTGTTTTGGCAGCAATGCCATCTCCATCATACCCCAGCTTTTGGGGAGTTCCCCATTCGCGGGTAAAGGATTCTATATAGCCATCATTTACGGGATCTTTGACTTTGCTCTCCATTATCCGATAAAGCTCTATGGCTTTTTGCAGGCTTTCATTGTTGCCCGTTGCCCTGAAATGTTCGGACAACCCATAGATAGCATAAGAGCAGCCGTAAGTCTGCTTGTTCGTATCCAATGGGGTACCGTCCGCTTTTATCAGCCAATATACGCCTCCATACTGCGAATCAATGAAGTGATCTATGAAATACCGTTGCGCCCTGTCAGCCAATTTACGGTAGGCAGTATCGCCATACATCCGGTAGGCGGTTGAAAAAGTCCAAAGGATGCGGGCATTCAGTACACCACCTTTGGGAGCATCCGCTATCGGGGCACCGTCACGTCCCAATGAACCATAAAAGCCTCCGGAAGAATCTACGCTGTATCTTTCCCAAAAAGAGAGGATATTCTCTTTCAAGTCCGAGGTTATTTCATCTTTTAAAACCTTGTCTACGTGTGACTGTGCTTGCAGGAAAGGTGTAACCAGCAACCATACTGTAATCAGCAAAAAAACGGAAAACATACGTTTCATAATATAGCGATTTAAGGAGTTAGCCATAGTTACATTGCAAATGTACAAAAAAACAAATGGACACTACTCATTGCCATCCTTTTTCAAGGGATACAATTGGTTCCGATAAAGGCTATTTTTGGGTACTGAGTCCTTGTTTTACCAGACATCAGCTTCTATTGGCTCAAACGTGGGTATCCGGCAGCTCAAGCGCCATTGTCTGACAAATATAACAATGAATATCATAAAAATAGAGGAAAAAGACACATTTCATAACGTTATTGGCTACAAACAAAAGCCATCCGTTTCCTTTTTAGTCCGTATATTAGTAGAAAATTTTGTAACTCAAAAATAGATACTATGAGAAAGAAACATTTCCTATTTGCATCAGTCTTGGCACTGCTTTGCGGCAGCAGTGCGCTGCATGCGCAAGACTTCAAGCTGACATCCTCCGGTTATTTCAAGAATCAGGGAGTCGACATCATGGCTTTTGATGATATCTATCCCGAAGGACACCAAGGAGGGGTATGTATCATCATGAACGGACACCGTGTGGCGACGAATGGAGATATCCGTCTGGAAGCCACACCCGGACAATGGCAGCCCGTACCGAAACAGCTCGACCGGAAGCTCGGTGACAACAGCATCACCGCCACGCTGTGCTATCCCGACTCCTCACGCCATCTCACCGGATTCAACCCGATGATTTACCCGGACCTCCACCTTATATATACGGTAAACGTGGAAAGCAAAGGTAAAAACATAGAGGTGACCGTAGACCTTGACCGCCCCATTCCCCAGGAATTCATCGGAAAAGTGGGCTTCAACCTTGAATTCTTCCCGGTTCCCTCTTCGGCAAGCCTGGATTATGGACGGTCAGAGCGGCATCTTCCCGCAACAACCCAACTCTCCCCTAATGACAACCCAACCCAACTATCTGCATACGGGAAATTATCATGACGGCAAGCAATCGCTGGCAGACATGGACAACTGATAGGAAAAGGTTACAGCCCGATTGTGGCCGACGACATCATCAGCGAACCTTATGCCAAAGGCCGTAAGTTTACCTCCCGCCCCGACGACCCTTACAACAAAGTAACCATCGAATCATTGAGTGGTGACCTACAACTGTTTGACGGGCGTATGAACCACAATAACGGCTGGTTCGTACTGCGCAGCAACATAAAACCGGGTGTCACCAAAGGGGCCGTCAAATGGATTATCACTCCGAACGTAGTGGCCGACTGGATGTATCAGCCGGTTATCCAGACTTCACAGATAGGTTATCATCCCGCCCAGGACAAGGAAGCCGTCATCGAAATGGATATACGTGACAATAGAAAGGAAACGGCACAAATCATCCGCATTGACGCAGACGGCGAGAAAGTGGTCAAGAACGTCACTCCTGCCAATTGGGGCAAGTTCCTGAGATACAACTATCTGAAGGTGGACTTCACGGATGTGAAGGAACCGGGACTCTACAAGATTAAATACGATACCTCCGTATCCCCTATCTTCCGCATCGACAATGACGTATATGCCCGCGGCGTATGGCAGCCCGTACTGGAATACTTCCTTCCCGTACAGATGTGCCACATGCGCGTCAACGAAAAATACCGCGTATGGCACGACTGCTGCACATGGAGATGCCCAGATGGCACCGGCACACATCATATCGACGGCTACGACCAGAAAGAGGGCCTGTCCAAGTTCAAACCGGGTGAAGTGGTTCCCGGAGTGAACATAGGCGGCTGGCACGATGCCGGAGACTTTGACCTCCGCATCGAATCCCAAGCCGGAGAATCCTATATCCTGGCACTGGCCTACGAAGCTTTCCACCCGAATCTCGACGTGACTTCCATCGACCAGATAAACCGTGTGACGGAAATCCACCAGCCCGACGGTAAGAATGACTTGCTGCAACAAGTAGAGAACGGCGCCCTTACGGTAGTCAACGGCTACCTGGCACTGGGACGTCTCTACCGGGGAATCATCTGCAACGACCTTCGCCAATACGTACTTCTGGGTGATGCCGCCGCCATGACCGACGGGAAAATCGGTAATGAAGACGACCGCTGGATATTTACGGAGGATAACCCCGGACGGGAACTGTCGACAGCTGCCCAGCTGGCTGCCGTATCACGTGTATTGAAAGGTTTCAATGATACATTGAGTGTGCATTGCCTCGACATTGCTCGCAAAGTATATGCTTCTACCGGAAGCGGCAACAACAGAGCCTTGTTCCCCAAAGTGCAGGCAGCCGTAGAGCTGTACCTCACCACCGGCGAACAACCCTATATGGACTTCATTCTGGACAACCAGGAGCTCATCATCAAGCAGATAGGCCGCATCGGCTGGTACACGGCACGTGTGGAAAAACTGTTCGCACAGATGAAGAACAAGAAAGCCAAAGCCTTTTCAGCAGCTTTCCGCAAAGCTTTGACCGGATATGAACAAGAACTGAACAAACAAGTGCAGGAGACTCCCTATGGCGTTCCCTACCGTCCGAACATCTGGGGTGCAGGCTGGGATATACAGCGTTTCGGCTTCCAGCACTACTTCCTGACAACCGCCTATCCGGAAATATTCCCGAAAGCACCGGTATTCAATGCCCTCAACTTCATTCTCGGATGCCACCCGGGCTCCAACCAGGCTTCCTTCGCCTCGGGTGTCGGCGCACAATCAGCCACTGTAGGCTACGGACTGAACCGCGCAGACTGGTCGTACATTCCCGGTGGAGTCATTTCCGGTACGGCGCTTATCCGTCCCGACTTCCCGGAACTCCTGACGTTCCCGTTCCTCTGGCAACAGACTGAGTATGTGTTGGGAGGAGGTTCGTCCCACTATATGTTCCTGGTACTTGCAGCAGAACAGTTGCTGAAACAATAAAAGACAGAGGGGGAACAAAACCCTCTGGATATTTTCTTTTAGGCGCGGATTACACGGATTTAGTTTACTGCATCCGTGGATTCCGCGTAACCCGCGCCCAATATTATAGTATAATGAAAGTGTTTATATACTTTTCACTCTTTCACCAATTATCCGTACGGAACGGAATGGTAGGCAGTTCATTCCCACCGATCATCGTACCAATCTGGAAATCATGGAAACAATAGCGCACGCTGACGGGATGGGATACCTTTTCTGAAGAGATTACCACTTCATTCGTCTGCCAGTGCAGCCATACTTTGTCGGCAGGATGGAACACACGGTCCTCACCCGCCACTTCGAAACCGCGAAGGTCATAGTTGCGACAGATACCCATTTCCAAATGGTCGAAGGAAACCCATGCTTCACTGCCTTTAGCAGTCCATGACTTATATTGTGGGCCGAAACAGTGTATCTGCTTCAATCCATAGGTAAGGTTCAATGCCAGATAGCTCAAGCGTTGACCTACCTTTGTCTTGTTGCGGGGATGGATATTGTACATCTCATAAGGCTCTACAAGGTCGTTTGTCGAAATCATACCACTGTTCGGAATCAGGCTTTGGGCACGGAATTGCGCTTCACGTAGGTAAGCAGCTTTCTCTTGCTGGGTACTCCATAGGCGTACGGCGCTATTTCGGCAAAGTAGAAAGGCAATTCGCCCAGCCCCCATTCCTTGCGCCACAGCTGCACCATGTCGGCCAAGCGTTCGGCATATGTTTCATGGCGACCTACGTTCGACTCTCCCTGATACCAGATGAACCCTTTGATGGTATAGTTCTGAAGCGGCTTCAGCATGGCATTGTACATCAGCATGGGGCGGAGCATGGGATGCAGGCGTTCGATGGAATCGGGGTTGAGAGATATGTCTGGATAGTTTTCCAGCAGTTCACGGCTTATCCAACCTTCTACAGTGGATCCACCGTAAGCGCTACAGATGATGCCGACCGGAATCCGGAGGGCACGGCTCAACGAAGTGGCAAAATAGTAGGCCGTCGCACTGAAATCGGGTGCGGTTTCTATGGAAGATATGTTCCAGCTACCTTTGCAGTCGGTTTGCAGTTCATAAGTCTGGTGCTTGGGAACGGTGAACATACGCACCCCCTTATTCTCGGCAGAAACTATGATGTCATCCGCTCCGTTCATGATGCAACAGCCAGCAAAACTTTCAGGGCATTTCCATATTGCTCTGGCCGGAAGCAAGCCATACTTCACCGATTAGGATATTCTTCAACGTAGTTTTTCTCCGTCATCAAAAGTTATCTCATAAGGCGTGTATCCTGCTGCCGGAGTCTCCACGCAAGCGTCCAACCGCCATCCTTATCGGCACGGCAAGTCATTGTCTGTCCGTTCCACGAAGGCGTAACGCGTACTTCGGCTTCCGGAGCAGCCGTTCCCCACAGTTTCACTTCAGTCTGCTGCTGGAGTATCATGTTGTCGCCCACCAGTGCAGGCAGTTTTACTTTGGCGCCCAACGAGGCGGCACCGCATAATAGAATCAATGCAAGAACCTTACTTTTCATAGTATATTTGTATTTAACATTATATTCGGAATCAATAACGCGAGCAAAAATAAGGCTTTTTTGCTCACGTTCTCCGTTTCATGTGCAAAAAGTGGGTGTTTTTGCACATGTGCTCAAACAAAATTATACATTGATGTATTATACATTGATGTATAATTTGTATATTTGTCATTAAATCAAGAACAGAAAGTTTATGAAATCACCTTTTCAATACGGCACACTGTTGATAAAGAAAGTTTCGTCAATCGGGTAGAAGAACGAAAGCAACTGAAAGAATTACTTGGATCGGGCATCAACGTAATGCTTATTTCACCGCGCCGATGGGGAAAATCGTCGCTTGTAAAAGTAGCTATGGACGAACTGACACAAGAAGACAAGCATATCCGTGTCTGCTTCATTGATGCATTCAGCATCAAGACGGAAGCTGAATTCTACCGCATCTTTGCGCGAGAAGTCATTTCTTGCGCCGCCTCCACCCTTGAAAAGAGGCTTGAAGATGTGAAACAGTTTCTTAAAGCCGTTTCTCCCAGTATCACATTGAAGAGCGACCCAACCGATACCCTCTCCTTTGACCTGAAATTGGAACTGGAAGAAAAAAGTGTCATGGAGATACTGGAACTACCCGAAAAGATAGCAGCTGCCAAAGGCATACACCTGATTGTCTGCATCGACGAGTTCCAACAACTGGCACTACTACCCGGCTACAAAAGTATGGAGGGAAAAATGCGCTCTGCCTGGCAGAAGCAGCAACAAGTCTCCTATTGCTTTTACGGAAGCAAGCGGCATATGATGATGGACATCTTCAACAATTCTTCTAACCCCTTCTACCGCTTCGGACAAGTACTGTTCCTGCAAAAGATAAAGAAAGAGGAATGGGTGCCCTTCATCGTCAATGCCTTCCACCGGACGAACAAAGAAATCAGCGAACAGCAAGCAGAACAACTGTGCGACATCGTGAAATGCCATTCGTGGTATTTGCAACAGTTGTGCTATTTCATCTGGAGCGGTACGTCTGAAAAAGTGACAGATGAGATTATCGAAATCCGTACCCGCCAACTGATAGACACCAACATGCCTATGTTCATGAACGACACCGAGAACCTGACTGCTGCCCAAACTGCCATGCTTCGTGCTGTAGCCGACGGTGAATACCGCTTCAACTCCATCCCCGTAGTGCGGAAATATGAATTGGGCAGTGCACAGACCATCACACGCAACAAGCGTATGCTGACAGAACGTGATTTCATTGAGAAAGAGGGGAACAAGTATGTTTTCTCCGATCCGATATTCGAGCTTTGGTTCAGGAGGGAGTATTGCTGAATATAAAAAAAGAACGTGGAACTGCGTGCTATCCATCGTCTTTGAAGGCCCTGAGAAAACCCCACTATACAAATGAACAGACAGCAGACCCACGCCGAAACCAGCGCAGGAGCAGTCCATGCCATTCTTGTATAGTTTCGAAAATTTCTCAGGTTCTCAAAGACAAGAATGAAGCACAACGCTTCTTACAATATCATTTCACAAAACATTGAAGCTAAGGACACTTCCTTGCTTCGATGGCAAATTTAACGATAAAGAATGAAAACAAGAAAAAGATTGGAAAGTATTTTTAAGGCTGATACCTACAGAAGATAAATATGATTTTGTCATTCTGACACTTTGTATTTTCTATCGCACGAGAATCCCGTATTTCGGACCGATTATCCACACAGAAAGAAATACGAGAGCGAAAATCCATAAGTGTCAGGTTATAAGCATTATACCAAAACGAACGTCCTTCTAATAAATCGAAATCACACCTCCGAAAGCCCTGATACACCGAAAATGCAAAAGCAAAAGAACGTTTTACTAAAACAGAGTAACCGTTTACTAAAACGCAACTCCCATTTTAGTAAAACGGTATACTCTTTTTAGCTTAAAAGTGTAGCCAATTTCTGTATAAAAGTCCCACAAAAGCGGAAGAATATGCAAAAAGAACGCATCTTTATGAGCTGAATATCCACAATATATCCTAAATCCGTTCTTCTATAAAACCAAGTGCGGCAGGAAAACCGGGAAAAACATTACTTTTTGTCAAGGTTATAGGGATATTTCCGTCTTTCAGCACCTTTTACAACAACCCATGCAGTTCCCACGCCCGCACATGCCTTATTCCTTCATGAGACGGCAGGCAGAAGTCGTCAAGCGAGACAACCAGCTTCTCATAATTATCTTGTATCGACTCCAGCGAAGCATACTCACGGCGCACCGCCTGTTCATATACCAGCATGTAGGTGGATTGCAGATATATCGTACGGTCGCCTTTCCGGGCGATGAAGTCCACCTCTTTTTCTTTGGCACATCCGGTATAGACATCATAGCCTGCCCTGAGCAACTCCAGATAGACAAGATTCTCCAGTTTATAACCCACCCCATAGGCCGTTCCGGGATAGAGAAAATTCTTAAAGACAAGGTCGTTGATGTAATATTTCGCCGTACCGGACAGTATTTCCTTTCCGCGCAAGTCGAAGCGTTCACAACGATACGCCAAGAACGAGTCTTCGATATAGCCTATGTAAGCAGCCACGGCATCATAGCCCGTCTTCCGGCCTTGGCTCTTGAAATAGTTCACGATGTTGCCGATGGACACTAAATTAGAGGCATTGCTACAAGAAACGCAAAAAGGTCTTCAAGCAGTCGGGGGTCACGTATGCTGTAGCGTTGGCTGATGTCCTTCAGCAAGATGGTGTCCTTCAAGGCAGACAAGTAATTGCGCTGCACCTCCTGCTTTTCGGGCAAGACAAAAAGTTCCGGGATTCCGCCCGTATTCATATAGCTCTCGCGGTTCTGTTCCAGATGCCTTATCTCTGCATACTCCTGATAGCTGAAGGGATATACCGGGAATTGGACGTATCGCCCGGAAAGCAGCGTGGCAAGCTCACCGGACAGCATCCGTGAGCTGGAGCCACTGATAAAGAGCTCGTACTCCTCGGTATAGTCCTGCGAATAAGAATTGACCGACTTTTCCCATTCTTCGATGAGCTGCACTTCGTCGATGAAAATATAAATCTCCTCTTGTCCAGAGATTGTACTTCCTAAGTATATCCATTCTTTCGTTCATAACCTAAAAAGTTTGCGAAAAAGGCTAGATTTTCGGTTATAAACGAAAGATTCATTTAGACAAGCAAGGAGGATACTTCCTTTCCGCATCCCCTTTATCGGCCGGATATTCCCTCTATAGAATCATCATTGTTGCATCTATATATCCACCGCGTTGCATCTATACTTCCACCGTGCTGCATCTATAGATGCAGCAAATCCCTTAACCTATCCTAATAATGCTGCTTATTGTCACCTATTTAGAAGCGAAATCATTATATTTGCGCCCATATATGCCAATACGTTGACTAAGCGATGGCAAAACAGCTTGTAAAAAACAAAACTGAATAATAACGAATTTCATCTGAATGAAACAGTACAAAACCGTAAACAACCTTGTAGGCTGGATTACCTTCCTCATTGCAGCGACGGTCTACTGCATGACCATCGAACCTACTGCAAGCTTTTGGGACTGCCCGGAGTTCATCACCACCGGCTATAAGCTGGAAGTAGGACACCCGCCCGGCGCACCGTTCTTCATGCTGGTAGCCAACCTATTCTCACAATTTGCTTCCGATGCCTCCACCGTTGCCAAGATGGTGAACTACATGAGCGCGCTGATGAGCGGCGCATGTATCCTGTTCCTTTTCTGGAGCATCACGCACCTGGTACGCAAACTTGTGGTGACAGACGAAAACAATATCACACGCGGCCAGATGGTTACCATCATGGGTAGCGGTCTGGTGGGCGCACTTGCCTACACGTTCAGCGATACCTTCTGGTTCAGCGCTGTGGAAGGCGAGGTGTATGCCTTCTCCTCACTGTTCACTGCCGTCGTATTCTGGCTCATACTGAAATGGGAGGACGTTGCCAACGAGCCTCACAGTGACCGCTGGCTGATTCTCATTGCCTACCTGACCGGTCTGAGTATCGGCGTGCACTTGCTGAACCTGCTCTGCCTGCCCGCCATCGTACTGGTATACTACTACAAGAAAGTACCCAACGCCAATGCCCGAGGCTCCCTGCTGGCATTGCTCGCTTCGGGCATACTGGTAGCAGCCGTACTCTACGGCATCGTGCCGGGTATCGTGAAAGTGGGCGGCTGGTTCGAACTGCTCTTCGTCAACACGCTGGGCATGTCCTTCAACACGGGTGTCATCGTATATATCATCCTGTTGGCAGCCTGCCTCATCTGGGGTATCTACGAAAGCTATACCGAACGCAACAAGGCACGTATGCACTCTCGTTCATACTCACCATCGCCATGCTGGGTATCCCGTTCTACGGACACGGTACCAGCTCGGTAGTTATCGGTGTCATTGTCATTGCCGCATTGTGGCTCTACCTCCGTCCGAAGACGCAGGCAGCCGTCAAAGAGAAATTCCGCGTATCGGCACGCACGCTGAACACCTCGCTGCTCTGCACCATGATGATTGTCATCGGATATTCCTCGTATGCACTTATCGTCATCCGCTCCACCGCCAACACGCCGATGGACCAGAACTCTCCGGAAGACATCTTCACACTGGGCGAATACCTGGGACGCGAGCAGTATGGCACACGCCCGCTGTTCTATGGCCCTGCCTTCTCCTCGCAAGTGGCACTGGACGTGAAAGACGGTTACTGCGAACCGCGCATCAAGTACAACGGCACGAAGTTCATCCGCAAGGAGAAAGCTACGCCCGACGAAAAGGATTCGTACATCGAAATCCCCGGACGCATTGAGTACGAATACGCCCAGAACATGCTGTTCCCGCGTATGTACAGCAGTGCCCATACACAACAATACCATGCCTGGCAGGACATCAAGGGTTACGATGTGCCCTATGATAAATGCGGCAACATGATTATGGTAAACATGCCCACACAGTGGGAAAACATCAAGTTCTTCTTCTCCTACCAGCTCAACTGGATGTACTGGCGCTACTTCATGTGGAACTTCGCCGGACGCCAGAACGACATACAAGGCAGCGGAGAAATTGAACACGGCAACTGGATTACCGGTATCCCGTTCATCGACAACTGGCTGGTGGGCGACCAGAGCCTCTTGCCTCAGGAACTGAAAGACAACAAGGGACACAACGTATTCTACTGCCTACCCCTGCTGCTGGGTATCATCGGCCTGCTATGGCAAGCCTACCGTGGGCAGAAAGGCATCCAGCAATTCTGGGTGGTCTTCTTCCTCTTCTTCATGACCGGTATTGCCATCGTGCTCTACCTGAACCAGACTCCGAGCCAACCGCGCGAACGTGACTATGCCTACGCCGGTTCGTTCTACGCCTTCGCCATCTGGATTGGTATGGGTGTGGCAGGACTCGTCCGTCTGCTTCAAGACTATGCCAAGATGAAGGAACTGCCTGCTGCCGCCATCGTTTCCGTAGCCTGCCTCTTTGTCCCCGTGCAGATGGCAAGCCAGACTTGGGACGACCACGACCGCAGCGACCGCTACATGGCACGCGACTTCGGCCAGAACTACCTGATGTCCCTGCAAGAAAGCGGCAACCCGATTATCTATACCAATGGTGACAACGATACCTTCCCCCTCTGGTACAACCAGGAGACCGAAGGTTTCCGTACCGACGCCCGTACCTGCAACCTCTCGTACCTGCAGACCGATTGGTACATCGACCAGATGAAGCGCCCCGCCTACGACAGTCCTTCTCTCCCCATCACCTGGACCGTATGGAGTACGTAGAAGGCACCAACGAATACGTCCCCATCCAGCCTGAGTACAAGAAAAGCATCGACCAGCTCTATGCCGAAGCCGAGAAGCAGGCACTGGACGGTAATCCCGAAGCACTGGTCAATGTAAAGAAAGAATTCGGTGACAACCCGTATGAGCTAAAGAATATCCTCAAGAACTGGGTGCGCAACAAGAATCAAGACTTGAAGGTGATCCCTACCGACAGCATCGTCATCAAGGTAGACAAGGAAGCCGTGCGCCGTAGCGGCATGATGATACCGGGCGACTCAATCCCCGACTACATGCACATTTCGCTGAAAGGCAAACGCGCCCTCTACAAGAGCGAGTTGATGATGCTCGAAATGCTGAGCGAGGCCAACTGGGAACGCCCCATCTATATCGCTGTCAGCGTAGGCAGGGAGAACCAGCTGAATATGGAAAACCACTTCGTTCAGGAAGGTCTTGCCTATCGTTTCACTCCGTTCGACACCAGTAAGACGGGCGTGACAATAGACTCCGAAAAGATGTACGACAACCTGATGAACAAGTTCAAGTTCGGTGGCATCGACAAGCCGGGCATCTATATCGACGAGAACGCCATGCGCATGTGTCACTCTCACCGTCGCATCTTCTCCCAACTCGTGCAGCAGCTGATGCGTGAGGGCAAGAAAGACAAGGCAAAAGCCGCCCTGGACTATGCCGAAAAGATGATTCCCGCCTACAACGTGCCTTACGACTGGCAGAACGGTGCCGTACAGATGGCAGAAGCTACTACCAACTGGGCGAAACCGCCAAGGCGGACGAGATAATGAAAGCCCTTGCTGACAAGGCTGTAGAGTACCTGACCTGGTATCTGAGCCTGGACGACAACCGCTTCATGATTCTACCCGTG
>ENA-OQDD01000757-OQDD01000757.1-human-gut-metagenome-genome-assembly--contig:-NODE-757-length-12240-cov-3.304714_pt1 | contig 12240 bp, 15 predicted proteins | sample MGYA00242507_ERZ504598 | MGnify/ENA primary metagenome ERZ504598 (study PRJEB26092, sample SAMD00036318) | human gut metagenome | host: Homo sapiens | study: EMG produced TPA metagenomics assembly of... | reverse complement strand
TTGAAGGTTTTCAAGCAATTCTCCTTTGTGTATTTCCAACTCTTAGACGAAGCAGGGACAACGTGTTGTCCGTGGCTTTTTTAAGGACGGCACTGACTGTAAGGAAGTGGGGCTTCTTTTCATCAATTACACAGCAATTGGGAGATATGCTTACTTCACAATCAGTAAATGCATAGAGCGCGTCCAAGGTTTTGTCCGAGGATACTCCCGGAGCAAGGTGCACTAGGATTTCCACTTTTTCAGAAGTAAGATCTTCCACTTTCCGGATCTTGATTTTTCCCTTTTCACTGGCTTTGACAATAGAGTCGCATACCCCCGGGACAGTCTTTCCGAAAGGCACTTCGGCTATGGACAATGTTTTGTTGTCTATTTTATTGATTTTAGCACGTACTTTCACCATTCCGCCGCGTTCTCCATCGTTGTAGCGTGATACATCAATAGAGCCTCCTGTCTGGAAATCGGGATAGAGTTTGAATTCCTCACCACGCAAATAGGCAATGGAGGCATCACACAGTTCGTTAAAATTGTGTGGCAGGATTTTGGAAGAAAGGCCCACAGCAATACCTTCTACTCCCTGAGCGAGCAAGAGCGGGAATTTGACAGGTAGGGTGATCGGCTCTTTGTTTCGTCCGTCGTATGATGCTTGCCATTCGGTGGTTTTGGGATTGAAAACCACATCCAATGCGAATTTGGACAGACGTGCTTCGATATAACGGGGGGCAGCGGCACCGTCGCCTGTCAGTATGTTACCCCAGTTTCCCTGACAGTCTATCAACAGATCCTTTTGGCCTAGCTGCACCAACGCATCGCCTATGGAAGCATCGCCGTGCGGGTGAAACTGCATGGTATGTCCTACAATGTTTGCAACTTTGTTATATCGGCCGTCATCCAATCTTTTCATAGAGTGGAGGATACGTCTTTGGACAGGTTTCAAACCATCATTGATGTGCGGTACGGCACGTTCCAGTATTACGTAAGAGGCATAGTCCAAAAACCAGTTCTGATACATTCCGCTCAGCTGGTGCTTCACCCCTGTGTTTTTGGTATCGGCAGGTTTATAGTCCAAGTGTCCGTTCTCCGGCGTGGGGATATTTTCTTCGTTTTGTTCCTCTTTATCAATAAAATCGTCGCTCATATATATTTAAATTCCTTAATGTTCTGATGATATGCACGCAAAAATACGACTTTTATTGAAAAAAATCATTTACTTTGCATATTATTTCGCCCTTATTAAAGGTTGAAAACAGGAAAAAACAACAAAAGTGTAAGAATAAACAGATAAGAAAATGGCACAAGAAGATGTTTTTAAGAAATTAGTATCGCACTGTAAAGAGTATGGTTTTGTATTTCCGTCCAGTGATATCTATGACGGACTGGGCGCTGTATACGATTACGGTCAGATGGGAGTGGAGTTGAAGAATAATATCAAGCAATATTGGTGGCAGAGTATGGTGCTGCTGCACGAGAACATCGTAGGTATTGATTCTGCTATTTTTATGCATCCTACTATTTGGAAGGCTTCCGGACATGTGGACGCATTCAATGATCCTCTGATTGACAACCGCGATTCTAAAAAACGTTATCGTGCCGATGTGCTGATTGAAGACCAGCTTGCCAAATATGACGAGAAGATAAACAAAGAAGTGGCCAAGGCTGCCAAGAGATTTGGTGATGCTTTTGATGAGGCTCAGTTTCGTAGCACCAACGGTCGTGTTCTGGAGCATCAGGCCAAGCGCGACGCTTTACATGAACGGTTCTCAAAAGCTTTGAACGACAATGATTTGGATGAACTTCGTCAGATTATCATTGATGAAGAGATTGTTTGTCCTATTTCGGGAACCAAGAACTGGACTGAAGTACGTCAGTTCAATTTGATGTTCTCTACCGAAATGGGTTCTACTGCCGATGGTGCCATGAAGATTTATCTTCGTCCGGAAACAGCGCAGGGTATTTTTGTCAATTACCTGAATGTACAGAAGACCGGTCGTATGAAGATTCCTTTCGGTATCGCTCAGATTGGTAAGCTTTCCGCAACGAGATCGTAGCCCGCCAGTTCATTTTCCGTATGCGTGAGTTTGAACAGATGGAGATGCAGTTCTTCGTAAAACCGGGTACTGAGCTGGAGTGGTTCCCCAAATGGAAAGAAACTCGTTTGAAATGGCATAAGGCATTAGGTTTCGGTGATGATCATTACCGTTTCCATGATCACGATAAACTGGCACATTATGCCAATGCAGCTACAGACATTGAATTCCTGATGCCGTTTGGATTCAAGGAAGTGGAAGGTATTCATAGCCGTACGAACTTTGACTTGAGTCAGCACGAGAAGTTCAGTGGCAAGAGCATCAAGTATTTCGATCCGGAATTGAACGAAAGCTATACTCCGTATGTTATTGAAACATCTATCGGTGTGGACCGTATGTTCCTTAGCATTATGAGTGCTGCTTATACAGAAGAGACATTGGAGAATGGTGAAACTCGTGTGGTATTGAAATTGCCTGCTGCTCTGGCTCCGGTGAAACTGGCCGTGATGCCGTTGGTGAAGAAAGACGGCCTGCCCGAGAAGGCGCGTGAGATTATGAATGACTTGAAGTTCCATTTCCACTGCCAGTATGATGAGAAAGACAGCATCGGCAAGCGTTACCGTCGTCAGGATGCCATCGGTACTCCGTATTGTATCACAGTAGACACCAGACTTTGGAGGATAATTGTGTAACTTTGCGTAATCGTGATACCATGCAGCAGGAGCGTGTAGCTATTTCGGAACTGAACAATATCATTGCCGATAAAGTAAGTATAACAAGTCTGCTGAAGACTTTGCAATAATAAATGTATTATGAATAAAAGTATTCTTTGGCTGATTGGTCTGCTGTTTGTTACTTCCCTGTCCATTGTTTCATGTAGTGAGACGGATGGGACAGAAGATCCATATGCAAACTGGGAAGAGCGTAATCAGCGGTATATTGACTCCATTGCTACAGTGGCGGAAGCCAATCGAGGCAATGGAGAAGGGCAATGGAAAATCATCCGTTCCTATAAACTTCCATCTTTGGGATTGAATGAAACAGGAAAGATCATTGATAATGTTTACTGTAAGATTCAGAAAGTGGGAGATGGTACTGAGAGTCCTATTGCTACGGATACGGTAGCGGTGAATTATCGTGGTCAATTGATTAACGGTACGGTTTTGACCAAAGTTATCAGGGTGAGCTTGATCCGGAAACTGCCACTCCTAGAAAATTTCTGGTAGGTGCGGTGATAGCAGGGTGGAGTACGGCTTGATGAAAGGATTTGGTGGTATGAAAGCCGGTGACCAATGGAAGCTTTATATTCCTTATCCATTGGCTTACGGAAAAGATGGTACAGAAGGTATTCTCGGATATTCAACGTTGATATTTGATGTGAATTTGGTTGATATATTCCCGTTGAAGGGTACGGGAAAAAGCATTGATGATACCTTGGATGCTAAAAATAGCTATCATAGAATATTGGAAAGAAGAGAGTATTGCAGTTTGTTGCAATGCTCTTTTTTATGGTGTTTTGATTCATGTCGGTTGGACGAGACGGGGGCCTGTCAGGTGAATTGTTTGGGGATTTGCTGAAATGTTTTTGGGGGGTATGGCGTTTTCCTTGGTATGGTTAATGGTTCTTTTATCCGCTTGCTACGCGTTCCATTGTCTGTAAGGAATGGTTTAAAGGTTGGGGTAAAACGGCTTAATTATATTATATTAAGAAGAACTCTTGACGGAAACAAGAAGATTGTTTTATCGGGGATATAAATAAAACACTTCGTTTTTTCGGTATCCGCCGAAGTGTTTTTCCTTTCAGCATAATGTTGTGGGATAGTTTGACGGGCGAATAACTGTAAGAAACAATATAATCTTTATCTTGGTCAATTCATTAAACCAATGATTGACGCAAAGATAAAGATTATGACAAATTATTTAATAAATTATTTCACGTTTCCTACTTTGATCAAGTATTCGGCAATCTGAACAGCGTTCAATGCCGCACCTTTCTTAATCTGATCGCCTACAATCCAGAAAGTCAGTCCGTTTTCGTTTGCCAGATCTTTGCGGATACGACCTACGTAAACCGGATCTTTACCTGCCAGGAACAAAGGCATCGGATATTCTTTCTTTTCGGGATTGTCCATCAGTACCAGGCCTTCCCCTTTGGCAAAGGCTTCACGGGCTTCTTCAGGAGAAATGGGGCGTTCAGTTTCTACCCAGATACTTTCCGAGTGAGAACGGAGGGCGGGAACACGTACACACATGGCGCTAACCTGAATGTCGGAGTGCATAATCTTGCGTGTTTCGTTGAACATCTTCATTTCTTCTTTGGTATATCCATTGTCGGTAAATACATCAATCTGGGGAATCAGGTTGAATGCCAACTGGTAAGCGAATTTCTCTACGGTCACGGGCTCGTTAGCCAATACCTGACGATATTGTTCATACAATTCATCCATAGCTGCTGCACCTGCACCGCTGGCAGCTTGATAAGTAGCCACATGCACACGTTTTATGTGTGAAAGATTTTCGATGGCTTTCAGCGCAACTACCATCTGGATAGTTGTACAGTTGGGGTTAGCTATCACGTTACGGGGACGATTCAAAGCATCTTCCGGATTCACTTCGGGCACTACCAAAGGCACGTCGGCATCCATACGGTAAGCGCTGGAGTTGTCAATCAGTACGGCACCATGTTTGGTAATGGTTTCACAAAACTCTTTTGTGGTACCTGCGCCGGCTGATGTGAAAGCGATATCTACACCTTTAAAGTCATCGTTGTGCTGAAGGAGTTTCACTTCAATCTGTTTACCGCGGAATGTGTATTTTCGTCCTGCACTGCGTGAAGAACCGAATAACACTAACTCATCCAACGGGAAGTTCCTTTCATCGAGCACACGCAGGAACTCTTGTCCTACAGCTCCGCTCGCACCAACAATTGCTACTTCATTTGTTTTTGTTTTATAAGATAAATTTAGTAATACTTTAGAACTATCTCTCAGCATGTAAGTACGTTCTGCGTGCAAAATTAGAACATTTTAGAATATAAATCAGTAAAAAAGAAAGTTTTTTCGTAATTTTGTCGATATTATGGTATAAAACTTAAAAAAGATGGAACTATTCGACCTTAACATACATTTTCCGGTCACAGATCCTACCTGGATATTCTTCCTGGTACTCATTATCATTCTGTTTGCCCCTATGATTTTGGGGCGTTTACGCATTCCGCATATTATTGGTATGATACTTGCCGGGGTAGTGGTAGGCAAGTATGGCTTTAACATTCTGGAGCGTGACAGCAGTTTTGAATTGTTTGGAAAGGTAGGACTTTACTACATTATGTTTTTGGCCGGTCTTGAGATGGATATGGACGATTTCAAGAAAAACAGGACAAAAGGATTGGTCTTTGGTATGTTTACTTTCCTCATCGATGGGGCTGGGCATATGGAGTAGCATGAGTATGCTGAACTATGGATTCCTGACTTCTGTGCTGCTGGCCAGTATGTATGCCAGTCACACCTTGATTGCTTATCCTATTATCAGTCGGTATGGCTTGTCGCGGCAACGGACGGTCAGTATCACTATTGGTGGTACGGCGGTGACTGTGGTGCTGGCTTTGATGGTGCTGGCTGTTATTGGTGGTATGTATAAAGGTGAGGACGTAGGCGGACTGTTTTGGGTGCTGTTGGTTGCCAAGGTGGTTTTGCTGTTCGGACTTATCATATTTTTAATGCCTCGCATCAGCCGGTGGTTTTTCCGTACATATGAGGATGCGGTGATGCAATTTATATTTGTGCTGGCTATGGTGTTCCTGGGCGGAGGCTTGATGGAACTGGTGGGGATGGAAGGTATTTTGGGAGCTTTCCTTGCCGGGCTGGTATTGAATCGTTTTGTTCCTCATGTTTCTCCTTTGATGAACCGGCTGGAGTTTGTGGGTAATGCGCTGTTTATTCCCTATTTCTTGATTGGGGTGGGAATGATTATTGATGTACGTTGCCTTTTTACGGAAGGTGAAGCGCTGAAAGTGGCGGTTGTAATGACCGTAGTGGCGACATTCAGTAAGTGGCTGGCTGCATGGATAACCCAGAAGATATATGGCATGAAAAAAGTGGAGGGCAGCCTGATATTCGGATTAAGCAATGCACAGGCTGCTGCGACTTTGGCCGCTGTGTTGATAGGTCACGGTATTATTATGGAAAATGGAGAGCGGTTGTTGAATGATGATGTTTTGAATGGTACGGTGGTCATGATTTTGTTCACTTGTATTATAAGTTCTGTTGTGACAGAGCGTGCCGCACGCAAAATGGTGACCCAGGAAAATCTGATGGAGGGCAGCGAAGGTAAGGAACAGGAACGCATCTTGATTCCGGTAGCTAATCCTGAAACCATAGAAGGGTTGGTAGGCATGGCTTTGATGATGAGGCATCCTAAACAAAAAGAGTCATTGGTGGCACTGAGTGTGATCAATGATAATAATACTTCAGAAACCAAGGAACTCATAGGCAAGCGTAACTTGGAGCGTACGGCGATGATTGCTGCTGCTGCCGATGCGTCTGTAAAGGCTGTGTTGCGTTATGATTTGAATATTGCGCAAGGTATTATTCATACGCAGAAAGAATATGCGGTAACGGATATTGTAATAGGTTTGCATCGTAAGACGAATTTGATGGATTCTTTCTTTGGTACAATGACGGAAAACTTGTTGAAGGGCACGAACCGCCAGATTATGATCGCTAAATTATTGATGCCTGTCAATACGTTGCGCCGGATTGTGGTGGCGGTTCCCGATAAAGGCGGAATATGAAAAAGGTTTCTTGAAATGGATGACACAGCTCTGCCGTATGGGTAAACAATTGGATGCCGCGTGCATTTCTTTGCTACGGAAGATACATTGAAGCATTTGCGTGCCCTGACAGAAAAACAGGAGGCGAATACTTTTACGGAGTTTTCTTTATTGGAAGAGTGGGATGATCTGCTTTTATTGACCGGACAGGTGAATTATGACCATCTGTTTGTGGTTGTGTCTTCGCGTAAAGGTTCCATCTCTTATCAGACTTCTTTTGAACGTCTGCCGTCACAAATCAGCAAGTACTTTGCCAATAACAGTTTGTTGATTGTGTATCCGGATCAGTTAGGGGACGATCCGCAAGAGATTGTTTCGTTTTCTGACCCTCGCGGGCAATCGGAAACACGAGTATATGATAATGTAGGAAAATGGTTCTACAAATGGTTTAAGAAAGGTGATGAACGAAATTAATATAGAGTGGCAGCAACGTACGGAGTTGTTGCTGGGAAAAGATAAGATGAAACGCCTGCGTCACGCTCATGTGCTGGTGGTAGGTTTAGGTGGAGTTGGGGCGTATGCTGCCGAGATGATTTGTCGTGCAGGAGTAGGCCGTATGACAATAGTGGATGCAGACATTGTGCAGCCCAGTAATATTAATCGTCAGCTTCCGGCCCTTCACTCTGCTGTGGGACGTCCCAAAGCGGAAATTTTGGCGGAACGTTTCCGTGATATTAATCCCGATTTGGAATTGACTGTATTGGTGGAGTATCTGAAAGATGAGCGTATTCCGGAATTGCTGGACAGTGCAAAATTTGATTTTGTGGTGGATGCCATTGATACGGTAGCTCCTAAATGTTACCTTATATATAATGTGCTTCAACGCCGTCTGCCCATTGTGAGTAGTATGGGGGCCGGTGCTAAATGGATATTACTCAGGTTCGTTTTGCCGATTTATGGGATACTTACCATTGCGGATTAAGCAAAGCCGTGCGGAAGCGTTTGCAGAAAATGGGGATGAAGCGAAAACTTCCGGTTGTATTTAGTACAGAGCAGGCCGATCAGGATGCGGTGATATTGGTAGATGATGAGAAAAATAAGAAATCTACTGCCGGAACCGTGAGTTATATGCCGGCAGTCTTTGGCTGTTATCTGGCGGAGTATGTGATAAGAAGAATTTGATTATGATAGAATTACAGGGAATAACGAAGAGTTTCGGGACATTGCAGGTACTGAAAGGTATTGACTTGATGATAGAAAAAGGAGAAGTGGTAAGTATTGTGGGTCCCAGCGGTGCGGGGAAAACTACATTATTGCAGATTATGGGAACGCTGGATAAGGCGGATACGGGTACTATTTTACTGAATGGTACAGAAGTGAGTTGTTTGAAGGAAAAAGAGTTGTCGGCTTTTCGTAACCGGCAGATTGGCTTTGTGTTCCAGTTCCACCAGTTACTTCCTGAGTTTACAGCTTTAGAGAATGTGATGATGCCTGCGTTGATAGCAGGTACATCTTCTTCCGAAGCTATGCGGAAAGCCAAAGAAACGCTAGCTTTTTTGGGCTTGTCCGAACGTGCTTCGCACAAACCGGCTGAATTGTCGGGAGGGGAGAAGCAACGGGTGGCGGTAGCGCGTGCATTAATAAACAACCCGGCGGTTATCCTTGCGGATGAGCCGTCGGGCAGTCTGGATACTCGCAATAAAGAGGAACTTCATCAGTTGTTCTTTGATTTACGTGATAAGTTAGGTCAAACTTTTGTTATTGTTACTCATGATGAAAATCTGGCTCGTTTGACAGACCGTACTATTCACATGGTAGATGGCAGGATCTCTTTGAAAATTTAATAGAGCAAAGATCAGTTTAATGATATGTGAATACTGTCATGCTGTTCTTTCCATTTGTCTATCTGGAATTCTCCGGTATCTCCCTCTTCCAGTAGTACACCGTCCATACTCAGGTTGACTGTTGTTCTTGTCCCGGCATTAAGTTGTGTAGTTAGTTTTTGTTGGTAATGCTTTATTGTTCCGTTACTTAACTGTACAAAGATTTGAAACATAGGATTAGGCTGAGAGGGGAACACCGATACAAAATTATTGTTGAATTCTGTACGGTTAGTGCTGGGTTTCAACCCGAAGCTGATTGTTTTGAAAGTGCCTTCGGGCCGGGCTGAAAAATAATTCAGGTTGCTATGGATATTACTGATGTATATCCACATTGAATCAATGGCATCACTGAAAGCATCACCGTTTGTTTCAGACACTATGACGCTTAAGGCTGCTGAAGCATGTTTAAGATGTGCTTGCAGGTCATCTTTCCCTATATTTATATTTTGTGTTCCGTATACAAGGCTATGTATCGGGTAGTATACCGTATCTCCCGGTATTTTCCTTAGTTCTAAACTGGTTGTATTCAGTTTTTTGCCTATAATTAGCGTGGGATCTGCCAGATAGGCATCACCTGCTGTACCAAAGTAATCGGGATATCCCCAATATATCACATTGTATGTACCTACAGGAAGCCTTAAAGGATATTTTTGGGATTTTCCTATTCCATTCGTGATTAAGTAATATGCTGGAAAAGGAACTTGTTTTCCCTTGCTGTATAATTGCCTATATAAAAACTTCCATTCGTTTCACAAGGTAGTACTTCTAATGGACCATTGTAAGGATCTGTGCTACTTTGGCTCAGAGTGGCATATAGTGCCGGAGATACCAGATCTTCTGGTTGGGGGGTGACAATGTCACAATCCTCGTTTTACCGCACGAAGCTAGCAGTGCCAGTAAAGGTAAAAATAAAAACTTTCTCATGTACATCTTTAGTTTAGGTTTGAATACTCCCTATAACAAGATATGGATGAGAAAGTTTGAATGGTATAGGAGAAAGTTATGCTTATACTTCTCGGGAAAACTGGCTTTCAGGATCTCAAATGCCGGGCATAATCTTTTTCGAAGACTAGAACCTTTATTTCCATTCCCGGAATATAAGCCAAAACTTGGGCTGTATATTCTCCCTGCAACATGGATTCTATACCTTCATTTTTTAGAAGATCCTGTAACATGTGTGCGCGGACATCACTTTTGAAAGAAGTAAGAATAACTGTTTTCATACTCGTTCCTTCTGTATCAGTTGTTTCTTTTTTCGATTTACAGTTTTGCAGAATCCGGCGTGCCACTTCTCCGGTTACATCACCGTCCTCTCCGTATGCTGCGCCTCTCTCATTGAACCGGCGTACTATTTCTTCAATGGTATCATCGCCTATTCCTGCTTCATCCAAGCGAGTCTTAAGTCCTAAATTTCTAAAGAATTCTTCAGTTTTTTCTATGGTTAGCGATACCCGTACACTGGGAACTCCTGAAGTAACCCCCCAGATACGTTCGCCATATTGTAGTATTTTGTCACGTTTTTTATCGGCGAGTGTCCGTAGAGTTCCGGGAAATACGATCGCCAGGGTCTGGCCGTGTGTCATGCCATGTAGTGCGGTCAGCTCATGCCCTATCATGTGGGTGGCCCAGTCTTCGGATACTCCCATAGCAATAAAACCGTTCAAAGCCATAGTGGCGGACATCATAAATTCACTCATCAAGTGATAGTCCTGTTTGTTTTCTTTGATTTGCGGAGCGATTTGTACCAATGTACGAAGGATGCTTTCGCTCCAGCGGTCCATTAGATAAGATTCGTTTGTTTTGGTCATGTATTGTTCCATGACATGTACAAAAGTGTCTGCCAGTCCGCAAGCTATCTGATAGTCGGGCAGTGAGAAAGTTACTGTCGGATCTAGGATAGAAAATACAGGATGGGAGGAGAAAAATGGATATTTTTCATGAGTTTCACGGCATGAAATTACAGCTCCGTTATTCATTTCTGAACCTGTGGCGGGAATGGTTAGCACAGTTCCTAAAGGAATCGTGTTTTGTGCACTGCCTTTTTTAACCAGTTCCCAGGCATCTCCGTCGTAGGGAATACCAGCGGAAATCAACTTGGTGCCGTCTATAACTGAGCCGCCACCTACTGCCAGCAGGAAGTCAATGTTTTTTTCTTTGCCTGATTCTATCGCCTTTTTCAAGGTAGATATATCGGGATTTGATTCTATTCCCCAAAACTCCGTGTAATCACGTCCTTCAAGGGCTTGGATTACTTGTTCATAGACTCCATTGGTTTTTACACTGCCACCTCCGAAAGTGATCATGATTCTCTTGTCGGCCGGTATCTGTTGGGACAATTGGGCAATCATGCCTTTGCCAAAGATGAGGCGTGTAGGATTGTGAAAGATAAAATTATCCATAACTAATTGGGGTTTTCTTGGTTAATACTGAGTAAAGATAATGCTTTTTTCCTATCTTTGAGAAAAAATTTTAGCTAATGAACGTAAAACTGGGAAAATACAACCAGCTGGAGGTTGTAAAAGAAGTAGATTTTGGTGTTTATTTAGATGGAGGCGATGACGGAGAGATTTTATTGCCTACGCGTTATGTACCCGAAGGCTGTAAGCCTGGCGACGTGCTGAATGTCTTTCTTTATCTTGACAATGAGGAAAGGCTGATAGCTACCACTTTGCAGCCGTTGGTGCAGGTGGACGAGTTTGCCTGTTTGGAAGTGGCATGGATTAATGAGTTTGGTGCGTTTTTGAATTGGGGATTGATGAAAGACCTTTTTGTACCTTTCCGTGAACAAAAGATGAAAATGCAGAAAGGGAGAAAGTATATAATACACGCACATATAGACGAAGATAGTTACCGCATTATGGCATCTGCTAAAGTGGAGCATTATCTTTCTAAAGAACATCCCGACTATCGGCTGGGACAGGAAGTGGATATCCTGATATGGCAGAAAACAGATTTGGGATTTAAGGCTATTGTGGAAAATAAGTTCAGTGGTTTGCTTTACGATAATGAGATTTTCCAACCTTTAGAAACCGGTATGAGGCTGAAGGCTTATGTAAAGCAGGTGCGTGAGGATGGTAAGATCGATTTGGTTCTGCAAAAGTTGGGCGCAAAGAAGGTGGATGATTTTTCGGAAGTGTTATTACAATATATTAAAGATCATGAAGGCTTCACTCCATTGAATGATAAAAGTGCTGCTGAGGATATCTATGATGCTTTTGGTGTCAGTAAGAAAACTTTCAAGAAAGCGGTGGGGGATTTATATAAAAAACGCCTGGTTGTTTTGGAAGCTGAGGGGATACGCCTCACTTAGTGGAGCTTTTCCCTACCGGATATAGGAAAAGCCCTATGAACTTATGGGGAAAATCAATTGTGGGGGAAAGCGATTTCCCCTATTTTTGTGCCATAGAACTAACAAACTAAAAACGGAACAGCTATGAAAAGATGGACTACATTACTGATAGTGATTTGTATGCTAGGTATAACTATTCCCGCAATGGGGCCATGAGTATCAGCAAAATGAGACAGAACACTCGTTTCCTTACCGACCGTATGGCATATGAAC
>ENA-OQDD01000755-OQDD01000755.1-human-gut-metagenome-genome-assembly--contig:-NODE-755-length-12251-cov-1.471132_pt1 | contig 12251 bp, 20 predicted proteins | sample MGYA00242507_ERZ504598 | MGnify/ENA primary metagenome ERZ504598 (study PRJEB26092, sample SAMD00036318) | human gut metagenome | host: Homo sapiens | study: EMG produced TPA metagenomics assembly of... | reverse complement strand
TACAAACGACAGAGGTATTATCAAACTGGATGGACAGGACATCACAGGAAAGAGCACGATTGAGATCAACAAAGCAGGTATAGCGCGAACCTTCCAGAATATTCGTCTGTTTAAAGAAATGACGGTTCTTGACAACGTTAAAGTAGGACTGCATAATCACCATTCCTATTCCACACTGACCGGAATTCTGAGACTTCCGAAGTATCACAAAGTCGAGAAAGAAATGAATGAAAAGCAATGGAGATCCTGAAGGTATTCGATCTTGATAAGGAAGCGCAGACCCTTGCAGGAAACCTTCCATATGGTAAACAGCGTAAACTTGAGATTGCCAGAGCACTGGCAACAGATCCGAAGCTCCTTCTTCTCGACGAGCCGGCAGCCGGTATGAATCCGAATGAAACACAGGAACTGATGGACACTATCCGTTTTGTGCAGGAACATTTTGATATGACAACTCTTCTGATCGAACATGATATGAAGCTGGTTGGCGGTATCTGCGAAGAACTGACTGTACTGAACTTCGGACAGGTGCTTGCGCAGGGTGAGACATCCAAAGTCCTGAAGGATCCGACAGTTATCACCGCATATCTGGGAGAATAGGAGGAAAATCAAATGTCAATGTTGGAAGTAAAAGATCTCCAGGTTTATTATGGTGTTATCCAGGCATTAAAAGGGATTTCTTTTCGTGTAGAGAAGGGAGAGGTCATTGCTCTGATCGGTGCAAATGGTGCAGGTAAAACAACTACCCTGCAGACTCTGACAGGAATTATTCCGGCAAAAGCAGGAAGCATTGTTTTTGAAGGAAAAGACCTGACAAAGACACCGGCCCACAAGATCGTTGAGATGGGGAGTGGCTCATGTGCCGGAGGGAAGACGTGTATTTGCAGATATGTCCGTATACGAAAACCTTCTGATGGGAGCTTATACAAGAAAAGATAAAAATGAGATCGCTCAGAGCCTTGAGATGGTATACAAAAGATTTCCACGTCTGAAAGAGCGTACCGGCCAGCGTGCGGGTACACTTTCCGGTGGGGAGCAGCAGATGCTTGCCATGGGACGTGCGCTGATGAGCAAACCGAGGATCATCCTTATGGATGAGCCATCAATGGGTCTGTCACCGATCTTTGTAAATGAGATCTTTGATATTATCAAAGAAGTAAGTGAGAGTGGAACAACGGTTCTGCTTGTTGAGCAGAATGCGAAGAAAGCACTTTCTATCGCAGACAGAGCATACGTTCTCGAGACAGGAAGTATTACTCTGGAAGGAAAAGCAGATGATCTGCTTCATGATGAATCTGTCCAGAAAGCATATCTGGGAGAATAAGGAGGAATCGATATGGATCAGGTTGTAATAACCATTGCAAGACAGTATGGAAGTGGTGGCCGTACCGTTGGTAAAATGCTGGCAGAGCGTCTGGGAATCTCTTTTTATGACAAACAGATCATTCAGATGGCGTCTGATGAGAGCGGAATTGATGTAAAACTTTTCGGTAAAGTAGAAGCAGGAGATAAAGTAAAAACTTCTTTATTTGGAAATAAAGAAAGTATCTACAAAGGGGGACTGCATCAGCCTGGCAGTAAGGATTTCATTTCTGATGAAAATCTGTTTAACTATCAGGCGAAGGTAGTTAATGATCTTGCAGAAAAAGAATCTTATGTGATCGTAGGACGCTGCGTCAACTATGTATTCAAGGATCGTCCGAATACATTGCGTGTATTTGTCCATGCTCCATGGGAATTCCGTGTAGAGCAGGCATCTCAGAAGATCTCCGGATCAAGAGAGGATGTCGAGAAATTCCTTCTCAAAGATGATAAGCGTAAACAGGATTATTATCGTAAATTTGCAGGTGGTCAGTGGAGTGATGCCACGAATTATGATCTCTGTCTGAACAGTGGAAAACTCGGATTTGACAAATGTGTGGATGCAATTGAAACACAGCTGAAGATCATGTTTGGTAAATAAAATACAGGACCATTACAGAGCACTGAGGGCTTTTTGCGAGCCCCGGTGCTTTTTTTCTGCCACATTTCATATACTGAACAGAAGGATAGTTGTGTCTGGGATTTGAAACCGGAATATGAAAAAAAGAAAAGCAGGAATTGTGATATTTGTGATCGTACTGATCATAACTGCGGTGCGGATAAAAAGTATGGACTCGCACCGTATTTCAGGCAGAATCCTGGCTGAAAATATAGCAGGTCCGGGGATGCTGCGGTTGGTTGAACAATCCATGCAGGCCCGGGCACGAAAAACATCGGTTACGGAAATAGCTGTGAAAGAACGGAAGCATCCGCAGGCGGCACTGACATTTGATGACGGACCGGATATCAGGTATACACCACTTCTTCTGGATGGCCTGAAAGAGCGGAATGTCAGAGTTTCTTTTTTTCTTCTTGGAGAGAAGGTTGAACAGTATCCGGAACTTGTAGAACGGATGCAGAAAGAAGGGCATCTGGTAGGAAACCATACCTATCATCATGTACAGCTGAATAAACTGAATGAGACGAAGGCAAGGGAAGAAATCCTGAAAACAAATAATCTGATCTATGAGACAACAGGTGTTTATCCACTGTACCTGCGCCCGCCGTTTGGTGCCTGGAAGAAAAATCTGGAACTATGTGTGGAGATGCTTCCAGTATTCTGGACGATTGATACACTGGACTGGAAGGTGCAGAATACAGAAAAAATCGTTCGTACAGTGCAGGAACAGATAGAGGATGGCGCAATCATTCTGATGCATGATGAATATGATACTTCTGTTGAAGCGGCGCTGCAGGTTGTCGATGAACTGAAAAATCAGGGATATGAATTTGTAACAGTAGATCAGCTGATCCTGCCATAGAGCAGGGACAAAACAGCTGTTTGGTTTTGATTGCTTTTTTTCAGGAATTTCGTTATACTGTAAAGCAGAGACAGGCATAAGCCGGAGAAGAAGAAAGAAACAAAGGAGCTGTGCATATGGGACGTTTTTTCAGTATGGACAATAAGTTTTTTACATTTATGAATAAGGTGGCAGATCTTTGTATCCTGAATATTATCTGTCTGGTCTGCTGTATTCCGATCGTTACTGCCGGAGCATCTATTACGGCTATGTATTATGTGACATTGAAGATGGTCCGGAATGAGGAAGCTTATATTGTTCGGAGCTTTTTTAAATCTTTTAAAGATAATTTCAAACAGGCGACAATTATTAATCTGATCATGATCGCCGTTGGTGCGGTTCTTTATCTGGATCTGAATGTTGCCAAAAATATGCCTGGAAGTGCCGGTCAGATTTTTCATGTGATCTTTATGGCATTTGTGATCATATATTATGTACTGTTTTTATATGTTTATCCGGTTCTTGCCAGGTTTTACAATACGATCCGTAATACGATCAAAAATGCACTGTTCATGGCAATCCGCCATCTTCCGTATACAGTTGTCATGGTACTGATCGGACTTTGTCCGCTGCTGTTGTTATTTATAGGCTCTTATCAGATACAGTCCACGTTGTTTGCTCTGTTTCTGGTCATGGGATTCGGAGTGATCGCGTACTGTAATTCCTTCTTCCTTGTAAAAATATTTGATCATTATATGCCGAAGGAAGAAAATGAAGAACAGAAAAGCGAAGGCACAGAAGTATGAATACAGATGCGGTGACACAGCAGAAGAACTGGAATGGAAAGCCGTATCATTCGCTGGATCATATGCTTAGGGAAAGGTTCGGAGAAAAAGTTTATAAGGTGACTCTGAACGGAGGAATGTCCTGTCCCAACGATGGTAAGCTTGGCAGCAGAGGCTGTATTTTCTGCAGTGCCGGTGGAAGTGGGGATTTGCAGCAGATGCGGAGCTGTCGGTAACAGAGCAGATCGACAGTCAGATCGCATTGCTTTCTGCAAAGCGGCCAATCCATAAATATATTGCTTATTTTCAGGCATATACCAATACGTATGCACCGGTGGAATACCTGCGGAAATCTTTACAGAAGCGCTTGCGCATCCGTCGGTGGTCGCATTATCCATCGGAACGAGACCGGATTGTCTTGGTGAGGATGTATTGGAGCTCCTGAATGAACTGAACCAGAGGAAACGGTATGGGTAGAACTTGGACTTCAGACGATGCATGAGCGTACCGCTGCTATATTCGACGAGGATATCCCCTTTCCTGTTTTGAAGATGCAGTACAGAATTTACGGATGCGCCAGATTGAGGTGATCGTGCATACGATACTGGGACTGCCGGGAGAATCAGAAAAAGACATTCTGGAGACAATGCAGTATCTGAATGGACAGGATATTCAGGGAATTAAACTGCAGCTTCTGCATGTGCTGAAGGGAACCGATCTGGCAGAGGATTACGTGGCCGGGAAATTCCGGGTCTACGAAAGAGAAGAATATCTGAATTTACTGATAGATTGTCTGGAACATCTGGATCCGTCAATCGTTATTCACAGAATGACGGGAGATGGACCGGAGAAGCTGCTTATCGCACCATTGTGGGCAAGCCGGAAGCGGGAAGTTCTGAATCTTCTTCATCACGAAATGAAGGTTCGTAACAGCTGGCAGGGCAAACAGCTGCAATAAGAAGCGAGAAGCCTGACTTGTGTGAGAAAGAGGTGATTGAAATGGCAGAACCATTTACAACTTATAAACTGATTGTTTTATATATGGCGAAACATTCAAAAGAAACACTGACAAATTCTCAGATTTCAGAATTTATACTGGACAGAGATTACACAGATTATTTCCAGCTTCAGAAAGTACTTTCTGAACTGGTAGAAACAGAGCTTCTGAGAAAGCGAACAATTTCCAACAGTTCCTATTATGAGATTACGGAAGAAGGAAAAAAGACACTTTCTTATTTTGAAAAAGAACTGTCGGGTGAGATTAAGAACGAAGTAAAAGATTATCTGCAGACGCATGGCGGACAGGTGCAGGAACGCATCCTGACACCGGCAGATTATTATACGACACCACAGGGAAATTATGCAGTGCGTTGCCAGATCATTGAAAAAGATACGACAGTGCTGGATCTGACACTGGCAGCACCAAGCAGGGAAGCTGCACAGGCGATGTGCCACAGCTGGCTAAGAAATCACAGGATATTTATGGAATGCTGATGGGAGAACTGATTTAATCAGTTCTCCCTTTTATCTTTTGTAGATATTCTTTTATCGTTTTTTCGTAGCCAAGATCACCTGGTTCATAGAAATGAGAACCTTCAATCTCAGAAGGAAGATATTGCTGATCAACATAATGATCTGGATAGTCATGAGCATATTTATACCCAATTCCCTTGCCGAGCTTTTCATGACCGCCGTAGTGAGCATCCTGCAGGTGAACCGGAACAGTTGTCTGTGTGTGTTTCACAGAATCCATGGCGGCAAAAATGGCATTGACGGAGGCATTACTCTTTGGAACACAGGCCATATAAGTGACTGCCTGAGAAAGGATGATCTGTGATTCCGGCATGCCGACACGTTCAACAGACCTGTGCGGCAGCAACGGCGACCTGCAATGCCTGTGGATCTGCATTTCCGATATCCTCTGAGGCGAGGATCATGATACGTCGGGCGATGAATTTGACATCTTCTCCGGCGTAGAGCATCTTGGCAAGATAGTAGACTGCTGCATCAGGATCGGAACCACGCATACTTTGATAAAGGCGGATATGATATCGTAGTGATTGTCGCCTTTTTTGTCGTACTTGATGACTCGTTTCTGAATACATTCAGACGCAACATCCAGTGTCAGATGAATAGAACCATCTTCGCTTTTGGGGGTAGTAAGGATACCAAGTTCTACCGCATTCAGGGCACTGCGGGCATCACCGCCTGCCATATCAGCCAGAAATTCCAGGGCATCGTCATCAATTACGGCGCCATAATTTCCCATGCCTTTATCGCAGTCATTTACGGCTCTGAGGATCAGCGTGCGGATATTTTCATTACTGAGAGGTTTCAGTTCAAAAATGATGGAGCGGGAAAGGAGAGCTCCATTTACTTCGAAATAAGGATTTTCAGTAGTTGCACCGATTAGAATGATCGTACCGTCCTCCACAAATGGAAGCAGGTAATCCTGCTGGCCTTTGTTGAAACGGTGAATCTCATCAATGAAAAGAATCGTTTTTTTGCCATACATGCCAAGACGGTCCTGTGCCTCTTTTACGACTTCTTCCATGTCTTTCTTACCGGCGACTGTCGCATTGATCTGGGTAAAACTTGCACTGGTAGTATTTGCGATTACCTTGGCAAGGGTAGTCTTTCCGGTTCCGGGAGGTCCATAGAAAATAACAGAAGTCAGCTTGTCAGCTTTGATCGCACGGTACAGTAATTTATCTTTGCCAACGATGTGCTCCTGCCCGACGACTTCCTCCAGTGTAGTCGGACGAAGCCGGGAAGCCAGTGGAGATTCGCGGTCTAGCGTTTTTGATTTTGCATATTCAAATAAATCCATAGCAGATGCTCCATTCTATGATCAGTTGGATATGTACTGAAAAATGGCATTCTTGAATACGTTGCCTTTTCATACGTACATTTGTTCTAAGTATACTTGATATGAGAACAAAATTCAAGTTGCTGTAAACAGGAATAAATAAAGGAAAAATGAAAGATAATGTGATATGTTGATCACTGGTAATGCACTAAATTAGCACTTGCTTTTCACATGTTAAAGTGTTAAAATACCATGTATATGAAACAGAACATATAATGAATGTAACTAAAGGAGCAGGGTTATGGGTAAAAAAATCAGAACAGAAGAGGTTGACCATCTATTTGAAGCAATCCTTTGTCTGAAGAATAAGGAAGAGTGCTATACGTTTTTTGAAGACGTATGTACAATCAATGAACTTCTTTCTCTGTCACAGCGTTTTGAAGTTGCAAAGATGCTGACAGACAAACGCACATATCTGGATATTTCAGAGAAGACCGGTGCTTCCACCGCGACGATCAGCCGTGTGAACCGTTCTCTCAACTACGGAAATGACGGATATGAGATGGTCTTTTCCAGAATGAAAGAAAAAGAAACCGCAGGAAAGACAGAAGAATAAAGAATAAGTTTTAAGAAATAACAAACCGGTGCCGGGAGATTCTCCTGACACCGGTTTTGTATATTCAGATTATTACGGAGTACCCGATTATTTGCATGATAAATTCGCAGAATACAGAGTTTGCCCATGAAAACCATGGACGCGTATAATCATAGGATCATTGGCATTGACGGATTCGTGCATCAGATTCGTTCCGGCATCTCCATTACAGAGCATATCGAGGATCTGCTGCTTTTCTTCTTCGCTCTGGCTGGTCAGCCCCTGAATACACAGTGCCATCATCCATACACAGCCGGGAGCAGTATGTGGACTTCCGATTCCGTGAAGAACTTTGCCGCTGTAATAATATGGCATTCCAGTCGCTTAAGATTACATCACGGGTATTGAGATAACGCGTGTCGTCCGGTGTACAGTAGCCATAATACGGCATGGAAAGAAGTCCCGGAATATTGGCATCATCCATGATGTGATACTGACCGTATCCGTCTACTTCGTAAGCATAAAATTCTTTCTTATGTCCCGGAACGAGGGCGTATTTGTCAATGGCTTCTTTTACCTCGGATGCGAGGGCGCGAAGCTGTCCGGCAAAAGCATCGTCATGATAGATTTTAGCGGCAATCTCTGTCATATCCGTAAGAACCACAGAAGCAAGCATATTGGAAGGAAGCAGATATCCGTAGGTGCAGGCATCATCACTTGGACGGAAACCGGACCAGATCAGGCCGGTACCGCTTTTGACGAGAGCACCTTTGCCGTCTCTGGACAGGGTATCCGTATAGACGCAGTTATGACGCTGGAATCTGTAAGGGGATTTTTCTTCATGATACTGCTCCGTGTGAAACAGATTGAGAACCGTATGGGCGGCTAGGTACCAGTTCTCATCAAATTGAGTTGTGCAGCCGGCGTTTTTCCAGAGCTGCCAGGACAAAAGGAATGGGAAACAAAGAGAATCAATCTCATATTTGCGCTCCCAGAGTTCCGGCTTCATTTGTGTATCATCGTCCTGAAAACCATTGCCGTTTGCAGATTCATTAAAAGCGTTGGCATACGGATCAATTAGAATACATTCCATCTGTCTTTGGAGAAGACCGACAATGATATCACGGATCGCAGGTTCTTCTCTGGCAAATAAGAGAAACGGCCGCAGTTGGCAGGAAGAATCGCGCAGCCACATGGCGGGGATATCTCCGGTAATGACGAAAATGCGTCCCTGCTCGTCACGGTGGATCGTTGTATTAAGAGTATTGGAAATACAGTTTTCAAACATTACAGAGATTTTGTGCTCAGCACCAAATCTTTCTTTTACTTTGGAAATCATCGCATCGATTGAAGAGAAACTGCTCATAAATATTGTCTCCTTTTATGTGTTCTTTCAAGGGATGGACTGAATGAAGTATGAGGGATACTTCTTAATACCAACATTACTATATTTTACATCCATGTGCAACAGAAATTTATTGCGAACTGTCACCGGAAGACGGAGAAGCGTTGCGCTTGTTCCTGCACTTGGCTACATATTCCGATGGGGTCAGTAGCGTATATTTCTTAAATACAGTTGCAAAGTAAGTACTTGTATTGAAGGAGAGCTGCATTGCGGTGTTTGTGATTGAAGTACCGTTTCGGAGCAGATCTTTGGAATATTCAATCTTCTTGATATTTATATAGTTTCTCGGTGAAGTACCGGTGTAGCTTTTGAATTTTTGCTTGAACTGTGGAAGAGACAGCATACTCTGTCTGGCAATTTCCGTGAGGTTCAGTTCTTCGGTGATATGTTTGTTGATATAGGATACAGCAAGGTCAATATCAAAAGAACGATGCTGAACTTCATTCTGAGAGAAGTAGATCAGGCGCTGGAGAAAGATAATGATATAGCTGGCAATCTCCAGGCTGTTGCGCTCGCCCATACACTGGTCATAGATATGTTTCATGATCTGGGTGATTTCTTTGTTATCGGTGTTGACCATATGTTTCCGAATGCTGTAAAGGTCATCGATCAGTTTGCGGGCAATCGGCGGGCTGAGAAACAGAAAGTTTTCCGGGTCGCTGATATCGAGCTGGAACCAGTAGATCTGCTTTGGGGTAAGTGGAATCTGGTTGGTACTGTGGGGTTCATTTGGATAAGAGATAAAAGCACTGCCACCCGGTACGGTATAGTCTTTACCATTTGTGTAAAAAGCCATTTCACCCTGCGTTACAAAGGTGATTTCAAAGGCAGAGGAGTGGATGTGCAGCCTCAGTGGTGCAGAAGCGGTCAGAGGATGAAGCATACCGAAAAGCCGTAAACCGGGGATCTTCAGTTCATTGTATGTGAGATGTACTTTTTCTTTTGTTGTCTGAAAATGGTCTTCCCATTCAATATATTCCTGCTGGATATTATCCTGATTGTTCATGAAAACCTCTTTCTTGATAATGATAAAAATATAACAGATATTTAAAATCGTATTTCAGATATATTTTATTGTACATCCAATGGAGAAGTTTTACAATAGAATCATCAAATAAAACAAAGAAACACACAAAAAAAGTAATTTATTATGCAATATTACATCAGATCGGCCGATGCATTTTAAATTACAGGTAAGCATGATGAGACTGAAAACTGAATATGAGGGAAAACTTAAGAAGCAAAAACAATCTTAATGGATGAAAAGACAGGAGGATTATTTTATGAAGAAAAGAAAAGTTATGGCTATATTATTAACAGCAGCTTGTATTAGTTCCTTATGCGGTGGTTTGACTGTAAGAGCAGACGGCAAACAGAAACTGACAATTACCTATCGTCCGGTAACTACTCAGCAGGGAGATACCTACGAGGAATACATCAACAAGACTTATGAAAACTGGGACAAAAAAGATGATGTAGAACTTGTTTTAAATAAGATCGAATCTACAGACAGCGATTATCTTACAAAGATCCAGCTTCTGATGCAGGATGACTCACAGTGTGGCGACCTTGTACTCAGGAGGGAAAGAAACTTCCAGTACCACACTGCATCCGGAATACAGAAGGATGGCAGATCAGAAGTGAACTGGATAAGCTCAGAAAAACAGAACCGATTGATAAAGATACTTTTGGTTCTACAGATCTGGCAGATGAACTGGTGGCAATGAATATCGATGATGATATAGGAAGTATTACATTTATTGGACTCTGCACAGATATCTGTGTGATTTCCAATGCACTTCTGGTAAAAGCAGCCCTTCCGGAGGTCCCGATCATAGTAGATGCTGCATGCTGTGCGGGAGTGACACCAGAAAGTCATGAAAATGCATTGAATGCTATGAAAATGTGCCAGATAGATATTGTGGGATGAAATGAAGGGTTAACGTACAAGCAGTCTGCCGAGAGAATGGAAGGATAAAATTTTGAAATGTAACAGGGAAGGAAGATAGTATGAAAGAGTTTGTATGGGCAGTATTAATTGCTATGTACCAACCGGTCTGGTGATTAAAATTAGAAATAGACATGATAATGTTGTGTCAAAAAGGAATTTATGTAATAGAAAATAAAAATTATTCAGGATGGATATTTGGTGACGAAAAAGTAAGAACTGGTGCGAAATACTGAAAGGAAAAAAATATTTTTTTATAATCCAATAAAGCAAAATAAAAGTCATATTAAAAACCTGGAAAAACAGTTACAGGTAGGTGATGATAAGTACGTTTCGCTTATTACATTTAATGCGAATGCAAATCTAAAAAAAGTTTCTACAGAGAGTTCGGGTATATACGTGGTTGGATATAAGTAGTTAAAGAAGTTTATGAAAAAACAGACAGATAAGCCCGATATTTTAATTGATGAAGAAATAGAAAATATATATCAACAGCTTCTGCCGGGGACTAAACTCAGTGATGAGGAAAAGCAGGAACACGTAAACAGAATAAAACAACAGTATAAAAATAACTATTTGACAAGAGGGAAACAGTGCAAATGACTCATGTTTCCTGAATATAAAGCCAGAGAATCAGTGAAAAAGTTGATTTTCTGGTTTTTTATTTTATATGTATTCAAATATATTGACAAGTACATCGAAGTGAGATATAACATAACTATCGAAGTACGATATATCGCACTGAAAGGAAAACGCTTATGGATGCACATATAAAAAAAGTTTACGTTCCTATGACGGAGACAAGCTTTTACATATTGTTATGTCTTCGTACCCCGAATCATGGATACGGGATTGTACAAAAGGTAAAAGAGCTGACAGATAATGAAGTGGTGCTCGGTCCGGGAACCATGTATGGAAGCCTTTCGAAGATGGAGAAGGATGGTCTGATTCATTTTATTCGGGAGGAAGACAAGAGGAAGATTTACGAGATCACAGAACTTGGCACAGAAGTTCTGGAGCTTGAACTGAAGAGAATCCGCAGGTTGTATCGGAATGCACAGGAGGTAACGAAATGAAAGAACTCAAAAAAGAATTTCGCTGGTTTAACATCATGGAGTACGAAAAAGAAGAAAATTACCTGAGTAAAAGACACCAGGAAGGCTGGAAATTCAAGAGAGTGACTTTCCCTGGTGTGTATACATTTGAGCGGTGTGAGTCTGAGAAAGTGATTTACCAGTGGATTACAATAAAGAAGGCATCAAACACCAGATGGAATATGTGCGGATGTTTGAGGATTGCGGCTGGGAATACCTGACAGAGTTTGATGGCTATAATTATTTCCGCAAGCCGGCAGATAAGATGCAGCAGGAAGAAGAAATATTCTGTGACGACATCTCCCGCCTGGATATGATGAATCGGATTTTTATAGGAAGAGTAATTCCGTTGATCGTAATTCTTTGCGGTCTGATCTGGCAGCTTTATATATCTGCGACAGACCATAGTGAACGGGGTTGGTTGCCGATATTTATTGTATTAGTGATTATATACATTATTACTTTCCTACAGTTTGCAGTAAAATATTTTGCATTTCGGAAAAAGGTAAAATAATAGCATTCGTTTGACGAAGCATTAATAGAAAGAGTTCATTATCTGGGGAGCAATGACCTCAGGTGATGGACTTTTTCTGATTTATAAAGAAATTTGAATTTTTTTGTTACCATTCAGGATTTTTTACGATATATAGTATGAGTAGAAAATGAGGAGGACAACCCATAAATGCAAGACAATGAGATCATATCTTTGTTTGAGATAAGGGATGAGCATGCGATCGAAGCATTGAGCGACAAGTATCATTCCTTACTGACTATAAGACTTCGCCTGGAATTC
>ENA-OQDD01000754-OQDD01000754.1-human-gut-metagenome-genome-assembly--contig:-NODE-754-length-12253-cov-3.569850_pt1 | contig 12253 bp, 17 predicted proteins | sample MGYA00242507_ERZ504598 | MGnify/ENA primary metagenome ERZ504598 (study PRJEB26092, sample SAMD00036318) | human gut metagenome | host: Homo sapiens | study: EMG produced TPA metagenomics assembly of... | reverse complement strand
TTCGACGGTCGGCTCTGCAACGCCTGCTTCCGCCTTGTCGAGTTGGTTTTCAGTTCGGCAGGTATTGTTCGTTCATGAAGCCGATGACCTGGTGTAGTCCTTTGCTGCCGTGGAATCCACGGTCGCCGGATTTGATTTGTCCGTCGGCCTGCACTTGTCGTTCGTCATGGTTCATGTCGTCGATGGCGTGCACGCAACGCGCGTCGAACCGTGGCGACGTCGTCTGGTTTTTCAGCCATCCGGCGAACGGAGAGTCCTCCTGGTATTGCAGTTTCGACGACATCCAGCCTTCGCTGGCGGAGGATTCGTATTGCATGCCGGTGTCGATGAACCGCCACGTGCGTCGTGTCATGAGTTTCGGGTCGATGGCGCTGATTTTCGCCGCGAATCCTTGCTCGTGGCGTTTGTCGACGAGGATGGTCTGCGCGATGGGCGCGTAGGTGACGTTCATTGCCAGACGCCACTGTTCGTCCTGTTCGTTCACGTCCATCAGTTCGGCCACATACGGCAGTTCGGACGCGTCCAATCCGGTCGCCCGCATGATAAGCGTGCGCGCGTCGTCCATGTCATCGCTGATGCGCGTCCTGTGCGTGAGTTTGCGCTGATAGTCCCGTCGTAGGCTGTCACGGTCGCGCTGGCGGTCGTGACGCTCCCCTACCAGCTGCTGGAATCTGGCGTTCGCGTCCTTCAACCGTTCCTCGTATGTGTCGAGCGTTTCGGCGAGCATGGCGCGTTTGGCGTCCCATGTCTGCTCGCTGTCGGGAAGCCTGCCTTCGACCTGTTCGAATCGTTCGGCTATGGCATGACGTTGCTGCTCGCCTCGTCGATGTCCTGGCGCACGCGTTGAAGATCCTTGCCGAGCTGCTGCAGACTGCGCCGTCGATGCCTTGGATACGTTCCTTGACGGCGTCGATTCGCGTGTTGAGCTCGCCGACGCGCTGCATCGCCCGATCGATGGCCCCCTGCGACTCCTTGACCTTGCGCTGCGCGGCCGGCAGACCAGCGCGCACTTCGCTGGCCATGCGCGAGCGCGCCCATGCGGACAGTGTTGCGTTGCCATGTTCGCTGTCGGGGTTGATGGGTTCGTATTCGCGTCGTTCGCTGGTTTGCTTTGCGTATTCGCCGTAGCGTGTCTGGATGTTTTGCAGGATGGCGACGCGGGCCATTTTGTCTTCCATGCTGTGGAAGTTTTCGTTGAACCGGTTGTAGTCGTCGACGGTTTCGTGGGCGAGGCGGATGGATTCGGGTATGTCGAGCACGCCTTGCTTGAAGATGTCGTCGAGTTTTGAGGGGCGTCCGCCGATTGTATTTTGTGCAGGAGGCGGCAGGCGTCGGCGCTTAGGCCCATGTCCTGCCAGATGGAGGCGTGGAATGCCGCGGCGTTGGTGTGCGTGGTGCATTCCGGATAGTTTTTTCGAACATGGACCGGGTGAATGGTGTGTTGCGGTACTGGTCCATGAGTCGTGGGTCGATGGTTCGGTTCCAGGTGATGTAGCGGCGGCGTAGTCCGTCTTGTCCGTCTCCGGCGTTCAGGTAGAGGAATTTGCCGCAGGAGAGCAGTCCTCCGTCGGTTTTGTTCACGTAGGTGTCGACGATTGCGCCCCAGATGTTCTGTGGGGTGCCGTCGGCGTCTTTGCCGCGCAGGAAGATCGGCGTTTCGCCGTTTTCGCTATCGCTTACGCCGATCATGCCACGCAGGTAGGTGTAGTCGTTGCGTTCCGAACGTCCGGAGTTCGACGCCTTGTTGTAGGGGGTTCCGGATGGTAGAGGAGTGAGATTTGCGCGTCGACGAGTGTGGATTTGCCTGATTCGCTGGCGCCGGCGAGCAGGGTCACCGGCATGGTTTCGTCCATGGATGGGCGGAATTCGTGCCAGCCGCCGTATGAGCCCAGTTGACGATTTGTCGGCTTTGTAGCATCCACTTGTCGGAAACGATCTTCATGCCGTCTGCCATCAGTGTTCCTCCTCGTCGAAACGGTTGTCGTCGGTGTTGAAATCGAATGCGTCTTGTTCTATGTCTTCCATGGGCCTGTCGTCCGGGCCGGCGTTGGTGCGGCCGTCGGCGGATGCGTTCTCGTCCGTGGTTTCGGATCCGAGCCACTGGTCGGCGAGGCCGCGGTCGAGCACCATGGGCACCAGTGGCGTGAGGACGTACATGTCGTCGTCTTCGATCGGCGCGAGATACCCGTAGGTGCGCATGCGTGAGATGATGGACGTGATTTTCTTCGCAGTGCCTTCCTCGTCGTTGCTGGCGGTGAGGAATCCCGCGCCGGTGGCGAGCAATGCGCGGATGTCGTCGAAGCTGATAAGCCAGTCGCATGGTTCGGCGTTCTGGTTTTCGTATTCCAACGCTTTGATGCGTAGCGCGGCAAGCGTGGCGGCCTCCTCGCGGGTGAGGCTCATACGTGTTTTCAACGAACGGATGCATGTCTCCGAGTCGGTGACCGGCGACGCGTACATGATGCGGTATTTCGTGTTGTCGACCAGTCTGAGCATGTCGTTGTTGAGCGAACGTTCCACGACCTCACGGTTCTCGCAGGCGAGGTCATACAGGCTGCCGTCGATGTAGCGTTCGCGTTTGAGCGCGATCGCGGCCATGCGCGCTTCGACGGGCATGTCGCCGGTGTCGCCGTTGAACAGCGCGGTCGAGGCCTGCTGGCTGCCGGCCTCTTCCAATACCGGCTCCCCTCCTGTCAGGATCGTTTCCTCGATGTTGGCTTCGATATAGTCCGTCATGCTTATCTCTCCTCGATGATGTCGTCGAGCGTCGTTTCGGTGGTGAGAATGGGTTTGGTGCGCCATACGCGTTCGCTGCCGTCGATCGATATGCAGCGCCATGTCACGTATGACGAGTCGTCCTGCGTGCGCAGGGCACTGAGGAAGCCGACCAGTTCGCTTTCCCTCCGTTCGGCTTTCGGCAGCTGGTTGAAGCTTGCCGCGAGGTCCACGAACATGCCGTCCGATGTCGTCACCGGATTGCTGCGGATAAGCCTGATCATGCGCGTCAGCCGTGGCCCGCATATTTCGACCATGTTCTTGAGGTCCGGCGCTTCGATGGTCGCCGCTGGGGCGTCGTTCAGGCTGGATGATGCGGCGCGCGCCATTGATCTGGCCGGACGAGATGGCAATGTCGGGAATTTCGCCTGCCCGGCGTCCGTATGGTAGGGCCGGCTTTGGTCATTGGGATGGGCTTTGGCTTCGGCGCTGGTCTTTGCGAACAGCTGGTTGAGTTTGGCGAGCATGGTCCGGTAGCTCGTGTCGGTCTGCTGGCGTACGAGACGGCTGACCGCCTCGTCGGACGTGCGGATCTGCCGGCGCACGTCCTCGATGCCTTCATAGATGCGTTTGAGTTCGGAACGCACCTGGTTGAGCAGCACGCTCGGCTCGCCATCCAAATAGGGGTTTCTGGCGATGTCCCGCACCGCGTCGTCGATCTCGCGCCGGCCTTCGTCGGTGACGATGACTTGGAACGCGTCTTCGAAACGACGTCCGCTGTCGGATTCGCGGAACGCGCGTCGGTATTCGTCATGGTATGCGGTGAGGATGCTTTCCACGCTCATGGCGCCGGCCTGCATGCGCCGTCGGAGCGCGTCGCCGTTGTCCCGTTCGGAAAGGGCGAGCTCGCGCAGGTCGATGGGCACTCCTCGCAGAGTGTTGTGAATCACGCCGATGATGTCGCCGACCTGTTCGGACGTGAGCTTTTCCAAGGCCTCGCTATGTTCCAGCTCGTCGATTTCCTTCTGCCGTTCCTCAATGTCCCTCTTCAGCAGGCGGATGCGCTCGCGCGGATCGGCGGTCAACTGCATGCGAGCATGCTCGATTTCCATGATGATGCTGTTGGCCTGCGCGCCGGACAGCGCTTTCGTGGTGTCCTCAAGCCGGTCGAGCGCTTCGATGGCACGGTGCGCTCGCGCTGTGAGACGGTACAGGTAGCGGTGCGAGGCCACGTCCATGGAATTGGCGAGCCAGGCGTAGTCGCCTTCCTTTCGCGGGCGAGGTCAAGCAGGACCGAATGCGCGGCCTCGCGCGCAGTCTGCCCGTCTTTCAGCGTGTAATCGCCGGTTTCGATGAGCCGGTTGAGACTGCGTGCGAACCGTTCTTCGACGATTTCGCGCGGCAGCTCCCCCGTCAGCGGGTCGAACGTGGAACGCAACAACGCGACGTACAGCATGGAATTGTTACGCAGCAGCAACCGTAGGACACCGGTTTCGTATACGGGTCGAAGCCGTTCCATCTCCCGTCTGATCTCAGCCAACAATACGCCTTTCCATGTGTTCGATGCCTTGGCGGCAAGTCTCCATTCTAAACGAAAACAAGGAAAAGACGCCGCAGTCACAGTACGAATGCGACGTCTTTTCCTGTCATGGAAGAGGGAACCCGGCCCCATCTAATTTCCGGCTAGATGCTCATGCTCATAAGCTGGGCCGCATACTCCTCTACGAGTTCGCTGTCCCGTTCCGTCCACTCGTGGCTGGCGGAATCGTCCGGCACGAAAATAATGTCGCTGTTCTCGTTCATTTGTTTTACCTCCGTCCGTTCCGCTCTCCCCCGGCATCGTTGCCTGTTTTGGCGGAACTTCTCCTAGCCTCTCGCATGGATTATCTCTTTTCAAGAGAACGTTCACATTGTGGTCAAACGTTTTCTCAACAGAGGAGGATTCCAGTTCGGATTTCGGTCGGGATGAATTGAGGATGACGCCCGGATTTGCGGTCGGATATGAAAAAAGCTTCCTTCCGGAAACTTTCGAATGGAGCGGACAACGGGACTCGAACCCGCGGTCTCAACCTTGGCAAGGTTGCGCTTTACCAACTAAGCTATGTCCGCAAGTTGTTTCCACCGTGGTGGGCAACGAGTAGAAAATATACATGAAGCATGCCAACTCCGCAAATCGCGGCGTGTCGCGCTATTTTCCAACGACTTAAGCCGATGTTATGCCATGGTTCGCGGAGCCGGTGCCAACGATACAACCGGCATTCCGACCGATATCGCCCCTGGTGCGTCCTGTTGCCACATGCCTTGCCGTTCCACCTTTGCGTCCCCATTGCTTTCTTCGCCTTATGGCAGGCACCCATTATCCAACCACGGCGGATAAAGCAAATGTCGTTGGGGGCGTAAGCGGTTGACACGGATTGAAAGCGACTAGGCGTCCCACTGACAACGGGCGAGATCGACTCGCAGTCCGGAAGCTCCGGCGTTCGAGTCTTTCATCTTGCCTGACTCGCTTAGTTCGGGCATACCTTTCGGAGAGATGAAGACAACGCCTTCCTCTTCGAGCAGAAGCCGCTGTCTTTCCGGACCGCCGAACGCGAATCCGGGCGCCAACGAGCCGTCTCGGAACACCACACGATGACATGGAATCACACCCGGCTCAGGATTCGAATGCAGGGCATAGCCGACAAAACGCGCGTTGCGTGGCGCTCCGGCCAAAGCCGCAACCTGCCCATAGGTGGCGACTTTACCCTTCGGAATGCGCCGCACCACCTCATAAACACGCCTGCTGAACAATCCCTTCTCCATTCGTTGTCCCATTCCTCAAGAACTAGTCGAGGATGACGCCGGCGGAGAGCATTTGCTGGCGGGCTGCGATGCCGAGTTCTTCACTGACCGGTTCGGTCAGGTTTTCGATGACATGCACTTCAAGTCCAAGCTTACGGGCGTCCAGCGCGGTTTCCTTGACACAGTGCGATTCGGCCAAGCCAACCACGTCGACGCATTCGATACCCGCGGATTCCAATGCAACGGCAAGCGTACGCCCTGTAGCCATGTCAGAGGCGACCTGTTCGCGGGAAGGAATCGAATCCGTATTATCCTCGTATCCTTCGAACCCCGAATATGACGGCGAATACTGTCCCTTCTTGAATGATGCTCCACATGCAGCGCGGCGATCGCTGGATGAAGTTCGGCGCCGGGAGTGCCGGCCTTGCCGTGCACGGGCCACGTATCCACATAGTCGGGTTGCTCCGACCAGTGTGAGCCGGGCTCGATATGCCAATCCTGCGTGGTTGCGATGTATTCGTACTCGCTGCGATGCGCATTCACGTAATCCGCGATACGTTCCGCGACGGCATTGCCACCGGCTACACCCAGTTCGCCGCCTTCGCAAAATGTCGGCTGCACATCCACAATGATCAAAGCTTTCTTCATGTTTGCTCCCTTCCGAATTTGCCTGCTCACCAGAATAATCTGATTGTTACGCTTCCGCGCAATCTATTCCATTTGCGATTGCGTACCACGCGGTGGGATTCACGTGGTTACAGGCGTTCGGTATGATGTTCGATTGGCGTTTGGCCTTATGAAATGATGGGCAGGCCGTTATGTGCGGCACAGCCAGTTTGGAACGACAGTAACGAAAGTGCAGAGGTGTTGAGGCATGGCAATTGAAGCGCAGGAGCTTGAGATTCAGATCGGCGCGCGCACGTTGCTGCATCCCACGAATTTCCACGTCGCCAAGGGCGACAAGATCGGTCTGGTCGGACGTAACGGCGCCGGCAAGACCACGCTCACCCGCGTGATCACCGGCGACATGCTGCCCACCGCCGGCAAAGTGCGTGTATCGGGCAAGCTCGGCTATCTGCCGCAGGACACGCATGCTGCCGATCCGGAACAGACCGCGCTCGACCGCATGATGAGCGCGCGAGACATCGCTTCCATCATCAGTCGTATGCGCAAGGCCGAAAAGGAAATGACCGACCCGGATCCGGACGTCATGACCCGAGCGATGAACCGTTACGACAAGGCCATGCAGGATTTCGAAAAGGCCGGCGGCTATGCGGCACAGTCCGAGGCAACTGCGATGGCGGCGAGTCTGGGTTTGCCTCAGGAGGTTATGGGCCAGCAATTGGGTACGCTTTCCGGTGGTCAACGCCGTCGTATCGAACTGGCACGCATTCTGTTCTCTGATGCGGACACACTAATCCTTGACGAACCGACCAACCATTTGGACGCCGACTCCATCGAATGGTTGCGCGGATACCTGAAGAAATATGAGGGTGGATTCCTGGTCATCTCCCACTCCACCGAACTGTTGGATGAAGTGGTGAACAAGGTATGGCATTTGGACGCGCAACTCGGACAGATCGACATGTATTCCCTCGGTTGGAAAGCCTACCTGCATCAGCGCGCGGTTGATGAGGAACGTCGCCGTCGCGAACGTGAAGTGGCCGAGAAGAAGGCGGAACGCCTCATGCAGCAGGGTATCCGCCTGCATGCGAAGGCGACCAAGCCGTGGCCGCACAGAACATGATGCGCCGTGCGGAGAAACTTCTCGAGACCACGTCCGAAGCGCAAAAGCAGGAGAAGGTGGCGGATATCCGGTTCCCGGAGCCGGCTCCGTGCGGTCGCACGCCGATCATGGCGAAGGACGTTTCGAAAGCCTATGGTTCGAACATTGTGTTCGCCGGCGTGAATCTGGCTATTGACAAGGGTTCGCGTGTGGTGATTTTGGGATACAACGGTGCTGGTAAGACCACCACCCTGCGTCTGCTCGCGCATTTGGAAGAGCCGGACACCGGTTCCGTGGACTACGGTCACGGCTGTAAAATCGGCTATTTCGCGCAGGAACATGACACGCTTGACCTGAATGCCACAGTGTTGGAAAACCTCATTCATGTGGCTCCGGAACTGAATGATACGCAGGCGCGTTCGATTCTCGGCTCGTTCCTGTTTCCGGGGATGATGCGTTGAAGCCGGCTCGCGTGCTTTCCGGTGGTGAGAAGACCCGCTTGGCGTTGGCGACATTGGTGACGAGCCGTGCGAACGTGCTGCTGCTTGACGAACCGACCAACAATCTTGATCCGGCCTCACGCGATGAGATTCTCAAGCCATCGCCAAGTATGAGGGTGCCATTGTGCTCGTCACCCACGATGAGGCGCGGTGCAGGCATTGAACCGGAACGCGTGCTGCTCATGCCCGACGCGACGAAGACCTATGGAACGATTCCTATCTGGAATTGGTCGCCGAAGAGTAAGCCGAGTAATTCGAGTTTTATTCGGATTGTATTTATGCCGGACGCGAAAACGTCCGGCTTTTTCTTTCCACATGCGTTTCGAGCACGTTCGGTATTTCCGTATTTGTCTTGTGGTCTGCGAACAATCTGTGATTTGCAAGCGGCCCCGACTCATGAATCGCATCTTGCATGCCCATTGAGGGCTTGAGCCGATTCGTTTGCCAGGAAGTCGCCATTGCGATCGTCCGAACCTTTTCGGATTTCGTTGTGCGCCCCCTAGCCTTCCGCGCTCCTGTTGGAACATGACGTGCGGAACAGACCAGAGGGGCCGATGCAGCAACACATCGAACGCATAGCGAAAGGAAGTTCCATGCCACGTAACGGCAAGGAGGGCATTCTCTTCAGTTTCATCATGTCCGCGATCATGATTTATGTGATGGCGGCACTCAATTACGGCGTACGTATCGGTGACGTCGGTGCGGCGGCGTGGAGCTACGCATTGTTCAACTGGCCGTTGGCTACGTGGTCGGCATGATTTGCGATTTGTGCATCTGCACGCCAAGCTCCCGCGCGATTATGAATACATTCTGCGCGGCAACCGACCGTGCGGTATGGAAAGGCATCACGGTCAAATTCCTCATGGTGGTGCTGATGACCGTATTCGGCGCCATCATGCATTCGGTTTCACATTCGGCGCGTTCACGGGATTCTGGCGCATGTTCCCCAATTTCACCATCGCGTTGCCGATTCAGATGCTGATCGTCGCACCATTGTCCGGCAAGATAGTTCACGCCATCGGCGATGCCGCCGGATGGAACAAGTCCGCGCAACAGCATGTTCCCGCTTTGGATGTCAAGACCGTTGCCGATGTGATGCAGCATGACGTTTACACGGTAGCCTCGGATGCGAGGTACGTGACGCAGTGCGCATGATGTTGGAAAAGAACATCAGCGGCATGCTTATCGTCGATGACGAACGCCACGTGGTCGGCTTCATCTCCGATAGCGACGTACTGTGCCGCTTCGCACAAGACAACGCGCCGGTTTCCGACATTTCCACGCTGGTCACTGGCATGGCCCGCGGCGAATTCCCGGAACTGTCTCACGCAGAACTGCTTGATATGAACGTCATGGTTATTGCCGCAAAGCCGGCCGTCACCGTGCAATCGGATGCCAATATCGCGCAAGTCTGCCAGATGTTCGGCTATCAACAGTACAAGAAAGTGCCGGTGGTTGAACAAGGCAAGCTCGTGGGCGTCGTCAACCGTGGACGCCTCACCCGCCGTTCCTTCGAAGCATGCCTTGGTACTGCCGAATAGCAATTAAATAATAACTAAATACTGCAATAAGTGGAGGGCGCCGAATCTGTCAATCGACGCCCTCCACTGTTTATCTCATTCCTTATTGCAATCAAACCGAATCATGCGCGATATGCGCAAGCCTTCACCGGCTTCGCTTGGTGAGCGGCTCCCAAGGTTCAAGCTCGACCGGCTGATCGGCCAGTATTTCGCGTGTGGTCTCATCGAGATACTCCTTGCGAATGATCAGTTCGGTAACATAACGGTCGAACCAAGCATCGGACGCCACATAATAGCCATCCTGACCATTATCCTTGCCCCAACTGTTCTCCACCTTCCAACGGTTCGGACGCCCGTCAGCATCCAAATTCACGCCAGTCAACGTCATGGCATGATTGCTTGGGCAATCACCATACTCCAATCCCTTGGCCTTGTCGAACGTGAATTTCGTACCGAAAAGCTGGTCAACGCGCACGGTATCGCAATCAAAATAGCCATCGCCACGCAACGAGAACTGCATGCAATCACAAGCGAACCAAATCGGATGACCACCACTGATCTGGTCCACAGCAGCCTTCTTGAACACGTCAAGAGGCACGTTCGCAAACTCCATATCACCCGCTTCCGCCACATTGGCGGAAAAACGAATACGATACCGCTTGCCAAACGGACGACTCTCCATCGGCACATTGCATAACGTGACCAGATCGTTCACATCCACCGGCACGTACTTCTTATAAAACTCCATCGGAGTGATACCGAATTCACGAATCTGCGGACGCTCATCCTTACCGGTTTTCGCAGCCTTTTCAGACGCCCCCTCCCCCGTGGTTTTCTTCTTGCCGTCATCCTTGTCATCGCTCATACGCGCAAGAAAATCAAAACGCTCCGGAGGCTCACCCAATGCAATCGCACACATGCGATACACCGTAGCCATATCCGCATTCTTCAACGCACGCAACTCATCCAACGACGTTCCAGCCGCATGACGGTCACGCAAATCGGACGCGAACTCACGTAGCTTCGTATTCAAATACTGCTTGAACGCATCCGAACTCTTCGAATTAGCCGACTCCGGATAAGCACTCTTCGGCACCAAACCATACTTGTTCACCAAATCAGCGAACATCTGCCACCAACCACCATCATCGGCCGGACCATAATTAATCGCCTCGAACACACGACTATCCAGCGGCTCATCCAACGTGGCAAGCACATTCTCCAAATACGTGTTCGACTTCTCCATCGCATCCCAGAAAAACAGGTAGGTTTCCGAAAACTCGAAATCCTCCAAATTCCAACGATGCATCAACTCATAACGCAACGTATTAAGCGCCGCAAACATCCAACAACGCCCCGAACTACGCTGATTGGTGATACTCCCCTGCTTCAGCTCGATGGAGAAATCATTCTGCAGCACGCGCTCGCCCTTATAGTCGGTGGCTGCGGCGAGCACACCGGATGATACTGCCGCGTTGGCTGCCACCAGATTGGCGCGGTCAGCGTTGAAGTCTGTGGAATACTGTTTGAGCAGCGCAGGGTCGAGTGCTTTGACGTCACTCATGGTTCATGGTCCTTTCGATATGTTCGATTTCGGATTCTATGTCGCGCAGGCGGCAACGCAGGTCGGATTCCACGTCTACGCCGTCACGTTGCGCTTTGCGGATGATGGCGATGATTTCGTCAGCGTAAGGATGATCGCCATCATGCTGTTCGTCCATTTGACTTGCGCTTGTTGTGAATGCTGTTTCAAGCTGATCGCAATACTGCGATTTGTGTACTCTCGATACGATTTTCGTGGCGCGCGGCAATGCGCCTTGCGCATGGGAGATGCCTTCGAGCATGGACTTGCGATGCTTTTCCTTCTGTTTCATCGCTTCCCACAGTTTCAACGTATCTTGCGCATTTTCCGGTGCTGGCGCGGAAGCGTCGGCAGCGTCGTCTGATTGGAAGACGTGCGGATGTCGGGTGATGAGCTTGTCGACGAGACGGTTGCACACTTCGTCGATATTGAATGGATCCTGCGCATCCACGGCGCATACTTGCGCTTGGAAAACGGATTGCAGCAGCATGTCGCCGAGTTCTTCACGCATGTTGTCGCGATCGTTCGTTTCCACGGCGTCGATGTATTCGTAGGTTTCTTCCAATAGCGGCTTAAGCAGACTCGTGTTGGTCTGCTCGCCGTCCCAAGGGCATCCGCCTGGTTCGTGCAGAATGCGTACGACCTGCTTGACACGGTCCAACGCGCTAGGCGCATCGCGTACAGGGGCAAGTTTCAAACAGTGTTCGAATTCTTCGGGCAACTGATAATCATCATGTGCGGCTTCAGTCATGCCACTGATTCTTCTCGCATGTGCCGACCATGCGATCGTAACCGTTAATGGGCAGATTCCTCCACCCACTGGAGAATTTGGTGCGCTCATGTGCTCGTCAGCGGGAAGAATCTTCCAGTAGCTGGAAGATTCGTGACGTTCACAGTCACCTCAGCGTGCTGGTGATCTGGTCGACGGTTTCGCCGTCTTTGCGTGCGACGGGCTGGAGGATGGTTTCGTCCTCGGATGCGTAGTAGTAGCCTTCGGCGGTGACTTCGGTATCACCGTTCCATGTGTTGTGGGTGGTGCCGTCCACGCCGGTCCAGCGGAGCGTGCTCGTGCCGGTCACGTTCTCGCTGATCGAGCTGCCGTTACGGCTGGTGGTGACCGTGTCCGCCACGTTCTGCGTGTCGCCGGCCTTGGTGGTCGTGCCGGATGCCTTCGTGGCCACGCTCAGCGTGTAGTCCGGCAGGGCGAGCTGGTATTTGTCGAGCACGATCACGACGATGCTGCGGGTCGAGTCGACATGGCGTTCCATGATCTTGTCGACGCTGTTCGACGGATCGTCGCTGAAGCCATCGCCGGTATGGTAGTGCTGAGAGCTGCATAAAGGTATTCATTTGGCGCGATGTTCTTGTACCAGTTGTCCTTCCATATCTTCGCGTCGTAGACGCCGGACCCGTTTCCACACGCTGGTGG
>ENA-OQDD01000753-OQDD01000753.1-human-gut-metagenome-genome-assembly--contig:-NODE-753-length-12281-cov-2.609758_pt1 | contig 12281 bp, 16 predicted proteins | sample MGYA00242507_ERZ504598 | MGnify/ENA primary metagenome ERZ504598 (study PRJEB26092, sample SAMD00036318) | human gut metagenome | host: Homo sapiens | study: EMG produced TPA metagenomics assembly of... | reverse complement strand
TTTCATTCCAGACTTTACTGTCGGCCTCGGAATCTCACCGAATCATGCCTTGCGGGCTCGTGGCTATACCACCGGTACGGGAATTGCACCCTGCCTGAAGAATAATTATTTAATTAGCTTACGCTAACCATAGTAAACCTTTGTGGCTTGTATGTCAAGATTATTTTTATAATGTGGAGCATATTTTTTATAAGTTGTCGTGCAATTTATTAGAATGTAATTTTTAAAGAGCCAGCACCTTGAATGGGCTGACTCTTTCAATGTCACCTGTAATTGATAAATTGGAATTTTCTTAATTCTTCATCGCTGGTTTTTTTCTTTTCCAATTAATCAGTAGACCAATCGTGGAAATAACAAAAATTAATGTCGATGTTAAAGAAATAATTCCATCAGTAACCACAAATATGATAAACGTGGCTAATGGAATATAATTAAGAATACTTTTCAAAATTTTCATGTCCAATCCTCCTTAGGTTTCATAATAGGTTTTTCTTTATTTTACCATATGACAAAGGGTATTGGTATTGTTATTTTCGTTCTTTGATGACTGATTCTATGATATTTATTTCTTCATCAGTAAGGTTTTATTCTTCGTAAAGCTCTTGGTCTGTAAATATATGCTTATTTCCACCTGCCTTATAACTACCTTTTATGATATAATCTAAAAATCTTAAAATTTTTTGTAACAAAACAATCCTTTCTACGTCTAACCTATGAACAAAGGAGGTGACAGTTCTGGATTATGAGAAATTGTACAATTCCTATTACTTGCAAGTATACTCATATGTAATGACAATTGTAAAAAATCAACATCATGCTGAGGAAATTACCCAGAATACTTTTTATAAGGCCATGACCGCAAAGAAGGCATATGCCGGCAAATCAAGCGAACAGACCTGGCTTTGCAGCATAGCAAGAAATCTGGCAATAGACGAATGCCGAAAAAGCACAAAATTTACAGAGCTTGACGAAGAGCAGCTCGAACAACCCGATAATATGGTAAAATGCCTAGAAAATAAAGATACCGCTCTTCAGATTCATCTTATACTGCACGAGCTTGATGAGCCCTACAAGGAGGTCTTTCAGCTTAGAATATTTGGTGAATTGCCATTCTCCCAAATAGGCATGATATTTGGAAAAACAGAGAACTGGGCACGGGTAACTTACCATAGAGCCAGACTGAAAATCAAAGAAAGGATGGATAGAAATGAATAATCCAATTACACAATCAACCGATGAAACCTGCAATATAGTTCAGGATTTACTCCCACTATACTATGACGATGTATGCAGTCCCTCAAGCAAAAGGCTTGTTGAAAAACACCTTAAGACTTGTGAAAAATGTCAAAATACATACAATGAGCTAAAAAACGATTCTATTGATTCAATGATAAAAAAAGAGGCCGACAGTGTATTAAAACAGCATGAGAAAAAGGAAAAATCTGCTGCCTACAAGACCGGAGTCATAATAGCCGGATTACTGCTTATCCCAATACTCATTACATTCATAGTATGCCTGTCAAATGGCGGTGGTTTAAATACCTTTGCGGTGGTAACAGCATCTATGCTTCTTGTAGCTGCAATGACAGTTGTTCCACTTATGGCACAACAGAAAAAACTTACCAAATGCATAATCTGCGGTGTTTTTGCTCTGCTTTTGATATTCTTTTTTGTTGACAGAATGTATAGTTCAAATGAATTTATGCTTTGGTCTGTTCCAACTATATTTGGATTATCAATTGTTCTTTTTCCGTTTGTCATCAGAGGAATTGAGCTTCCACCTGCTTTATCAGACAAAAAAGCTCTTATCACTATGCTGTGGGATACCTTATGGCTTTTCCTCACAATCATTGAGGTATGTGGTCATACAAACGATGTTGCCGGAATGAAGGCGGCTGTATTATAGCATTTGTCTTTGTACTTGCAGCCTGGCTCATATTTTTGATGCACGATATTTAAACGCAAACGGATTTATAAAATCCGCAATTATAGTTTGATAGCTTCGGTTTGGACAGCTTTTGCCGATGACATATGCGAGTTTTTAATTTTTGGCACCAGACAAATCACTATAAAGTCCATGAATTTTTCTGACTGGACTTCCAATATCTGCGTGAATGCCAATGTTTACGCTATTGTGCTTGTGTCCGGCGTTATTATCGCCTCTATACTTTTCGTAGCAGGCGGTATCAGAGCATTTGCTAATAAGAAATAAATTAGTTTTCTCTTTGAAATATTATTACAAAACCCCTCCCACAGACTTCTATCCGTGGGAGGGGTTTTATAGTCATTATTCAATAAGTGCCTACAGATTAGCAAACACCCTGTGCAAGCATAGCGTCAACTACTTTCTCAAAGCCTGCGATATTTGCACCTGCAACATAGTCAGTCTTTCCACCAACTGTTGCATCGTATCTCTTAGCAGCATCACTGATGTTAGCGTAGATTGTCTCCATAATGCCCTTGAGCTTTCCGTCAACCTCTTCGAATGTCCATGAAAGTCTCTCAGAGTTCTGGCTCATCTCAAGTGCTGATGTAGCAACACCACCTGCATTGGCAGCTTTACCACCTACGAAGAGTACTCCGTTCTCCTGAAGATATTTTGTAGCCTCAAGAGTTGTAGGCATGTTAGCACCCTCTGTAACAGATGTAACACCGTTTGCTACGAGCATCTTTGCATCGTCAATATCTAACTCGTTCTGTGTAGCACATGGAAGAGCAAGGTCTACCTTGTACTGCCATACGCCGTGCTCACCGTTCTGCTTTGCATGATACTCAGCAGTTGACTTAGCAGCTGCATACTCAGTAAGACGGGCACGCTTAACTTCCTTAACTTCCTTAAGAAGAGCAACATCAATTCCGTTTGGATCATAAATCCATCCGGTAGAATCAGAACATGTTACAACCTTAACACCTAACTCCTGTGCCTTCTCGATTGCGTAGATAGCAACGTTACCAGATCCGGAAACTGCTGCTGTCTTTCCCTCAAGGCTCATACCATGATCTTTCCATAATGCGTTAGTAAGATATAACAGACCATATCCGGTAGCCTGTGTACGTGCAAGAGATCCACCATAGGTAAGACCCTTACCAGTCAGCACACCTTCGTATGATCCACGAATTCTCTTATACTGTCCAAATAAGAAGCCGATCTCTCTTGCACCTGTTCCGATATCTCCGGCCGGTACGTCAACGTCTGCTCCGATATATTTGCAAAGTTCTGTCATGAAGCTCTGGCAGAATGCCATGATCTCTCTGTCAGATTTACCCTTAGGATCGAAATCAGAACCACCTTTACCACCACCGATTGGAAGTGTTGTAAGAGAATTCTTAAATACCTGCTCGAAACCTAAGAACTTGATAATACCCAGGTTTACAGAAGGATGAAGTCTTAAACCTCCCTTGTATGGTCCAATGGAATTATTGAACTGTACACGGAAACCTCTGTTTACCTGAACCTGTCCGTTGTCATCTACCCAAGGAACACGGAACATGATCTGACGATCCGGCTCTGTGATTCTCTCAAGAATCGCATTCTTTCTGTATAATTCCTCATTTGCCTCGATTACAGGTCTTAAAGAATCAAGAACCTCTGTTACTGCCTGTAAGAACTCAGGCTGATCTGCGTTTTTCTTCTTTACTACTTCGAGTACTTCATCAACATAGCTCATTTTTATATCTCCTTTACAAAATTTATTTTTCACATCAACAAGTTTATTTTATATAAATCTATTGCTATAATCAAGTAATTTTTGAAAGTTTTATATAAAAAAAAATTCATTTTATTTATTATCTTCATTTATATTATCCCAGTTTTGGTACTGATTCTCCTCATCATCGGAATATACCACCTTAAAATAATCCGAGAGTTTTGCAAGTGAAGTTATAAGAACTTTCATTTCGTCATCCGAAAGATCATCCTTTATATGCTCTATCATATGACGGTGAAACTGCTCATGATGATAGTATGCACTCTTTCCCTTGTCGGTGAGTGAGAGCTTTACCACACGCTTATCCTCCTCACTGCGGATACGGTTCACGTATCCCTTGCGGGTGAGACCATCTATTGCCTTTGTCAGCGTGCCCAGAGTGATAGACATAAGCTTGGCTACGGTGCCGGAGCGCTTTGGCTCATCGACTCCTATTGCCTCTATTATGTGCATATCGTTGATAGAAATATCAGAAAATTCGTCTGTTATCAGACATCTGCCCTCTATCTCTGTCAAATCCTTGAACAGACACACCAATAATTCATTTAAAGTTTCATCTGCCGTCATAAATACCTCTTTCTATTGCCACTCTATGGCGCAGGCTCCCCATGTAAGTCCTGCTCCAAAGCCTGATAAAATTATTTTTTCCTCATGCTTTATCATACCATCTTTGCGGACTTTATCAAGCAAAATCGGCACACTTGCCGCAGAAATATTTCCACACTGCTGTAAATTGGTCGGAAATTTGTCCATAGGCTGCTTAAGCCTCTTGGCAACCGACTCAATAATACGGATATTGGCCTGATGCAGCACATAGACATCCACATCATCTGCGCTCCAGCCGATTTCATCAAGCAGCTCATTTATAGCCTTTGGCACTGTCTTTACCGCAAACTTGTATACAGCAGGACCATCCATGGTGACATAGCCACCGAGTGCAGACTGCTTTCCATTGTCGGTAAACGGATTGACTACAGGACGGTTGTCTCCGTCAAGCGCCTCACCGCCTTTTCCGTCAGAACCCTGTACAAAGCCCTTGAAGGCATCGCCTCGTCTGTCACAACCGCTGCTCCTGCTCCGTCTCCGAAGAGTACACAGGTGCTTCTGTCATTCCAGTCCATTATTTTTGAAAGAACCTCTGCTCCCACTACGACTGCCTTGTGAAACCTGCCGGTCTTAAAATACGCATCTGCTGTGGCAAGCCCGAATAAAAAGCCTGAGCATGCGGCATTTATGTCAAATGCCACTGCACTACCAGCACCTATCTCAGCCTGAATCTGACATGCGAGCGATGGAACGATTTTGTCTGTGGATACGCTTGCCGCTATTATCAAGTCTATCTCACTTCCGTCAATCCCCGCATCCTGCAGCGCACTTTTTACTGCATCACAGGCAAGTGAGGTGGTTGTCTCAGTCGTTGCAATGTGTCTGTTTCTTATTCCTGTACGCGAGCTGATCCACTCGTCAGATGTGTCCATTATGGCTGCCAGGTCATCGTTTGAGACCACTCTCTGTGGCAGGCAGCTTCCTGTTCCAACTATCTTCATAGAATTTCCTTTCCGGGACTAGAACTTGCGGAAACGCTTGTATCTTTCCTCCAAGAGCTGGTCCTTTGTCAATTTGCTTTCTTTTTCCAAGAATTTCTTCATGTTGCCCTTCATGTAGTTTCCGATTGATGAAAGGGCATCCTCGTCGGCTCCGCCAAACTCAGGTATTATATCATCCACGACATCAAGCTCCTTTAAGTCGTGTGCTGTAATCTTCATTACCTCTGCGGCTTCCTTTGCACGCTTTCCGTCCTTCCAGAGGTAGATGCAAAGCCCTCAGGCGAGAGGATTGAGTATGTGGCATTTTCCATCATCCACACTTCATTTCCTACAGAAAGAGCTAAAGCTCCGCCGCTTCCGCCTTCTCCTATCATGAGACAAAGGATTGGCACCTTGATGCCGCTCATCTCATAAAGGTTTCTTGCGATTGCCTCACCCTGTCCGTTTTCCTCTGCCTCCATTCCCGGATAAGCTCCTGATGTATTGACAAAGGTTATGATCGGACGGTTGAATTTCTCTGCCTGCTTCATGAGGCGCAATGCCTTGCGGTAGCCCTCAGGTGATGGCATACCATAGTTTCTCTTTGCGCAGTCCTCAAGGTCTTTTCCCTTGTGAACACCGATAACTGTGACCGGCTGGCCGTCTAAGTAAGCGATTCCGCCTACGATAGCCGGGTCATCGCGGAAATATCTGTCTCCGTGCAGCTCCATAAACTCATCAAAGATATAGCCCATATAGTCAACCGACGCAAGTCTCTTAATCTGTCTTGCGGCGCTGACTTATCCCATACCTTAAATGGCTTAGCCTTTGCCTCGCGCTCCTTCATAAGCTCTGTCGGCTCGTAATTGTCATCTGAGTGAAGCGGGTCAAAATTGGCATAACCAGTGGTAGGTCTGTGAGCACGTAAAATCTTGTAAAGAGTCTTCTTTAAATCCTCACGCTCAACTATCATATCAACAAAGCCGTGCTCAAGCTGGAACTCTGCCTCTGGAAGCCCTCAGGCAGCTTCTGTCCGATGGTCTGCTCGATAACACGAGGACCCGCAAAACCGATAAGTGCCTTTGGCTCTGCAAGAATGATGTCTCCAAGCATTGCAAAGCTGGCTGTCACACCACCTGTTGTAGGATCTGTGAGTACAGGCACATATAAAAGTCCTGCCTCTGAATGACGCTTTGCTGCGGCTGAGGTCTTTGCCATCTGCATCAGTGAAATGATACCCTCCTGCATTCTGGCACCGCCTGAACAGCAGAATAATATAACCGGAAGTCTTTCCTCTGTGGCACGCTCAAATGCGCTTGTGATTTTCTCACCAACCACATGACCCATGCTTCCCATCATAAATCTTGAATCAATTACACCAAGCACTGTCTCCTCACCGTAAATCTTTGTCTTACCGATGACAATGCCCTCAGAAAGTCCTGTTTTCTCCTGAGTCTTTGCAATTTTCTCCTCATACTCAGGGAAATTGAGAGGATTTCCTGTTGTAAGCTCTGTAAACCATGGCTCAAATGCTTCCTTGTCGGAAACCATTCTGATTCTGTTTTTAGCACGCACACGGAAATAATAATTACACTCATAGCAGACGTATTTGTGCTGTTTTACAACTGATTTGAGCACAGTCTTGCCACACTTGGGACAAACGATTGTCTCAGGGACATCCTCTTTTGTTTCCTGTGCTGCACTGGCATTTTTGCCATCTGCGGCTGTTTTTGCGCTCTCAGCGTTCTTTGCTAAAATCTCTTCAGCCTCTATATTTTTATCTTTCTTCTTGAATAACTTCATCATGTCTCCTTATGCAATTAACCTATTGCAAATGTAGCTCCGCCATACAGGCAACCTTGCCGTTTACCCTGCAACAGCCTTGCCCACACCGATAGGACTTAACCTTTATAATCTCAGTGGTCAGCTCCAGCGTATCTCCCGGAACCACCTTCTGCTTGAACTTGGCATTATTGATGCCTGCAAAATATGCAGTCTTGCCCTTCCACTCATCCTGACAAAGAATGGCAACTGCACCGGTCTGCGCCAAAGCCTCAATAATAAGCACTCCCGGCATCACCGGATTTCCCGGAAAATGTCCCATAAAATGCGGCTCATTCATAGTCACATTCTTCTTAGCCACACACTTTACGCCCGGCTCCAGTTCCTCAACCGTATCAATGAGAAGAAACGGACTGCGGTGCGGCAGAATATCCATAATCTGCTGCGTATTCAAAACTGACATATATATCTATCCTTTCTCAATTTACTCCAAACTATCTACATGCTTCGCGCTCAATAACGTGGAGCCGGAAAGCACACAGTGTGTTCTGAATGAAAAATATGAACTGTCACGGCGTTCCATCCGCTCCAATAGCATGAAATGCTAACACCATATCACAGCCTGTCCGTGCAAAATGCCGTGACTGACTTCATATTTTTTATGAGGAATATACTGTGTGCTCCACCGGACCTCACAGCCTAAATGCGCGAAGCCCTAAAAAGCAAAAGCTATTTATTTATACGCCTTGAGCAGAATACTTGCATTATGTCCACCGAATCCCAGTGAATTGCTAAGTGCATACTCAACAGGCTCCTCATAGCTGTCCTTGCAGTAATTGAGGTCAATCTCCTCATCAGGAGTCTCATAGCCAACAGTCTTATGTATAAATCCATCCTGGATTTCCTTCACACATGTTATAAACTCAACAGCTCCCGCTGCTCCGAGCAGATGTCCTATCATAGACTTTGTTGAATTGATTTTAAGATTTGCAGCCTCATCACCGAACGCAAGCTTGATTGCTCTTGTCTCAAAGAGATCATTGTGATGTGTGCCTGTTCCGTGAGCATTGATGTATTTTACATCTGCCGGTGTGACACCTGCATCGCTCATGGCATTGGTCATGGCTCTTGCTGCACCTGCACCATCCTCCTGCGGAGATGTGATGTGGTATGCATCCGATGAGCAGCCGTATCCGACTACCTCTGCATAAATCTTTGCACCTCTTGCCTTTGCATGCTCAAGCTCTTCAAGGATAACTACTCCTGCGCCCTCACCCATTACAAAGCCGCTTCTGTTCTTGTCAAACGGAAGTGAACACTTTGTCGGATCATCTACTGTAGAAAGCGCTGTGAGTGCTGTAAATCCTGCGATTCCGATAGGACATACACTGCCCTCTGTACCACCGGCTACCATCACGTCAGCCTCACCGTACTGGATGCTTCTGTATGCCTCACCGATTGTGTTTGTTCCTGTAGCGCAGGCTGTTACATCATTGATACTCTTTCCCTTGAGACCGAACTGGATAGAAACATTTCCTGCTGCCATGTTACAGATCATAAGCGGAACAAGCAGAGGATTGACTCTGTTTGGTCCCTTTTCATAAAGCTTTTGTGTCTCGCGTTCCATAGCCTGAAGACTTCCGATACCTGAACCGATGGCACATCCAACCATGTATGGATCTTCCTTTTCGATGTCAAGTCCACTGTCATCAATTGCCTGCTTTGCAGCAGCTACAGCGTACTGTGAGAATGGTTCCATTCTCTTTGCAGCCTTTCTGTCCATAAAATCCTGTGGGTTAAAGTCCTTAAGCTCTGCTGCAATGTGACATTTATAATCTGTTGTGTCAAATTTTGTGATGTGGTCAAATCCGATTTTTCCGGCCTTTACCGATGCCCAGAAATCGTCCACATTATTTCCGATTGGTGTTACTGCTCCAAGTCCTGTTACAACTACTCTTCTACTCATATTGCCATTCCTCCGTCAACAGACAGCACCTGGCCTGTGATGTAGCCTGCTGCATCTGATGCTAAAATAATACTGCGTTTGCGATATCCTTTGTGTTTCCCGGTCTGCCAAGCGGAATCTGTGATAAAAGATTCTCCTTTGCCGCATCGGCAAGCACATCTGTCATCTCTGTCTCTACAAAGCCCGGTGCCACTGCGTTTGCTGTGATTCCCCGGCTGGCAAGCTCTCTGGCTACAGCCTTTGTGAGTCCTATAACTCCTGCCTTGCTTGCGCTGTAGTTGGCCTGTCCTGCATTTCCGAGTATTCCGGAAACTGATGAAATATTGATAATTCTTCCTGATTTCTGCTTCAAGAAATAGCGTGACATGTGACGGATTGTGTTGAACGCACCCTTAAGGTTTGTGTCGAGCACTGCGTCATAGTCTGCCTCGCTCATCTTCATGATGAGACCGTCTCTTGTGATTCCCGCGTTGTTTACGAGGATATCTATGTGCTTGTACTCCTTGATGAGCGCTGTTATCATATTCTGGCACTCGTCAAAATCAGAAACATTGCACTGATAAGAAACTGCATCACCGCCTGCTGCCTTTATCTCTGCAACAACGGCATCTGCCTTTTCCTTTGAACCATTATAATTTACTATTACAAAGGCATGTGCTGCGGCAAGTGTAAGAGCTATCTGTCTTCCAATTCCGCGGCTTGCGCCTGTAACCAGGGCATTTTTACCTGTTAACATACTTTTCAAAATCCTCCAGTTTGTCTATGTTTACGACTTTTACGTCTCTATTTATCTTTCTCATAAATCCGCTGAGTGAGCGTCCCGGTCCGATTTCCACAAACTCATCTGCACCGTCTGCGATAAGGCGCTCGATGGTCTGCTGCCAGCGTACTGACGATGAAACCTGCTTTGTCAGATAATCCTTAACGTCTGCCGGTGACTTCACATAGTCTGCTGTGACGTTTGTGATATATGGCACCTTGATATCGTGGATTTCTACACTCTCAAGTGCATCTGCGAGCTTTTCGCCTGCGCCCTTAAGCATTGCTGAGTGGAAAGGTCCGCTTACCTTGAGCGGTACACATCTCTTGGCGCCTGCCTCGCTGCATGCTGCTGCGGCGGCATCTACTGCTGCCTTTTCTCCTGTGATAACAATCTGTCCCGGGCAGTTATAGTTGGCTACCGATACCACTGAATTTGTCTCATCTGCTGTCTTTTTGCAGATATCCTCAATGACCTGCGGATCAAGTCCTAAAACCGCTGTCATGGCTCCACCTGTAGGAACTGCCTCCTGCATGTAGATTCCTCTTTTTCTGACAACTGCGAATGCATCTGCCATAGTCATGGCTCCTGATGCGATAAGAGCACCATATTCCCCAAGACTTAATCCAGCTGTGACATCAGGTGTGATACCCTTGTCGATGATTGCCTGATATATAGCTGCCTCAACTGCAAGCATACATATCTGTGTGTACTCTGTAATGTTGAGCTTGTCATTTTCCTCAAAGCAAAGCGCCGGAATATCCAAGCCTGTCTGTTCACTGGCAAGGTCGATTACTGCCTTTGCATTTGGCATTGTATCGTAAAACTCCTTACCCATTCCTATGTACTGTGAGCCCTGTCCGGGAAACATAAATACTCTCTTACCCATTTTCGGTTTCTCCTTATTTCTGACAGGATACCGTAAGTCACTCTTTCCAGGCGGCCCGGTATCCTTAAATTTGCATGTAAAAGTGAATACTGTCTATTTGTTCAGTCCCACTACATCCTCAATGATTTCTTTGCAGGTTTCCTCTTTCTTTACGAGGCCTGCGCTCTGACCTGCCATGACGCTGCCATATACGGTATCTCCGTCTACAACGGCTTTTCTGAGTGCGCCAAGTGTCATTTTTTCGAGCTCTTCAAATGGAGCTCCTTCCTTTTCCAGCTTGAGATATTGTCTGGTCATCTTGTTTCTGAGTACTCTGATCGGATGGCCTGTGCTCATTCCTGTAACCTCGGAATCTATATCCTTGGCCTTAATGACTTCTGCTTATAGTTTTCATGTACTATCGATTCTTTTGCGGTGACAAAGCGTGTACCCATCTGGACTGCCTCCGCACCGAGTGCAAATGCTGCATTGAAGCCTCTGTTGTCTGCAATTCCGCCTGCTGCGATAACAGGGATGCTCACTGCATCAACAACCTGTGGCACAAGTGTCATGGTAGTCTGTGCTCCGATATGTCCGCCTGACTCCATTCCCTCGGCGATTACTGCACTTGCCCCGCCTCTCTCCATGAGCTTTGCGAGTGCTACGCTTGCAACTACAGGGATTACGATGACGCCTGCTTCTTTCCACATATCCATGTACTTTGCAGGATTTCCTGCGCCGGTGGTGACTACCTTTACCTTTTCCTCGGCGATGATTTTTGCTATCTCATCGGCCTCCGGATTCATAATCATGAGGTTGACTCCGAACGGCTTATCTGTCTCCTTCTTTGCAGCGACTATCTGCTCCTTTACCCATGAAGCCGGGGCTCCGCCTGCTCCGATGATGCCAAGTCCGCCTGCATTGGACACAGCGCTGGCAAGCTCATGGGTTGCTACCCATGCCATGCCACCCTGAATGACCGGATATTTGATTCCAAGAAGCTTTGTTATTCTTGTCTCCATGTCTTTTAAGCCTCTACACCTTTGTTCTTAAGATACTCAATGATGTCGTTTACTGTTGCGATTTTCTCTAAATCCTCTGAAGGGATTTCTACTCCGTACTCCTCCTCGAGTGCCATTACAAGCTCGAAAAGATCTAATGAATCTGCCTCAAGATCCTCCTTGAAGTTTGACTCTAATTTGATATCATCCTCGTCAATTCCTAACTGATCTGCTACGATTTCCTTGATTTTCTCCAACATATTTCTGTTCTCCTTTTTCTGTGTTTATTTTCAGTTTTGTGTGCTGGTATATTTGCACTAGTTTGCATGTCAAATATTTTCATCATCAAATCATTTGACAGTGAAAGTATATCACATTTTAAATAGTTGTCAAGTCAAAGTATTTTTATTTTTCATTTTTTATATGGTACGGGAGCAGGTGGGCAGAAAATTACCCATCCAAAACGTCTCCTACCAGCAGCCAAGAGGCTGTAAGAATTGTAAGTCAGGTTTTCGTATATGCCTGACGCAGCCGGCTTTAGCCGATGGGGTCAAAAGAAGTGTCGTTGAACTTCACGAACTCCTTAGAGCCGCTGCCGTTGGTGGTGCCGGTCAGCTCGTTTGCCCAGACGCCAGCATGGAAAAAGTCTTTGCGAAAAGAATGTCCTGGTG
>ENA-OQDD01000751-OQDD01000751.1-human-gut-metagenome-genome-assembly--contig:-NODE-751-length-12304-cov-1.609099_pt1 | contig 12304 bp, 11 predicted proteins | sample MGYA00242507_ERZ504598 | MGnify/ENA primary metagenome ERZ504598 (study PRJEB26092, sample SAMD00036318) | human gut metagenome | host: Homo sapiens | study: EMG produced TPA metagenomics assembly of... | reverse complement strand
CAGAAGAAGTTGGATTTGACTTAGAAGTAGTTGCACCTGCAACACATGATACAGGTTCTGCGGTACTTGCAGTACCGGCTAACGATGATGATTTCATTTACATCAGCTCTGGAACATGGTCTCTGATGGGTATCGAAAGAAAAACTCCGGACTGCTCCGCTAAGAGCTGTGAGCTGAACTTCACAAACGAAGGCGGATACGAAGGTCGTTTCCGTTATATCAAAAACATCATGGGTCTGTGGATGATCCAGTCTGTACGTCACGAAGTAAATGACAAATACAGCTTTGCAGAAATCTGTGCAATGGCAGAAGAAGCAAAAGACTTCCCATCCAGAGTAAATGCAAATGACGAATGTTTCCTTTCTCCAGAAAATATGACAGAAGAAGTAAAAGACTACTGCCGTAGAACAGGACAGAAAGTTCCGGAAACAATGGGTGAGATCGCAACAGTTATCTATACAAGTCTTGCTGACTGCTATGCAAAAACAGCAAAAGAACTGGAAGAGATCACAGGAAGAACTTACAGCCGTATTCATGTAGTTGGCGGTGGTTCTAACGCTGGATACCTTAATGAACTGACAGCAAAAGCTACAGGAAAAGAAGTTCATGCTGGCCCTGGCGAAGCAACAGCAATCGGTAATATTACAGCACAGATGCTGAAAGCCGGAGATTTCAAATCCGTAGAAGAGGCTCGTACAACAATCCACGAGCCTTCGGGATCAAAATTTATAAATAACAAATAGGAGGTTTTACTATGTTAGTAAACACAAAGGCAAAAGTTGGTGTATTTTCTATCGCTTTAGGTGCATATCTGCCTCAGTTCCCGTCACTGGTACCGGAATTTGAGTCACAGTATGCAGCATTCAAGAAAACAATCCCGGATACAGTAGAGATTATTGACGGTGGAATGGTAACTACAAAGGAACAGGCAATGGAAGCAGGGGACAAGTTCCGTGCAGCTGATGTTGATCTGGTATTTCTTCAGATGCTTACCTATGCCACATCCTATAACATGCTTCCGGCAGTCCGTGACCTGGATATACCGGTTGTTCTGGTGAATGTGCAGAAGCTGAAAGCCTTGGATTATGACCACACTGATATTGCCTCCTGGTTAGGAGAGGGGTATGCATGCGGTGCAGTAGGCGAAGCTGTGGCAGACCTGGAGAGAGCAGGCAAGAGACACGCGGTGATCACAGGTGTTGTAGAAGGTGGAGATCCTGGAGTTCAGGCAGAGATCGAAGATTGGTGTAAGGCTGCTCAGGTAAGAAGAAGATTCCGTGATACTAATATCGCACAGATTGGAAGACCGTATCCGGGTATGATGGATCTCTATATTGATGAGACAAATCTGTACAACAGAATGTTCCTGTATACAAAACAGTTTGACTGGGAGAAAATGTGGGCTATTGCTGATGATATTACAGATGAAGATGCTATCCGTGCAAAAGCTCAGGAAATTCTGGATACCTTTGAGATCGAAGGCGGCGGAACAATTGAGAAAGTATGGGATATGGCGAAATATGTGGTAGCATTTGAAAAATGGGTAAAAGATGAGCATCTTGGAATGATCGCTTCCCATTATGATGGATTTGCACAGGGTAAAGCAGGAGTTCTGGACAGTATGCTGATCCCGGCATTTTCCATGCTGATCAAACAGGGTACAGCCTGCGCTGTAGAAGGGGATATGAAGGTTGCCATGGCAATGAGTATCTTAAAGACCATTTCAGGAACAGGACAGCTTTCTGAGATGTACTCCATTGACTTCAATGATGATATCTGTATTATCGGTCATTCCGGAAGTGGTGATGCTGATATCTCTGCTAAGAAGCCGACCATGAAGATCGTAAAAGTATTCCACGGTAAGACAGGTGGCGGATATCTGACACAGTTCTATCCATATACAGGTCCTGTTACTTATCTGGCAATCACACAGGATGCAGACGGACACTTCAGGTTTGTTGTCGCTGAAGGCGTAAATGAAGAAGGTAAAATCCTTTCTTTTGGTGACACAAATATGAGAACACGTTTCACCTGCGGTGCAAGAGAATTTGTAAACCGCTGGAGTGAAGCAGGCCCAACACATCATATGGCAGCTGCTACAGGAAGACATATTGAGACGATCCTTAAAGTTGCCAAGATATTCAACATACCGGTTGAAATTGTAACAAGATAAGAATGTAACAATATAAAAGGTAGAAATATAGGAAATCGAAATACTCCATAATTGACTTCTAAAATTACATATTCAAATCAAAAAAGGAATCCTGGATTTTTCAGGATTCCTTTTTGGCAGGTATTCGGTCTGTACTTCGGTTCCCTGACCAGGAATACTGGTATAGGACAGCCCATATTTCTGCCCATACAGGATCTGAAGTCTGCGATGGGTATTGTAAATGGCAATATTTGTACCTCCCGAGGAACTCTGTCCTGTACCGGAAAGGATCGTCTGCAGCTTCTCAGGGAGATACCCACACCATCATCTGAGATCAGAATGACAATGTCTGATTCTTCCAGCCATCCTGTCAGCACAATGGTGCCGGATTTAGATTCTTTTTCCAGTATTCCATGGAGAATCGCATTTTCTACAACAGGCTGCAGAGTCAGTTTTGGAATCTGGTACTCCATAAGTTCATCTGGGATGTCGGATATGAAATCAATGCTGTCATGATAGCGCATATTCTGGAGAGTGATATAAATAGAAACATGTTCTTCCTCACACTCAATGGTGGATATACCCTTTTTACGGCTTAATGTCAGTTTATAAAATCTGGAGAGATTCTGTACTGCAGTGCTTACTTCATTAGTATGTCCCTGTAATGCCTGCCAGTTAATCATATCCATGGTGTTATACAGAAAATGTGGATTGATCTGTGCCTGCAGAGAATTAAATTCAGCGATTCTGAGATCCTCAGAGGCCTTTAGCTGTTTCTGGATCAGTTCGTTCATCTTGCGGGTCATATAATTATAGGTATCGATCAGATCACCAACCTCATCATGTTCCATGGGACTTTCCATTGGTACAGGTGGCCCCTGACGGACTTTCTTCATCTGCATGATTACAGAGGAAAGGCGGTTTGTGATGGAACGGGCCATAACGTTGGCGAGTATAATGGCAAAGATCAGGATTGCCAGGTAAATTGCCAGCAGCTGTATGATCAGCAGGTTGCTTTGTGTGATGAGGGGACTGGATGGAAGGATTGTTACCATATACCATTTAGGCTGCGTAATACTGTAAAAGCCTGCATAAACAGTTTCACCCAGTATATTCTGTTCAACAAAGTTATTGGAAGACATGAAAGAGTCTTCAATCGTATCATAATTAAGCCAGTAAATTTCTGAAAGTGAATCATCAGAAGAGGCTACGGCACTGTTTCTGTCATTGATGATATAAGAAACACTGCCGGATAAAGCCAGATTATCCAGAAGTATTTTCTCAAAAGAAGAGCTGGAATAATAGAGTACAATGTAAGCATCATACACATTATTGTAATAATTAATGGAAAGCTTCCGGATATAGGCAAGATCACCATAATTTTTTCTTTCTTTTGTTCCAAGATAAAAAGACGGACAAAAAAGCTCAGCTACATGACTTCCCTGAAAGATACCATACCAGTAGGTTCCTTTTACCTGTGATACAGGAAAGAAAATATCCTGTGTATTCTCACTGGTAAACAGAATGTTTCCGGGGTCCGGAGACTGAAGATAGATACGTATGTCATTGACAGGGGAGTGGTCTGTAATAGCTGTGGCATTCTGGATAAAGTCTTTGGCGTCCTGTGTATATGTCAGTTCTTTCATAGAAGTGCTGACAGGATTATGAAAAATTGTTTTAAAAAAGGGAAGAGATGCAAGTTCATTATATGCATTTGTCACCTGGCTTACAGTTTCCTCAATAAGAGGAGCTGTTTTTGCTGAAATCTCCTGCTCTTTTCGTATTGTATTGGAAACTACCATATCATAGAGTTGATTGTAAAAGAATATAGCCACCAGTATGGCAGGAATCACAACAATAAGAGTCAGGGCGAGAGTAAATTTGGACTGAAGCTTCAGGTCACCGTACCATTCCCTGAGACCATGTTTTTTACAGATGTCATAAATGGTTTCTCCTTTATCAGTTCAGTTTCTCTCTGTATTCAGAAGGAGAAAGTCCTGTATATTTTTTGAAACTTTTTCCGAAATAATTACCATCGCTGTATCCGACTCTGGAGGAAATATCGGCAATCTTATATCTGGGATCAGCCAGGAGATTCTTGGCTTTTTCCATTCTGTATTCAGTCAGATACTGATTCAGAGTCCGTCCGGTTTCATTCTTAAAGAAAGTACATACATAAGAAGCTGACAGGAAAACATGTGAACTGATATCCTTTACAGAGAGGGTTTCTCTGTTATAATTCTTACTTATATAGTCCTTTATCAGAAAAATAGTGGAATGCTCTGGTACAGAAGTCTGAAGCTCCTCAAAATAGAGATATGTCTGCTTTATAAGTGTATTATGAAGTTCCTGATAGGTAAAACATTTTTCGAGAAAGGAAACCATACTGCTGGAAGTATAAGACAGTGCAGAAAGCTGTTGCTGTTTTCTTGCATTTTCCAGAGCAATAAAAAGCTTATAATAAAGATCCTTAGTCTGATCAGGAAGTACATTTGTGTTCTGGTCATAATGCTCCTGGAGCTTTGTTAGAAGTTCCTGGCATGTGCTATTATTCTGGGAGGTCAGTGCTTCAGAGAAAAGTCCATCTATAGCTGTGGGCATTGTTTCTGAAACTTTAAGTGGCAGAGCAGTTATCATTTCGGGAGTCAGATAGGAGTTCACAGGAAAGAAAAAACTGCTTTCCAACAGGATCACTGCAGAGGTATAAGCCTGATAAGCGTGGGAAATACCTGTAAAGCTCTCTCCTAAGGCAATGAAATGATCATCGTAGTTCTGAAACTGTTCGCATAAAAATTCTTTCATAGCATTAGAAAGTGTGGAAGAGACAGGACCGGTGGTAAAAATAAAATATACCAGATACTGCAGTTTCTTGGCTACAAATACACAGTCTGCGTGATAATGAGATAAAAGCAGATGGAATTTCTGATAAATCTTCTCAGGAGATGGTTCGATAAATTCCGGGACTGTATGGAGATGGATCACTGCACAGGTAATGTGGATACCAGGACCGCTGGGAAGGAGAAGTTCAGTGATTAAGTGCTGGATTTCAGTGGATGAGGTATCATTGCAGGGAGTGGTCAGAAGCTGTGCCAGATGTGAGGCAGTTTTCATGGACTGCAGGGCTTCACCGCGATGGGAACGGACTTTCTTTAAATAGCGTTCTCTTGCTTCAAGAACAGCCTCCCGGATCTCTGACGGGTTTAATGGTTTCTCAATATAACTGACAGCTTTTAATTTGATCGCTGCTTTCAGATAGTCCTTGTCTGAGTATCCGCTCATAAAGATAGGAATGGAGTCAGGAAGAATATTCTCAAGTTTTTCCAACATTGCGATACCTGTCATCCGTGGCATTCTTACATCACAGAGAATGATCTCAGGACGATATTTACGGGCAATTTCCAGTCCGTTTATTCCGTCATCAGCCTGAAGGACTTCTTCTATTCCAAGTGCTTTCCAGTCGATAGAGGAGATCACGCCGGTGCGGGTAAGCTCTTCATCATCTACAATAAGTAATTTCATGATTGTTCTCCGTTTTGATATTGTATTTTGGTATATATGTAACTGTTCTGTTGATGTTTACTGACATTCTATCATAAAACTGACGGGAATACGAGGGTATAATCAAAACTCTTTTGTGCATTATGAATGAGAAAAACAGGAAAATATTTTACCCTGATTCCAAATATTTTCCCATTACCAAATAAAAGTACCGATGGTATGATAAAGCTACATTAAGAAAGGGAGGAATCACAACCGTGTCTGAATATGTTCTTGAATTAAAAGGCATCACTAAGATTTTCCCGGGCGTGAAGGCATTAAACAATGTTCAGTTTCAGTTAAAACCCGGTGAAGTTCATGCACTGATGGGCGAAAATGGTGCAGGTAAATCTACCTTTATTAAGGTTATTACCGGTGTACATAAAGCAGAAGAGGGTGAGATGTATCTTTTGGTGAGAAGGTAGACTTTAAGGACCAAAGGATGCACAGGCAGCAGGGATTGCAGCCGTTTATCAGCATCCCACATCTTATCCACATCTGTCTGTAGCAGAAAATATTTTCATGGGTCATGAGATCATCAAACATAAGATGATACAGTGGAAAGCCATGAATGAGGAAGCTAACAAACTGCTGAAACAGTTAAATGCAGATTTTGATGCTACAGCTGAAATGGGAACCTTAAGTGTGGCACAGCAGCAGATGGTAGAGATTGCCAAGGCTCTTTCTACACATGCAAAGATCGTTATACTGGATGAGCCCACTGCATCACTGACAAGAAGAGAGTCCGAGGAGCTTTACAGGATCGTAGATCAGCTGAGAGAAGAGGGCGTTTCCATTATCTTTATTTCTCACAGATTTGAAGATATGTATCGTCTGGCTTCCAGAGTTACGGTATTCCGTGATTCTCAGTACATCGGAACGTATGATGTAGACGGAATTACAAATGCAGATCTGATCAAAGCTATGGTTGGACGTGAGATTAAGGATCTTTTCCCTAAACCTGAGGTAGAGATCGGAGAGGAAATGCTTCGTATAGAGGGACTTTCCAGAACCGGTTATTATAAAAATGTATCCTTTAATGTTCATGCAGGAGAGATCGTGGGACTTACCGGTCTGGTAGGTGCAGGACGTACAGAAGTAGTTGAGAGTGTCTGTGGAATCACAAGACGGATGAAGGCAAGGTATATCTGGAAGGTCAGGAAATCCACATTAAACAGCCGTCAGATGCAATGGAAAAAGGAATTATCCTTCTGCCGGAGGACCGGCAGAAAGAGGGTCTGATCATGAGCTGGGGGCTTGGAAGAAATGTTACTCTTCCAACAATCAGTAAATATGCAAAGAACGGCTTAAATGATGAAAAGACAGAGAGAGATCTGGCAAAAAAGCTTCTGGAAGAAGTGGATACCAAGGCTGTGGATATTTTCCAGCCTGCAAGCTCACTTTCCGGTGGTAATCAGCAGAAGGTAGTTGTTGCCAAGGCTCTGAGTCAGGAGATGAAGGTCGTGATCATGGATGAGCCTACCAAGGGTGTTGATGTTGGTGCAAAAGCTGAGATTTATGCGATCATGGGAGATCTGGCAAAGAAAGGTTATGCGATTATTCTGATTTCTTCAGAAATGCCTGAGATCCTTGGAATGTCAGACAGGATCATTGTTATGTGCAATGGCCGCAAGACAGGAGAACTGGATAAAGAAGAGGCAACACAGGAAAGAATCCTTGAACTGGCTATGGAGAAAAGCCAGAATGCAGGAGAGGGGGCAGCTAAATAATGGAAAAGAAATCCATCATGAAGAAAATAACAGGTTCTCGTGAAGCGTTGCTGGCAGTGATACTGATTCTTCTGTGTCTGGTAGTCACAGCGATCAGTCCATCCTTCCTGACACCGAAGTCAATCATGGAGCTTCTGAAAAATAACGCAGTTACACTTGTTATGTCACTTGGTATGTTATGTGTTATGCTGGTTGGTGGTATTGATATTTCTATCATGTCAACTTTGGCACTGTCGGGAATGTCCGTTGGTATGTTATTGAAATACGGACATATTTCAAATACTTTCCTGGCATTTGTGATCGCCATTGCAATTGGTGCAGCCTGCGGAGCAGTTGTTGGTCTGGTGATCTCCAGAGCATCCGTACCTCCCATTATTGCAACTATGGGCTTTATGTATGTATTCCGTGCTATGGGATATCTGGTATCCCACGGTGGAGAATGGGCAGGTGCAGCAGCACTTGGAAACTTTAAAAATTTTGCAACATCCAAATTTCTGGGACTGAACTGTGTTATCTGGATCATTATTTTCTGTTATGTATTCTTCTTCTGGTTTATGAAATGGACAAGAACCGGACGTAAGATATATGCAGTAGGAAGTAATTCAAGCGCAGCTGAGGTTTCCGGTATCAATGCTAAAAATATTAACTTACTGGTTTACACGATCATGGGTATCCTTGCAGGTCTGGGCGGAGCTCTTCAGGTTTCTATCTATGCATCAGCCATGCCGGATATGCAGTACGGCGGTGAGATGGATGTTATCGCAGCCTGCGTGATCGGTGGTGTAAGCATGAGCGGTGGCCGCGGTACAGTAATGGGTGCTCTCTTAGGTTCCCTGATTCTGGCAACTATTGCAAGGCACTTCCTCTGGTAGGAATCGGTGCACTGTGGCAGAATACGATCAAGGGTGTGCTGATCCTGGTGGTAGTTGTAGTGAATGTGGTATTACAGCGGATCGCTGACAGAAATGCATTAAAAGGAAGGGAGATGTAATTCATGGCTGGAAAATCTGGAAGAAGTATTAACAACGTGCCGGAAAGTCCGATCAAACATATGATATTCAGCTGGGAAGGCATCCTGGTAATCCTGTTTATCATGGTCAACATTTTCTGTAAAGGCTTTTCAGAATATTATAATTTAGAAAATCTGCTTCGTCAGATGCCGGTATATCTTGCTGAGGTATTTTTGATGATCCCTATGGCATATATCCTGGTACTGGGAGAGATTGATATTTCCGTAGGTGCAACCGTGTGTCTGTCTGCTACATTAAGCTGTATAATGTGTAATACAGGAGCACCATTTATTGTAGTAATTCTTACAGCACTGATCGTGGGAACTGTCTGCGGTGCAGTCAATGGTTTTATCCTTACACAGTTTGAGGAGCTGCCTCCAATGATCGTAACACTGGCAACACAGATTATTTTCCGTGGTATTGCCGAGATCGTACTGGGAAGTGGTGGAAGTATCTCAGCATCCAATACAGATGGCTTCCGTCTTATTGGTGGAAAAGTAGGAAAGGTGCCTTACATTCTGTTTCTGGTTCTGATTCTTGCAGTAATCTTTGCAGTGATCCTTGGAAAGTCCACTTTCGGACGCAGGGTATATGCAATTGGTACAAACCGCCTCACAGCATATTACTCAGGAATCCATGTAAAGAAGATTCGCTTTATTATCTACACAGTTATGGGAACCTTCTGTGGACTGTGCGCCCTGTTTCTGGTAGCATCATCCTATGGAGCTAACACTACCACAGGTAATGGATTTGAAATGGATGCTATTGCAATGGCAGTATTCGGAGGAATTTCTTCCACAGGTGGAAAAGGTAATCTGGCAGGCGGTCTGATTTCTGCATTTATCATCGTATGTCTGCGAGTTGGTCTTGGACAGAGAAACGTACATGCACAGGTAATCCTGCTTATCATCGGAGTACTTCTGATCTGTGCAGTAGCACTTCCAAATATCATTGAAAATATTAAGAGAGCAGTAAAAAAATAAAACAGTCAGGATCTGCAGAACGGATTCGGACAGAACTACTCAGTCAGTAGCTGCCCTTTGGGGTATGGAAAATAAGGGCAGTTGCAAATAAAAGCTATATAAGTTTAATCTAATTCATCCAAGGGAGGAAAAAAACATGAACAAAAAATTAGTAAGCGCAATTCTTTGTGGAGCAATGGTTCTCGCAGCAGCTACACCTGTAATGGCAGACGGTGGAGTAGCAGACGGCAAAAAAATCGCACTGGTTGGTAAATCAGCAGGTAATGCATTCTTTGAGATCGCAGCAAATTCTTTCAAAGAAACTGTAGAAGCAGAAGGCGGTTCTGTAGATGTTGTTTATCCGGAAGCTGCAACAGCTGATGCTCAGATCAAAGTTCTGGATAACCTGATCTCTCAGAAACCTGATGCAATTTGTATCTCTGCAAATGATGTTAATGCTCTTCAGGCTAAACTGGAAGAAGCTATGGACGCTGGAATTAAAGTATCCTCTTTTGACTCTGCACCAAATAAAGACAGCCGTCAGGTATTTGTAAACCAGGCTGGTACAAAACAGGTTGGAACAGGCTCTTCTGGATGCAGTTCTTGATATCTCCGGCGGAGAAGGACAGTGGGCAGTTCTTTCTGCTACTTCCCAGGCTGCTAACCAGAATGCATGGATTGATGCAATGAAATCCATTATGGAAGGCGATGACAAATACAGCAAACTGGAACTTGTAGAGGTTGCTTATGGTGATGACGAACCTCAGAAATCCACAGATCAGACAGCAGCTCTTCTTGAGAAATATCCGGATCTGAAAGTTATCTGTGCACCTACAACAGTTGGTATTGCAGCAGCAGCTAAATATCTTCAGGATAATGGTTCCGCCTGCAAACTGACAGGACTTGGACTTCCTTCTGAAATGCAGGAGTACACAGGTGATGACGATGCTCATTCCTGCCCATACTTCTATCTGTGGGATATGCAGGGCCTTGGTAAACTCAGCGCATATGCAACAGCAGCTCTGATCAACGGCGACATCACAGGTGCACTGGATGAGACATTCACAGCTGGTGACCTTGGTGATTATACAATCACAGAAGCTGATGACGGTGGCACAGAGATCGTTCTTGGCGAGCCATTACAGTTCAACACAGAAAACATCGAAGAGATGGCTAAACTGTACTAATCAGATAACCTGATAAATTCCATAAAAATACAAAAGGGAACGGGGCATTAGCTCCGTTTCTTTTTGTGGTTGTATGAAAAAAATGAATCGTATATAATGAGGTTAGAGTGTGTTTGAAAAAAACTATGTTGTTCCTGACCTGATATCTGTGAATTGCAGTGAGGAACAGAATTTACAGATTATTGTGAAAGATACAGAAGGTTGAAATTCATGCAGCAGGAATTATTAGATCATTTAAAGAAAATCACAGAGGAAGAGCAGAAAATCCTGGATGGAAGAGCAGAGGTGGATAAGGAGCTATACACCTCAGGCAGGGATTTCATTGTAGACAGCAGAAAGATGCTGAATGAGGGTAAGCTGATCACTGTGCGTACCCATACCCGGTTTGTTTATTTCCCTGCTCACAGACACAATTTTATTGAGGTGCTTTATGTATGCGAGGCTCTGTCACCAATATTATAGACGGCAAGAAAGTAGTGGTTGGAAAGGGTGAGCTGCTGTTTCTTAATCAGTATACAAAACATGAGCTTCTGCCTGCGGGAGAGAGTGACATTGCTATTAATTTTATGATCCTTCCGGAATTTTTTGATGTGGCTTATTCCATGGCAGGGCGAAATAATGTGCTGGCAGATTTTCTGGTAAATATTCTCCGCCAGGATGAGGAGAAGGGAGAGTATCTTTATTTCAGAGTGGCAGAGGTTCTGCAGATCCAGAATCTGTTGGAGAATTATGATCTATTCTCTGGTGACAGGTAAGGGTGAGAATAACCGGATCAATCAGACAACTATGGGGCTGATTTTCCTGTATCTGGTGGATTCCGTACAGTATGTGGAAATGCGTGTGCCAAATCAGTACGAGAATATGATCTCTATGACAACCCTGGACTATATAGAACAGAAATACAAAACTGCAACTCTCACTGAGCTGTGTGAAACGCTTCATCTGCCATGCATGTGCTAAGCAAGATGATCAAGAAAACCACAGGCTTTAATTTCAAGGAGTTGCTTCAGAGGAAACGTCTGAATAAATCCGTAGAGTTGATGTGTGACACAGATCTGGCCATCAGTGACATTATTGCAGCTGTGGGATACGAGAATAACAGTTATTTTCACCGGGTATTTAAGGAAAGATACCATATGACTCCCAGGGCATTCAGGGAGGAAAACAGGCAGCAGGCACAGGTAAGACTGTAGCGGAAGAAAAAATATTTGAATACAGGAAAAGTGAACGATAAAAAATCAGAAACGAGGTATTGTGACATGGATATAAAAGAGAAGATCAGTAAGGTAATGAAACAGGCAGTGGACCATTGTGAAGTGATGGGAGTGAATCTTCTGGTAGAAAAAGGAGGAGAAGAGCTCCTCTATTGTGAGGAGGGAATGGCTGACAGGGAAAATCGCAGATTAATTTCCAGAGATACCATATTCCGTCTCTATTCTCAGACAAAGCCGGTGACAGCAGCATGTGCTATGATTCTGATGGAAAGAGGACTTTTGGATCCGGGCGAGTTTGTATCCGAGTATCTGCCTTCCTATTCGGAATTAAAAACAGCAGATGTTCATGGAACCAGCCCTGCAAAGCAGCCTCTCAGGATCATTGACCTGCTGAATATGACATCAGGCTGGTTTATCCGGATGATTGTACGGAGCCGGGAAAAGCAGCGGATAAGGTATTTGCAGAAGTCTGATGACCGTCGTACGGATACAGACAGACCTATGACTACCCG
>ENA-OQDD01000750-OQDD01000750.1-human-gut-metagenome-genome-assembly--contig:-NODE-750-length-12313-cov-1.450517_pt1 | contig 12313 bp, 11 predicted proteins | sample MGYA00242507_ERZ504598 | MGnify/ENA primary metagenome ERZ504598 (study PRJEB26092, sample SAMD00036318) | human gut metagenome | host: Homo sapiens | study: EMG produced TPA metagenomics assembly of... | reverse complement strand
GCAAGCGATTAACTTCGGTCTGTACCCGTTTTAAATCTCCAACCAACAGTTGGAGATTTACCGCACCCGGATAATTTCAAGCTCCGCAGGACAAATTCGGGCATCCCTTGCCCCCGTTTTTAGTCGCTATCTGTAGACTGGACTATTATTATACCATTCAATAATCAAATCATTATCGTTATTATGGACATTTAAAGTGAAAAAGATATTCCTATAATGATTAAAGCAATAGATGCAAATATGTATCTATATCTTTTTGTAGAAAACATTGCTCCTATACAAGAGATAGATACAGCAAATTGCATACATTTTAAACTTAACTCTGTAGTCTTAAATATACACATAGACAAAAAAGATAATGCCAAAACAAATAGTATAGCATTCAATATATATTTCAGTTTCATATTCCTTTGATTTACATTGACCTTATTAGCAGTAGCATATAAATTGCTCATCCTAACCCAATAACCAATCCTATACAAAAGAACAAGGTGAATCTCTTTTCCTTGTGTTTCAGCCCATAGACCAGCCCGATAATAGCACATAAAGGAATATTAGATGAATCTGCATTTTTTCCTTTATTTACAAGGTATTTATGACTTTCTTTGCTCAATTTGCAAATCTCACGGTTCTCATTGTTCTGTTGTAGCATACATTTATGCAACTTAATGTTCCCATGATTCAGTTTAATCTATTTTCTCTAATTCAATTGTAGCTACTTTCTCTTTATCTGGACTAATTTCATTCTGTATAATGGTTATATGTTTTTGGGTATAGCTTTTGATAATCCAAGGGGCTCCACCCAAATATAAAGCATTGCTATTAAATGTGATATATTTCCCTTCTATTGTATAAGTAATATCAATTTCATCGTAACCTTCCCAATTTACTTTCCCTTTCCGAGTATCTACAAATTGCATACCGACCCCATATTTTGTACTGTCCAAGCCTCACAATGCCCTGTTCCACGCCATGAAGTCTGATAAAGTGCTTCGGGGGTTAATTCATTTGTCTGTTCATTATCATCGTCGCAGCTTATAAAGCTGAATGTACAGAGGAATAGCATAAGTATTCCAAGAATTTCTTTTGTTTTCATATTCTTTTTTTTAATCTCTTGTTTAACTCATTCAATCTTTATTTTGTCTCTTCGTTGAACCAACCAAAGATAAGACAAAGATAAAAAGAAGAATTCTTTGGCAGATTAAGATACTCTTGGAATATTGTTATGAATGTAAATTTCTAAACCTATGTTTATTTTTTGTTGTCAAAACTTTGCTTGCGTCTGATTCGGCTCATGTGTATGGGTGTAATTTTAAGGTAGGATGCTATTTCTTTTAGTGATACCATTTGAAAGATTGCAGGGCATTTTTTTAAAAGTTGGAGGTAACGCTCTTCCGGTGTGAATCTGAATAAATCCAAATAACGTGAATATGATTGGAAAAACATCTGTTCGGCTGCGATACGGGCTATCCGTTGGTTTTCATTATTTTCCTTGAATTTTTGCTGTAAGAATGTAGAAGAACAGATGTAAATCTCGCACGGGATTATCGCCTGTATATTCAATTCTGATTTCATGCATATAAGCAAGTGGGATAATCGGCTATAAATTCATTTGGAAAGGAAAAACCGACATTATACGGCTTGTTTTCTGTCCGGTTGGTGCAACTGTATTTGACTACGCCTGATAAGATAAACCCGAAGAAAGAACAGGCATCACCTTCATGGAGAATAAACTCATTCTTTTTATAATGTCGTAACTCTCCATGTTTCAGACACAACTCCTTGAAGAAGTCTATGTCTATGTTACTCATATATGAATTGAATTCGGCTATCATTTGTATATAAGAGAAATGTATAAAAAATATCTGAATTTCCATGTTTGGAGTTTAGTCTGTTTTTTGTCTATATATCCAAACCGTACTAAACTTTTTTCTGTTGACTGCAAGATATAAGTACTGGCGAAAAGAGTAAGAATAAAAGGTATTTCTTTTTGACAGTATTACTTTTAATAATTTGAGGAGGAAATAATACTCTAAGTAAAGGCTTATTCTACCGTCCGAGAGCTTATTTTGCTCCAGCTTGGGGTTTTCTTTCGTTTTATTTTCTAACATTGCCATTGTTTAGAGGTTTTATCTCGATTTAGGTGCGTAACCGGGTAATTACACTAAATAGTTGATTTTCTTTTGTTTTTTGCGGATGCAAAGGTACAAAAGAAAATGATATTTCAAAGTGTACTGAATAACAGAAAATGGCAAAAATAGAGAAAAACAGAAAATATTCAAATGACTGATAATAAGAAAGATGAATTATTTTTATTCTATAATCTCCATGTCTTGTATCGGCATTGGCATTGGGTGGTAAAGAAGCAATAGATAACATCCATATTCTAAAAACTATTCCCTACATAGAAATGTCACTCCAATCTATCGGGGATTTGAAACGAGTGCAATAACAGATTACTAACGAAGCGCGATGACGCTTAAACAGTGTTCCCCGCTAATCCATTAAAGGGTTCACATATGGTTCATACTCGAATGATTTTCTTTTGCAAAATATGCAAATTACTTGAGTTTTAGCTATTTCAAAAAACGACCAAAGGGTTCACAAAGGGTTCATCGAAAGAGAGTGAAATCATTCACTCTCTTTTTTATGCCCTTTTCAATTCTGCAACCAATGGTTGCGGAATTTCATCCCACCCGGACAAATCGGGACACCGCAGGACAAATTCGGACAGCCCTTGCCGCCCGTCCAAATATAGCATATTTAGTCGCTACCTTTGGGCGGGACTATTCCCGTAACCGCTAAAATTTCAATTATTTATGGCAAACAGAATGACCCCGCCCGCAGAGGGGCAGGAAAAAGACGTGCTGCTGGTCTTGGATAAACAGCAGGGAAAGGTGAGTGCCGTTAAGGGTATTGACAAGGAGGGCAATTTGCAGACCGTACCGCCGACACACGGTGGCGAGTTCATGCAGGTGGACAAGAACAGCGATGTGTTCAGCAACTTCATTTCCAACTTCTACCGCAAGTATCAGGACACTTCCGGGCTGGAACTGTTCAGCGTCAAGGCTTCCGAAGCGGAGCGGGACGCAAAGGCAATCGAGGAAAACCACCGCAACCCTACACCGGAGGGCGACAAGCGGGCTGAAATGCTTCGAGTTCCGAAGCCCGACTTCCACGAGTTCAAGCAGGGTTACCGCTTCGACCCGGCAAAAATCGACTGGGAGAACCTGAAAAAAGTCGGCATCACCGCCGACACCCTGAAAAACACGAAGGACTTCGACCGGGTGATGCGTGGCTACAAGTCCCGCAACACCTACACCGTTTCGGGGACGGTGGGCGGCTTCTACCTCAAACCTACCGATGTCAAGCTCTCTTTCTATCAGGCAAAGGACGGCACGGTAGTACCCAAACTGCACGGCGTACAAATGGATGAAAAGTTGTTGCAACGCCCGTACAACGGACACGAGTTCACCAAGCAGGAACAGGGCAACTTGCAAGGCACTGGCAACTTGGGCGGCATTGCTGAAATCAAAGACCCGAAAAGCGGCGAGCAAATCCCCGTGTTCGTCAGCCGGGACAGGTACACGCACGAACTGGAATATATGCGGGCTGACAAGTGGAAATGCCCCGACACCATTTGCGGCGTGCAAGTTAGCCCGGAGCAGAAAGCCGCCTTTGAAGCCGGGCAAGCGGTGAAAATGGAAAACCTGCAATTCAGGGACGGCACACGGCGCAGTGCCTATTTGCAGGTCAGCGCAGTGGAGCGTGGCTTGGAGTTCCTGCCGAGGTCTGCCGTCCAGTTCTTGCAGCAGGGACAGCAGCCCGCAGAGCAGCAGGTAGCCGGGTTAAAGGACGGAAAGGGCGTTGAGTTCAACGGTCATGTGCAGTCCGGCGCACAGGGCAAATCCCCCGACAAGGTGCAGCCGAAAGACGTTACCCCCGCCGCCGAGAGCCGGACGCAGGTAGCGGTCAATTCCGAGGGCAAGACCAACGAAGCCACCAAGCAGGGCAAAGAGCCGTTGAAACAGGGTCAGGACAAGCCCACCGCCAAGCAGAAAGAGAAGCAGGATAAGAGCCTGAAAGCGGACAAACCCAAGAAGTCCAAAGGAATGAAAATGTAATATCCACCATTAAAAAGTAAAGAATTATGATTGCATTGATAGCAGAAAAGCCCAGCGTGGCAAAGGACATCGCCCGCATCATCGGGGCGACCCGGCGTAATGACGGTTATCTTTCCGGCAACGGGTATATGGTGACATGGGCGTTCGGCCACTTAATCCAGCTTGCCATGCCGGAAGCCTACGGCGTGGCGAACTTCCGCAGGGAGAGCCTGCCCATACTGCCGCCCGATTTCCAGCTAATCCCCCGTCAGGTGAAAGCCGAGAAAGGCTACAAGGAAGACCCCGGCGTGCTGAAACAGTTGAAAGTGATAAAGGAAGTGGTTCGACCAGTGCGACAAGATTATTGTCGCCACCGATGCCGGGCGTGAGGGCGAATTGATACACCGTTACATCTATAACTATTTGGGCTGTACCAAGCCCTTTGTGCGCCTGTGGATAAGCAGCCTTACCGACAAGGCAATCCGTGAGGGGCTGGATAACTTGCAGCCGGGAGAGCGTTACGATAACCTTTACCTCTCTGCCAAGTCCCGCAGCGAAGCGGACTGGCTGATAGGGATAAACGCCACCCAAGCGTTGAGCGTAGCTGCCGGGCAGGGGGTGTTCTCGCTGGGCAGGGTACAGACACCCACGCTCGTGATGATATGCGGCCGCTATTTGGAGAACAGGAATTTCGTACCCGCCAAGTTTTGGCAACTCAAAGTGGCGACCGCCAGCGGGGGAATAAGTTTCACCGTCCAATCTACCGCCAAGTGGGAGCAACAGCCCGAAGCCATAGCCGCCCTGCAACGGGTAAAGGATGCCGGGCGGCTTTCCGTGAAATCCGTCGAGAGGAAAGAAGCCAGCCAAGAACCGCCGCTTTTGTACGACCTTACCACGCTGCAAAAGGAAGCGAACACGAAGCTGAACTTTTCGGCTGACAAGACGCTTTCCGTAGCGCAAAGCCTGTATGAAAAGAAAGTGATGTCCTACCCGAGAACCGGAAGCCGCTATATATCGGAGGACGTTTTCGATGAAATGCCGGAGCGCATCGCCCTGTTAGGGCAATACCCCCGCTTTGCCGGGTATGCCGCCGGGCTGGACGGCACACCCCTGAACCGCCGCAGCGTGAATGACGGCAAAGTGACCGACCACCACGCCTTAATCATTACCGAGAACCTGCCCGGCGAACTTTCCAAAGACGAGCGGGCGGTTTACGAGCTGGTAGCCGGGCGTATGCTGGAAGCCTTTTCGGGCAAGTGCGTGAAAGACGTTACCACCGCCTTGCTGTCAGGGGGAGATACCGACTTTACGGTGAAAGGGTCTGTGATGAAAGAAGCCGGGTGGCGTGCCGTGTTCGGCGAGCCGGAAACGGGCGGGGATGAAGAAGCCGCCAGCCTGCCGCCACTCCAAGAGGGAGAATATTTGCCACTCTCCGGCGTGGATCTGCTCGAAAAGCAGACCAAGCCGAAACCGCTGCACACGGAAAGCAGCCTGCTTGCGGCAATGGAGAACGCCGGAAAGGAACTGGAGGATGCCGAACTGAAAGCCAGCCTGAAAGATGCCGGGATAGCACGCCCGCCACCCGTGCGGCGATTATCGAAACGCTGTTCGCCCGCCAGTACATCGTGCGTGAGAAGAAGAACCTTGTACCCACCGACAAGGGGCTTGCCGTTTACAGGATTGTCAGGGACAAGAAGATTGCCGATGTCGAAATGACGGGCATGTGGGAAACCGCCCTTTCCAAGATAGAAGCGGGAAGCATGGATGCCGACACGTTCCGAAAGGGTATCGAGGTGTACGCAACGCAAATCACCGCAGAACTGCTATCGGTGCAGCTATCTGTCGCTACTGGTGAAACCTGCCCCTGCCCGAAATGCGGCAGCGGGCGCATCCTGTTCTACCCGAAAGTGGCGAAGTGTTCCAACGTGGACTGCACGCTTACCATATTCCGCAACAAGTGCGACAAGCAGCTTTCCGACAAGCAGATTGTCGAGCTGGTGACTAAACGCAAGACCGGGCTAATCAAGGGCTTCAAGGGCAAGAACGGCAAGGCTTTCGATGCTTCGCTGGTACTGGACGAGCAGTTCAATGTCGGTTTTTCATTCCCCGAAAAGAAAGCGAAACCGAAGAAATAGCCTATCTTTGCCGCTGAAATTTCATTGTGATAGGTTTTACAACTTATAATAATTGAAATTTTAGTGGTTGCGCCCGGCGGGAACCGGGCGCATTTTTTATACGCTCCCGCCAAACAGGTAGGTCGAACAGACCACCCCGTTATCCAGCACCCTGCTTTCCGAGAGCTTCCACAGCGAGCCGGATGTTTCCCCGACAAAACCGATGCCTTTGCCCGCCATGACCGGGACGGTGTAGATTGTCAGGCTGTCCAGCAGTCCGGCTTTAATCAATGAAGTAAGCAGCTTGCCGCCACCCACCACCAGCATGTCGGTTTCCTGTTTCAGTTCATAGACCTTTGCAGCGGTTCTTCGGTCAGGAACTCCACCCCGCAGTCCGGTGTAACGTTGGTGTCGTAGTGTGACACCACAAAAGACCGTTTGCTTTTGTGCGGCCACCCGCCCCAGTGTTCAAAGATGTAGTTGTAGGTGTTCGCCCCCATAAGCAGGCAGCTTGCGGCGGCGTGTTCCCTTGCCGCCAGTTCCTTGACCTCACGGGGCATCCAGTCCAGTTCATAGTCCGGCGTGGCGGTATGCCCGTCCAGCGATACGGCGATGTGCGCTTTGATTTGTTCCATATTGTCAGGTATTAAAGTGATATAAATCCCTACTGTCTTGGCACGTTAGCCGCAACCCCAAAAAAGAAAGCGTGGCATGACGCTGTTTCAAAGTAGAGGTACTGGCATACCCAAATGTGGAAACAGTGCAGCCACGCTATGACAAACGCATAGCATATCCTGCGCTGAATATCCCCACATTTTGAAAAGTGCCAGTTTTCTACTTTGGGACGTTCGGCGAACGTATATGTTATATATAAAGGCAATATTCCGGCAACCGCCGTCCAACTGCCGTTACTTTTCCGTGTAACTTCTGCAAAGTTAAGCAAATACCCTGAAAAATCACGTGCAAACAGAAAAAATCCTGCCGTGTTATCACAACAGGGCAGGACACAAGCACCTAAAAATACACAAGTTCAGCCCATACGCCTACGGGCAGCTTGCGTTTCCTTTGAAGATGATATGAACCGATGACAAAACAGCTTTGGTTCGCCGTGTCTTTGGTGATGATGTCCCTTTCCCGCATGAAGCGGATATAGCTCTTTGCGGTGCGCTCCTTGATGTCCAATACCTGCTGCAACTGCTCGCAAAGGTCTATGTAGTGATGCGTGTCTGCCGCCCGAAGATGTCATGTGCGACATTCACCAGTTCCTTTCCTTGCGTTTCTCCTTTTCCTCACGGGCTTCTCGCCCTTGTACACGTGCATCCCGGCTTCCTTGTCCCATGCAAAGAGCATCAGCGGCACGTCCAGCGGGCTTCCGTCCCTTACTTTCAGGCTTTCACCACCGACTGGGCGGGTTCATCGTCTTTCTCTATCGAAAGGATTGTAGCCGCCTTGCGCTGCAACTCGCTGCCCAAATGTCCCCGCAGCTTCAAACCGTTGGGGACGAAATGCAGCACGCACAGAATACACGTGTTGTAGATGCCAGCCAGCCGATAAAGTTCATCTATCACCGCCACGCTTTCCGCTTCATCGTTGGCACTCTTAACAAGGTCGGCGATGCCGTCAATGACGACCAACTGGATGCCGCCGTACTGGTAGTAGAACTTATCCATGCTCTGCACAATGGCGTTCAAGCGTTCTTTGCGTGACATACCCGTCAGGCAGAACGCTTTGAGTTCATCGGGTTTGTCCGGCTGTTTGGCACGTGCCAGCAGGTTGCTTACATTCTTGAACAGTTGCACTTCCGATTGCTCGGTATCGTAAAGCAAGACCGCCTTGTGCCTGCCGTTGGCGGTTATCTGTATGCCCAGCGTATCTACTTCCGCACCAGCCGGGCAGATGCAGCCCGCCACGATTGCGGCTACATAATTGCTCTTTCCCGTTCCCTCGCCCCCGGTGATGCCGAACAGGTTGCCTTGCGTTCCTAACGGAACGTCACCCGCCGAAATAATCTCTTGCGCTTTGGCGGGCGGGTTGTTGAAATCTATCTCGCATGATTTTAGCATAATCAATGTGTCGCTATACAGGTTGTCTAAAAATTCGATAAACAGCTTCAGGAAATCTTCACGGGTGTTCCCGGCTTTGAAGTAGTCGGATATGTCCTTTTCCTCTTTCGTTCCCGGAAGCGGGAGCAGCAGGCGTTTCACGCCAAATTCTTCCAATAGTTTTTCCTGCTTGCATGAACTTTCCCTGCCCGTCTTGTCCATGTCAAAGAGCAGGACGATGTGCTTGAAGCGGAACGTCAGCCGATAAACCAGCGTGGGCGGTATCGTCACCGTTTCGCTGTTGAAGCAGATAGCGTGAAAACCGTGCGCCGCCAGCGAAAGCACGTCTTTCTCGCCGCCCGTGATGAATAGCGTGTCGCCTTTGGCTGGCAGTTGCTCCAGCCCGAAACAATAGTTCTCGCCGAAGCTGCCGCCATAGAGGAAGCGGGGCGTGGAGAACGGGCGGTACAGCTTGATGTGCTGTTTGCCCTTGTAGCCGTACATGGGTTCTGCCACCGATGAAGTGTAGGTGTACGGTTTGCCCTCTGCCGTTTCGCTGTTGTATTCCCGGAGCGAGCAGACCTTGTAACGTTCCAGCAGTTCGGGCGTGATGCCGTACTGTTGCCAGTACACCAGTTCGGCAAGCGGGAACTTCTGTTCCCGGAACTGGTAGGGCTTGACAGGCTTTTCGGGCGTTTCTTCGGGTTTGTCCGGCACTGCCCGGCGGACGGTTGCCGGGGGAACGGAAACCGGAGTGCCGGAAGCCAGCCCTAAACCCAAATCCCGGTCGATGATTTCCAGTATCTCCACGAAGTCAGCCGCCCGGTTGCAGTCCAGCCCTTTAACTGCCCACCGAGGAAGAAACAATCGCCGCTGTAACTGTCGTTGCCGAAGTCTTTCATCTTGTAGATACCGCCCCGGCGGTCGAAATAGATGTTGCAGGAAGCCTTGCTGTCCTCGTACAGCGGGTTAAGGAAGTTGCGACCTATGCGCCAGTTTCCGGGCAGGTAGTGTTTGAATATCGCCAGCCCGTTACTTGTTCTTTCTAAGATTTCCTCTTTCCTTAGCATACAGTTGGTGGTTGGTTATCAGGTTGTCGATGTTCTCCTTGTTGCTCCTTATCAGGCGTTCTTCCAGCATCCGGCGTATCTCGCTGACCTTGTAGAAGTAGCGTCCCCTGATGTTGGAATAGGCGATAGTCCCCGACACCCGCAGGCGTTGCAGGGTCTTTTCGCTTATTTTCAGGAACGTGCAGACCTCGTAGCTGTCCACCCACATGTCTTCCTCGCTTTGCCTTGCCGTTTCCACGTGGTTGAAGATGTAATCGGCAATGGCGGTAATCTTGTTGTCCAGTTCCTTGTAGGCTTTGGACTCGAATGTTATTATTTCCATAATGGTAACTGATTGATTTGCCGCAAAGTTCGGGTGTCCTGAAAAATAAAACGCCACAGATGTACCCACCTGTGGCGAAATAAATTTTGTTAAAGCACGGTTGCCTAATCCTGCTCCCTCATGCGCATCAGCAACCTGTCTTTCAGGGTGGAGAGGAAGCCCGTTCGGTCTTTGGTCTTGGCTTTTAGTTCCATGTAGGTGTGGTAGAAGTCGCCGAGGTCTATGTCGAACACGTATTCAAAGTAGGCTACAATCTCCTTAATATCAACCGTTCCCTTGTTCAGACAGCCGCAGGCGTCCAGTGCGTAGATAAGTTCCACCAACGCCCTTTTCGTCCCCGTCCAGCGCAGCACTTTTCCCGTGAAGCCGTTCTTCACCCGCTTGCGCTGTTCCCGGCGTTCCAGTTCGTGCAGTCGGTTGGTGAGGTATATTTCCAGCAGTTCGTTGGCTAAAATCTTGGCTACCTTGAAATCGTGACTGGTGCTGAACTGTGGGTCTGTTTCGTAATAGAAACTGTCCACGATGATTTGTATGTCAGGCTTCCCACGCATGAAATACTGCCTGTCCAAGTAGGTGGCTTTCGTGCGGTGGTACTGGTAGAACGCCAAGTTCCGCTGGAACGACTTTGAAATGCGGTCGGTTTCCGACAGCAGGTAGTCCCGCTGCACGTCCTCGCTGCCGCTGGGGAAACGCACCTCTATCTTGTAAACGGTGTTGTAATAGATGATTTTGCTCGCTAAAAGCGGTTTCAGTTCCTTGAAGAAGTGTATTTCTTCTTCCGTGCTGGCGAACGGGTAGGAGATTATAAAGGTTTTGAGTTCGCCCAGTATCTCTTGCAGGTAGTCCACGCACAGGCGGCAGAGCGTCAGCGTGTCCGCTGCGGTGTCCTCGTATTCCTGTATCTGCCATTCCACTTTTTGAAGCAGTCCGGCGAAGTATGTTTCCAACGGTATCTTATGTTCCATAACCTTGTGCTTATCTTTTATGAAGCACAAAGTTACGGGCATAAAAATCAGTTTATTCTTGATTTTTCACATTACGTTCTTGTAACTGTGCATTTTCTTGTTTCCTGCGCTTTTCTGCGTATCTCGCCCGGCGTGTCCAGCAAGTAAGCCTTGCAGAAGTCGTTCAGGTTCGATGTCGATGCGAACCCGGTGGTGAACGCCACTTCGGTAAGCGTGAGGTTGGTGTTCGTCAGGTAGTGTTCCACGTCCTTTGCACGTTCCTTTATCACCCATTCCTTAGCCGTGTACCCGGTCATTTTCTTTACCTTTCGCCGGAACGAGCCGTATTCCATGCCGCATTTGTCCGCCAGTTTCTCGGCATCATAGACCATGTAGCCTTTCAGACGTACCATTTCGGTGAACGTCTGCCTGCCCAGTTCCGGCAGCATCCGTTCGGCGTGGCGCAGCTCCTTTCCGTCACCAGCAGGCGGTTGTCCCTTACCGGGTTTCTCCGCAGCAGGTGGAAAGCGTGGCATACCGTGTTGTACACGTTGCAGAGGTACTGCCGTCCCGGTCGCATCCAGTGGAGCGCATCGCAGTAGGCGGTCAGTTCGGTATGTCGTCCCGCTTGCGGTGCTGTTCCGCCAGTTCGTCCAATACGGCGTAATGTGTGGTGGACATACCCAGCAGGATGATGATTGTCTTGTAGTCCTTGTACGCCGCCAGTGTCGGCGTTTCCGGCAGGCTTTTGAGCGTGTCGCACACGTGGGCGCACAGCCGCCCGTCCTTGCTGAACGGTTCAAGTTCCAAGTAGTTGTCCATTTTCCGGCTGTTGTGCAGCAGCATGTTACCTTTTCGTCCAGTTCCTTGCAGGATGCTTCCAGCTCCGCTTCGGGAGCGGGAAGCAATAATGATGTAATCCGTTGTTCCATATCTGATGTTTTATATATGAATGACATATCATTCGTTCCACCTCACGCAATCCGTCCAACCCCATTCATCGAACAGCCATGTTTCTAAGAAGAAAAGTACAAAGGGCAGCAGGAACAGAAAATATGCCTGTACTGCGCTGATATGCTTAGAGCGGCGGTAGCGGTTCAACAATGCCTGTACACGGGCTTTCCTGTATCGTGCAAGAATAAATACACAAATAAGCAAAAACATTGCACCTAAATAGCCAAGATGTAAGGACGACCATTGCGGTACACTGTTAATCAGGAGAAAGTTGCCGGGCAGAACTACTATCCACCACCAATACCAAAACAGCAGTATAAAACCTGACATCCGCCCTATCTTCTTGCCCCAAACCTCTCCCTTGAAATATAGGTAGTCAAAAAAATAGTATCTGTAATTCGTCCGGTTTGCACGTTGCTTCACTCGTTCAAAATAGTTATCTGTATTTTTTATTCCTTTATTCATAATGGCTTGGAAAGGAACGCCGTCAGATGCTATCTTTCGTTGTTACTAACTTATTTACAAATCCCAATCCGGTGAATAAACACCCAATCCCAATAAGAGGATAAACAATGCCGCATAAGACTGCGAGCATATTCAATCCTCGTTCATCTCCCGTGAAGCCGTCTAAACAAACAGCTTGCAATATGAAGTTTGTAATTTGCCAATCTAATAAACTTTGGTCTATACAGATAAAGGCAAGCCACAAAAGGATAGAGCAACATTCCAAACCCAACAATAACATTATGGTTTTAGCTGCATTG
>ENA-OQDD01000749-OQDD01000749.1-human-gut-metagenome-genome-assembly--contig:-NODE-749-length-12352-cov-2.232883_pt1 | contig 12352 bp, 15 predicted proteins | sample MGYA00242507_ERZ504598 | MGnify/ENA primary metagenome ERZ504598 (study PRJEB26092, sample SAMD00036318) | human gut metagenome | host: Homo sapiens | study: EMG produced TPA metagenomics assembly of... | reverse complement strand
ATCGAGTTTGACGAGGCCGTTGCATCGTGCGCTCCATGGTCGCCTACACCAACCACACGATTCTTGCCGAGGCGCTCGAGAAGTGGCCGCTCGCCAGCCTGCAGAAGGTCTCCCCTGCCATCGCCGACATTATCGTCAAGCTCGATGAGATCGCGAAGGCCGAGCACGATGACCCACGCGTCGCCATCATCGACGAATACGACACCGTCCACATGGCCCACATGGACATTCACTTTGGCTTCTCCATCAACGGCGTCGCCGCACTCCACACCAAGATCCTGGAGGATACCGAGCTCCATCCGTTCTACGAGATCTATCCCGAGAAGTTCTCCAACAAGACCAACGGCATCACCTTCCGCCGTTGGATCCATGGCGCCAACCCCGCGCTCGCCAGCCTGCTCGACGATGTAATCGGCACCGATTGGCGCAGCACCGGCGACCTGAGCAAGCTTGCCGAGTTCGTTGACGACAAAGGTGTTCTTGAGCGCTTGGCTGCCACCAAGACCGAGGCCAAGGCCATCATGCGCGAGTTTATGGCGCTCGAGCAGGGTGTGACCATTCCCTCCAACGCCATCATCGATGTTCAGTCAAGCGTATCCACGAGTACAAGCGCCAGCAGATGCTCGCGCTCTACATAATCTGGAAGTATCTCGACATCAAGAACGGCAATAAGCTAAGCACCCCGTCACCATCATCTTTGGCGGCAAGGCGGCCCCTGCTACATTATCGCGCAGGACATCATCCATCTGATCCTGACGCTGTCGCAGTGGATTGCAAACGACCCCGACGTGGCTCCCTACCTGCAGGTTGTCATGATCGAGAACTACAACGTCACCGCCGCCGAGCGCGTGATCCCCGCCGCCGACATCTCCGAGCAGATCAGCCTGGCCTCCAAGGAGGCGAGCGGCACCTCCAACATGAAGTTCATGCTCAACGGTGCCCTGACCCTGTGCACACTCGACGGTGCCAACGTGGAGATTGCCGAGCTCGTGGGCGACGAGAACATCTATACCTTTGGTGCCTCGTCCAAACAGGTCGAGCAGCTCTACGCCGACGGCACCTACAACGCCGGTGCGCTCTACCGCAAGCCCGGAATTAAACTGCTGGTGGACTTCATCACCAACCCGGCCTTCATGGCAACCGGCAACGCCGAGCGCCTGCAGCGCCTGCACGACGACATTAAGGGCAAGGACTGGTTTATGGCCCTGCTCGACATTGAGGAGTACATCCAGACCAAGGAGCGCGTGCTGGCCGACTACGAGGACCAGGACGCCTGGATGCGCAAGGCGCTCATCAATATCGCCAACGCCGGCACCTTCTCGTCCGACCGCACCATCTCCCAGTACAACGACGAGATCTGGCACCTGGACTAACCCATTCCCCTTACCCATTCTCTTGAGGAACGGAGTCGTGGCAACGCGGCTCCGTTTTTTGTGCCCGCACGTTACCCTGTGATCCGACTCGGCCAAACAATCTCGATCCATAACAACTACTCAACCAAAACGGTCCCAGCCGTTACAGATTGAGACATACCGGCCCCTCCCCTTGGTTTATCTCAATCTGTAACATCTAGCAGGTGAAATTCGCCTTTGGTGTTACAGATTTAGATGAAATGGTTAGCTCAGCGGAACCGTCTCGATCTGTAACATCTAACGTCCGAAATCGGCCCTATCCGTTACAGATCGAGACAAACGACCGGTCAGACAGTCCCAACACAAAGAAAGGCTCCCCCTCTCGCCCAGTGGACGGGAGGGGAGCCTTATATGTGACCGCGGCAAAAGGATGGCAATACCGCAGTCGCCCAAAGGAAGGGCCTGGTTGCACCGGGCTAGATAAGGTTCTTGCCAGAGACCTTATCGAAGAGGTGGGTCGCGTTCTTCTCAAACTTGAACCAGATGGGGTCGCCCGCCTTGAGCGCGCCCTTGGCCTCGAGGTCGACGACGGGAATGATCAGGACAAACTGGCCGTCGGGAGCAGTCACGTGGACATGCTCGGTCGAGCCCATGAGCTCGGTCACCTCGACGGTGCCCTGGAGCGCACCCTCCTCGCCCTTGTCGGCAAGCAGAATCTGCTCGGGACGCACGCCGGCCGTAATCTCCTTCACGTCGCCGCCGTCCCAGTTGAGGGCAAGCTGAGCGCAGGTCTCGGGGGCGAGCGCCACGTTCATATCCTCGGTCTTGACGGTAAAGCCGTTGCCCGAGCGCACCAGCTGGGCATCGAAGAAGTTCATCTGCGGCACGCCGATGAAGCCGGCGACGAAGATGTTCGCGGGATGGTTGAAGACCTCCTGCGGGGTGGCGATCTGCTGGACGACGCGTCCCTCATGACCACGATGCGGTCGCCGAGGGTCATAGCCTCGGTCTGGTCGTGAGTAACATAAATGAACGTGCCCTTGATCTCGTGGCGCAGCTTGATGAGCTCGGCACGCATCTGGTTACGCAGCTTGGCGTCCAGGTTGGACAGCGGCTCGTCCATCAGGAAGACCTTGGGGTCACGCACGATGGCGCGGCCGATGGCGACGCGCTGGCGCTGGCCGCCAGAGAGCGCCTTGGGCTTACGGTCGAGGTACTCGGTAATACCCAGGATCTCGGCAGCGGAGCGAACCTTGCGGTCGATCTCGTCCTTGGGGACCTTCTTGAGCTCAAGCGTAAACGCCATGTTCTCGTACACCGTCATATTGGGGTACAGAGCATAACTCTGGAACACCATGGCGATGTCGCGGTCCTTGGGCGCCACGTCGTTGACGCGCTTGCCATCGATGAACACATCGCCGGAGGTGATGTCCTCCAGGCCGGCGACCATGCGCATCGTCGTGGACTTACCGCAGCCAGAAGGGCCAACGAGGACGATGAACTCCTGGTCGTGAACGGTGAGGTTGAAGTCTCTACAGCGAGCACACCGTCCTCGGTAACCTTGAGGTTGTGCTTCTTCTCCTCGGTCTTCTTCTTTTTGCCAAAGAAGCCCTTCTTTTTGACTCGTTGTTGGGATACACCTTCTGAACATGTTTGAGAACGATCTCGGCCATGTCTTTACCTTTCGATACGCGGCGCCGCGCTGAGAGGCGCCGCCAAAACTTGCAAAACAGTTACGGCATCAGCTGACGGCACCTGCACCACACCGTCGATGATGTACTTCTGGCAGAAGATGTACATGATGACGATGGGGATGACGACCATCATGATGCACGCCATCATGGGGCCGAGCTCGACGTGGCCCATAGCCGCCACGGAAGTACTGGATCAAGATAGGAATGGTCTTGTACTTGGTGGAGTCGAGCGTAAGGTAGGGCAGCAGATAGTCGTTCCAGACCCACATGGTCTCAAGGATGCCGACCGAAAGATAGGTGGGCTTCATGATGGGAAGGACGATCTTAAAGAACACCTGAACCGGGTTGCAGCCGTCGATCATGGCCGCTTCCTCAATCTCGAGCGGGATGTTCTTGACGAAGCCGGCGAACATAAAGACCGCGAGGCCCGCGCCAAAACCAAGGTAGATGAAGCAGATGTTAAACGGCGTGTTAAAGCCGATGCGGTCCGCGAGGTTGGACAGCGTGAACATGAGCATCTGGAACGGTACGACCATCGAGAAGACGAACAGGTAATAGAAGAAGTTCGAGATCTTGCTGTTGACGCGCACCACGTACCAAGCGCACATGGAGCAGCACACCAGAATCAGCACGACCGACGTGACCGTGATGATAAGCGAGTACATAAACGCCGAGGCAAAGCCCTGCTCGTTCAGAGCGTGCACGTAGTTTGCGAGGCCGTTGAACGTCTCGGGCGTGAGCAGATCGAACGCCGTGGTGGTGCTGATTGCGGTCGCTTTCTTAAAGGAATTGAGCGCAATCATGAACACGGGGTAGATCCATGCGAGCGACAGGATCGTAAAGAAGATCGAGAGCGCGCGGTTGATAGCCTTATCGCGTTTCATTACTGCTGCACCTCCTTGGACCTCGTGGCCTTAAGCTGGATCATAGAAATAGCGACAACCAGGATGCAGAAGATAACTGCCTTGGCCTGACCGATGCCCTGCCATGCGATGCCAGCACGCGAATAGAACGTGTTGTAGATGTTCAGGGCGAGCATCTCGGTGGAGTGCGCCGGGGCGCCACCGGTAAGGGCGAGGTTCTGGTCGAACAGCTTAAAGCCGTTGGTGATGGACAGGAACAGGCAGATGGTGATGGTCGGCATCAGGTTGGGGATCTTAACCTTCCAAAACGTCTGCCATGCCGTAGCGCCATCGACCTTGGCGGCCTCGATGTAGTCAGACGGAATGGACTGCAGACCGGCGATGTAGATGATCATCATGTAGCCGACCTGTTGCCACAGGGTCAGGATGATAAGGCCCCAGAAGCCAGCGGCGGAGTTGAGGGCGATAAGCTGGGCACCCACGTTGGAGAGCAGGCAGTTGATCAGAATCTGCCAAATGTAACCCAGTACAATGCCGCCAATCAGGTTAGGCATAAAGAAAATCGTACGGAAGATGTTGGTGCCTTGAGCGCCTTGCGAGTGAGCGCCTGCGCAATGGCCAGCGCGATCACGTTGATGAGCACCGTCGACAGGAAGGCAAACGCCACGGTAAAGAAGAACGACGTGGAGAACTGCGGATCGGACAGCGCGCGCACGTAGTTCTCGATACCGACAAAGTGCGCGTTATTGATGGTAATAAACTGGCAGAACGAGAGATAGAAACCCTGGATAAAGGGAATCACGAACCCGATCATAAACGCCAGGCACGTGGCAGCATAAAGAGCGGCCACCAGCGCTTGAGTGCTTTGCCCATAGAAGGGTCCTTTCAATATGCAGGGGGCGGGCAAACCTACGTCTGCCCGCCCCCTGTCGCTAATCAGATAGCTTGGGCAGCAACTGCTTACTCGGAAGCAGCCTTCTCGGTCTTCCAGCCATCGACGAAGGCGTTCTTGACGCCGTCCCACTTGGTGTTGTCGGCAGCATAAGCGATGAGAGCCTGCTTGAGGTTCTTCTTCCACTCCTCGGAGGGGATGTAAACGAAGTCCCAAGCGACGGTCTTCTTGCCGTCCTTGGCCATAGCAACGGCCTGCTGAGAGAAGACGTTGGTGGTCTCCTTAGCGCTCTTGAACGGGGCGGTCAGACCCATCTTGTCAGCGATGATGCTGGTGGCGGTGTCAGAAGTGACACACCAATACATGAAGTCCTCGGTGGCCTTCTGGGCATCCTCGGAAGCCTGGGAGCTGACGCACCAGTAGTTCTCGCCGCCGGAGCACAGGCCCTGGTTCTCCTCGCCGTCGACGCCGATGTAGATCGGCAGCATGCCGAGCTGGTCGTCGGTCATACCGGCCTTGGTGAGGTCGGCGTAGGCCCAAGAGCCGTTCTGATAGAAGACGGCCTTGCCGGTTGCGAACTCGTTGGTGGCGTCGTCACCGGTCTTGGAGGCGAGCTGCGAAGGATCGCAGGTGGAGTCGGTGATGTACAGGTCGAAGATCTGCTTAAAGTTGTCGAGATACTCGCCCTTGATCTCGTCGTCCTCCTGGTTGTGCTCCTTCTCGAACTCGTAGTAGAGCGGGAGGTTGGCGAGGTGGGTGGTGTAGCGCCAGCTGGAAGAGTCATCCATACCGGCGGAAGTGAAGGCACCGTCAACGCCGAGCTCGTCCTTGCGGGCCTGGATGTCATCGGCGCAAGCCTTCAGCTTGTCGAAGGAGTTGATGTCCTCGGCCTTGTAGCCGGCCTTCTCGAGGAGCTCCTTGTTGTAAATGATGCCGTAGCTCTCCTGAACCCAGTCGATACCCAGATCCTTGCCGTCGGACTGCAGCGCCAGGGAGTCGTCGATGAGCTCGCCGCGGAGCTTGGTGTCGGAAAGATCGGCGCAGTAGTCCTTCCAGTTCTTAAGGCCGGTGGGGCCGTTGACCTGGAACAGCGTCGGAGCGGAGCTCTTGGACATCTCGGACTTGAGCTTCTCCTCGTAGGTGTTGGAGCGGCGGTCACGATCTTGACCTCGACGCCCTTCTCCTTCTTGTACGCCTTGGCGATCTCCTTCCACTCCTTGTCGACCTCGGGCTTGAACTGGAGGAAGTAAACCTCGGCAGCGTCACCAGAAGCAGAGGAGCCAGAGCCGGCAGAACCACCGCAGCCACGAGGCCCAGACCAAGAACCGCAGCCGCGGAACCAGCAAAGCCCAGGAACTGCCTTCTGCTCATTTCGTTCTTCATTACAATCCACCCTTTCACACCGTGGCGGCACCCTTTGCCGCCGCCTTCGGAGATTGGCTCGGGGACTTTGCCCCTTTTGCTGACTTGTACAATACGCTATTTGGCTAGTTGTTTGAACAAGTATTACTAGAGCGGTAGAAAAACTTCGGTGAACGGTAATTTCAACTTGATACTTGACAAGTTTTGTATAAACAATTATTTGTTATCGAATGCAGAGAAAACGCCCGGTCAAGCCGATGCATCGTCGGTTTGACCGGGCGTTTTCTCTTTGAGGGCATGAGTCTCGTCAGGCTGCGAGCTAGCCGGCTATCGCTTGGAGTTGACGCGGTAGTGGAAGATCTCGGGATGCGTGCGGGCATGCGTGACCTCGAACAAGATGCCGTCCGAAGTGTACGACTGGCTCTCCATGACGCGACACAGTTGTACTTGCCAAGGTCCAAGTAGCTGCAGTCCTCATCGTTGGCGAGCTCGACACTCACCGTACGGCGGCTCGCCATCACTTTGATGCCGCGCTTGTGCTCCAGATAGCCGTAGATAGAATCCGCCGCGATCTCGGGGGTCAGGCCCTTGGCGATCGACGCCAAAAAGTAGCCGTGGTCCACCTGGCGCGCGCTGCCGTTGAGGCTTCGGACACGCACGACGCGAATCAGCTCCTCGCCCACCTTAAAGCCCAGGCGACGAGAGAGTTGCTCAGTGCAAATCAAATGTTCAAAAGACTTGACCTCGGTCGATGCGACGGCATTGTTGCGTTTTGCGAACTCGCCAAACGACTCAACCTCTTCGAGTGCGCCCAGCATGTCGGTTTCGCCCTTAAGCCAAATAACGCGCACGCCCTTACCGTGTATAGGCTGCACAAACATCTGGTCGGCCAGCATGCTCAAGGCGCGTCGAACGGTATTGCGCGTGCAGCCAAACTCCGCGGTCAGCTCGGCTTCGGTTGGCAGCATCTCCTGAAACGCATAGGTCCCGTCGATGATGCGCGAACGGATCTCGCGGTAGATTCCTTCGTAAATCGCTTTTGGCATGATTTCACCTCTAATGAATATGTATGGCTAGGCACGATAGCATTTCTTAAAGTTGTTTAAACCGATTATCGGTAAAGTACGGATTATTTACCGTCGACGGTTCCCCCGAAACCCAAATCGGACCGAATCAAAACCGTCAATGCGGCAAGCAGCCAGTCCTCTACAATGAGTTCATTGTTTAAACGTTCTTGCTCGCACAGCATGTTGCATCCGGAAGGCATATTATGCTGCAGAAAATCCAACGTTTTGGCGGAGCCATGTTCGCGCCCGCCATGCTGTTTTCTATATCAGCCTCATGGTCGCATCTCCGCCCTCGCCACGACCGTAGACATCGTCGGTGACCTCGCCGTATACGGAACCCCTTGGTACGTTTTCTGGACCATCATCCAGCGCGGCTCGTGGACGGTCTTTAAACGTCTCCCGCTCCTTTTTGCCGTAGCGCTGCCTATCGGTCTTGCCCAAAAGCAACCGGCGCGCTGCTGCCTCGAGGCACTCGTGGCCTATTTTGCCTATTGCTTCTTTTTGAGCGAGATCATTAAGCTGAGCGGAGACAACCTTGGCTTAAGTACCCATCATCTTTGACCCCCGCCAGCGGTATCACCGTCATCGACGGCATCAAGACGCTCGACACCGGCATTATCGGCCCGCTGGCGGTATCGGCAACCGTCGTCGCCATCCATGACCGCTTCTACGATGCCAAGGTTCCCGATTGGCTCGGCACCTTCTCGGGTTCCTCGCTGGTCTACCTCATCAGCTTTTTTGCCGTGTTTGCCCTTGCCGCCATCTCGGCCGCCATCGTGCCCTTCGCATACGCTGTGACCGAAACGCTGCGCCACGCACTTGCGGGCGTCGGCCCCTTCGGCGTGGGCATCTTTGTGTTTTTGGAGCGAGCGCTCGAGCCCATGGGGCTGCACCATCTGCTCTATATGCCCATCTATTACGACAATCTGGTCATTCACGACGGTATTTACGCCACGTGGACCAACCTGCTCCCCATTCTCTCCCATAGCACGCGCCCTTTAAATGAACTTGCGCCCTGGGCAGGTTTTACCGCCACCGGCTGGGGCAAGCTCTTTGGCCTTCCCGCCATCGCGGCAGCATTCTATTTCACCGCCAAACCCGAACGCCGCGCCGGCCTTAAGGCCATCCTTTTGCCCGCCATCGTCGCCTCGGTGGTATGCGGCGTCACCGAGCCGCTCGAGTTTCTCTTTATGTTCACCTATCCCGGACTCTTTTTGCTCTACGCCGTCCTGTCCTCCTGCCTTGCCATGACCATGAACTTCTTTGGCATCGTCGGCATCTTCTCGGGCGGTCTCATGGAAATGACGGCCTTCAACTTCATCCCGCTCATGCGAATGCATGCCGGCTCCTACCTTTTGGCGCTCGGTATCGGTCTTGCCTTTAGCCTCATCTTTTTTGTTAGTTTTCGAGCACTCATCTTGGTCTATGACCTTAAGACGCCGGGCCGCGAGAATCATGCCTCCAATCGCGCGGCAATCGATCGTTTAACGGGAAGCGGCTTTGTCAAAGAACAATCTCCCAATGGCGAGGTCAGTATTCAATACGATCAAGATCACGTCCTCGCTGAGCGGGTAATTCAGCTTTTAGGTGGCGTTGGCAATATCGTGGGCGCAACCAACTGCGCCACGCGCCTGCGCGTCGAGGTCGTAGACCCTTCCATCGTTGCAGATAATGCGTCGTTTGTCGCGGTGGGCGCCAAGGGCCTCATCATTACGGGCAAGACCGCCCAGGTGATTATCGGCATCTCCGTTCCCCGCGTTAAAGAGCATTTTGACCAGATCATGGGCCTCGAGCGGGATTTGTGCCCACCACCTCGGCCTCCCCTGCCGCCAGCGCAGCCCATAAGCGCGGCGATATCTGCTTTTTCGATATCGACGGAACACTCGCCTGGCAAGACCCTCGAGTAGCACAAGAGCTTCCCGAGAGCGAGCGAGACCTCTCCCCCTATCCCAATGAAGCGGTCTCGCAAGCCATCCGTGATTTTGTCGCCAAGGGCAATATGGCGTTTATCTGCACAGGGCGCACGCTGAGCTGCATCCATCCAAAGCTGCTCGAGCTGCCCTGGACCGGCATCGTCTGCCTCGCGGGTGGCTATGTCGAACTTGAGGGACACGTGATTCGCGATTTGGCGATGACGCCCGGCATGCTGCAGCGCCTTGCTCCCATTCTTGAGCAATCGGACGAAGTGATTCGTTTTGAGGGACTCAATGGCGTCGTTCGCATGAGTGCCGATGCGCCCGACGCCACGGGATACGCCCGCACCGTGGGCGATGCAATTACGCAGCTGCAACATTACAGCGCCTACAAGATCTTAATGTCCACGTCGCTTGCCAACCGCATCGCTCAGGATCAAGCGTTTGAGCCGCTGCTCTGCTTTAACGAGCTCGAGCTCGAAGTGACCGAGATTTCGCCTCGCGAATGCACCAAGCGCGAGGGTATCCAGTCCGTACTCGACGCCCTCGATCCCCACCACGGAACCGTATACGGCATCGGCGACGCCAGCAATGACGTCTCGCTGATGAACGCCGTCGACGTTGGCATCGCCATGGGCAACGCACCGGACTTCCTCAAGGAAAAGGCCGACTATGTCACCGACAGCATCGACCACGACGCGTCGTCACCGCGCTCGAACACTTTGGGCTTATCTAGCCAAGCCCCTACCGCACTTGCGGCCGCATGGACCAATCGTCTTCAACCGCCGCGCTCGACGCCCTAATGTGGCAATATGTTGTCTGCATAATGCAACGATGCAACCTATCAAAGAATGCGAGAACCCGTGTCCAGTCCGTTTACCAGCTTTTTAGCCCAGCACTTTGACCAGATTAACGACTATCTGGCCACGTTCTTTGACGGACAGGCGACTTCCGCCGATATCGAGCGCTACCTGTATACCCCGCTCTCGGCATTTACGGCAAACGCTGGCAAGCGCCACCGCCCGCTCATCTGCATGCTCGCCGCCACTGCGGTAGGCGGCAGCTTTGAGAGCGCCCGCAGCGCAGCGGCGGCCATCGAGCACTTTCAGTCGGGCGCACTCATCCACGACGACATCGCCGACAACGGCAGATTCGTCGCGGGCAAGCCCTGCATGCACCTTACCGAGGGCACCGGTCTTGCCATCAACTGCGGTGACCTGGCGCTCACCATGGTCACCAAGACGGTTCTCGACGATCCCACGCTCGAGTCCGACGTGAAGCTGCGTGTGCTCCACGAGCTTACCGAGATGATCGTCCGCACCATCGAGGGTCAAGCACTTGACCTGGGTTGGGTCCGTGACGAGCGCTTTGATATCTCGGTTGATGACTACCTGGACATGGCGACGCACAAGACCGCGTATTACAGTGGAGCCACGCCGCTTGCCGCCGGAGCCATTATCGGCGGCGGCAGCGAAGAGCAGGTCGAGGCGCTACGCGCCTTTGGCCTGCACACCGGCCTTGCCTTTCAGATTCAGGACGACCTGCTCAACTTGGTCGGCACCAAAGAGGCCGCCAACAAGGACTTCCGCACCGACATCACCGAGGGTAAACGCACGCTCGTTGCCGTGCACGCCCTGTCTGATGAGCGCCATCACGACGAGGTCGAGGCAATCCTTTCCTCGGGCACCGAGGACCCCGCGCAGCTCGCGCGCGCCGTGGAAATCTTCCAGCAGATCGGCTCTGTCGATTTCGCCCACAACTATGCGCTCGACCTGACCGCCAAGGCCAAGGCCGCTATCGAAGGCGTCGAGCTCGACCCGCATGCGCGCGAGCTCTTCCTCTCCATGGCAGATTTCTTTGTGGAGCGCCTCAACTAGCGGGGGTCACAAAACCTGTGGGCAGCGCGTTTGGGTACAAGTTGCTACACTGTTGAGTGCATGTTTATGCATTGTCTCGCGTTGTCTATCCGACACGCGCTCAAAATAGTACGAATCGTACGCCGAAAGGGGTTCGTTCATGGAACCTATTACCACGGGCATGCAGGGAGCAGCCGTCGAGGATGTTCAGTCCCGCCTTCTGCAGCTCGGTTACACCATCGATGCCGACGAGGTCGCCGACAAGCGCTTTGGCACCACCACCGAGCAGGCCGTCAGCACCTTCAGGCTCGACAGCGGCCTTGCTGCCGGTCATGCCGTCGATATCCCCTGTTGGAGCGCCCTGGTCGACGCCTCGTATAAGCTGGGCGACCGCACTCTGTATCTGCGCATGCCCAATTTCCATGGCGCCGATGTGCAGGCCCTGCAGCGCGCTCTCAACGTTTTGGGCTTTGCCTGTGGCGAAGACGACGCTACTTTGGTCCGCATACCGAGGCCGCCCTGCAGCAGTTCCAGGAAAATGTCGGCCTGTTTGCCGACGGCATGGCCTTCCAAGACACCTACGCCTACATCAACCGCCTGCACCATGTGTGGGAGGCAAGCCCTCGGTCACCGAAGCCGAGTCCCGCATCGGTTTTGCTCGCGCCGCCAACGTGCTCGAGCGCTTCCAGATCGCCGTTATCGGTGAGGACCCATCGCACGCAGCGTTGCTTCGCGCATGTGGAACATCGCCACGGCAACGACCGACAACAGCGGCATGATGCTCTGCGACTCCGAGGTCCCAACCGACGTTGACCTGGTGCTCGAGATCGCAAGCGACGAGCTGCCCGCCGACGCCGCGCCACGCGCCACGATTGCCCTCGCCGAGTGCCACAACCTGGCCCAGCGCATCCGCACCGCCAATGTCGCCGCGCAGCAGAAGCCGGCTCGCATTCGCATTGAGCTCACGGGCATGACGCGCTACAACGGCACCTTCACGGCCAGCGACGCGCAGACGCTCGCCGTACGCCTACTCGACGGCGTTTGCGATGCCCTCGCAGATTAGGTAAACTAGACGAGTTGCTTTTGGGCAACACCACACATTGGGACGTAGTTCAACGGTAGAACTCCGGTTTTTGGTGCCGGCTGTTGGGGGTTCGAATCCCTCCGTCCCAGCCATTAAAACTGAGCGCCCTAAGCCCATAACGGCCCAGGGCGCTTTCTTGTGGGCAAGCGGAGGAATTCGAACCGCAAGGGTGCGGAGCTGAGGAAACGCGAAGCGTTTTCCAGCGCAGCACGCAAGGAGCGAAGCGACGCAGCGGGGCGCGGCCGCCGACCAGGCAGACGCGGAATCCC
>ENA-OQDD01000743-OQDD01000743.1-human-gut-metagenome-genome-assembly--contig:-NODE-743-length-12381-cov-1.591154_pt1 | contig 12381 bp, 15 predicted proteins | sample MGYA00242507_ERZ504598 | MGnify/ENA primary metagenome ERZ504598 (study PRJEB26092, sample SAMD00036318) | human gut metagenome | host: Homo sapiens | study: EMG produced TPA metagenomics assembly of... | reverse complement strand
CGCGCTCGTCACGGCCGCCGCGAGGACCGCGGTCCTCGTCCAGCCATGGCGACGAGCGGAGCGATAACCTTATCGAGAGCGGCCATCAGCTCGGTGGCCTCCTCGTAAGAAAGCTCGGGCAGGAGCTTCTCCTTCTTGTTGGCAAGCTCGGTCAGGCCTCAGCGGCATCCTCGGCAGCGAAGACAACGATCTTGCGCATATCGCCCTCGGCGTCGTCGATGCGGCCGACCAGATCGGCAGCCTCGGCCTCGGCCATCAGACCATCGAGCTCACGGAGGCGCATGCCCAGCAGGTCGGACATTTCCTTCTGCTCCATCTTGGGCTTGAGGTCAAGAAGCTTGATGGCGCGCTCGATGTTCGCCATGCGCTCGGCCTTGGCCTCCTCCTCCTTGGAAATAGCAGCGACGGCTACGCAGCAGGCGGGCGGCCTTCTGCATCTTGTCCATCAGCTCTTCGTCATCGTAATCAACGGCGGCCTCGACAACCTCGGCCTCCTCGGCGGAAACCTCGTCAGCAGCCTCAACCTCAGCAGCTTCGGTCTCCACGGTCTCGACTGCCTCGACCTCGGCAGCCATGGTCTCGTTCTCGGTCTCGTTCATGATCTCTTCGTTCTCAGACATGAGACTCCTTCTTGGCCCTCTCGGGCATCATCGCCCCATTCGCGGGGCCCGTCGCGCACTCTTTGCGCTTTATACATTCATGCCTCTCGGCAAAACGTCCATTAGTTTATGGTGTCGCCATCCAATCTAGCTGCAGAATCTATGTGCACACATTAATGCGACATGTGCGACTCGCGGCGAGCGTACACCAGCGACACCGCGAACCCGACAACGGCAATCACGGCCGCCACGCGCACGGCGGCTGCAAATCCTATCGCCTGGGCAACGTCCGACGCAACGCCCGCGGCGCCAGCAGCCACCGGCAGAACTCGAAAGCAGGCCGATAAACAGCGACGGACCAAACGACGCGGCAATCATGTTCCACGTGTTGAGCAATGCCGTTCCGTGAGGATGTTCAGCGGCAGGCAGCGTCTCCAAGCCGGCCGTTTGCGAGGGCTCAACACCAAACCGACTCCGGCATACACCACAACGGTCAGCGCCACGACGACGCCGATGTTCATGCTTGCCGCCGTCATCGAGATGGCAGTCTGTCCCACGGCAATCAGGCAAAGCCGACCGGCAGCAGCGGCCATGCGCCACGGGCGTCCATCACGCGTCCGCCCACAATCGAGGTCACAGCGTTGCAGCAATTGCCGGCAAAATGAGCAGGCCCGCAACAAGCGCGGTCATGCCGTATGCGCCCTCAAAATAGAGCGGCAACAAACGCTCATCGAGAACGTCGTCATCATCGACACCACCACAAGCAAGCACGCAGGCCAAAAACGAACGCTCGCCATGGGACGCACGTTAAGCACCGGATGCTCGAGCTTGAGCTGACGAACCGCAAACAGGCCGAGCAGCACAACGGCGGCAAAAAGCGTCACGATGCCGGCAATCAGATTGGTCGAGAACTCGCCTACGGAATACACAAATGCCGTAATGCCGGCAGCGAGCAAAACAACCGACAGAATATCAAGCGTGGCGTTCGAGCGCTCTCCGACATTCTGAACAAGCTTTACGCCCGCCGCAGCGACCACAATGCCGCCCACCAGCGGCACTACGAACACCGCCCTCCAGCCAAACAACGTGCACATAAGACCGCTGATCACAGGTCCAAACGCCGGCCCCAGCGTAATGCAGGCACCGCCCAGGCTCAGATACAGACCGAGCTTCTCGCGCGGCGCGCAAGACAACACCACGTTCATCATGAGCGGGAACAAGATGCCCGATCCCGCAGCCTGCAAAATACGACTTGGCAGCAAGACGGTAAACGTTGGGGCGACCAGGCACAGGACTTCTCCGGCGACCAGGCATCCACATGCGAAAAACAGCAGCTTGCGCGTCGAGAAGCGACCGGAAAGAAAGGCCATGATGGCCGTAAAGATCGACGTCACGATCATGTAGCCCGAAACAAGCCACTGCGCCGTGATGGCACTCACCGAAAAGGCCGCCATGATGTCGTGCAACGCCACGTTAATGATGTTCTCGTTAAACGCGGCAACAAAGGCCGCGATATACATTACGGCGAGAAACGCCGAAGTGGCCGATGGCGCTACTTGAACTTGTTGCTGAGATTTGCTCCCCATGCATTTCCTTCCTCTTGGAACGACAGTCGTATCGCCCCAGAGGAACAGTCCAGGGCGAGGATGAGCCCTAGACTTACGCCAGACGCCGCACGCGACGAGTCTGGCAACATGGTCCAACGTCGAAAGATTGTAACGCGAACGCGCAGCTTTCCTTCCGCGCTATTATTAAAAGTCCACGAAAGCATGAGACATGAGGAGCCCGCCATGATTAAGCCCATCATGAAATCCGAGTTCTTTTTGCGCCTGCCTTCCGAAGACGCGGGCCCCGATGACGCCGTGACCGGGCAGGACCTCCTGGATACGCTCCATGAGCATGAGCACGAGTGCGTGGGCCTCGCCGCCAACATGATTGGCGTGCGCAAACGCATCATCTGCGTAAAGGACGGCAACAGGACACTCCTGATGTACAACCCTCAAATTCTTGAGCAGGTCAATGCCTATCAGACGAGCGAAGAATGTCTCTCGCTGATCGGCGAGCGCCCCTGTACTCGCTATCGCCGCATTAAGGTTGAGTATTTGGACGAGAATTTCGTCCACCGCATCAAAAACTTCTCGGGCTACACCGCCGAGATCATCCAACACGAAATCGACCACTGCAACGGGATTGTTATTTAGACAGCCAGGGTAACGATGCAGGTTGAGCACACGACAGCAAGCGAGCCGCATTTGCGCCAAGGTGACGTGAAATGAGAGGGCGCTGACCTTCTGGTCGCGCCCTCGAAATTGAACGTCAGATTGGCGTGAATGCGGCTCGCGCAGCGTCAAGTGGTCCGCCGTTCGGTAGAACGGCGGAACTAATTAGCTCTGACGGTAATGGTCGAAGAAGTCGGCGAGGTCTTCGAGGGACTCTTTGAGTACTTCCATGCGCGGCAGGTACACGATACGGAAGTGGTCGGGCTCAGCCCAGTTGAAGCCGCCGCCGCGCGTGATCAGGATCTTCTTCTCGTGCAGCAGGTCAAGGGCGAACTGCTCGTCATCGGTAATGTTGAACTTCTTCACATCCATCTTGGGGAAGATGTAGAACGCCGCACGCGGCTTAACCACCGAGATGCCGTCAATCTTGTTGAGCGCCTCATACACAAAGTTGCGCTGCTCGTAGACACGACCGCCCGGGCGGATATAGTACGTTGACCGACTGATGGCCGCCGAGCGCCGTCTGGACGATCGACTGAGCCGGCACGTTGGAGCACAGACGCATGTTGGAGAGCATGTTGATGCCCATGATGAAGTCGCTCATGCAGCGCTGGTTGCCCGAAAGCACCATCCAGCCAATACGATAGCCCGCGATCATGTGCGACTTGGACAGACCGCTAAAGGTGACGCAGGGCAGATCGGGAGCGAGCGAGGCAATCGAGACGTGCTCGTAGCCGTCCATGCACAGGCGGTCGTAGATCTCATCAGCAAAGATCATCAGCTGATGCCTGCGTGCAACCTCGACGATGCCCTCGAGCACCTCGCGTGGATAGACGGAACCCGTGGGGTTGTTGGGGTTGATGATGACGAGGGCTTTGGTCGCGCTCGTGATCTTGGACTCCATATCCTCCAGGTCGGGATACCAATCCGCCTGCTCATCGCACAGATAGTGCACGGGATGACCGCCGGCAAGGGTTGCGCACGCCGTCCAGAGCGGATAGTCGGGGCTGGGGATCAGAATCTCGTCGCCATTGTCGAGCAGCGCGTTCATCGAAAGCTGAATGAGCTCGGACACGCCGTTGCCCGTGTAGATATGCTCCATCTGAACGTTGGGCAAGCCCTTGATCTGCGAATACTGCATGATCGCCTTGCGCGCGGAGAACAGGCCACGCGAGTTGGAATAGCCTTCGCAGTCGGGCAGCTGCTGGCGCATGTCCTTGATGACCTCATCGGGCGTGCGGAAACCGAAGGCGCCGGGTTGCCGATATTGAGCTTGAGGATGCGCTCGCCCTCGTCCTCCATACGGGCGGCCTCGTCGACGACGGGACCGCGCACGTCATACAGGACGTTATCGAGCTTGGCGGATTTAGAAAAAGTACGCATGGTGGTGCTCCTTGCAATTTGAGCTGAGGGATGGGATTCGGGCCTGGAATCGTTGCGGGGAGATGATTCCTCGCCTTGGTCGGCGTCACCGGCGAGCAGCCAGGTAACATCGACCTCCAAAATACGGCGAGCAGCTCTGCACATCGCGCCGCGGAATCGTCTTGCCGCTCACATATTGGCTCATCTGGCTCTTGCCGAGTTTTTTGCCGAGCATCTCCGATGCGCGGATCACGTCCGACTGGCGAACGTCGCGATCGGACATAGCCTGTCGCAGACGATCGCTAAACGTCTCTTGGGCCACTAGAACCTCCTTGCTGGCAAAGTTCAATTTATACAACACGAATTGAACCTGAGTTCAATTTAGGCAGCAGTATAACGCCGTGCTATTTCGAAAAGTTCAATTTTAAAAATAAAATGAGCAAGACCTCGAAATTTATCCCAAGGCGATAACGACGTGCACGCATTTAGAGGTATTCGAGGAAACGAGCGGCGGCAAGCGAAACATCGGCCGTTCGATATATGGCGTTGATCTGCCGATGGGGATGCCCTTCGAGCGGACGCACAGCAACATCAAACTGGCAGCGACGCAAGATGAGCGCGGGAAGAATGCTCACGCCCAAGCCATCCTCGACCATAGCCATAATCGCATAGTCATCCCAAGTCGACAGTTTTGAGCGCACTGACAGCCCCGCCCGACGGAATAGCGGCGTAATCTCATCATCGGTACCCCGTTCCAGCAGAATAAACTGCTCGTTGGCTAAATCGGCAAGAGAAACGACCTCCGCCGTGGCAAGCGAGGAGTCCGCTGGCACCACGGCCATCAACTCGTCTTGCACCAACGGTCGCGACGCCATGCCGGCGCCACGTGGCTCGCGCGGAATAAAGCCCAGGTCGCAGCGGCCTTCCACCACCCATTGCTCAATCTCGGAGTAATCACCCATCAGCAGCTCGTAATCGACATCCGGATGATCGGCGCGAAAGCGCGCAATCACCGGCGGCAGTACATGGGTCGCCACACTCGAAAACGTACCAATGCAGATCTTGCCGCGCATGAGCCCACGCATCTCGTCCACATGTCGCTGCAGGCGGCCAAACTCCTCGCAGACGCCTCAACCGCCGGCATGATCTGCCGCCCATCGGCAGAAAGCACCACACCCTCGCGGCTGCGGTCGAGCACCTTAAAACCCCAATCGGTCTCAAGGTCGCCCACCATGCGGCTCACGCCCGACTGCGAATAGCTCAGCCGCTCGGCGGCGCGCGTAAAACTGCCGACCCGCACCGTCTCGAGCAGCACCTGCATCTTTTGAATATTCGTTTCCACGGCACCCCTCCACCTTTACATGAGTTTTTGTCATGTTATCCATGCATTATATTCGCTTTTCTTCTAAAGCCAGTTCACCCATAGTAACATGCTCGGATATAGAGGGGATGTCAGCACATGAACAACGGATTGTTTACGTACTTAGCAGCATTGCTATTGTTTGGCTCCAACGGCATCATCGCCGCTGCCATCGCGCTGCCGAGCTCCGATATCGTACTGTTGCGCACGTTTTTGGGCGCTCTCACCCTTGCCGCCGTCCTCTTCATAACCAAGCGCCATAACCTGCAGGCTCCGTCTCGCCCCCGCGAGGCCGCAGCGCTCATCGTCTCGGGCGCCGCGCTGGGCGCAGCTGGATTTTTCTGTTCCGCGCCTACCAGACGATCGCGTCGGCGTATCCTCGCTGCTGTACTACTGCGGCCCCATCATCGTTATGGCCCTCTCCCCGCTCATTTTTGGCGAAAAGCTGACCGGCAGCAAAATCGCCGGCTTTATCCGCCGTCGCCTGCGGTGCTTTTCTCATTGCAGCGCAAGGTCTAGGCGGCAATATGCCATTGCGGGCATCGTCTGTGGAATCGCCTCGGCCTTCTGCTATGCATTGATGGTCATCGCCAGCAAGGGTGCGCCTCACATCGAGGGCCTCGAGAACTCCGCACTCCAAGTGAGCGCCGCCTTTGTGACCGCACTGGCCCTCACGCTCATCACGCAGGGCGCTCCCTCGTTCCTGTCCGCCGGCGTCGCCGCCAGCATTGATTGGCGCGCCGTCGCTATGCTCGGCGTCGTCAACACCGGCATTGGTTGCCTGCTCTACTTTAGCGCCGTCGCCAAGCTGCCCGTTCAGACCGTCGCCGTCGTCGCTACCTCGAGCCGCTTTCGGCGGTCGTGTTCTCAGCCGCCCTTTTGGGTGAAGCCATAACACCGGTCCGCCTGATGGGCGCCGCGCTTATCATCGGCGGCGCGATTTTTGCGAACTCGCCGGCAAACGCGCAAACGCCAAGGCTGGCATCGCCAGATAGCACGTGCTTAAAAGCCCCTGCTTTGAAATGCTACCTGCGTAGATAAATAATCCCCAGCTGAGGATTATTGTCTAAAATAACCCGATGTGCCAAACTGCTCTTGTATGTATAAAGACGGCATAAAGTTTTTTGTCCTAGACAGATAACCGGATGTCTAAGGGAGTCCTCGTGGCACACAACAAACTGGAGGCAAACCTCCAAGACCAGCGCGGGCAAGGCGGGCACGGAGCCATCCCCCTCTCCGCTGGCATGCTGCTCGTAACGCTCGGCGTCGTCTATGGCGACATCGGCACGAGCCCCATGTACACCATGAAATCAATCGTCGCCAACAACGGCGGCATCGGTACCGTCAGCGAGGACATGATCCTGGGCGCGCTTTCGCTCGTCATCTGGACCATGACGCTCGTGACCACGGTCAAGTACGTGGTAATCGCCATGAAGGCCGACAACCACAACGAAGGCGGCATCTTCGCCCTGTTCAGCCTCGTACGCAAGGTGGCACCATGCTGATTCTGCCCGCCATGATCGGCGGTGCGGCACTGCTTGCCGACGGCATCCTCACCCCCGCCGTCACGGTCACCACAGCCATCGAGGGTCTGCGCACCATCGAATGGGGCCATGCGCTGCTGGGCGACGGGCAGACCAACGTCATCATCATCACCATCATCATTATCTGCGGCCTATTTGCCATGCAGCGCGCCGGCACCTCGTCAATCGGCAAGCTGTTCGGCCCGCTCATGACGCTGTGGTTCCTGTTCCTGGCAGGCGCCGGTCTGTTCAACATGCTCGGCAACCTGTCCATCTTGCGCGCGCTCAACCCATCCGCGGCATTATGTTCCTGTTCTCGCCCATCAACCATTCGGGCATTATGGTGCTCGGCTTTGTCTTCCTGTCGACAACCGGTGCGAGGCACTCTACTCGGACATGGGCCACGGTGGGCAAGGCAAACATCTATGCATCCTGGCCATTTGTTAAGGCGGCCTTATCCTCAACTATCTGGGTCAGGGAGCTTGGCTACTCGCCAATAACTCCAACCCCCAGATGCTCGCGATGGATATCGTCAACCCGTTCTATATGATGCTCCCCGAGCCCCTGCGCCCCTTTGCCATCGTGCTTTCGGCCGTGGCGGCCATCATCGCCTCACAGGCGCTCATCACCGGCTCGTTCTCGCTGGTATCCGAGGCAACGCGCCTCAACCTTATGCCGCACCTGCGCATCCACTACCCCAGCGACACCAAGGGCCAGCTCTATATTCCACTCGTCAATAACATCATGTGGGTCGGCTGCATCTTCATCGTGCTGCTGTTCCAAAACTCCGAGCGCATGGAGAGTGCCTACGGCCTCGCCATTACCGTGACCATGCTTATGACCACCACGCTTTTGACGAGCTATATCGCCGGCATTCTCAAGCACAAGCTGGGCGCCTGCGTCTTCGCCCTGCTCTTCGGCGCCATTGAGCTGTGCTTTTTCGCCTCGTGCCTCACCATGTTCTTTGACGGCGGCTATGTGATGATCTTCTTGCCGCACTGCTGTTTGGCCTTATGTATGTGTGGCGTCGCGGCACCGCCATCGAGCGCACGCAGACGATCCTGCTGCCCGTCTCCAAGTACATCGACCAGCTCAATCGCCTGCGCAATGACGAGACCTATCCCGTGCTCGCCGACAATCTGGTATTTCTCACCAACAGCCCCGACCCGCTCACACTCGACCGCGACGTGCTCTATTCCATCCTGGACAAGCACCCCAAGCGCGCCAAGGCATATTGGTTCATCAACGTGCACGTTACCGACGAACCCTATACGCACGAGTATTCCGTCGAGACCTTTGGCACGGACTTTTTGTTCCGCGTGCGCCTGGACCTGGGCTTTAAGGTCAACCAGCGCGTCAACGCCTATCTGCGTCAGATCGTCGGCGACCTGATGGCATCGGGCGAGCTGCCGCCGCAACATCACACCTACTCCATCTACGAGACGCGCGGCAACGTAGGTGACTTCCGCTTTTGCATGCTGCGCAAGATGCTTGCCCCCGAAACGGACATCAACCGCAATGACCACCGCGTGATGGCCATCAAGTACGCCGTCCGCCGCGCCTGCGGAAGCCCGGCACGCTGGTACGGTCTCGAGAACGCGGCCATCATCATTGAGTACGTACCGCTCTTTGCTCGCATGCGCCCGGCCGTCAAACTTGTGCGCACCCAGGTGCCGCTCGAGGTTCAGATCGAAGAGGCCGAGGAAATGGAGGTCGACATCTTCTCGGACGACTTGGTCAACGGCAACGAGGCCGGCAAGAGCATGAACGTCGATCCCACCGAGCTGCTCGAGAGCGTCGCCGATACGCCCGAACAGCAACTCGACGGACTCGAGAGCAACCAGTTCAACGACGCCAACTTCTAACACGCCACCAGCCATTGGCGACAACGGCCTCGCATCTCATAAGAGGTGCGAGGCGTTTTATGTCGCAACGAACCAGTGAGCTACGAACGGCGCGGCTCGGGAACCACGAGCCTATCGGGGCTCGCGCCCTCGGCATCCATCAGGCTCACGTAGCGAATCGACGGATCCCCATACATCGCGTAGTAATAATTGCCCGTGCGCGCGCTAAAGCATCCGGTGTAGATAGTCTTCTCGAACTTGCCATCGCCCATCCTGGACGCTCCCTCGATCATCACCACGCCCTCGAGTGAACGGAACATGCGGACGACGTTTTCGGTCTCGCTCTCCTTTTGCGGGTAATTGGCATTGAGGTACGCCGCCTTTACAAAACGGCTCGGCGAATAGCAGTCACCCGGAATACCGCGCATGCCGGCACCCGCGCCATAGGCTTGAGCTCGGCGCCACGCCATGTCGCCGTCTGCGGAAAATCGCTTGTGGCCGTTGATATAGGTGCGCAGGTTTTCCATGTGCCACGGGAAGGTAGGCTGATTGGCAAGGGTGTCGACCGGATCGTCGTATACATGCAGGCCGTCAGCCATCATCTCGACCACGATGCTACGCTTGCTGTCGCCGATAATCCAATGAAGCAGCGACACGCCCAGCCCCTCTCCGGCAGATTTGGCGACAATCACCGTGTCGCACAGCGCGGCCTCGACCTCGTCGACCGTCGAAAACGTCGCTGCCACCCACAGGGGAAACTCATAGGCTGCGATATTGGTCTTGCCGTCGACAGGGTCCTCGGCATACTCGGCATAACCCGGGAAATTGAGACCCGCCACGGCGAGGCCCGCATCGTTGCCGCAGTCGAAGAACATAGGGTAGTTCTTGTAATCGATGCACATGCCGATTACCGCGTGTGCCGCCGACGCATCGTCGATAAACGAATACGGGATGTGGAACCCGCGCGGCATCACGCGAACCTGTTGTCCGTAGTCAAAGCTCCAGTCGAGGTTGCGGCCTAGATACATGTGGCCAGAATTATCGGTAAATCGAATGCTCGTGCACATAGCGCCTCCTAGCTTTACGTTCCTGCTAAGGTTATTGTCACCAAACAAAAAGACGCTAAACACAAAAGCCCGGACATGACAACAATGTCATACCCGGACCAAAAGAGACGAAGTGCGGTGCTTTGGTCCCCTTAGACCAACTTTCCAAGACAGTGGTCGATCATATGCTGGACCATCTGCGCCTCGAAGCCCACAAAGTCCTGCTTGCGCTCGCGCATCTTGCCATCGACGATCTGGTCAAAGGCAACCTTGCACTTGATATAGCGCGTGGACTTGGTGACCTCCTCGTGCGTCAGGCAGCTCTCCTCCATCTTGCTGGCGCCCAGGCCAAACACCAGACGGGGTTGTAGAGCACGTGGGCTCGCCGGCGTCGTCCAGGTAGACGCAGACCTTCTTGGTAACGCCAATCTGGTTAGCGGCAAGGCAGCCGGCATCGTCGAGCGACTTGATGGTATCGATCAGGTCCTGAGCAACCGACTCGTCCTCGACGGTCGCAACCTCGCAACGCTGGGACAGGATAGCCTCGTCGTGGCAAAGCTCTTTAATCATACGTTCCTCCATAGGGGTCGTTGTAACCGCTTAAGTATACGGTACCCACACATTTTCATGCGATAAATACCGTCCGTCTGTTACAAAGCGCCGAACATCAACATGCGAGGAACAGCAAGGTTGTAAAGACGATATAGTAAGTGAGTTCGTGTCAATCGGCCTAAACTCGGGGCTGAACAAGGAAAGGGTATGCATGGACGAACTTTTTCACGTCAGTGAGCGCAAGTCCACAATCGGGACCGAACTTCGCGCTGGACTGACAACATTCCTGGCGATGGCCTACATCATCGCCGTCAACCCCGCAGTGCTCTCGGGCGCTGGCATTGATGCGGGAGCGCTCGCCTGCGCCACCTGCCTGGGCGCCGGCATCATGACCATCTGCATGGGCATCTTCGCCAACCGCCCGCTCGCCTGCGCGTCGGGTCTGGGCATCAACGCCATGATCGCGGGCATCGCCACCACCATGTGCGGCGGCGACTGGCACGTGGCCATGAGCGTTATCTTCCTCGAGGGTATCGTCATCTTGCTGCTCGTCCTGTGCGGCCTGCGCGAGGCCATCATGGACGCCATCCCCGTGGTCCTGCGCCACGCCATCTCGGTGGGTCTGGGCCTGTTTATCGCCATGATCGGCCTGTGCGACGCGGCATCATCACCGCTGGCGCCGGTACGCTCGTCGGCCTGGGCGACATCGCCTCCCCCACCTTTATCGTCGGCATCATCTCCATCGTCGTGACGGTTGCCTGGCTTCCCGCAACGTGCCGGGCTCGCTGCTCATCGGCATCATCGTCGCCGTTATCGCCGGAATCCCGCTGGGCGTCACCCATGCGCCCGAGGGCCTCATCGCACCGCTCGACTTCTCGACCTTCGGCGCCCGTTTGCCAGCACTGCCGACGGCAACCTTGCCATCGTGAAGGTCCTGACCGACCCGATGCTGCTCGTCGTGGCCTTCTCGCTGCTCATGAGTGACTTCTTCGACACCATGGGCACCGCGATGGCCGTCGCCAAGCAGGGCGAGTTCCTGACCGAGGACGGCAATGTCGAGGACATCCGTCCCATCCTGGTCGTCGACTCCGTGGCCGCTGCTGCCGGTGGCTTTATGGCGTCTCCTCCATCACCACTTTCGTCGAGTCCACGTCCGGCGCTGCCGACGGTGGCCGCACGGGTCTCACCTCCGTCACCACCGGCGTGCTGTTCATCCTCGCCGCGTTCTTCTCCCCCATCGTCACCATCGTTTCCAGCGCCGCCACCTGCGGTGCTCTGGTCTACGTCGCTACCTCATGATGAGCGAGGCCTCCGAGATCGACTGGTCCGACGTGTCGCAAGGTTTCCCGGCGTTCATGATTGTCGCCGGCGTGCCCTTCACTTACTCCATCTCTGCCGGCATTGGCCTGGCTTTATCGCCTACGTGATCGTCGCGCTCTTTAAGGGCGAGGCCTCCAAGATCAAGCCGCTCATGTGGATCGCAGCCCTTGCCTTCCTCGTCTACTTCTTCGTGGCGTAACAGCATAGTCTGCTAAAGCAAAACAACAAGGCGCGGAGTCGCATCGAGCGGCTCCGCGCTTTTCTTTTAAAGCCAGGCAACGCACGGACGCGCGATGTATTGCTTCCCGAGTTTTGGACATTTTGCCCTCCAAACGGCACTACCGCCGGCTACATCCTGCAGATATGCTGGGCGTAATCGCATAGGCCTATGAGGATGGGAGTAGCCATGGCCGCCTTGTTCACGACCCCCAAGCGCAATGACAAAACCTCTGGAGCCATTTTGTCGAGCCCGACGTTCGCCGTCGCATAGGACTCGCGCACAGCAGCTGGCGCCGCGTGACGCGCCGCATCGTCGTGGGTGCCGTGTGCGCGCTCA
>ENA-OQDD01000742-OQDD01000742.1-human-gut-metagenome-genome-assembly--contig:-NODE-742-length-12382-cov-1.817299_pt1 | contig 12382 bp, 19 predicted proteins | sample MGYA00242507_ERZ504598 | MGnify/ENA primary metagenome ERZ504598 (study PRJEB26092, sample SAMD00036318) | human gut metagenome | host: Homo sapiens | study: EMG produced TPA metagenomics assembly of... | reverse complement strand
TGCGCACGCGCAGGTTCTCGCGCGCGGTGAGGTTGGGGTAGAGCGGCGCCTCCTCGATGAGGCTGCCGATTGCGTAGAGGTCCTCGCGGCGCCAGGCGTGCCCGGCAAAGAGGATCTCCCGGCCGTCGGCCGCAGCATCCCGCAGATCATCTTGAGCGTTGTCGACTTGCCGGCGCCGTTGGGACCGAGCAGCCCGTACACCTCGCCCTCGCGGATATGAAGGCTCACGTCGCCACGGCGTCCTGCGCCTGGTCGCCGCGGCCGAAGCGCTTGGTGAGCCCGCGCGTCTCGAGCATGTACCCATGGGTTTATCCTTTCTCTTCCGGGCGCGCGGGCCGAGCCACCGTGCCCGCGCGCCTTACCTTTCGGGTTCACCATCCATGGTGGGGCGCGTTTCTAACGAAGCCGTAACGGCCGTTGGGCTCTTTTGGCGCCAACCCTTCTCGACCCGCACATCATGATTAATTTGCTTAAGGCAACAACTTTCCCGATAGATGTAATCACCGAATCAAAACGTGTACATCAGCCATCAAAGATGCCGAAAAATGTCATATTTGGAGGCTGATGTACACAAATGCAGAATCCCGCACAACCCAGTAGCATCCTCCATATGTCTGGACTCTCTATGCTTACGCTGGATAGACATCGCCGGAACGGGTATAGTATCGAAAGTTTTGTCGTTAACCAGCGGGGGAGTCCTGTGGGCATCAAAAAGAAGATCAAAAAGGAGCTTATCGGCACTTCCGATTACCCGTCGAATAAGATCTTTACGATCTCCAATTTCATCACCTTTACGCGCCTGATCCTCACCCTGGTATTTCTGTACCTGTTTGTGACGGATAACAACCGCGTCATCGCCATCGTTATCTACGCCGTTGCCGCCTCTACCGACTGGATGGACGGTCAGATCGCCCGCATGACCAAGACGGTCTCGTGGCTCGGCAAGGTCATGGATCCCATCTGCGACCGTGCGCTGCTGTTCACCGGCGTACTGCTGGTGGTCCGCGGAGAGCTGCCCATCTGGGTCTGCGTGCTCATTATTGGCCGCGACATCTATCTGGGCATCGGCACGCTTATCGTTCGTCATTATCACCGTCGCCCCATCGATGTCGTCTTTCCCGGAAAGATTGCCACTGCACTGCTCATGACCGGCTTCTCGCTCATGCTGCTCGGGTTCCCCGTTATTGACGGCCTGCATCTTTTACCTTCAACCCTTACGGCCTTCCCGGGCCTCAACGGAAGCTCGGTGCCCCTCGGCATCTTCTTTGTGTACGGCGGCGTGATCTTCTCCATGCTCACGGCTGTCATCTATTCCATTAAGGGCGGAGTGGCCATTAAACAGGCTCTCGCGCATCCCGAGGACGAGGACATCGACTTTCTGAACCCTGAAATCGAAGACTGATTCGTTGGGGTATGATTACGTACGGTTCATTATTTGCGGCACGTCCGCGATAAGTTAGGGGTTGTCATGGACAACATGGTTAACAATATGCCTCAGAATGATAAGACTGCTGACGCTACCTGCGTATTCCGCGTGCCTTCAAGCGACGTCACCGTTCCCGACCTCATGGCCAACGTGCGCATCACCGCCCCCGTTCTGTCCATCGTCAAGGGTCCGCAGACTGGTGCCGCCTTTGAGCTCGAGGACGACGTGACCACCATCGGCCGCGATCCTGCGAACGGCATCTTCCTCAATGACATGACCGTTTCGCGCAGCCACGCGCGCATTATTCGTGAGGGGCTCCAGGCTCGCATCGAGGACTTGGGCTCGCTCAATGGCACCTGGGTCGACGGTGCCATCGTCAATGCAGCCCCGCTGCACGATGTTCATCCGTCCAGATCGGTACGTTTACGCTCATCTACCACGAGAGCACGCCGGAGCGCATCGAAACCGGTGAGTAGGGCATGGCCGAACGCAACTATTTGAGTATCGGCCAAGTCGTCAACCTTCTTCGAGGCGCATACCCCGATCTTTCGAACTCAAAAATTAGATTTCTAGAGGATGAGGGGCTCATTACCCCTCATCGTACGCCTAAGGGATACCGTCAGTACTCCAAGGAGGACGTTGATCGCCTGGAGGTCATTCTGCACCTGCAGAAGACCCGCTACATGCCGCTCAACGTGATTAAGCAGCGCTTGGAAAACGCTACGGACCTGTCAACGCTCGCCTACGAGGTGGGCTTACTGTCCGATGTTCCGCTCAAGACGGAGCCCAAGGAGACTAAACAAAAGCTGCATCCCATCGAGACCATTCCCGATATGTTGGGCGTCGAGATTTCGTTTATCCGCTCGCTCGCCGAGAACGACCTTATTCGCATCATCAAGAGTCCGCAGAATCGTGAGCTCGTCGATGGTCGCGATTTTCCGATCATCCGTTACTGCTCCGAGCTGTCACGCTTCCATATCGAGCCGCGCAACCTGCGTCAGTACGTGTCTTCCGCCAACCGCGAGTCCTCGATGTTTGAGCAGGTGCTCGTGAGCATGCTCGGCATGGATACCTCCGATGACGAGCGCGACGCCAAGCTCGAGCGTGCGTTTAAGAAGCTTCACGACCTGACGGAGGGCGTGCACACCGCGCTGCTCAAAAACCGCGTTTTTGAGTCGCTCAACGCCGTGGTCGAGGACGCCGACATCGATGCACTCGATGAGGAAATCGCTCGCTCCGAGTCCACCAAGGCCAAAAACGAAGAAACTGCCGCGCCTGCTTCGCACGAGGATTCTCTCGTAAAGCCGCTCAAGGTCGTCGCCCCTTCGCACTCCGGCACCGTCACCGCGGGCAAATAACCGCTGCTGATATTTCGGCAACTCATTGAAAGGTCATGCAATGTACGACTTCGAATCTCAAATCGTCGACATCCCCGACTATCCCGAGCCCGGAGTCGTCTTTAAAGACATCACGCCGCTCTTTGGCAATCCCGAGGCGCTCAAAGCCATGACCGATGCCCTCGCCGAGCACTTTGCCGGCATGGGGATCACCAAGGTCGTGGGTCCCGAGGCTCGCGGCTTTATGGTTGGCGTACCGGTGGCTGTAGCCCTTGGCGCCGGCTTTGTTCCCGCACGTAAACCGGGCAAGCTGCCGCGCGAGACCGTAAGCCAGAGCTACGAGCTCGAGTACGGCACCGATTCAATTGAGATCCATGCCGACGCTATCAGCTCTAAAGATACCGTGTTGATTCTGGACGACTTGGTCGCGACGGGCGGAACCGTCGAGGCAACAGGTAAACTGGTGCGAGATATGGGCGCAAAGCTTATCGGTTACGGTTGTATACTTGAGCTTGCGTTTCTCAACCCGCGCGAGAAGCTCACGCCGTCTGATGACGATGTGGAGCTCTTTAGCCTGGTGACGGTAGCTAGCCGTTACCCTTAGTTACTGGAAAGGAAGCTACATGCGCACAGCAAACACGCACAAAAACATGGCACGCTGCGCTGCTACGGCAACCCTCGCTTGTGTTTTGGGCTTGGGCCTCGCGGCTCCTGCCTACGCCGATACCGCATCCGACCTTGCCGCTGCTCGTACGAAACTCGAGCAGATCGGCACCCAAACCCAGCAGATTTACGATGAGCTTGCCACGCAGACGCAGGCGCTCGATCAGACTGCCGGCGAGATCACGCAAAAGCAGCAGGAGATCGCCGATGGTCAGGCCAAGCTCTCGACCTATGTCGCCGGCGAGTACAAAACCGGCGTCTGAGCCTGCTTCAGGTTTTGACGGGTGTCGGATGATCTGAGCGATATGCTCAACCGTCTGTTCTACTACGGCAAAGTTTCCGATAAGCAAGCTCAGACCATTCAAGAGGTCAAGGAGCTTAAGCAGCAGCTCACCGATAAGCAGGCCGAGCAGGAGAAGAACGTCGCCACCACGCAAAAGAAGGTCGACGAGCTTAATGCCCAGCAGGCTGAAGCCCAGAACGTCGTAAACTCCCTGGATTCGCAGCTGCAGGCCGAGCTCGCTGCCGAGGCCGAGGCCAACGCTGCGCTGCAGGCTGGCATTAATGCTAGCACCGCCGAAAAGGCCACGGTGAGCAACGACACCGCCGGTACGACCGAGAACACCAACAATGGCGGCCAGACCAACAATAACAACAACCAGGGCGGCAACACGCCGGCTCCCGCACCGCAGCCTGCCCCCACGCCCGCTCCGCTCCCACGCCTTCAGCACCGAGTCAGTCTGTTGATGGTGGCTCCGTTGTTTCGCGCGCCTACAGCAAGCTCGGCTATGCGTATTCTTGGGGCGGCATTGGACCGAACAGCTTTGACTGCTCCGGTTTTGTAAGCTATTGCCTCACGGGACGCTACTGCCGTCTGGGCACCACGGTCGACTTCATGGGTTGGACCCGTGTGTCCGATCCGCAACCCGGCGATGTTGTGGTTAACTCCTACCATACCGGCATTTATATCGGTAATGGTCAGATGATCCATGCTTCCGACTACAAAACGGGCGTCATCATCAGCTCCGTTGCCGCCGGCATGAACAACAATTACATTTTCGTGCGCTACTAATTTATTACTGCAGCGAACGAACGTGGGCCTCGCGATCTTGAGTCACGAGGCCCATTTTTTTCCCTACCGTTTGCCATAAAATCAGGACGCTATCTAGTATTCAAAACTAGATAGCCGTCCAATCAATCAAAAAGATGGCTATAATTGTTGGGGAACAACTAGAAAGGACCTCAATGAGCTGGGCACTTATCTCAGATTCGAGCTGCAATCTTCGCGATTGGCAACCGACTGCACCCCGTACCACCTTTGCATTCGCTCCTCTCAAAATTCGAGTAGGGGAGCGCGAATTTGTCGACGACCTTTTGCTCGATGTTCACGAGCTTAATGTTGCCATTCAGTCGGAAGCCAGCGCATCATCGAGCGCCTGCCAAGCGTGGGGGAGTGGCTGAGCTCTTTAAGCTCGCCGACAAGACGATCTGCATGCCAATCTCGGAGGGTGTCTCTGGAAGCTATAACGCTGCCGCTACGGCACGCGATATGGTACTTGCCGAGGAGCCCAATCGTCAGATTCACCTGGTCAATTCGCGGGCAGCAGGCGGCAAGATGGATCTGATCTTCTTGCTGTTTGATCGTTATCTTGCAAGTAACCCGGACGTTTCCTTTGAGGACGCCTGCGCTTACTTCGACAGTCTCGAGCAAAACAGCAAGATTCTCTTTAGCCTGTGTAATTACGAGAACCTTGCAAAGGCAGGACGCATTCCTAAGGCAGCCGGCGTCATTGCCAACAAGCTCAATATTCGCATTTTGGGCACGGCGAGCGAGGCCGGTAAAATCGAGCTCGTCGGGCACACGCGTGGCGAAAAGAAGATGCTCAACAAGATCATCGACACCATGGAAGCCGAAGGTTTTACGGGCGGCGAGGTCGTTATCGACCATGTCGAGAATGAGGCAGGCGCCAAGCACTTGCCAGCCGAATTGTGGAGCGCTGGCCAGGCTCCAAGACTATCATCATGCCCTGTAACGGGCTAGATTCATACTATGCCGAAATGTATGGGCTCATTATCGGCTACGGCATGGGCGTGGCTTCGGGCCAATAACGTCCAACCAAGCAAAAATACGGGCGGGACAAAGTGGCAGATAGCCCTTTGTTCCGCCCGTTTTATACGTCGGCTAGCTATTAAACCCATTAAACTTTAGATAGCTCATCAGGTACGCTTTCGAAACGAAGGATGAAACCGCACTGCGCACAAGCAGCGACTCACGCGTTACCTGATGCGCCGTATCGGGAACCGGCGCCTGCTCGACGGAAAACGCCGAACGAATCGATGCCTCGAGCTGATCGACACATAATCGAAGGCCGTCGGGGCATCGTAGCTCAAACGCTGAATGTTAAAGAGTGCCTGCACCGCAGCAATAGGTAGCACCTGCTTAAAGAGGCAGATAGCGATCAGGCGGGCAATCTGCTCGCGGCCATATTGCTTTTTGACCGGAGCAGGCACCAGGCCGACCTTCACGTAGTTATTGATCATCGATGGCGTAATGACAGGGTGCTCAACGCAAATGGACAGCGGCTCCATCCACAGCGCAACATACTCAATGACCTGGTCGCGGTAGAGTGTCACATTGGGCAACTGGTTATAGCGCGGCAGACTCAACGTATTGAGTTTACGCACGATATCGGACTGAATGAATGCATCGGGCAGCATCGTGGGCTGAATATCCTCGGGCTTAATGCTTACCGACGAATCGGACATCGGAATAACGTGTTTAACGTGGTTCATAAAGGTCCTCCGTTCATTTTCTATATTGTATTCTAGGTTATCTAGTTTTGCATACCACATAGCCGGCAAGTAAAAGTGGTTGGACAACACATTGATGCATCGTCCAACCACTTTGTTTAAAGATAGCAGCCTTACATAAGATATATTATCGTACTTATTCACGGAGAAACGCGTATGCGCTCGTTGCTGCTATGGCTCCGTCCGAAACGGCGGTCACAACCTGGCGTAAACGCTTGGAACGGATATCGCCGGCTGCGAATAAGCCGGGCGTACGGGTGGCCATCGAATCGTCGGTGACAATGCCGCCGTCAGGAGCCAGATCGACTAGATGCTCAACCAGCTCGGTATGCGGCAGCATCCCCGTAAAGACAAAGATGCCAAACGAGCCAGGTTCAAATGACTCGGTATGAGTCTCGCCAGATGCATTGTCCTTAAAGGTAATCGTCGTTGGCATGGCTTCGCCCGATAGCTCCACAATACTAGTTTGGTACCTAACTGTAATATTGTCCTTTGCGAGTACTTTCTGAACAACACCATCGGGCGCACGAAACTGGTCGCGGCGCAGCACGATGGTCACACTGCTGGCAATGTCGGACAGGAACAGCGCCTCTTCGCATGCCGAATTGCCACCACCGATTACAAAAACCTGCTTGCCGCGGAAAAACATGCCGTCACATGTTGCGCAATATGAAACGCCACGACCGCGATACGTATCCTCGCCTGCGAAACCTGCCGGACGCGGCGTGGCACCCATGCAAGCGATAACGCTCGAGGCCAGCGTATCGCCCATATCGTGATGCACCGTAAACAACGCTGCATCGGCATCGTAATCGATACCCGTAACCATGCTCCATGTAACCTGTGCTCCCAGGCCCTCTGCATGCTGCTGAAAACGCTCGCCAAGTTCGGCGCCACTCAGGAGCGGGAAACCCGGATAGTTCTCGACCTCATTGGTTGTGGCGATCTGCCCTCCCGACATGCCCTGCTCAATCACGGTCGTCGTCAGGTTGGCACGCGCAGCATAAATGGCGGCAGCATAGCCCGCGGGGCCGCCACCGATAATCGCAACATCGATCGGCTGATCGGTAGTCATGGAACATCCTCTCGTCGAAACATTGACGTTCTTTGCGCTCATACCCAAATTTACGTGAACGTGACACTCATGCACTACAATGATAAATCCGTATTACAAAGCTGAAGGGGAGTTATCGATGGACCAGGCGCAGACGAGTGACGACGCTCCCCTGCTCACGCACAGCACTCCCCAATCGGAGCAAACCACGCTCCTGGCTCAACAAAAACCTCTCGTGACCATCGTGCACGCCTCCGTTGGCTCGGGCCACAAGGCCGCCGCAAATGCGATAGCGCAGGCATTCGACCTCATCCGCGGCACCAATGGCATCCCCGAGGATATTGAGATTGAAGTGCTCGATATCCTTGATTTTGGACGTATTAAATTCGACGGCAATAAGACCGCGGCTTCTTTTACGGGAGCCACGCGCCCCATTTACGACCTGACCTGGCGATATACGCTTACGGGACATCTTCTCTGGGGTGGCGGAACGGCATGGTCGCGAATTATGTTCCCCGCCTTCAACGAATATATTCGTAGCCGCAGGCCCATAGCCGTGGTTGCAACGCACATCACAGCAGCCAATGTTGCCGTGGGCGCCCGCGTAATTACGGGTATCGATTATCCGGTCATCTGCGTACCGACCGACTACGAAGTCGAGGATGGTGGCCCCACAAGGACACCGATTTATTCTGTGTTGCCAACGAATTTATGGCCGAAACGCTGCGTCCGCGCAAGGTGCTCGAGACAAAGATTCGCATTACCGGCATTCCTATTCGCGCCGGATTCGACACGGATTACGATCGCGAGGAAGAGCTAGCTAAGTTCAACCTCCCCACCGACAAGACCGTCGTGCTGGTAATGGCCGGTGCCAGCTTGCCTCAACCGTACGTTCGCTTTCGCGCGGAGATGGACCGCACCCTCCCCTTCCTACGCAGCTTCGAAGACATGCACTTTGTCTTTTGCCGGGCAAAGACACCGAATATGCCACCCGCCTCAAAACGCTCTTCGACGCCATGAAGCTCGAAAACGTCACGGTTCTGGACTATGTCGATGATATGGCAGCGCTTATGCACGGCTGCGACCTGGCAATTCTCAAATCGGGCGGACTCACCGTCACCGAATGCCTGTGCGCACACCTGCCGATGATCCTGCTGGGCAAGTCCTATGGCCAGGAAAAGGCCAACACCACCATGCTCACCGGCATGGGCGCCAGCATGCATGTCACCACCGCACGAGAGCTCATCGTGACGTTGCGTCATCTCCACGATCATCCTGAGTCGCTCAAGGCACTGCTCATCAACGGCGAAGTACTACGCGCCCACACGCAGCCGAAGACATAGCCATCGCAACCATGGAGCTCGTAGGCAAACCCCAAAAGCGCAAAAGAGCCTTTTGCCGCTTCTACTGGGGCGGAAAACCCGCGCATATCCGCTAGCGTCTTTATGTCCGCTTACCTGCGGGAGGCCCCTATATATCATCCCATGCTCAAACATTCTCGCTTCGCTGCGAAACTGCGCGTGGGACGATATATAGGCTCCCGCAGGTAAGCTGCGTTTACGTACTAGCAGCTATACCAGATTCCCCACCACTAGAACCTTCAAAGGCGAAACCGGAAAATCTAAATACAGTAAGCCAATGCGACAAAGGGATTGTTCCTTTGTCGCATTGGCTTACTAGAATGTAAATATTTTTTCAAGCGAGTAGCCGCCCGCCCGCCTCTCTCACATATCGTTCCACGCGCAGTTTCGCAGCGAGCGAAGCGACGCGAGAATGTTTGAGCATGGAATGATATAGGTAAGCCCCGGGCGGGAGGGATACGAGCGCCCTAGGCGATGCCGCTGGAGCCGAAGCCTCCGTTGCCTCGGTCGGTTTTGTCTAGTTCTTCTACTTCTATGAGGTTGACCGTGGGGACTTCTTGGATGACGAGTTGGGCTATGCGGTCGCCTTTATTGATTTGAATGTTAATGGAGGGATCCAGGTTGATGAGGATAACCTTGAGTTCTCCTCGGTAGTGGCGTCGATGAGGCCCGGCGTGTTGACTATAGACAGGCCCTGCTTGATGGCCAAGCCGCTGCGGGGTTGAACGAAGCCGGCGTAGCCATCGGGCAGGGCGATGGCCAGCCCCGTAGAGACCAGACGGCGTTCGAAGGCTTCAGGACGCAGTCTCATTGGAGCGCAAATCCAAGCCGGCATCGGTGGGATGGGCGTATTTGGGAAGCTCGACGGTGGGATCGAGACGCTTTATGTTGACGGTAATGTTGGACATGGAATCACCTTAGCTTGTCGAGCTCTTGCAGAAACTCATCGACGTCTTTGAAATCGCGGTAGACCGAGGCAAAGCGGATGTACGCCCACCTTGTCGATCTTGGCCAAGCGCTTGAGCACCATGTCACCCAACTCATGGGACGTGACGGCCGTCAGTGTGCGAGAGCGCAGCTCGACCTCGATGTCATCGATAATCTCATTGAGCTTCTTAGTGTCGATATCGCGCTTGATGGTGGCGCGCATCAAGCCGACAAGAAGCTTATTGCGATCGAACCGCTGCTTAGTTCCATCTGACTTAATGACCTCGATAGGTCCTCGCATCGCTCAAACGTTGTAAAGCGGTAGTTACACGAGCAACATTCGCGACGGCGCTTAATGGTGTTATTTGACTCCTGCATACGGGAATCAACGACGCGGGTATGTGCCTTGCCGCATTTGGGACAGCGCATGGTACCTCCTCTTAAACGATAACAAGGGTACCATGCGCAGCGCGATAATGATTACGAACGAGCAGGAACCTTAAGATGCGCACCGGCGGCGAGCGAACCATGCTCCAGATGATTGACGCTACGGATCATGTCGGAAGTCTCTTGCGTGGAAAGGCCTTCGATTGGATATTCTTCGGCAATCGACCAAAGAGAATCGCCAGGCTGAACGCGAATGGTCTCGTAGGTAATGCTGGAAACGGACTCGGCATACGCGGCGTGACGAGTGCTAAAGACCGACATAGCGAGGACAAAGAAGAGCGTAAGCGCAACGGCGACGGCGACAATCGTCGGAACCTTCAGGGCAACGCGGGCCGGCGCGACTACAGCCTGCTGATTGCGCGCAGGCTTTACGGTCAAAGGCTGAAAGCCGGAGCGGCCACCCTGAACAACCGTAAAAGTGGGTTCTGCAGCGTCTCGAGCTTAAGGGCGAGGTTTCCCTGGACCATATTCGTTACGTTCATCATGTTCTCCTCTCGCGTGTTTTGCTGAGAACAGTTTTATCAAGCCGCGCGGACAAAAATGTCTAGCGCGAGAACGAATGTTCGGTTATTATTATCTTCGAACAGTTGTTCCTGTCAAGCAAAATTCGAACATTTGTTTGACATGGGTAGAGAGGATGCCCTGATGGCTCGCAAAATTACCAAGCGTCAGCAGCAAATTTACGACTTCATCAAGGAATATCAGCAGGAGAAGGGTTATCCGCCCAGCGTGCGCGAGATGGCTTCTGCCGTGGGCCTTTCCTCCCCCAGCACCGTGCACGCCCATCTCTCTGCCCTGGAGGCGCGCGGGCTACTCAAGCGCGATGCCACCAAACCGCGCGCTCTGGAACTCTTTAACGAGGATGGTTCCTCTGTCTCAATTTCTAAATCTGACGAGCCACCGCACCTCGCGGAACGGTCTCGCTACCGCTCGTTGGTCGCGTCGCGGCTGGGATTCCCATTCTGGCCGAGCAGAATATCGAAGACACGTTTACTATCCCGACCGAAATCGCCACTGATCAGGGTTCCTTTATCCTTGAGGTGCATGGGAGCTCAATGATCAATGTCGGCATCTTCAATGGCGATTACATCATCGTCCGTGAACAAAAGAGTGCCATGAACGGCGAAATTGTCGTGGCCATGATTGATGGTTCGGCGACCGTCAAGACGTTCTACAAGGAGCAGGGGCGTGTGCGCTTGCAGCCCGAGAACGACACCATGGAACCTATCTATGCAACGAATCCCGTTATCCTGGGCAAAGTCGTCGGCTTGATGCGCCGGTTCTCGTAATGCAAAAACGCATCACCATATTTGATACCGTCCGCGGGTTTACGATGATTTCTATGGCAGGTTTTCACGCTTGCTATGATCTCGCCTACCTGTACGGCTGGGATATGCCTGGTTTACCCAGTCAGCCTTTTCAAGATCATCTGGCGCGCAGCATCAGCTGGGTATTTTTGTTTATCGCCGGTTGGATGTGCACCCTTTCGCGCAACAATATCAAACGTGCCGCCAAATACGCCTTAGCAGCACTCGTTGTCTGGTTGGCAACAACACTTGTCTCAGTCGACGATTCGGTTAATTTTGGCATCATCTACTGCATGGCCGCATGCACCGGCATCGTGGCGTTGACCGATCCCGTCCTTAAGAAGATAACGGCGAGATGGGGCATGCCCCTATGCCTTATGTTGTTCGTAATCACCTGGAGCATCCCCAAAACGATCTACCCTGTCCCCTACCTGGCGTGGCTGGGATTTCCGAGCCCTGGGTTTATCTCAGGTGATTACTACCCCATCATCCCGTTTATCTTTATGTATCTTGCAGGATACTTCGCCGCACACATAGCGCAGGGAATCGATAAGACCGTCCCTAGCTGGCCTACGCCAACCCCCTGCCGGCGCTCGCCAGCCTTGGACGTCACGCTCTCCTCTTTTATCTGCTGCATCAGCCCATCATTCTGGGCATTTTGGAGCTCGTCTACTCGGTGCGATAACGCTCGAGCAGCGGTGCAATACGAGCCGGCAACTTCGCCACAATGCGACGCCGTCCTCGAGATATTCCTCATGCAGAAGGTTCCCTGCTCATGCACCAGCGTGATGAGAGCGCCCTCACGATACGGGATATCAGCGGAGAGCAACACATCGGTGGCAGCTGCCTCGCGAGCAATCCGGTCGACGAGATCGTCGAGCCCCTCGCCCGTTTGGGCCGAGAACAGAACGGCCTCCGGATAGCGACGACGGAAACTCAATCGATCGACGCTATCGAGAAGATCGATTTTATTGAATACGGTCAGCGTTAAACGCTCTCCGGCGCCGATCTCATCAAGCACGCGGTCGACAGCTCCAGCTGCCGCTCAT
>ENA-OQDD01000741-OQDD01000741.1-human-gut-metagenome-genome-assembly--contig:-NODE-741-length-12396-cov-1.899584_pt1 | contig 12396 bp, 15 predicted proteins | sample MGYA00242507_ERZ504598 | MGnify/ENA primary metagenome ERZ504598 (study PRJEB26092, sample SAMD00036318) | human gut metagenome | host: Homo sapiens | study: EMG produced TPA metagenomics assembly of... | reverse complement strand
GAGATTCTGAATGAGACGGGGCGGTACCGGAGAACGAGCTGGTGGCAATGTGTGTGTTTGATCTGAATATCTGCGAACGATCAACAATAATCTGGGACATGACAAAGGGGACGAGTATATTCGCTCTTTTGCAATCCAGCTCCGTGAGGCAGTACCGGAAGAATTTTTTGCAGGTCGTGATGGTGGTGATGAATTTATTGCGGTTCTGAAGGGACTGGACCATGAGCGTCGGAATGATCTGCAGAATATCCGCAACCAGGCTGCAGAATATTCCAGACAGCATCCGGAAATGCCAATCAGCTATGCACCGGTTATGCACTGTCAAGTGACGTTTGAAGGCAGTACGATGAGAGAACTCTTCCGTTTGGCTGACAAAAACATGTATATTGATAAGAATCGTGCAAAGATGGAAGAAGCTGCGGAGAAACAGAAGATGAATATTCGCCTTCTGGAAGAAATCACAGCGAAGGGATATCAGTTTACAGACTGTATTTACTGTGATGCACTTTTAGATCAGTACTATGTGCTGCGTGCGAGTTCGAGATTCTTTCTTGCCGAGGATGGAAGCTATTCCGGTGCTGTCGAGCAGATTGTACAGGAATTGGGAACGGATGAGAACCGCAAGAGTATGAGAAAAGAAATTGCAGATTTCTTATCTTGCAGAACAGATCAAGGACAAAGGCGAGAAGCTGGAGCTTCCATATCAGTACAGGAAAGAGGACAGTATTTGTCGAGGACGAATGACAGCACTGTTTGTAAATAATACCGAAGATGGCAGGCTTCATCATTCATTCTGGGATTTGAACCATTCCAGAATAAAAATGAAAACACGTCGGATGAAAAAACTCGATTAAATCGATATTATGAACAGCTGAAACAGTCCATTGTTGAAAACGAGAATTATGCGGAGGCACTCCTTCAGACTGCAAATGCAGTCTATACTGTGGATCTGACGAATGATAAGCTGGAGAATGTTTATTATCATGAGGCAGCATTTAAGGTTGAAAATGATATACAGACACCACGTTCTTATAGCGATTATTGCAATAAACGGAGTCGGTATGTGACCGAAGATACTTTGGAGAACTACAGAATCGTTGATTCTTCTTTCAAACTACTGAAGCGATTTGCTACAGGTGCGAAGCAGGTTACAGTAGAATACTGCGAAACGATGGGAAAAGAAAATAAGCCGGTATGGCTGCAGAAAACAGTTCTGATGTCCAGAGATATGGTGTATGATGCGAATACAGATAAAGAGAGTTCCGTAGTCCATGGAATTGTTCTGTTTAAGAATACTTCAGATTTCCATGAAAAGGAACAGCAGGAAAAAGCACGTCTGCAGATGGCTTATGAAGAAGCGGATTCCGAGAACAGAGCCAAGACGGAATTTATGAATCGTATGAGTCATGATATTCGTACGCCGATCAATGGAATCATGGGAATGGTAGATATCATCCGTAAAAACAGGGATGACTGGGGAAAAGTTGATGACAGTCTGGATAAGATTCAGCTGTCTACCCGACATTTGCTAGAGCTGGTCAGTGATGTCCTCGATATGAGCAAACTGGAAGCTGGTATGTTTGAGATTCATGAAGATGTATTTGATATGAATGAGCTTATGGATGAAGTTGCTGCACTTGTGGATGCTCAGCTGGTTGAATCCAGTATTACACATTGCAAGCACAGAAGTAATATTCAGCATACTGCCTTGAAGGGAAGCTCCCTGCAGCTGCGCCGCATTATGGTCAATCTTCTGAGCAATGCAATCAAATATAATAAACCAAATGGAACAATTGATACATATGCGGAAGAACTTTCCTGTGACGGTACAACCGTGTGGTATGAATTTAAAATCGTTGATACCGGAATCGGTATGAGTGAAGAATTTATAAAAGAACAGCTGTTTAAACCTTTTACACAGGAAAAGAATGACGCCAGAACACTGTACAGAGGAACCGGTCTGGGAATGTCGATCGTCAAGGCGCTTCTGGATAAAATGGGAGGTTCTATAGAAGTAGAGAGCCAACTTGGAGAGGGAAGTACTTTTACTTTCCGCCTTCCGTTTAAAGTTGATGAAAATGCCATCGAAACCAAAAAAGAAGAGCAGAGCTCAGGCGAACAGAAGCTGGAGGGAAAGCAGATTCTTCTGGTTGAGGATAATGAGATCAACATGGAGATTGCAGAGTTCTATCTGAAGGAACTGGGAATTGTGGTTGATAAGGCATGGAATGGCAAGGAAGCGATTGACAAGTTTGAAGAGTCAGCACCGGGAACTTATGATCTGATTCTGATGGATATTATGATGCCGGTTATGGGCGGCAGAGAAGCAGCCCGTCGTATACGGACACTGGAGCGACCGGATGCAGAAACGGTGCGTATATATGCCATGACGGCGCAGGTTTCTTCCGAAAGTGTACATAAATGTCTGGCTTCCGGAATGAATGGACACATTGCGAAGCCGATTGATGAAAGCAAACTCAGAGAAATCCTGACCAGATGTGAAAGCGTGAAAAAGCAGAAGGATTAACATAAAATAGAGATACGATAAAGCAAGATCAAAAGTTCCAGTGAATTTTTGTTATCGCTAATCAATTATGTGCTGGAGACAGCCCGAATTGAGAGTGGAAATTCACTGAAATATACTCCGGCAGGTGGTAAGATCACCATAGATATCAGGGAGATTCCGTTTGACAGGGAAAATTATATTGCATATAAGATTGTAGTTGAAGATACTGGAATTGGGATGAGTGAAGACTATCTTCCACATATTTTTGAAGAATTTTCCAGAGAACATACAAGTACGGAAAGCAAAGTAGTCGGAACAGGTTTGGGGATTCCAGAGCTGCTGTTCGATCGTAGCCATGACAGCGAATGCTTTTGAAGAGGACAGGCAGAAGACACTTGATGCAGGCATGAATGCACATGTATCAAAGCCGGTGGATATGAATGTTCTGTTCCGAGTGATGGCGAAGTTCATCTGATTTCGCTGTCGTTATAATATATGGAAGAAGCACAGTAAATAGCTGCATGAGGAGGAGCTGTCCATGATACAGCAGAAAAAGATTAATGTTGAAAGAATTCTTCGCGTCAACAGAGTAGGAGCATGGAGAATAGAAATTGAGGATGGGAAATCACCGAGATTTTATGCAGATGCGGTGATGGATGAATTACTTGGAATCCAGGGAGAAATCTCACCGGAAGAGCGATTTACATTTCATCGGGCACGTGTACATCCGGATGATATGCAGTTATTTCTGGAATATTCAGATAAACTGTCAGAGACAAAATCAGAAATCGTATATCGCTATATTCATCCTACATTTGGAGAGATGTTCGTACGTTGCAGTGGCATAAGAGATAGGTCTGTAGTAGACGGTATTTCTATTATGGGAATACACCAGGACATTTCAGAGACGGTACGTTTGGAGAAAGAAAAAAGAAGCGGAACGTCGTCTGGCGGAACTTAATGATACACTTCGTAAAGAAAAGATAGAACAGGAAGATTATTACAAAGAACTGCTGGAAATGCAAAGTTGTGGTGTCCTTGCATATACAATTCCCGGGCATAAGATCATTCATATGAATGCACAGGCTTTGCGGATGTATGGAGTGGAGAACATTGAAGAGGCACAGTCCAAACTCGGTACTATGCTGAAAAAAGTAATCTATCCGGATGTGGACGTAATAGAGAAGTTGAAAAGACTTCACAAAGTAGATGATATGGTTGATTATGAGTGTATCATCGGAAAAGGTGAGCCGAATGAATGTCATGCACTTGCTACAACGAAAGTAATCCGTGTTCCATCGGGAGAAAGAGCCGTGATCACTACATTTATTGATGTATCAGAGATGGTAGTACTTAAGAATGCACTGCAGAAGGCGGAAGAGGGAAACAGGGCAAAATCATCCTTTTTATTTGCCATGTCACACGATCTGCGGACTCCGATGAATGCAATTATAGGATATGCAGAACTTATGGAGCGGCACTGGGGAGACAATGAGCTTACGACAAATTATCTGCATAAGTTGAAGGGAGCGAGCCAGTTCCTGCTTGCATTGATAGGAAATGTACTGGAAATTGCCCGTATTGAAAGTGGTAAGGAAACTTTGAATGAAGCACCATGGAATCTGAAGAAAATAAATGATACGTTGGAGATCGTTCTTGACGCTTCTTCAATGGTAAGGGTGTATTTTCCCATACAGGAATATCGTTGTTATTCATCAGATACCCCCTTTCCCATGTTTCGTGTCATACTGGATATAGGGGATAAGGTCGGTGCGGTTTATCCTCTGTAAATGAGCGGTTAATTTACTGGAAAGGGAATTGCTGTATCTTGCCTTATCAAGCATAGTTCCCACTTTTTCCAGTCCACCTAATGCGTCATGTTCTTCCAAGAAGTAAAAACTTTTGACAGCGGAAATCACGCCACCCTCTGTGAGCCATTGCTGTGTTTCTTCAAGGGAATTTTGCTGTTTTGGTACTTGCAGTTTTAAGACTTCCACAGCCCCTAAAAAGCGTTCCCAAAACCGACAAGTTTTCCACCTGCTCTTATTACTTTCGTTTCTGTTTGGTACGACAAAGCGTAGGTTGTTTGCCAATAGCCCGAAAGCCAGTTCTCCAAGTTCCAGCGGTCTGTCCTTGAATGTCATGGCAAAAGCATGAGCCTTATCATCACGCAGTTGCATTTCTGTCCGTTTCCAACTGTCGACTTCCTCAAGCGTCTTATTATGTTTTGAACAGACTTCCTTATCCTTATCATAAAAGCGGTAGGACAATCCCGATTTTCCAGCACCGATATAAACAGTCTTTGCGGTGTCGAAATCATCAAACTTGCTTTCGTCAAAGTGGTAGCCCTCACTATTAGAAATAAATTCCTCTTTTTCGCATTTCTTCTTTATCTGCTCTATGGTAAAGAATGGCTTTTCGTTCTTATCATCAATGGCAATATCAAGTCTTGTGAAATGGAAATTATCCAGTCCGTATCTTCGCTCACAGCGTCGGAACATATCCCCAAAGGTATAATTCCTACTGTCGAGAATACGGAAAATATCATCACAACCTCTGCCAGTCATAACAAGATAACAGCCTAACCTTGTGGGTTGTCCTCTGTTTTCCTTGCGTTCCCCGATACATAAATATCTCCAATCTGCCAGCGTGCTTGATAGGTTTTGTATTTAATGCTTGCCGGATAGACATTGAAAATATCAGTCGGTAAACCTAAAATGTGCATGATTACATCTTCAGCGGTTACAGTATCAAATACAATACTGATGTAATCAATCTTAACGGATAAATTTTTGTGTGTAGTTATAGTGCATTTCTCCTTTCGTACTTCCCGTTTTTTTGCGGGGTAAAAATCGTGTTTTTTCCTTTATTTATCACAGTTCCTAGGTACTATGACATGTATGCGCAGGGCGGTGTTACATATACGCCCTTTATGAACGCCTAAAGGCGTTCCCTTTCCAAAAGGAACTGTCTGTCCGAAACACGTCTGGGGGACGTGCCCCGTCCAGCCAGCCCCTTTTGGAAACCACTATTTTCTGTCTGATAGTCCACGTTTATTCATTCTATCAAAATGAAAATACATCTTTTCTATGCTTACTCAAGCGTGTGATTGACCTAGCGTGCTTAATCACTCTATCTGATACGATAATAACGCTATCAGAATTACTTGTCAAGAAGTTTTTGTTGACTTTTTGATATATATTAAGTATGATATGCTTATAAATACCAATAAAAGCAATGAAAGGAGTGTTTATACTGAGTTATGGAGCATTACGAAAAGAAAATCAGTTTCTTAGGAGAAAATATACAGACCATAAGAAAGCACAGAGGAATGAAACAACAGGAACTTGCGGACAAAATCGGTATCAATATGCAGAGCCTTTCCAAGATTGAACGGGGTGTAAATTATCCTACCTTTGATACATTAGAAAAGATAATGGACGTGCTGGGTGTAACCCCAAATGAATTACTGTCGGGAGAATGGAAGTATGTTAATCAACCGAAAAGGAAGTCTGCCAGTTTTTAAGAATTGAAGAACGACTAAATGCAGAATTAAAACATGGGCATTATGACAACTTCTTTGACAGCGAAGAAGAATGGCTGGAATATGAGTTGAAAAAGTTACGGGAATATATTACCGACTACATCAACGGAAAAAGCATTGTAGCGTCCGACCTTTATCCAATCAAAGAATTTATCCAGCATTTGAAGTTTCAAAAACTGTTAGACCACTATGATGATTTATACAGCATGGATATGTTCGGTGAAAGCATAGAGGGACATAAATATAGGACACCTTATCAAGTCGTAAAAATGATAAACCCCAATTCAAAAGAAGATATGGAATTATTACGGGAAGTATTGAAAAATAACGATTTTGATGATGAGGACGAGTAACCCTTTTCCTCTTTGTAGAAGATACAGCAAACAAAAAGCCCAGTAAAGAGTGCAAAGCACCACCAATGGTGGCAAGGCTCTTGACAGGGCTTTTCCTTTACTGTTTGTGGCAGACAAGAGGAAGAAAGGGACAAAATCTGATTTGTAGTAAATTATATAAAAACGATATGAGATGTATTTGTATCATTTTCTTGTTGACACCATTTATATTAAGTGATATATTTGTCTTATAAAGATACAAAAACATCACATTGAAAAGAGGGATGATTATGACAAAAAAACAAATGAAACAAGTTATCTTTATGGGAGTAGGGTGTGTAATATTACTGATTGCAGGGATAATTTACTCTTTATTATTTAACGACGCACGCTGGGTTAAAAACATGGATATGTCTAATTATGTATTTTCCATAAAGGATATACCAATGTTGATAGTCGGTGCTTTGATAGCTATTTATGTCTTATATGTAACAGTTATCTTCTTTAAAAACGCCTTTTCTAAAAATTTTAAAGACAAAAACTATTCAAGAACAGTATCTTCATATTGGGGACTGTGTGGAATATTTGGATTTCTAGGTTTTAGCGGTTTTTGGACTTATTTTGAATATGGGAAAATATATCCTTTTGTATTCTTTATATTTTTTGGCTTTTTCGGCTTTTTCTTTGAAGGAAAACTTTCTCACACTTTAGAAGATGAACTTTTTTTAGAAAATAAAAGAAAAGCAGAAATAAACGCCTATAAAGTAGGATTTAAACTTCTCTTTATAGTCATTTGGCTTATGGCAATAGGAATGTTTTCTCGTAATGTGGAATGGTGTGCAATTTTTATGCTCATTTCTGTTTCACTTATCTATGCTTTAGTCATTTTTCTTAGCAACTATTTATTATACCGCTACGAAAAAGGAGAATAAGTCATGGTAGAAGATTTCATGTGCAACTTAAAGGTATATCGTGTAGCACAAGGTTTAACACAAGAACAACTGGCAGAAAAAGTCGGGGTTCGTAGAGAAACAATTATGAGGTTGGAAAAAGCACAATACAATCCATCTCTAAAACTGGCGATTGATATTTCACGGGTTCTCAATGCACCGATAGAAGATATTTTCATTTTTAAATAAGATAGTGGTAGTAAATTCGGTTCTATGTGATATTGGGAACAATAGAATATTAAGTTTTACATCAATATAAGAGTAATGCAACTATAATGTTAATTTGTATTGCTTGGAGGAACAATACCTGATGAAGATGATAATGATGTCATCGCAGAACAACTTGCAAAAATCAGTGAACAGATGGCAATTAAGAATAGGCGTAGCAAAAAAATTTGGAAAATTGCTGGGGTTATATTCCTAGTAATTGTGCTATTGAATATCCTCTTGATAATATTTAATATGTCAGTATCTAAAAACGTTTCAACAGATAGTAGCACCACTTTCATAGAAATAGGTGAAGATGATGTGATTGATGTAGAATAATTTCCAACATACAATCCCAGTTTGACAACTTTATATCCATACACACAAAGCAGTTAGTCTTAGGATTGACTGCTTTTTAACAAAAGACACCACTCAGGTGTAAAGGGTGTCTTTTTAGTGCTATTTTATTGTCATATCAAGGCTCATTCAATTGTGGTAAATTCGTGGTAAATTAAATAATTTTCTATGCTTCAAAGTGCTTGAAAGTATAGTGTTTATGCGGATAATCGCAAATTAGATATAAAATTTAACATAAACAATCAATTCTGAACATTGACGATTCCCACCTTTTTATGTCAAAATAAGTATAACGGACGAAGTAGGACTGCCGGGCGTGAAACACCGCCTGGTTTTCCGTGTTTACAAGAGAAATAGAGGGAGGAAAGAAAATGGCAAAGAAAAGAAAATGCGGCGTGCTGCTTCCAATCAGCAGCCTGCCTTCAAAATATGGAATCGGATGTTTTGACAAAAAAGCATATGAATTTGTAGATGCACTGAAGCTGCCGGCCAGAGTTACTGGCAGATCCTGCCGCTGGGGCCGACCAGCTATGGAGATTCTCCATACCAGTCCTTCTCCACTTTTGCTGGAAATCCATATTTTATCAGCCTGGAAGAGCTGATAAAAGAAGGGGTTCTCACCAAAAAAGAATGTGACAGTGTTGATTTTGGAGATAATGAGGCAAGTGTTGATTATGCAAAATTATATGAAGGACGTATGATCCTTCTTCGTAAAGCATATGAACGAAGCAACATCTATATGGATCCGGAATTCCGTAAGTTCCAGGAAGAAGAGGCATGGTGGCTGAAAGATTATGCACTCTTTATGGCAGTGAAGAAGCGTTTCGGTGGTGTACAGTGGAGTGAATGGGCAGAGGATATCCGCCTTCGCTGGCAGAATGCACTGGATTATTACAGAGAAGAAATGTATTTCGAAATTGAATTTCAGGAATATATGCAGTTTAAATTCCGCCAGCAGTGGATGAAACTGAAAGCTTATGCCAATGAAAAAGGAATCCAGATCATTGGTGATATTCCAATCTATGTAGCAATGGACAGTGCGGATACCTGGGCAAACCCATGGCTCTTCAAACTCGATGAGAAGAATTGCCCGACACAGGTGGCCGGATGCCCTCCGGATGGATTTTCCGCGACTGGTCAGCTCTGGGGAAACCCGCTGTATAACTGGGAAGTGCATCGTAACTCCGGATATGAATGGTGGATCAAACGAATTGCCAATTGTTTCCGTCTGTATGATGTTGTAAGGATTGATCATTTCCGTGGATTTGATGAATACTATGCAATTCCTTATGGTGATGCGACAGCAGAAAATGGATGGTGGGAAAAAGGACCTGGAATCGATCTGTTCCGTGCTATTTCCGCAAGTCTTGGTGACAGGGAGATCATCGCAGAAGACCTTGGATATATGACAGACAGTGTTAAGAGACTGGTAGAAGAGAGTGGCTATCCGAATATGAAGGTTATTGAGTTTGCCTTTGATGAGCGTGATACCGGAAATGCCAGCGACTACCTGCCACACAACTATCCAAGAAACTGCGTTGTTTATACGGGAACACATGATAATGAAACACTGCTTTCCTGGCTGGAGGATATCACTCCGGCAGAGAGACGGCAGGTGCGTAAATATCTGAATAATTTCAAGGACTCCGGTAAGGAACTGTGTAACGACCTGATCTGTCTGGTAATGCAGAGTGTTGCGAATCTCTGTATCGTGCCGATGCAGGATTATCTGGGACTCGATAATTCCGCACGAATGAATCAGCCATCCACACTTGGAAAGAACTGGAAGTGGAGATTAAAAGAAGGACAGTTCACGGCAGAACTTCAGAAAGAAATGCTGGAACTGGCAACACGCTACGGAAGAAGATAATAAAGATCATTCAAGAACGTCAGGCAACTGGCGTTCTTTTTTCTTCTGTAAATGATACAGATGACAATAAAAATTATACTATGCTAAAATGAGCACAGAAGATTGTAGCTATTCGGAAATGAGGAATAATAGAATGAAAAATCCATAGAAAAAATAACATATTGTTTTGTAATAATAGCTGCATTGTTTGTATCATTTGTGTCATTTGTTGAGCCTCTTGTTATGAAAGATATAAATATAACAAAAGTAATACTGGTGTTGCTATGCTATGCAGCAGTATTTGCAGGAAGCCTGACACTGTTCCGGCGATTATCGGAGAGAACACTGTACTACCTGACCATAGCAGGGATATTCGCAGCGGTTATTGTGCAGACATATATTGTTTTTCATATGCGACTGGTTCCGGAAGTGGATCTGAATCATATTTATGATTATTGTGTAGATATGGTGGAGACAGGGAAAATCAGTTTTGGCGAATCGAAGTACTTTGCTTATAATACAAATAATATTCCACTGGCAATCGTAATCTACTATGTATTCCGTATGGCAGCATTTACAGGTATGGATTACCGGATCGCGGGTGGATTGTTTAATGTGCTGTTGATCTTGTTATGTATGTATCTGCATTCCTTATTTTAAAAAAAGTTACTACGATTCGAACAACCGCGGTATATATGGTATTACTTCTTACGAATCCTTCTTTTTACGCATACGCGTCTTATTATTATACTGATACGATATCAGCGGACTGGTTATGGCCGGTGTAGGTTTTATTATTTACGGCTGTTACAAGAAAAAAAATCACTGGAAGATGATACACTTTCTTGTTGCCGGATTTCTGATCTGGGTTTGCAACCTGCATTCGTGTAACCAGCTATTTTTATAGTACTTGCGGCTGCGCTGGATCTTGCTGAATAAGTATTGGAAAAAGTTACTTACATTTGGGATTCCACTGGTATGTGGTCTGCTGATTTTTCAGTTGGCATGGGGTGGAGTATATCGTTACCATGTAGACATGGATACTTATGATTCGGCGATTACGATTGAGCATTTTCTGATGATGGGAAGCCATGGCAATGGAACGTACAATGTAAAAGATATGAGGTTTACACGCAGTTTTCCGACACATGAAGAAAAAGTGGAAAATAATAAAAAGGTCTATCTTGAACATCTTCGTGAGAATGGAGTGCTGGGGAATCTGAAGCTTGCCATAAAGAAAGAAGCAATTGTATGGGGAATCGGTACACATGGATATACTCAATACACAAAAAATGTAGTGGAAAAAACAACCTGCTATGACTGGCTCGTTGGTAAAAATCCGGTTTGTTCAGAACATATATGCAGGCTTACAATATAGTATTGTATGTTCTGATCCTATCTGGCGTGTGTTGCACATTTCGTAAGAAAAAAACAGACAAATACAGCTGGATCCTGGCAATCTACTGGTGTGGTGCGCTTGTCTTTTATATTTTCTGGGAGGCGCATCCGAGGCAGTCAGTAAGTATATTGCCTTTATTGACTATGCTGGCTGTTCCATGGATAGAAAGAAGTTGTATTGTCCGTGATTAAGATTTATACTTAAGATATTTTCAGAAGATTAAAGGAGTAATTCTCATGCAGACAGCCAAAGATTATTTGCATGTTTTTCTTGATATGGGCGATGCACTGTTAAACAGCGGTGCAGAGATCTTCCGGGTGGAGGATACACTGAATCGAATGGGCTATGCCTGTGGTGCTACTCAGATGAATGTTTTTGTGATTACATCCAGTATTGTCATTACGATGGAATTTCCGGGAGACGGAGCGCGTACACAGACTCGCCGGGTACGGGAAGATGGCGGAAATGATTTTACCAAGCTGGAGCAGTTAAATGACTTGAGTCGTCGTTTTTGCAGGCAGCCTGTTTCTGCCACAGAACTTCGAAAAGAATTTGATAAGATCAATGCAGACAGACCAAAGCCACTCTGGAAACTTTTTGGAAGCCTTCTGGCGGCCAGTAGTTTTGCACTTTTTTATGGTGGAAGTATTTCGGATGCGATTGCGGCAGGACTTGGGGCTGTTTTGATCTGGGCATTACAGCAATATTTTCGACCAGTGTGTATGAATGAAGTGACGTTTCAGTTTGCTGCTTCTTTTCTGACAGGATGTGTTATTTGTGGACTTGTTTTGCTTTGCCCGTTCCTTCATATGGATAAGATTATGATTGGGGACATTATGCTTTTGATTCCAGGTCTTATGTCAACAAATGCTATCCGGGATGTGCTGATTGGTGATACACTTTCCGGAATTATCCGTCTGATTGCGGCATTGCTTCTGGCGGCCGCACTGGCGCTTGGATTTATGGGGGCAATTCTTCTGTTTAGGAGGCTGGGGCTTTGAACACAACAATTGTAATACAGCTGATTACCGGAGCCCTTGGTTCCGTGGGATTTGGAATTCTCTTCCATATGAAAAGAAATACCTGCCTTTGGCAGCAGCTGGTGGATTTATAAGCTGGATGGTGTTTCTTCTCGGAAAAGGACTTTGGGGAAATGTCTTTCTTCCGTCATTGCTGGCAGGCTTTATTGTAGATGTGTATGCGGAAATTCTTGCAAGAATCTGTAAAGAAACGTCTACATCCTTTTTTGTAA
>ENA-OQDD01000739-OQDD01000739.1-human-gut-metagenome-genome-assembly--contig:-NODE-739-length-12400-cov-1.956245_pt1 | contig 12400 bp, 17 predicted proteins | sample MGYA00242507_ERZ504598 | MGnify/ENA primary metagenome ERZ504598 (study PRJEB26092, sample SAMD00036318) | human gut metagenome | host: Homo sapiens | study: EMG produced TPA metagenomics assembly of... | reverse complement strand
TTTGCTCCGACAATGGCGTCAGCAGTGTCTGCTTCCGATGCAGCCATTTTAACTGTGGGTAAACCGGTGCAGTTCCAACACCACCGGCTACGAATACGATCCGTTTTTTCTTCAGTTCTTCGATATCTTCGCTGCAGAACTCAGACGGCTGTCCCAGAGGTCCTACGAAATCCATGAAAGCATCTCCCGCTTTGAGATCTTTCATTTTTTTGGTAGATTCTCCGATCGGCATGAATACGATGGTGATAGTTCCTGCTTCTCTATCGTAATCACAAATGGTCAGAGGAATTCTTTCTCCTTCTTCATCTGCCTTGACAATAACAAACTGTCCAGGGAGGCAGTGCTGTGCTACTCGCGGTGCTTCTACTACCATACGGTAGATGTTATTCGCGAGCATTTCCGCTTCTTGAATCTTGTACATAATATCCTCCTAATCTTGTTAGAAATATTTTAACAAAAGCACGACTTGGATTTTCGCGCATTTTATGTTAATACTTTATCACGTTTCCGGTTATTTGTAAACAACGGACAACATCTTTTCCCATCATCCGTGTTCCTCCAGATAATTTTCGAACTGTTCCATGGACATCAGAACTTTTCTCGGCTTGGTTCCTTCCTCCGGTCCTACGACACCGGCATCCGCGAGCTGGTCCATGATTCTGGCCGCGCGGTTGAAACCGATTTTCAGCACTCTCTGGAGCATGCCGATCGATGCCTTATCTTTTTCGATGATAAATTTTCCGGCTTCCACGAAGTAATTATCGCGGTTATCTCCGCCGCCTGCGGCAGAACCGCCATCCAGGCTTACGGTGTGAATCCGTTTTTCGATATCCGGATCATAAGCGTTCTCGCCGTAGTGATCTTTTAAGTAGGCAACGACATCGCTGACCTCTTTATCCGAAACAAAGGATCCCTGCAGACGGGCCGGTTTCTGGTAATCCTGCGGCTTGTAGAGCATATCGCCTTTTCCAAGCAGTTTTTCCGCACCTCCCATGTCGAGGATCGTACGGGAATCTACGCTGGAAGAAACCGAGAATGCAATACGGGACGGCATATTTGCCTTGATAAGACCAGTGATGACATTGACGGAAGGTCTCTGTGTTGCAATAATCAGATGGATGCCGGCCGCACGGGCAAGCTGTGCCAGACGGCAGATCGCATCCTCCACTTCTCCCGGCGCAACCATCATCAGGTCGGCAAGCTCGTCCACGATAATGACGATCTGCGGCAGTTTTTCCGGTTTTTTGCCGTTTTCATCCGGCGGCAGCTCGGCAACTTTCGCATTGTAGCCTTTCATATCGCGCACGTTGAATTCCGCAAATTTGTTATAACGGTCTGTCATCTCCGCAACCGCCCAGTTCAGAGCTCCGGAAGCCTTTTTCGGGTCTGTGACAACAGGGATAAAAAGGTGCGGAATGCCGTTATAAACAGAAAGCTCAACGACCTTCGGGTCGATCATGATCAGTTTGACGTCTTCCGGTTTTGCCTTATAAATAATACTCATAATCAGCGTGTTGATGCAGACCGATTTACCGGAACCGGTCGCACCGGCGATCAGAAGATGAGGCATTTTCGCGATATCCGCGATGACTGGCTGACCGGCGATGTCTTTTCCGACAGCAAAGGCCAGATTCGAAGAAAAGTTCTTAAACTCCGGTGTTTCAAGAAGATCACGCAGCATCACGGCCGTGTTCGTCTTATTTGGAACCTCGATTCCGACTGCGGATTTTCCCGGGATCGGTGCCTCGATGCGGACATCTGCTGCTGCAAGACTCAGCTTGATATCGTCGGTCAATCCGACAATCCGGCTTACTTTCACGCCCTGTTCCGGCATCAGCTCATACCGTGTGACGGTCGGTCCGCAGCTTACGTTATTGACTGTAACTTTGACACCGAAGCTGTCCAGCGTCTCCTCCAGTTTCCGCGCTACTTCCCGCAGATGCGCATCGGAATCGCCCATGGCATCCGCGCGTCCCTTTTTTCAGAAGATTCATCGGCGGTGTTTTGTACTCCGGCCGCTTTTCCTCTGCTTTTTCCCGATTTCCTGACGAATGCGTCTACATCCGCCTCGATCTCTTCACGGGAAGACCGCGGAATTCTCGTATGATCCGCAGACGTTTTCTCTTTTTTCGCCTCTTCTGCAGCTTGCCGTGTCATCTCCGGTTCTGTCTTTTCCGGCTCTTCAGCCGGCACAGAACACGGTGAATCGAAAGCTCCGGCATCTCCATCTGATGGGTATCGTCGTTTTCGTTTAAATCGGCCTTCGATTCCACATGAGAAAGAAGGCGGGATTTCTTTTTCTTCCCGGCTTTTTTCGGTTCCTCCACTGGCTCAAGAATCAGCTCTTTTCCTTCCTCTTCCTCCATCGCAGCTTGGCGCGCCAGACGCTCCTGGCGGCGCTCCTCCGCCATCCGGCGGTGGTCATTCGTCTTTTCATGGATCGGCGCGAGAATCGGCTTCTGCGTCATCACGATCACGGAAATCACGATGGCGATCACAATAATCACCCACGCGCCGATCTGGCCGAATCCCATGCCGAGAATTTTCACGACAGACCCTCCTAAGATTCCTCCGCCGAGATGATCGTAGGCGCTGTCAAAATAGTAATCCAGAAATGTCGTATCTCTCGTATAGCCGGACGCCAGAAGCTGCATAAAAGCGCAGAAAAAGACGAAGCAGCTGATCGCTCCCCCGGTTTTCCGCACAATTAAAAAGTTCTGTCTGTTTGCTATGTAAAATGCTGTTCCAAAGAAGATCAGAACCGGTGCTGCCCACTCTGTCACGCCGAAAAGGCCGAAAAAGAAGTCGCAGACAGCCTGTCCGATCACGCCGCCCATACCGAAATTACTGAGCATCAGCAGAATCGAAACAGCAAGCACGGAAAGCAGAATAATTTCTGCGCGCACTCCCTCGTCCATCGGCTCACGGACTGTGTTTTTCCTTGTGCCGGAGGTACGTTTTGCGGTACTGCTCTTTTTCACCGTTGTTTTTCTGGCCGTTGTTTGGGTCTGTTTCTTTTTTGCTGTCCCGGAAGCAGAAGTTTTTTTCTTTGTCTTCCCGCTTCCCTTTGTTGTATTTGCCATGCAGAACTTCTCCCCTTTCTCGTATTACAGCAGAAAATATCCTGCAATGGAGAATGTCCCGACAAGAAGACAGTACAAAGCAAAATATTTCAGTTTCCGTTTTTTCACCACACGCATCAGAATGCGGATCGTAAAGTAACCGGCAAGTGCCGCCATGAAAACGCCGACAGATATACCGGATGAAAAACAATTTTATTTTTTCCCATGGTCGCAATTTCAACGATCGTTGCCCCGATAATCGCCGGAACACTCACAATCAGAGAGTATTTCACAGCGTACGAACGGGTCATGCCGCCGATCACACACGCAGAAATAGTCGAACCAAGACGGGAAAGACCCGGAATCGTGGAAAAGCCTTGGAAGAATCCGGCAATCAGTGCATCTTTCGGCTTCAAATTTTTCTGCGTTTTTCTCCCTCCGGAAGCATATCTGCCACCACAAGCAGAATCGCCGTCAGATACAGACCAACGCCAGGTGCCAGCAGATTCGAGGAGGTCAGTGTGACAAGGCTCTGAATCATGCCGCCGATTACAGCAGTCGGATGGTGGTCAGAATCAGCAGGAAAGCAAGCATACGGTAGTTGCTGCCGAGTACCTTCCGGTACTGCTTTCTCTCCTGATGCTGACTGGAAAAGTGTTCCTTTAAATTATGAAACAGATCGATTATGATTCCGCACAGCGCGAGGAAGAGACGTTTCCATTCCTTCGAAAATGTGAGCAGAATTGCAATCATGGAGCCAAAGTGCAAAAGCACATTGAAAAACACCGTCTGCGTATCTTCGATCTTCATAAAATGACGGAAGATAATCAGATGTGCGGAGCTGCTGATCGGCAGGAATTCCGTGATTCCTTGGATCAGGCCCAGAAATAAAGCTTCTATTACTGTCATTTTTTATCCTGTTCCCTTATTTTTCTCTTTTGTGAAAGTCCGGACAAAACTTCCGTTCGAATTTTCACAGCGAACTCATTCTAACACAAAATCCCCTGAAACACAAGCCGCGCCGTGAAGTCAATTTTCTGTCCCTGCTGCCTTTTCATCAGCTCATTCAGCTTTTCGAGCGCGCGGGCAATGCCGCCGACCTCGTCGATCAGACCTTCTTCCACTGCCTGCGGGCCGTCCAGCATTGTTCCGACATCCTTGACCAGCATTTTCGTATCGAGCATCAGCTCCTCGAGCCGTTCCTTGGTGATTTTAGAATGGGCCGATACAAAACCTGTGATCCGATCCTGCGTCTTTTCCATATTACGGTACGTCTGTGCAACACCGATGAACATGCCGTTTGTACGCACCGGATGAATGACCATGGTGCACTCGGCACGATCAGCGAATAGTCTGCTGCAACGGCGAGCGGGACACCGATCGAATGACCGCCCCCTAAAACGAGCGATACCGCAGGCTTTCGCATGGACGCAATCATCTCTGCAATTGCAAGACCGGCCTCCACATCTCCGCCTACGGTATTCAGGAGAATCAGAAGACCATCAATACTTTTGTCCTCCTCGGCACGGGCAAGAGCAGGGAGAATGTGCTCATAGCGCGTCGCTTTCGTGCGCTCGCCGAGTGATTCATGCCCCTCCACCTCGCCGATGATGGACAGCAGATAAATGTTGGTCTTCAGTTCTACAATATTTTCTTTTTCTGTCTGGTTTTTCTGTGATTCTGCCATACGGATTTCCTCTTTTCTGCTATTCCAAAATAGCTTCATCAGTATGCGCAGATTCTTATGATTCTATGTAATTTCCAGTGAAATTACTCGTCCAGGTTGGTGTATACGTACTGTACGTCGTCGTCGTCATCCAGCAGATCCAGGGTACGGTTCAGGTCTTTTAATGCCTGCGGATCGGTCAGCTCTACGTAGGTCTGTGGGATCATGGTAACGTCTGCCTCTGCCATGGCGATACCGTCTTTCTCCAGAGCCTCACGTACTGCGGAGAAGTCATCCGGATCGGTGATGATTTCGTAGCTGTCCTCTTCGTCTGCGAAGTCTTCTGCGCCTGCATCCAGAGCAAGCATCATCAGATCGTCAGCATCCATTTCGCACTCTTCTTTGTCGATGATGATCTGGCCTTTTTTGTCGAACATGTAGGATACGCATCCCGGTGTTCCAACGCTTCCGTTTCCTTTGGTGAAAGCGCTTCTTACGTTTGCTGCGGTACGGTTCTTGTTGTCGGTCAGAGTCTCTACGATGATCGCGATACCATTCGGGCCATAACCTTCGTAGGTGATACGCTCGTAGTTGTCTGCGTTTGCATCTCCGGCAGCTTTTTTAATACCGCGGTCGATGGTATCGTTCGGCATGTTGTTTGCTTTTGCTTTTGCGATAACGTCACGCAGCTTGCTGTTGTTTGCCGGATCCGGTCCGCCCTCTTTGACAGCGATTACGATCTCACGGCCGATGATGGTAAAGATTTTACCTTTTTTTGCGTCGTTTTTTTCTTTCTTATGCTTAATATTGGCAAATTTTGAATGTCCTGACATACCTCTTTTGTCTCCTTTATTTAAAGTATTGCTTTTCTGTAAAAAGGTTTCCCCGAAAAACGGCAGAAGCCATATAATATAGAATATAGCACGATCTTTCTCATTCGTCAACCGTGAACCGCGCCAAAAATACCCCTTATGTAGGCAGATCCAGGCTGATTTTCAGTGCTTCGTTCACAAGGGCCAGCTGTTCAGGCGTCAGATGACAGATTTTATCTTTCAGCCTTCTCTTATCGATCGTCCGAAGCTGTTCCAGTAAAATAACAGAATCCCGTACAATCCCATAGGCGGACGCTTCGATCTCAATGTGTGTCGGCAGCTTCGCCTTATTCATCCTCGATGTAATCGCCGCACAGATCACCGTCGGACTGTGCCGGTTGCCGATGTCATTCTGAATGATCAGCACCGGACGGACACCGCCCTGCTCACTTCCCACAACGGGCCGCAGGTCGGCATAATATACATCGCCACGCTTGATTACCACTTGTGCTCACTCTCCGATTCTTTCCGTTTTGCTTTCCCATACGATAACGATCCGGCGTTTTACGCCTTTTAAAATCGTTTCCATGTATTTAATATTGCCTGTTTTTCCGGAGGTATTCACAAATTTCATCCGGCACTTCAAAAAAGTCCGCCCGGAGTCCTTTTGGGAACCCGTGATTCTGATCTGCTTTGCTCAGATTGACTGCAATCCTCTGATAATCTCGGATGCTGTTACATAGGAAGCACTGCTTTTTTCTTCCGCAGCCTCTCCCGCCTTTCCATGCGCATATGCCGCCAGTGCCGCTGTTTTGGCAAGGCTGATTTTTTTCTCATTTTTTCACACTGACGTTTTGCTGCAAAGGCGCCTGTGATTCCCGCGAGCACATCGCCGCTTCCCGCCGTCGCAAGCGCACTGCTTCCGCTTGTGTTTATGTAATACTGCTCACGCCCTTCCTCTGCTGTCACGGTTACGGAATCCTTTCGTACACAGCAGGCCTGGTATTTTTCGGCTGCCCTTCCGGCGCTTCCTGCCGGCTCACGCTGGCATTCTGCAATGGTCGTGTGCAGCAGCCGTGCAAGCTCTCCTACATGAGGCGTTAAATTTTTTCTGCCCGGCAGCCCGAAAGAATCTCTGCATCTTCTGCAATCAGGTTCAGCGCATCTGCATCCAGAACAAGAGGAACTTCTGTGTGCTGCACCGTAAAAACGAGCAGTTCTTTTGCCGTCCGGCTTTTGGAAAGCCCCGGTCCCGCAACAACAGCGTCCGCCCAGGCGAGATCCTGCAGCAGGGCTTCTTCCGGAAGCGGCTCATCCTCCTTCCAGAAATCCGCCATTGCTTCCGGCAGGGCACAGAAAAGCGGCGTACGGTTTCTTTCCTCTGTCACAACCTTTACCATGCCGGCACCGGATGCAAGGACTGCCCTGGCACACAAAACAGCGGCTCCGCACATGGCACCGGAACCGGCAAGTACCAGCACCTTTCCGAAGGTTCCCTTATTTCCCATCGGCGTGCGGGTAAGAAACCGGTCCAGATCTTCTTTTTCCACTGAACCGTACCAGGGCGTCTCCTCTTCTCCTGCATCAAAGCCGATTCCGATATCACGGACCAGGACCTCTCCGGCATATCGTTTTCCGGGATCAAAAGAAGCCCTGGCTTTGCACAGGCAAATGTCACCGTGGCTCTGGCTTTCACCGCCGCATCAAGGACCTCTCCGGTATCCGTGTGGATCCCCGAAGGGATGTCCACGGCAAGAACAGGAACACCGCTTGCGCAGATTGCTTCCACTGCCCTCCGGTACTCCCCTGCCAGCGAACGGGATACGCCAATTCCAAAGATGGCATCTATGATAACAGTATATTCCCGGAAATCCGGATTCTTAACCTCACGGACCCCATAATTTTCCGCAATTTTCTTCTGTGCTCTCATGCCTTCACTGTATTTTTCCGGATTTCAAGACAGAACAGTTCCGCATCCACCCCTTTCGTCTTTAAAATCCGTGCAATTGCCGCACCGTCCCCTCCATTATTTCCGGGACCGCACACAGCAAGGACTTTTCCTGTATCCCATGTTCCATTTTGAAGCTCCTCCACGCAGGACAGCGCTGCGCGCTCCATCAGTACCAGGGACGGTACCCCCATGGTTTCGATCGTATTGCGGTCTGCCTGCTTCATCTGTGCTGCTGTAAGAATCCGTTTCATCGCTTTTCCTCCTTTTCCTGCCTTATCCGGAAAGTGAACAGAAAAAGTCTCCGGTTTCCCGAAGACTCTCCTGCTTTTGTTTTGGTTTCTTAATTGTTCTTTGGATGCTCCGCCTCATATCTGGTCAGATTGTAGGAGAGACGCATCAGACTTTCGGAAAGATGGACGTTCTCGACGATCACATCTTTCGGAAGTTTTAAGTTTAGATCGGTATGTGCAAAATTCCAGATTGCTTTTACACCGTTGTCCACGAGAATCTCTGCCATCTCTACCGCTTTTGCTTTTGGCAGTGTCAAAGCCGCAATCTCTACATGGTGTTCCTTGATAAATTCCGGAAGCTCGTCCGCCATGCGGATTTCAATTCCGCGCACGGAGATTCCTTTTAATACCGGGTTGACGTCAAAAATACCGACCGTTTTGAATCCGCTTCTTTCAAAGGCCGCATAATTGGCAAGTGCCTGTCCCAGATTTCCGGCTCCGACAAAAATCATATTGTGGACTCTGTCCAGACCTAAGATTTTTCCAATCTCGCTGTACAGATACCGCACGTTATAACCATACCCCTGCTGGCCGAAGCCGCCGAAATTATTTAAATCCTGGCGAATCTGGGAAGCTGTCACTTTCATCCGCTCGCTCAGCTCACCGGAAGAGATCCGTTCTACTCCGTCCTCCAGCAATTCGCCCAGGTAACGATAATATCTAGGAAGTCTTTTGATAACTGCCCGCGAAATTCCTTTTTCTTCCAAGATAAATTCCTCCTTATTTACACCTGCATATATTCATATTATATATGGTTGATAGAAAATTGTCAAAGATTTCTTGAAATTTTGTGTATTACTCTCTATAATAAGGATGGTGTATTATGTCAAAATACAGAAATATGTTATCTGGAGGAACCACATGATTCTTGCATGTCAGAATATCTCGAAAGCATTCGGGACAACGGAAATTATCAAAAATGCATCTTTTCATATAGAAGAACGCGAAAAAGCCGCACTGGTCGGCATCAACGGTGCCGGAAAATCGACGCTGTTAAAAATCATCATCGGCGAAATGAGGGCCGATGAGGGAGAGGTCATCCTCTCCAAAGGAAAGACGATGGGCTATCTCGCCCAGCATCAGGATCTGACCGGACACCTTTCCATTTACCAGGAAGTGCTGACCGCGAAACAGAATCTGATTGATATGGAGGAACGCCTCCGTCAGATGGAAAGTGATATGAATACAAAATCCGGTGCAGAGCTGGATGAACTTCTTTCCACCTACACCCGCCTCTCCCATACCTTTGAACTGGAAAACGGATACGCGTACCGCAGTGAAGTCGTCGGTGTTTTAAAAGGTCTTGGCTTTTCCGAGAGCGATTTTGAAAAACAGGTGGACTCCCTCTCCGGCGGTCAGAAGACCCGCGTGGCACTTGGTAAACTGCTGCTCACCAAACCGGACATCATTCTGCTCGACGAGCCGACCAACCACCTCGATATGGACTCGATCTCCTGGCTCGAAACGTATCTTTTAAATTACAGCGGAGCCGTCCTGATCGTCTCCCATGACCGTTACTTTCTCGACCGCGTTGTCACAAAAGTCGTTGAAGTGGACAATAAAAAAGTAACAACTTTTGAGGGAAACTATACCGCCTACAGTCAAAAAAAGCAATGCTCCGTGAAGCCGCTTACCATGCCTGGGTCAACCAGCAGCAGGAAATCCACCATCAGGAAGAAGTCATTGCAAAGCTGAAATCTTTCAACCGCGAGAAATCCATCAAACGCGCCGAGAGCCGTGAAAAAATGCTGGACAAAATGGATGTGCTGGAAAAGCCGACCGAAGTACGCTCCGATATGCGGATCCGTCTGGAACCGCGCATCACAAGCGGAAACGATGTGCTGACCGTCGAGCACCTCTCCAAAGCCTTCCCGGGACAGACGCTTTTCCAGGATCTGAATTTCGAAATCAAGCGCGGGGAGCGCGTCGCAATCATCGGAAACAACGGAACGGGAAAAACGACGATCTTAAAGATCTTAAACGAAGTCATCCGCCCGGATGTCGGCTCTTTTTTACACTTGGAAGCCGTGTACAAATCGGTTACTACGATCAGGAGCATCAGGTGCTCCACATGGAAAAGACCATTTTCCAGGAGATTTCCGACGCGTATCCATATCTGACAAACACCGAAATCCGAAATGTGCTGGCCGCCTTCCTGTTTACAAACGACGATGTCTTCCAACCGATTCATACATTGAGCGGCGGTGAGCGCGGACGAATTTCCCTTGCCAAGCTGATGCTCTCGAACGCCAACTTCCTGATCCTCGACGAGCCGACCAACCACCTCGATATCGTCTCTAAAGAGATTCTGGAAAATGCACTGAAGGACTACACCGGAACGGTGCTATATGTCTCCCACGATCGTTATTTTATTAACCAGACCGCAACCCGGATTCTGGAGCTGACGGGACAGACACTCGTCAACTATATCGGAAATTACGATTACTATCTGGAGAAAAAAGAAGAGCTGACCCGCATCTATGCTCCTGCTGCCGATGCCGCCGCTCCGGAAGAAGCAGCGGCTCCTTCCGAAGCCTCCTCCACAAAGCTGGACTGGAAAGCGCAGAAAGAAGAACAGGCACGTCTCCGCAAGAAAGAAAACGAGCTGAAAAAGACGGAGAAACGAATTGAAGAGCTTGAGACACGCGATTCGGAAATTGATGAGGAAATGTCGAAACCGGAAGTCGCAACGAATGTGGCAGAGTGTGTGAAATTAAGCAAAGAGAAAGCAGAGATTGCCGCGGAACTCGAAGAGCTGTATGAAAAATGGGAAGAGCTTGCCGAATAGGCTGGTTTTCCCCGGAAAATTCAAAACAGAAAAAGCCGGTCCGGCGCATCCCTTTTTGCGGGAATGCCGGATCGGCTTTCTTTTTTGCTTCGTTTAATTATTTCTCCAGCTCCTCGCGGATGGCCAGGATGAAATCACGGCTGTTTAATACGGTCGGATTTTCCATGGTGGTGATCAGCGCAAGGTCTTTTGTCATTTTTCCGCTCTCGATCGTTGCGATCGTTGCTTTTTCCAGACGGTCTGCAAATGCGGAAAGTTCTGCGTTTCCATCCATTTCCCCGCGTTTTCTGAGTGCGCCGGTCCATGCAAAAATGGTGGCCACGGAGTTGGTGGATGTCTCCTCACCTTTTAAGTGACGGTAATAGTGGCGCTGTACGGTTCCGTGCGCAGCCTCGTACTCGTAATATCCGTGCGGGGATACGAGAACAGAAGTCATCATCGCAAGGGAACCGAAGGCGGAGGATACCATGTCGCTCATGACATCGCCGTCGTAGTTCTTGCAGGCCCAGATAAAGCCGCCCTCTGCTTTCATGATACGGGCAACTGCATCGTCGATCAGAGTGTAGAAGTAGGTAATGCCTGCTTCTGCAAATTTCTCTTTGTACTCTGCATCGAAGATCTCCTGGAAGATATCCTTGAAGCGGTGGTCATACTTCTTGGAAATCGTATCCTTGCTCGCAAACCAGAGATCCTGTTTTGTGGACAGTGCATACTCAAAACAGCTTTTCGCAAAGCTTTCTATGGAGTTATCCAGATTGTGCATGCCCTGAATGACACCGGCGCGGTGAAGTTGTGGATCAGCTCTCTTGTCTCAGTGCCGTCCTCAGCCGTATAAACCAGCTCTGCTTTTCCCGGTCCCGGAATGCGCATTTCTGCATTTTTATAGACATCTCCGTATGCATGACGGGCAATCGTGATCGGTTTTTTCCAGTTGCGCACGCACGGCTCGATGCCTTTTACGACAATCGGGGTACGGAAAACGGTTCCGTCGAGCATGGCACGGATCGTTCCGTTCGGGCTCTTCCACATTTCTTTCAGATTGTACTCGGTCATACGCGCTGCATTCGGCGTAATGGTGGCACATTTGACTGCTACACCGTATTTCTTGGTAGCGTTTGCGGAATCTACGGTTACCTGATCGTTCGTCTCGTTTCTGTGTTCCAGTCCCAGATCGTAATATTCCGTTTTCAGGTCAATAAACGGGAGAAGCAGCTCATCTTTGATCATTTTCCAGAGAATTCTGGTCATCTCATCTCCATCCATCTCTACCAGAGGAGTGGTCATCTGAATTTTTTCCATAGTAGGCCTCCTTTTTCTATTCCCGTTTATTGTATAAAGTATCCTATAGCTTGTCAAGTCAAAATTCGCCTGATTTTTTGGCATTTTCCCATAAATTCACACAATTTTTGCAGGATGAGAGGTGTTTTCCTTCATTTTTCTTTTTTTATGCTGCCGCACAGTGTCTCACAGAAGAGACAGAAAACGGTCTGTTTGAAGCATCCCATGCCCCTGACGGTTGCGCGGAAGGCCAAGGTCTCTCGCCGATTCGCAAAGCAGCATTTTCGCCTGGACATTTGTAAGATCCGGAACCCGTTCAAGTGCCAAGCCACGGCTCCGGACACCCGCGGTGCCGCCATCGAGGTGCCGCTCTTCACCACATATTCCTTCCTGCTTCTTCCAGGCGCGCAGGAAATGAGACGTTTTCCAGGCGCGACAAGATCCGGTTTGCAGACGCAGTCCCGTGTCGGGCCGCATCCGGAGATTCCTCTTCTTGGCTCCAGCAGATCGCCCGCTCCCACGGTGATCACTTTTCTGCTCGCTCCCCGGCGAC
>ENA-OQDD01000738-OQDD01000738.1-human-gut-metagenome-genome-assembly--contig:-NODE-738-length-12404-cov-1.570823_pt1 | contig 12404 bp, 13 predicted proteins | sample MGYA00242507_ERZ504598 | MGnify/ENA primary metagenome ERZ504598 (study PRJEB26092, sample SAMD00036318) | human gut metagenome | host: Homo sapiens | study: EMG produced TPA metagenomics assembly of... | reverse complement strand
GTACACAGCTTGCTACGATCAAAAGCAGAAAGAAATTTTGTCAAAAATGGACAGAGCCCGTCTGAATGAGATTATGAAAACAGAATACCCAGCAGATGATGTGAAACGTGAATCTGCATATCTTGCTGATGTTATGGCGGCAGTAACCGATGATGACAAGACGAAACGCCCAAGTGTAGAGGCATTGCTTCATAATTTATTTGCTTATACTTATGTATTGCATGTACATCCGACTCTTGTCAATGGTCTGACCTGCGGAAAGGGTGCGCAGACACTTTGTGAACAGCTTCTTGGCAAAGATGTACTCTGGATCGATATCTGCAAACCGGGATATACGCTGGCACGTATCTGTTATGAAAAAATGAATGCGTATAAAGCAGAATTTGGAAAAGATGTGCAGGTACTTCTACTTCAGAATCATGGAATTTTTGTTGCAGCAAATACTGTAGAAGAGATTGGTGTTTTATTTGATGGAGTTATCAGCAAATTAGAGAAACAGGTAAAAAGAACGGCTGACGTAAGTGATGCAGTTACACCTGAAAAAGAACAGACTGCAAAGAGACTTTCCGAGTTACTGGGACATGCTGTAGAAGTTGTTCCGGCTGCAGAAATGAATAATTTTGTGAAAGATAAAACAACTGCAGCACCGCTTTTGAAACCATTTACTCCGGATCACATTGTATACTGCGGACCATACCCATTATTTGTAGAAAATGTTGAACAGGCAAAAGATGTACTGGATGCATTTATGAAAGAGCATGACAAAGAACCAAGACTGATCCTAGTACAGGGCGTGGGCGCATTTATCATGGAAGATGACAAGGCAAAAGCTGCAAAAGCACAGCTTCTGGTAAAGGATGCGACCAAACTTGCTGTATATGCCGAAAGTTTTGGCGGTGCATTACAGATGACAGATGATATTACATATTTTATTACTCATTGGGAAGCGGAAGCATATCGTAGTAAGAAATAAAGATACAGGTGTATCCTTCATTCTTGAATTGTGGTAATATATTGTCTATAAAACAGCAGGAGGTAATATTTCATGGTAAAAATAATTTCAGACAGTACCTGCGACCTTTCGCCAGAGCTGGTGAACAGATATGATATTGATATTTGCCGCTTCATATTCTTCTTGGCGAGAAGGAATATAAGGATGGCAAAAATATAACTCCGGATGAAATCTTTGCATGGTCAGATGCACATAAGACAACACCCAAAACTTCGGCGCCATCTCTGGCAGATGCGATAGAGATATTGAAACCTTATGTTGAAGAAAAAAGGGAAGTTATCTGTTTTTCAATATCATCAAGTATGTCAACTTCCGGAAATGTTATGCGTCTTGCTGCTGATGAGCTGGAAGCTTCCGATTTTGTGACGGTTATTGATTCTGCAAATCTTTCAACAGGTATTGGGCTTCAAGTCGTGGAGGCAGCAGTAATGGCACAGGCAGGAAAAAGTGCTGCAGAAATTACGGCTGCGCTAGAGGAATTGAAGCCAAAAGTACGTGCAAGCTTTGTGGTAGATACTTTGATGTATTTGTATCGTGGAGGTCGCTGTAATGCGGTTGCGGCTATGGCAGGAAGTGTATTGAAGCTGCATCCAAAGATCATAGTAGAAAACGGTGCAATGGATGCAGCTAAGAAGTATCGCGGCAAATTACATTCTGTAGTCATGTCTTATGTCAGAGATATGGAGGCAGACCTTAAAAATGCACGACCGGAGCGAGTGTTTATTACACATTCCGGCTGTGACCGTAAGATTGTGGAAGATGTGCAGGCTTATCTGCAGAGTCTTGGAATTTTTCAGGAAATTCTTGAGACGCGCGCCGGTGGTGTGGTTTCAAGCCATTGTGGGCCGGGAACTCTGGGAGTACTGTTTATTGCGAAATAAGAAAAGCGGATAAACTTTACGAATAAAACAGAAAACTTAAAGCTATTTAAGACTTTTTAAGTAAGAAAGTCGCAGCAAAAACTCTGTCGTGGAATCATTCAGAAAATTTATAAAATATACTAAATAGACCCCGACGGTCTGGAAAAACCAGATCATCGAGGTCTTTTCAGTAATTTCCAGTGTTTCAGTTTATAGCCGTAATCCTTTAATATCTTTAATACGTGATAAGATTGTATTGCAGCTGCAGCTGATGACACCAGGCAGGGCGTCAATGACATTGTGCAGGAAGTGTTCCATTTCATCACTCGATGAGGCAACGGCATGTACATGCAGTTTGTCTCTTCCTGTGACGCGGTAAATCTGCGTGACTGTATCATTTTTATATAATATATCTGTCACCTGTGACAGGGAGTCTGGTTTTGTTTCAATTTCAAAATAGCATGATACAGCACCACTGATTTTTTGAGGGTTAATTATAGTTGTATATTCTTCAATTACCCCCTTTTTCTCCAATGCCTGAATCCGGGCTTTTACTGCCACCCTGGAAATACCGGTTTCTTTACCGATATCAGAGTAAGAGATACGTGCATTTTCTATAAGCAACTGGATAATCTTCTGATCCAGTTCATCTAAACCGTCCAGGTACATAAATACCCCTCCTGTAAAATAATATCCTGTAGATAGTAGTTTTCCTGGATATCATATCATTCATATTACCCAAAGTAAACGATGACTTGACTTATTAATTGTAACCACATATAATTGCTTCGTAACGTAACTTTATACTTACACTTCGTATATATAAAGCCTGATGAAGGGAAGGATAAGTGAAATTATGAAACTCGTGGAGGAATATAAGAATGTCAAAAGATGAATACCTGATTACAGATGCGCCTCTTAAAGCTTTGACGGTTTTTGCAATGCCAATGATTTTAGGCAGCTTTTTTCAGCAAATATATAATATGGCCGACTCCATCATCGTCGGTCAGTTTGTGGGTTCTTCCGCACTTGCAGCTGTCGGTGCATGTGCAGCGTTGACTAATGTTTTCATTTGTGTGGCGCTGGGGGCCGGTGTCGGTGCAGGGGTACTCGTGAGCCGCTACTTTGGTGCCAGGGAGTATGGAAAAATGAAAACCATCGTGTCAACGTCTCTGCTTAGCTTTTTAGTTCTAAGCATAGTCCTTGGCGTTTTTGGCTTTTGCTTTTCTCGCTCGATGATGAGTACGCTACAAACTCCTGCCGATATACTGGATGACGCAGTGCTGTATTTGCGGGTCTATTTTATGGGCTTTCCGTTTTTGTTTATGTATAACATTCTTTCAACGATGTTTAATTCTATAGGAGAATCCAAAATTCCACTGGGACTTCTGATTTTTTCATCAATCTTAAATATCTTCATGGATCTTTGGATGGTAGCCGGACTTGATCTCGGCGTGTTTGGTGCAGCGCTTGCAACCTTGATCGCACAGGGAATTTCTGCGGTGTTCTCACTTTTGATTTTCCTTAGTCGGATGCGGCGATATAAAAGTTACTTTGACTGGTTTGACAGGCAGGAGTTACATTCCATGTTTCAGATTGCTGTGCCTTCAGTTCTTCAGCAGTCTACAGTATCTATCGGTATGATGATCGTACAGGCAGTTGTAAATCCTTTCGGTACACAGGCACTCGCGGGGTATGCGGCGACAATGCGGGTAGAGAATGTTTTTTGTCTGATTTTTGTATCTATCGGCAATGCGGTTTCGCCATATGTATCCCAGAATCTTGGCGCAAACAAACCCCAGCGTATTAAAAAAGGCTACCGCGCTGCATTAGTGCTGGATGTGTTTTTTGCAGCCATTGCCTTCATTGTGATTGAAACACTCCACACGCAAATTTCCTCGCTGTTTCTTGGTAAAGACGGAACAGACCTGGCCTACCAGGTATCTGGGGATTATATGAGATGGCTTGGCTATTTCTTCATCTTTATGGGAATCAAAATGGCAACTGATGGAGTCCTTCGTGGTCTTGGAATCATGCGCCCGTTCCTCATTGCAAATATGGTGAACCTGGCGATTCGTCTTTCCGTTGCTTTGATTTTTGCACCGCGTTTTGGCATTGCATTTGTCTGGCTTGCTGTACCAGCTGGCTGGTTTGCGAACTTTTTAATATCCTATGTGGCGCTCAGAAGGTCATGGCCAACTGAGGAATAGATGTGCAAGAGATAAAAAAGATTTTCTAAAGCAGATGCAGAAGGCCAAAAACACCGGAATGAATGGACATATTGTCAAATCGCGGGATATAAATAAGCTGAGTGAGATTTTGAGGAAGATTTTTATATAATTCACATATGGGACAGTAAATAGCGCTTGCTATTTATTGTCTCTTTTATTATAATTTAATGTGCGTGACAAGGCTGTTATGTGTTATTATGTACAAAAATGGGAGAGAAAAAATGTGGCAGTTCATTCTAGGGAGTGCAGGGTTTCTCCTGTATTTTATTTATGATATAAACAGCATTAAAAAGAAAAATACATTTTTCCAAAAATTTTTCGCATGGGGGACGGTTCTGGTGGTTTTATCGCTCGTCATGGAGCTCTGGCTCTCGTGGGGGCAGTGCCAGCACAGAATCGGAAGAATAATTGGATTTGGAACAGGAGCCTTGTGTTTCCTTGCACTTCTTATATATACCTTGTTTTTTGCCCTTCCCTTTGAAGAAACTTACTGTGAAGAAAACAAATTACGTGCGGCATATACAGAGGGTGTGTACGGTCTGTGCCGTCATCCCGGAGTTTTATGGTTCGCAGGAGCATATCTTTGCATGTGGGGAATGTTTGGCGGATGGAGACAGGGAATCTATTTTCTGCTTATGATTTTTTGGAACTATCTGTATATCATTTTTCAGGATCTGTGGACTTTTCCACAGACATTTTTTAATTACAGGGAATATCAGAAAACAACCCCGTTTTTAATGCCGAATAGAGATAGCATAAAGAAATGCTTATATAGTATCAGAAAACAATGATCGATCTGGAGCGGACAGACTATGAATTTAGAAGAAAAATTAAAAAAACAACAGTATAAAGAAATATGGCAGCAGTACTGTGGATTCCTGGATCTGTCGATGAATGGATACATGAAGATTCAGCGTCGGTTGATGGAGGAACAGGTTAAGCTGTGGAGCAACTGTGGTCTGGGACAGTCTATTCTGAAGGGAAAACATCCTCAAAATCTGGATGAATTCAGAAAAATGGTACCGCTGACAACCTACGATGATTACGCGGATATTCTGCTTGCCAAGCAGCCGGATATGCTTCCGGGAATCCGGTCATCTGGATCCAGACAACCTGGGAAGGTGGAAAGCACCCGATCAAGGTGGCACCGTATACTCGAAGCATGCTGGACACCTATCGGAATAATGTTACAGCATGTCTGATCTTATCGACCAGCAAAGAAAAAGGATCTTTTGATGTAGCAGCTACAGACAAATTCCTGTATGCGCTGGCACCACTTCCTTTTGCAACAGGACTCTTTCCGTTGGCTCTGGGCGAGGAGATTGGAATCGAATTCCTGCCCGCAGTAAAAGAAGCCGTAAATATGAGTTTCAGCGAAAGAAACAAATTAGGATTTAAGATGGCGATGAAGAAAGATCTTGGCTTTTTCTTTGGACTTGGAAGCGTAGCTATGCAGTAAGCTTGAGTCTTTCTTCGCTGACAAACGGCGGTGGAGTAAAACTGTCAAGCCTTATGCAATGCAAGCCACATATGATATTACGTCTGCTGCAGGCAAAGCGTCGTTGCAAAAAAGAAAACCGCGCAATGCTTCCAAAAGATCTTTTCCATCTAAAAGGATTCATGGTAGCCGGCACAGATAATCTCTGCTACAAAGACGATCTCGAAGAACTCTGGGGAATCCGTCCGATGGAATTATTTGCCGGTACAGAACCGTCCATTATGGGAACAGAGACCTGGACAAGAAAAGGAATGTATTTCTTTCCGGATACAGCGTTTTATGAATTTATCACCGAGAAGGATATGATGCGAAATTACGAAGATCCTTCTTACATCCCACCGACTTATCTGATGGATGAAGTTCGGCCGGGAGAAAAATACGAACTCGTATTTACTATTCTCAAAGGTGGCGCGTTTGCCCGTTACCGCTGTGGTGATATGTATCGCTGCGTCGGTCTGGAGAACCGTGAAGATGAGACAAGGATTCCGCGCTTTGAATATGTGGACCGAGTGCCGTGGATTATCGATATTGCAGGATTTACAAGGATTTCGGAAAACGGAATCCGCAGCGTGATCGCTCTTTCAAAGCTGCCGATCATAAACTGGGTTGCAACAAAAGAATATAATGAACAGAATCGTCCATATCTGCATATGTATGTGGAACTGGAACGTGATGCACTGCTCAACACTGCGATGAGCACAAATATTTTGAAAGATCTTTTGAGTACATATTTCAAATATATTGATCAGGATTACAGGGATTTGAAAAAGATTCTTGGAATGGATCCTCTGCAGGTGACGATCTTTACTTGTGGGACATTTGAAGCCTATGAGAAAAAGACCGGTAAGAAGATACATCAGATGAGTCCTTCACATTATGAATTGAAGGAACTGCTTGATATACAGGAAAGTCTGAACAGAGTGATATAAGATTTAAATAAGAATGAAAACGAGAGTGGAGTAAGGGGAGTTTATGGGAACCTACGGATATATATCAATCATAGCCATGCTGTGTTATGGATTTATGCTGTTGATGTTTTTGACAGCAAAGAGAAATAGAATAATAAACAGTTTCCTGGTGGTGCTGACGGGCCTGCTATTCTGGACTGGAGGTTCTGCTTTTATGCGAGCACAGCTTTGGCCTGGATGTGAATTCTGGTATCAGGTTTCCCTGTTGGGAATTTTGCTGCTGCCATATGCGTACTACCGTTTTATACTCGCCTTTGGCGGTGAAAAGAGCGGTATTGCGGGAAGAATATACTTTGTGGTCATGCTGACCTGCTTCTGGCTGAATGCACAATTTGGAGTTTTCCTTGAAGCTCCCAAAATGGTAGAAAAAACGGAGCTGCAGCTTTTGTATATGAGATCAAGCCTGCGATCATCGTATTTTTTATACCATCGGCAATTTTCTTGATCCATCTTTTTACAGTCATTGTACGGATCTGTAAAAACAATCCGACTATGAAAGTCCAGTATGAACCGGTTATGCTGGGAGTCCTTGCATTGTTCTTAGGAAATGCATTTCTTGGAATTCCGTTCTTCAGCGGATTTCCGATTGATATCTTAAGTGGTGTAGTAAATGTATTTTTACTGTTCTACGCACTGATCCGAAGACGATTGTTCCGCCTGCAGATGCTGGCATCCCCTTCCCTGTGTTATGGTGTTGGATTCCTGTTTTCCATTCTTGTTTTCTTAAATATTGTTCCATCCCTGCAAAATCTATTTCATATGCGGCCGGATAAGAACACCCGGATTTACACTCTTGTTTTTTCAATCGTCTTTCTGATCATTTATGCACTCTTTACTTATCTGTGGAAGCTTTTGATCCGCTGCGTGTTTGTCAGAGAAGAAAACCATCAGGCTGAGAAGATCAGAGAATTTAATTCAGCAATCTCCAAAACTCTGGATCTTCAGGAAATCCTGGATAAAACGATCCATGTTATGAAAGATTTGATGGATGTTGGAAATATCTATATCTGTATGCAGGACGCACCTGGCGAACCATATCGTGGGGTTGCAAGTGACCAGCCTTTAAGTGATCTGGCGTTTGCCTTTGAAGAAGAAAATCCAATGGTCCAGTGGCTGAAAGACCACGAAGAACCGATTATTTACCGTGATTTCCGCTACTCTGTAGAGTACAAGTCCATGTGGGAAGAGGAAAACATCAGCTGGATAAAACCATACACGTTACTGTGCCGGATTAAAAGATGGTGATAATCTGGCGGGAGTGATTCTGATCACATCATCTTCTTCAAAAAAGAGACTGGCATACGATGAAGTAGAAATAATCTCAAACATCACATCAGTGGCATCTATTGCTATCAAAAATGCAAAGCTGTATGAGAATGCCCGTCTTGAGGCAAGAACCGATGAACTGACTGGATTATTAAATCGAAAATATTTCTATGAAGTTCTCAATGAAGAGTTCGAGAAAAACAAAGACGCTTCGCTGGCACTGGCCATTATCAATGTAGATGATTTTAAATTATACAATCAGTTGTATGGTATAAAAGAAGGCGATATGTGTCTGCAGCGCGTCGCAGACATCATCAACAGCAGTGTGGGAGAAAGCGGATATACTGCTCGCTATGGCGCGAAAGAATTTGCTGTTCTGCTTCCAGGCTACGACCTTTTCTCTGCCAGAAATCTGGTGGAATCCATTGCAAAACAGATATATGTTATGAATAACCGCAGAACCGACATGAAGCTCAAGCCGATCACAGTCAGTGCGGGAATCAGTGCAGCACCGTATGCGGCAAAGAATGTCAAAGAACTGCTGGAAAATGTTGATCTTGCGGTGTACCACGTAAAACACAGCGGGAAGAATGGAATTCAGGTCTTTGATACCATGTTCCGCAACAATAATAAAGATGCTCACGCAAAAACACATGCACATATTTACAAAGAATATGAATCAACCATCTACGCATTGACCGCAGCTATTGATGCAAAAGATCATTATACCTTCAGCCATTCCACAAATGTTGCCTATTATGCAACAGCACTTGCAAGAACACTTGGAATGAACGAAGATATGATAGAGATCATCCATCAGGCAGCACTTTTGCATGACGTCGGTAAAATTGGTATTCCGGAAAGTGTATTAAATAAGGCCGGATCATTGACAGATGAAGAATACGAGATGATCAAAGGCCATGTAGAAGCTTCCATCGACATTATCCGACATCTTCCGTCACTGGATTATGTTATCCCGGCGGTCATCGGTCATCATGAACGCTATGACGGGAAAGGATATCCGCGCCGTATTGCAGGCGAAGATATACCGCTGACGGCACGTATCCTGTGTGTGGCAGATTCATTCGATGCCATGACATCCATACGATGCTATAAGAAAGCCTTCCCTGTAAAAGTAGCTCGGGAGAAGCTGATTCAGGATGCAGGCAAACAATTTGATCCAGAGCTTGTTCGCAAGTTTTGTAGAATGCCTGGATAACGGAACGATCAATCTTGTAAAAGCAGAAGAGGCATGACAACAGGGAGAAACCGACTGATGCAGATCATCGCAGGACAGATCAAAGATTTCTTCAGATAAGCTTTTTAAGGAAAATAGATATTCAATTTTATTGAACTGAAGAATAGTTCAGGACCCATTGCATTCTTCAGTTGACGGTGTGAAGTATAACACTGTAATTCACAGACAACAATAGCATCAATTGATTCGTTTTGTGTGGCGCTCAGAAGGTCATGGCCGACTGAGAAATAGATGTGTAAGAGATAAAAAATAACTCTCTTACTTTCTTAGCTGCATATGTTTTAAAACTGCCGCCGATCTGGGTATACTTTGTAATGACTCTGGACGAATTTGAAAAAATGCCTGTGGTATTAATTCACTATGTCAGAGGCAAATGGCTCACAAACATTACCAGAGATTTTGATTAATAAAAACACCTTCAGGCTATAATAGCTTGAAGGTGTCATGACAGACAAGTTTTATTTAACTACTGCAACTCCCGCAATATTGATTTTCCAATCGTGTCTTGTGGCATCTGTACACTAAAATTTTCTGCAACAGATGCACCGATCACCGCAAATGTATCCTGATTCTCAATAGCTCCTGTTTCTTTCATTTTCTTTGAATATGCAATAAATGGTACATATTCTCTTGTATGATCTGTTCCGGTATAAGTTGGATCATTTCCATGATCCGCAGTCAGAATCAGAAGATCATCCTCTCGCAACTCATTCATCAGAGTTCCGAGTCCACTATCAAACTTCTCAATCTCACGTCCGTATCCTTCCGGATTTCTTCTATGCCCCCACAAAGCGTCAAAATCCACCAGATTCACAAAGCAGAGGCCATGAAAATCTTCTTTACAAATCTCAATCGTCTGTTGCATGCCATGCACAGAACTGTCTGAATGGTAAGTCTGTGTAATTCCCTCACCACAGAAAATATCATTGATCTTTCCAACACCAATCACATCAAGACCTGCATCCTTCAATGCATTTAAGGCTGTTCTTCCAGTCGGTTTCAACGCATAGTCATGGCGGTTGCTGGTTCTCTTAAACGTACCCTTTTTCTTTCCGACATACGGTCTCGCAATGACTCTGCCAACTCGCCACTCATCTTTCATGGTCAGTTCCCTGGCAATCTCACAGCAGCGATACAGGTTTGCAAGATCAAATGTCTCTTCATTTCCACAGATCTGCATTACTGAATCCGCAGAGGTATAGACAATCATCGCTCCTGTATTGATTTCTTCCTCGCCAAGTTCCTCGATGATTTCTGTTCCACTGGCACTCTTATTGCCAATCACACGCTTGCTTTATAATTTATTTCATTTATTTTGGTCATTATGTATGATTTATGTGTCTTGCTTTATTATTTATTTTATTCGCAATTCCTTTCGTTTGTCTTAATTTTCACAAATTAAGTTTTGCAATTACCACATAACGCTGATATAATATACAAAAAACAATGTGCGTTTAACTTACTCATGGAGGACTTATCATGAACAAACACAAACGATACAACGTTGGAATCCTTATTGGGGGCGTACATACTTATTTTCCCAAAGAACATATCAGTGGTATTGCTACTGCAGCAAAAGAACTCGATATAAATGTCTGTTTTTTCCTTGGTACGCAGACCCAAGATTCTTCGAAGATATGCTCGGCGGAACTCACAAAGATTCTTTTGATTATCAGTTCAATACCATCCACGAATTACAGTCTTATGGGAGGTCTTGATGGACTGATCATCAATTATGGAACTCTGGGACTGCAGTTAAAAAATGAGACTGCTGAGAAATTTGCCCGCAAATTCAATTCCATTCCTACCGTGTTCCTTACGGAGATCGTCCATGCGCATAACTGCCATTCTCTGATCTGTGACAACAGACAGGGCATCCAGCTGGTCATGGAGCATCTGACCCAGGAACACAATTGTCAGAAAATACTTTTTGTAGCCGGTCCTGCACAGAATACAGATGCTAATGAACGTAAAAATACTTATCTTGAAATGATGGCGAAATATCATCTTCCGGTCAATCCCAAGATGATCGCACAGGGTGATTATTCAGAATTTGTAGATAAACAGATTGAAAAACTCCTCGATGATAATCCAGATGCCCAGGCTATTGTCTTCGCCAACGACGAAATGGCATTTGCCGGTTATCGTGTTTGTGAAAAACGTGGTCTCAAAGTAGGAAAAGATATCCTGATCACCGGTTTTGATGACTGTGAGCGTGCATCTGGTATGGAACCACCTCTTACAACCATTCAGCAGGATGGAGTCCTCATGGGCCGAATGGCTGTATACGACCTTGTTGATAAATTGGACGGCAAAAATGTCCTGTCCCGAAGAGTTCCTGTTTCTCTGTGTGTCAGAGAATCCTGCGGCTGTCAGGAACAGCTTCCGGAAATTCAAAATACTCCAGTGAGTCTTACCGAACAGATACACAAGCTGAACCGTACGATTACCAATATGAAGCTTGAGCTGATCAGTTTTCAACGTAGATCCTGGTTTATTTCGTCACTTGCCCGAAGTCTGAATGACTGCATGGAGGATGAATACGCTTTTCTTCTGGAAGCAATGGAAAACATGCGGGAATTGCGCACAAAATGCACCTACCTCTTTCTCCTGGATGAACCAATCGTATATCATCAGAATGAGAAATGGATTTGTCCGCAAAATCTGCGACTTGCTGCCTATTACCGGAATGAAGAAGTGGATGCATTTCATTTCTATGACCGCCAGCCTGTAACAGACCAAAAAGGTATCTGTCAGTTGATGAGCGATGATGAACGACATCAGTTTATGATATTTCTGCTCTTCTCAGGAGAAAAACAATATGGTCTGCTCGCATGCGATATACAACAGGAAGAATTTCCATTTTTCTATGTGATCAGCCTGCAGATCGGTCTTTCTTTGCATTATCTGGAATCAGTAAAGCAGAAGCCGGCGCCGACAGGAAATGTCCAGAGATCTGGAGCTCGTACGTGAGCGAAACCGGGTACTTGGATTTATTTCCAAATATGATGAACTGACTGGTCTTCTGAATCTGAGAGGTTTCACAGAACAGACAAAAAAATTCTGCAGCAGCGAAATAAATCAACGGGCCTACATTATCTGTGGAGATTTGGACCATCTGAAAGAGATCAATGACACCTGGGGACATCCGGCTGGCAACTTTGCACTGCAAAGCGTTGCAAGAATCCTCGGAGGCTGTCTGCGCAGTCAGGACACACTTGCACGTGTCGGTGGTGATGAATTCCTGATTCTTTAAATTGTGAAGAAGAAATTTACCAGGATATTTTCCGATAAAACGTAATTAAAAGATG
>ENA-OQDD01000737-OQDD01000737.1-human-gut-metagenome-genome-assembly--contig:-NODE-737-length-12428-cov-1.677912_pt1 | contig 12428 bp, 20 predicted proteins | sample MGYA00242507_ERZ504598 | MGnify/ENA primary metagenome ERZ504598 (study PRJEB26092, sample SAMD00036318) | human gut metagenome | host: Homo sapiens | study: EMG produced TPA metagenomics assembly of... | reverse complement strand
CGCAGAGCGGAGTCTGTCTTTTATAGATGCTGAAACGCCCGCACTCATCGCCTCACGGGTCAGTTTTGCAATGACGGCATAGGCTCTGCAGCGCAGATGGCGTGTCTCGGTGTCCACCACCAGCACAGCGGCGTCACTGGCTGCAAGATCCACCTGCTCTCCGACCACGACGCGGGTGGGGATGCCGCAGGCAGCAAACTGGACGCCCGTGTCCAGCGCACCTGTAAAGTCATCTGCAAGGATCAGCAGAAGCAGCATAGGTTGCTCCTCCTCTCATGATTTATTCTCTTGATACCATTATGCCTTATTTTGACACGGCGTGCATGGAAACGAGCGGTCTTTTCCGTTTTAATTTGAAACATCAATTAAGTTTTTCGGTTATAAAGTCTCAAATCGTTTCAAATCAGAACAGTCTTTGTTTGATTTTCGGAAGTTTATTTGCTAGAATAGTAGCAAATATGAACGGAGGTGTCTGTTGTGATAGAGACTCACACCCGTATTCTGGGCATCGCCCCTACGACGGAATGCGCACTGCGATGGAGCAGGCGGCGCAGGCTTATCCCAATGTTGAAATGGACATTTACACCGGCGACCTGGAAGACGGGCAGGCCATCGTGCAGCAGATGCCCCCAACTCCTACGACTGCATCATCTCCCGCGGCGGCACCGCCGCCCTCATCCGGCAGGTGACCGACCTGCCGGTGGTGGACATCCACATCTCGGTGTACGACGTGCTGCGCACCATGAAGCTGGCCGAGAATTATTCCAGCCTCTACGCCATCGTGGGCTTCCCCTCCATCACCGAGCCGGCCCACACCCTGTGCAGCCTGCTGGACTTCAACCTCGACATCCTCACCGTGAACAACGCTGCTGAGGTGCGCCACACTCTGGAGCGCCTGCAGCAGGGCGGCTACCGGATGGTGGTCTGTGACATGGTCACCCACACCATCGCCCGGGAGATGGGCTTTGACGCCTTCCTCATCACCTCCGGCGTCGAAAGCCTCCACGCCGCCATCGACCAGGCCGTGAACATCAGCTCCTGGTTCGGCCAGCTGCGGCAGGAGAACCTCTTCCTCCGCAGCATCACCCAGGGCCAGAATGGCCGCGTCATCGTCATGGAGTCCAACGGCGACCTCTTCTACAGCAGCATCTCCGAGGTCCCGGCGGAGCTGAGCAGCGTCCTTCAGTCCCACATCCGGGAGATCCCGGCCAGCGGCAACCTCCGCTTTTACTACACCGATCGGGACCAGCTCTACAGCATCACCGCCCAGCAGCTGCTGATGAACAACATCCAGCGGTGTCTGTTCTACTGTGTTCCGGCCCGCATCCCGCTCCATTCCAGCCGTCCCGGTCTGCGCACCCTGAACAAGGGCGAGTGCGAATACCTTTCGCCAACAGCTTCTACAGCCTCAGCGGCGCGATGGTACCCAGGCGGCCGAGATACGCTCCCTCGCCCTGCTGCGCCAGCCGGTATTCATCTACGGCGAGCCCGGCACCGGCAAAGAGCAGATCGCACGCTATCTCTATCTGCACAGCTCCCTTGCAAACCACCCCTTCATCGTGGTGAACTGTGCGCTGCTGAATGAGAAGACCTGGGATTTCCTGCTCAACCACTACAACTCCCCTCTCAGCGCCACCGGAAACACCATCTACTTCCAGAATTTCGAGTCCATCCCGCCCCAGTGGAGTTCAGAGCTTCTTGCCGCCATTGAAGAGACCGGTCTTGCCCGCCGGGTGCGGCTCATCTTCTCCTGCTCCGTCGTCGAGGGGGAGCCGGTGCCGGAGGTGCTGCGGCATTTCAGTGAGCGGCTGGGCTCACTGGCCCTTCCCCTGCCTCCCTGCGCAGCCGCTCCGACGAGATCCCGTCTCTGTCCAGCCTCTACCTCAACAGCCTGAACCTCGAGCTGGGCAAGCAGCTCTCGGGCTTCGAGCCCCGGGCCATCGAGATGCTCCGCCAGTACCCCTGGCCCAACAATTACACCCAGTTCAAGAACGTCCTGCGCGCCCTCGCCGCCCTGTCGGACGGCCCCTACATCCGGGCCGGGACGGTGGCCGATATGCTCTCCAAAGAGCGGACCCTGCGGGCCGTGCCGCAGCCGGCTTCTGCCCGCAAGCCCAGTGAGCAGACCCTCGAAGAGTCATCCGCGATGTCGTCCAGCAGACCGTCGCCGCCCACGGCGGAAACCGCGCCGCCGCTGCCCGTCAGCTGGGCATCAGCCGCACGACCCTCTGGCGCTATATGGAAAAAATCGAGCAGAAACAACAGACTGTAGAAAAAGAGTCCTGAAAAGCACAAAAAAGCTCCGGCTTTCGTACGAAAGCCGGAGCTTTTTCTTGTGTTTTTACACGCCCGAATAGGCGGAGAAGCCGCCATCGATGGGCAGGCAGATGCCGGTGATGAAACCGGCAGCGTCATTGTTCAGCAGGAACAGCAGTGCGCCCACAAGGTCCTTTTCGCTGTCGCCGAAGCAGCCCATGGGGGTCGCAGCGAGGATCTTGTTGGTACGGGCCGTCGGGGTGCCGTCCTCATTGTAGAGGAGGCTGGCGTTCTGCTCGCTGGCGAAGAAGCCCGGAGCGATAGCGTTCACCCGGATGCCGACTTTACTGAAATGGACGGCCAGCCACTGGGTGAAGTTGGTCACAGCGGCCTTGGAGCCGGAGTAGGCCGGTATCTTGGTCAGGGGCAGGTAAGCATTCATGCTGGAGATGTTGAGGATGTTGCAGCCCGGGCGGCCCACCATCTGGCGGGCGAAGGCTGGTGGGCAGGCAGGGTGCCGATGAAGTTCAGGTCGAACACCATCTCTACGCCGCTCTCGTCGAGGTCGAAGAAGGTCACGGTATCGTCCTCGAGGTCGGCCATCTCGAAATACTCTTTGTCGGTGTTGGCGCGGGCGTTGTTGCCGCCGGCACCGTTCACCAGAATATCGCAGGGGCCAAGCTCTGCCATCACGTCCTCAGCCACCTGCAGGCAGTTGGCCTTGTTCATGACGTTGCAGGTGTAGCCCCTGGCGATGCCGCCTTCGACCTCGATCTCGTCGGCCAGAGCCTTGAGCTTCTCCATATTCCGGCCCAGCAGGGCGACTTTTGCGCCCGCCCGGGCCAGCGCCTTGGCGAAGATGGAGCACAGGGTGCCGCTTGCGCCCGTGACGACGGCCACCTTGCCGGTCAGGTCAGTGTTCAGTACATTCTGTTCCATGTTCTTCCTCTTTACCGGCTCAGCTGCGGTACTCGGCGGGCAGCTGGTCCATGCTCTGCCACTTGGTCATGGCCTCTTCCAGCTTCATGCCGCTTGCCACAGCGTCGCGGCGGCAGGCGTTGACCGCCTGGATCTCCTTCATCTTCTCGCCGGTCAGGGTGTAGCCCTTCATGGCGATAAGGGTAGCGGCCCAGGCCACCATCGGGGATGATGCAGAACAGCACGATGACCACCCAGTTCATACCGGGGGTGTAGGAGTCGTACTGGGTGGGCAGCTCTCGAGGCCGATGAAGCTCACAGCGATGCCGACGACGGTAGCGGACAGGCTGGACACCAGCTTGTCCACCAGGCTGAACAGCGTACCCATGATGCCGGGGATGTAGTTGCCGCTGCGGTAAGTCTCGTAGTCGGAGCAGTCGGCGACCATGGGGATGGGCATATCGCGGTGGCGTAGTATGCGCCGTAGCCGATGCCGAAGAATGCGATGAAGAGGATGGTGTAGAGGTTGATGGACAGGCCGTTGTCACCCATGATGGACAGGGTGAAGGCGTCGCTGCGGCCCCAGAGCAGCAGCAGCACCAGCACGCCGATGTAGCAGATGAATGCCACGCTGACGTACTTCATCAGGCTGGCCTTCTGGCCCTCCTTCTGGCTGGTGCGGACGGTGAGCAGGAAGAAGGGCACGCTGAAGACGTAGCCCAGCACCATCATGGGCAGGTACAGGCCGTCATAGTTGCCCATCATGCAGCCGTACAGCATACACAGGACGGTGGTGTTGGTGGCGATGGAGAGAGCCAGCTTGCAGCCGGCACCAGCACCATCAGACGCTGCATGGGGTTATTGTTCTTGATGATCTGGACGTACTCGTGCAGCTTGACCTTCTCGCTGACCTCGCCGCCGATGCCGAAGTACTTGGGCTGGTCCTTCTCCCAGATGCCGATGATGGCCAGAATGGTGAGGAGGATGGAGATGACGATGCCCACGGGAGCCAGGGTGCGGAAGAAACCGGCAGAGGCGTAGCCGCCCTCATAGTTCTTGGCGAGGATGGGGCGAAGAACTGCATCGCGCCCATGCCCAGCAGAGAGCCGACGGTGTTGAAAATGGTGAACAGGGGGCGCTGCTTGGGGTCGTTGGTCAGAACGGTCTGGCCGGAACGGGTGCAGCTGGTCTGGAAGGTGTAGCCGATGACCCAGACTGCGTACAGAGCCACGAAAGCCGCATAGCGCAGGCCCATCGAGCTGGCGGGGATGAGCGGGGTCAGGCAGTACAGCACGAGGATGCTGGCTGCATGATGAGGTTGCCGATGACCATGAAGGGCCGGAACTTGCCGAACTTGCCGTTGGTGCGGTCCATCAGGGCGCCGATGATGGGTCGTGATGGCGTCGAACAGGCGCATACCGGTGACCATGACCGAAGCGAAGATCATGGACAGGGCCAGCACCTTGCTGCCGAAGGTGGCGATGTAGGAAAGCACCAGCACATAGTACACGTTCGTTGCGCCGTTGTTCAGCGGGAACAGCACCAGCTGGTAGGTCTTGGCGCGGTTCAGGCCCGGCGCCTTTGCGGTTTGTTCACCCATTTGCGGTGTCTCCTTTTTTCTTATAAAAAACGGCAGCCTGCCCGCCGTTCTGGGGGACAGGCTGCCATTTGTTCTTAACAGTTGCGGAAATCTGCGCCGGAATTACTTCTGGTCCGCTGCGGGAGCGGTATCGACCATGCTCTTCTTCGCCTTGAGGGCCTTGCTCAGCTGCCATGCGCACAGGATGGTCAGGACGGCCAGCACTGCGATGAGCGCATAGATGGCGGTCTGCCACCACGGGGTGATGGTCTTCAGGGTATCGGTGGAAGCCCAGCCGTTCATGGCGTTGGAGTTGACCACGGTGTAGAGGATGTGGTGCATCGCATTGCGCATCTGAGTGACGATGTAGGCATCGTTCTCATAGTTTGCAGCCTTGGTGGTGTGGATCTTGGGCATCGGGCTGTCCCAGATGTCGGAGCCGGCGATGAGGCCGTCCACCAGGTCCATGTACTGGCTGGAACCGGAGAAGTCGGTGATGCACATGCCGCGCATACCCAGCTCGCCGCGCAGGAAGCCGGTCAGCAGGTTGGCGTTCGCGCCGCACCAGGTAGCACCCCAGCGGTTGAAGCCGGTCATGACGCTCCAGGCGCCGCCATCGGTGATGGCCTTGTCAGCGACTTCCAGATAGATCTCACGAGCGGTCTGCTCGTTCAGCCAGGTGTTGACACCGCGGCGGCTGGTCTCGGAGTCGTTCAGGGCGACGTGCTTCAGGTAGACGTAGACGCCCTTGGACTGGATGCCCTGCACCTCAGCAGCGCAGATGGTGCCAGCCACGAACGGGTCCTCAGAGTAGTACTCGAAGTTACGGCCGGAGTAAGCGGTGCGGTGCATATTGATGCCGGGGCCGTACAGGCCGGAGTAACCCATGGCCAGGCAGTCCTCGCCGATGCACCGGCCGACCTCGTTGATGAGGTCAACATTGAAGGTAGCAGCCATGACGTCCTCGGAGGTGTAGCACATTGCGGATGCACCACCGGTCAGGGCAGCGGTCAGACCCTGAGGGCCGTTCTCGTCCTTGGTAGCAGTCTTGCCGATGGAGGCAGCGGCTGCGGTGTTGTGGAAACCGAGGGTGATGGTCTGGACCATCTCGCTGTAGGTCAGCTGGTCCAGCAGGGTATCCCACTCGGGATCATCGAAGTCCTTGCCGATCATGGAAGCGAGGGTCAGGCCGTTCTTGGCGCCCAGAGTGGGCATCTCGACGCTGTTGGCCTCAGAGCGTCGTACTGGGTGAAGGCGAGGCTTGCAGCCAGAGTCTCGTTGGCGGTCAGCTGTGCGGGAGCGGTGGGGATGGTGCCGGTCCAGTCGGAGCGGCTCATCCAGGTCACACTGCCGGGAGCATCGCTGCTCTTGTTGGGGTCGGACTCGTCAAACAGGTTGGTGATGGCAGTGCCATTTGCGCCGGTGGAGAAGGTGGTGGTGTCGAGGGTGTCGTTGGTCCACTTCCAGACGAGGTCGGTGCTGCCGTTCTCGGTCATGCGGCCATTGGTGTTCTCGACGGTGTAGCCTTGGCAGCCAGGATGTTGTTGACTGCGTTGTGGGAATCGGTGGCAGCGGTGAAGTAGTAGTCACCAGCGTCCACGATGTAGGTCTTGGCGTTGTTCGCGTCGTAGGTGCGCAGCTCGCTCTTCGGGACAGTGATGGTCACGTCCTCAGAAGCGCCGGGAGCCAGCACGTCGGTCTTTGCGAAGCCGCACAGCTCAGCAGCAGCCTTCTCGATGCCGTTTGCCTTGTCGTAAGCGGTGTAGGGAGACTGGAAGTAGATCTGGACGGTCTCCTTGCCGGAGAAGGTCTTGCCGGTGTTGGTGACCTTCAGGGTGACGGTGAAGGCATCGTCAGACTCGGTCACGTTGAAGTTGGAGTATGCGAAGGTGGTGTAGCTGTCGCCGTAGCCGAAGGGGTAAGCAACGGTGGTCGCCCAGTTGTAATCGCCAGCCTTGGCGGTACCCATGACGACATCCTCGTAACGGGTCTCGAAGTAACGGTAGCCAGGTAGATGCCTTCCTGATAGACACTGTACATACCCTGCACGTCAGCGCCCTCGGTCAGCAGGTTGTACTCTGCTGCGTTGGGGTAAGCCTGGGTGTAGAAGTTGTACATAGCGGGGTTTGCCATGTTGTCGTACAGATAGGTATCGACCAGAGAGCCGGAGGGAGTGACAGCGCCGGACAGCAGCTGGCCCACACCGTTGATGCCGGTCTGGCCCACGTCGCCGATCCACATCGCAGCGTCGATGCCGTAGTCCTCACCGCAGATCTCGGGGTTGAGGAAGTCCAGCTCGATGGCGTTGGAGCTGTTGATGAGGACGACGATGTTCTTGAAGGTACCGTTGTCCTTCAGAGCCTTCAGGTTCTGCAGCAGCTCGATCTCTTCAGCAGACAGAGCGAGGTAGTTGCCGTCGCCCTCCTGACCGGAGATCCAGCTGTCGCTGGTGCCATTCTCGCCGCTGGGAAGGTCTGCGCCCTCACCGCCGGAGCGGGAGAGGACCACGATCGCAGCGTCGCCGTACTCAGCAAAGCTGGACTCAGCGCTGGACAGAGCGCTCCAGGGAGCCTCGTTGACAGCGTACTGGGTGTTCGCCTCCAGAGTATCGGAGATGGAAGCGGGGGTCAGGCGGCTGTACTTGCTCATCATGGAGTCAGAGCTGTACAGGTCCCACAGGGTCTGGTTGATGGTGATGCCCTGAGCTTCCAGAGCCTGCTTGAGGTTGGGAGCCTTGCTGGTATCGACAGAGCCGGAGCCGGTGCCGCCGTACATCCAGGTCCACAGAGCCGTGGCCGAACAGGCTGACCTTAGCGCCGCTGGCCAGAGGCAGGGCATTGTTCTCGTTCTTCAGCAGAGCTGCGCCCTCGGCCTCGACCGTCGCGCACAGTTCGGCCTCGTAAGCCTCGCGCTCCTCATCGGAAGCAAAGCCCTTTTTGAAGTATTCGGTATCGCCGGTATTCTCGCCGTGGATGATCTTATAGGTAGATGCATTCAGAGCGACGTTGAGGGTGGTAGCGTACTGGTTTGCGATGATGTTGCCCACAATGGCAGCGACGGTCAGGATCGCCGTCAGGCCGGTGAGAACAGACCACAGCCGTACTTTCGGTTTGGTGTTTTTCACGGATTCTCCTCCTTTTTTCTATAACAACCGCCGGTCGGCGGAATGTTTCACAGATCAGACCCAGTTTGCACTCTTGGATTTGGTCTTGACCAGCTTGTAGCTGGGATTCGGGGTGTCCACATGACGGAAGGAAGCGGTGTCGGTGCAGTCACCGGCCACAGCCCTGACTTCGATCTCGCCGGTCAGCGGCACACGGAAGCTGAAGACGTGCTCACCGGTCTGCTCGCCGGCCTTCTCGCCGTTGACGTAGAGGGCGACGGACTTCTGGTTGGAGTAGACCTTCACTTCCATCCCGCTCTCCGTGCGGTCGGTGAACCGCTTGGAGCAGATGTGGACAAAGTTCTCGTCGCTCCACCATGCCTTGTAGAGGTAGAAGCTGTCCTTCCGGGTCTTCCGGTCGAAGGTGACGAGGCCCTTATGGTTCATGCCCGGCTCGCCGCCCTGGTCGCGGGCGTCGGCTGCAAAGTCGAACATATTCCAGACGTGGGTCGCCCACATCCACTTATGCCGGTCGAAGCAGCGGAGCATATACTCGTGATACTTTGCCTGATACTCTTCGGTGTGGTCGCCGCGGCGGGGCTTCGAGCTGTGGAGGTTCGGCATACCCTCGGCACCGTACTCGGAGAAGCCCAGAGGACGGCCCGGGTAGACCAGATGGAAGAAGTCCATCCACAGGTCGTTCAGGAACAGGCCCGGCACATACCAGCCGAGGTAGAGGTTCCAGCTGACGAGGTCGGTGATGTGGGCCACCGGGTTGAAGGGGCCGCACATGGCGTAGCAGGCCAGCGTGGTCAGGCGGGTGGAGTCCATCTTGTGGCACAGGTCGTTCAGCTCGCGGTGATTGTCGAGCATATCGGCCTTGTCCCTGGTGGAGATGGTGATCTCATTGGAGACGCCCCAGCAGACGATGCAGGGGTGGTTGTAGTTCTGGTAGATGAGCTCCTTCATCTGGCTGATGGTGTTGGCGCGGCCATTGCAGGTGCTCGGAGATGTAGGGGATCTCAGCCCAGACCACCATGCCGTACTGGTCGCAGAGGTCGTAGAAGTACTGGTCGTGCTGGTAGTGGCCAGCCGGACGGTGTTGGCACCCAGCTCCCGGATGAGGGCCATATCCTCGTCGTGCATCTCGCGGGTGATGGCGTTGCCCACGCCCTTGCGGTCCTGGTGACGGGCGGAGCGCCGTGGAGCGGATAGGACGGCCATTGAGGAAGAAGCCCTTCTTGGCGTCCACCGAGAAGGTGCGCAGACCCACGCGGGTGGAAACTTCGTCCACCACGGTGCCGTCGCTGCTCAGGCGGACGACACAGGTGTAGAGGTAGGGGTCCTTCACGCCGTCCCAGAGGTGGGGAGCGTCCAGGTGGAGCTGAGCGTCTGCGCCCTCAGCCCTGGCCACGATGCTGCCGGCTGCGTCCTGCAGCTCGACGGAGACAGCGCCCTCGCCTTCCACGATGGTCTCGACCCGGATGTCAGCCTTGCCGTCCTTGAGGGCGGGGGTGATCTTGACGCCGGTGTCGCCGAAGTGGCCCAGAGCGATGTGGTTCTTGCTGACCACCATCAGGCTGATGTCGCGGTAGATACCGCCGTAGAATGTAAAGTCGGCCTTCTGGGGGTAGATGCGGTCGTTGATGCTGTTGTCCACCTCGACGGTGAGCTGGTTGTCCTTTGCCAGCAGGTCGGAGACATGGACACGGAAGGTGGAGTAGCCGCCGTCGTGGGTGCAGATGTTCCTGCCGTTCAGCAGAACTTTGGCGCTGGAATTGACACCCTCAAACTGCAGCCAGACTTCCTGCGAAGCTGCGTCGAACGCCGGAGCGGCAAAGGCGGTGCTGTAGGTGCAGGTGCCGCGCCAGTAATCGTTGCCGCCGTCCTGGCCGTCTTTTGCGTTCCACGTGTGGGGCAGCTCCACCAGAGTGGTCTTGCCGTCCGGCCCGGTGAACTGCCAGTCCTGCATGAGCTTGGCGATGCTTCGCATTCGTTTTCCTCCCGTGTATCTGTAGCGTTTTCTCTGTTGTGCGGTCGTTTTTCTGTCTTTCGCTATTATTTTATCAAAGACTTTTCCTTTCGCAAGACCGTTGCGATAATCGGTCGAATGGTGTGGATATTCGGTTTTTCTCTCACAAATCGAAGCTGATATATTTGTGCATCTCTTACAAACAGTTGGATACAACGAACAAATCAAAAAAGAAAAGAGACCATCTCACATTGATTTTGTGAGACGGTCTCAACCTCTCAGTCTGCTTCGCAGACAGCTCCCCTACCGAGGGGAGCCTCTGGCGAAGAGGGCAGGCTTTACGAAATGCCAAGGCCTCTCCTCGATAGGAGCAACAACGACGACCGCCGCCAGTGGCGGAAACAGGGAGTCGCTGTTGGGGCCGCGGCCAGCAAGACGCAAGCAAAGCGCTGCGGATGCTGGGTGCCGCAACCCGGGCAGTGGCACGGCGGTAGCCGTGACGGAGAGGTTTATATTCTCTCAGCAATGCCCAAATCCGCAGTTAGGCCAGTGCACTCGGCGCAGCCAAGGCAGAGACCACCCTCGCCCAGACGGGCAATATCCTCGGCAGTGATGGCATCGTCGGCCAGCAGACGGGGCAGCAGCAGGTCAAAGATGGTGCGCTTGGCGTACATGACGCAGCCGGGCAGACCGCAGACCGGCACACCGTCCAGATAGCTCACAAGGAACATGGCACCCGGCAGCACCCGGTGCGCCGTAGGTGACGATGTCCGCGCCGGTATTCCGGATGGCCAGCGGGGTGCGGTCGTCGGGGTCCACGCTCATGCCGCCGGTGGTGAAGATGAGCTCACAGCCCGCCTCTTTCGCTTCCAGAATGGCGGCGGTGATGCCCGCCGGGTCGTCGTCGCAGACTTGTGGAAGGTCATCTCACAGCCGTACTCGGCCAGCTTGCCCACGAGGATGGGGGTGAACTCATCCTCGATGCGGCCCTTGAACACCTCGCTGCCGGTGGTGATGACGGCAAACTTCTTGGCCTGCATGGGCAGCACGTTCAGGATAGGCTCACTGCCTGCGGCAGCCTGCATGGCGTCCATCTTCTCCTGTTCGATGACCAGCGGGATGATGCGGGTACCGGCCAGTTTCTGGCCCTTTTTCACGGGCAGGTCGCCGTGGATGGTGGCGATCATCATCTGGGGCGTGCGGTTCACGGCCAGCAGAGCTTCACGGTTGATCTTCAGCAGGCCGTCGCAGTCGGCGATGAGCTCGATCTTGCCCTCCTTCGGCTCGGTGCCGTGGATGTTCTTGCCCGCAGCGGCCTTGTACAGCAGCGCGGCGGCTTCGTCCTCGTGGAGGATGCCGGGCTTTTTCTCCCAGACGTAGAGGTTTTCTTTGCCGATGGAGAGCAGCACGGGGATGTCCTCGGGCTGGATGATATGGCCCTTGCGGAAACGTGCGCCCTTGAACTCGCCGGGAATGATTTGGGTAATGTCGTGGCAGAGCACCTGGCCTGCCGCGTCTTCGGTACGAATCAGTTTCATATCTGTCTTCTCCTTACAGGCCCGGCATCTGGGCAACGAGCCAGTCGGCCAGAGCCTGCGCATCTTCCAATCCAAAATCTGCCCCCGGAATATCTCCCACCACCGCCAGCGGCTGGAAAGACACCGGTGTGTCCGAAATTTCTTTGCGGACAACTTCGATTTTCGGCCAGCCGCTGTCCTTGAAGCCTTCCAGCAGCACCAGATCATAGCCGTGGCGCTCGAAGAGCGCCAGCAAGTCCTGCTCCGTCAGGCGGAACATCTCGGTCAGCAGATAGCGCTGGCCGGAGTAGACCGCCACCCCCTCGGCCCCCGCTTCCCGCAGACGGTAGCTGTCGGTGCCGGGGACATCGGGGGTGAAATCATGGCCGTCGTGCTTGATAATGCCCACTTTCAGCCCCCGGCTGCGCAGGCAGGCAGAAGCTTTTCCAGCAGCGTCGTCTTGCCGCTGTTGTGCAGGCCGCTGACGGCCAGCACCGCCGGGCGCTTGAGTTCGATCTCCTGGGCCAGAGCCTCTTTCTGTTCACTGTACAAAACTGAGCACCTCCACTTCTTCGCCCGGAGTCACCGGGCCGCTGCCCGCGGGCAGTTCAACGAGACAGTTGCAGCCGATCATGCAGAAAGGCTGCCGGACGAGTGGCTTCGGCGTTGTCCTCGCCGGGGATGGTCACGCTGCCGCCCCAGCGCCAGCTGCGGCAGAAGCTGGGGTGTGCATACCACCCGGAAGGCCGGCTGTTCATTTACATAGATAACTGCGGCGTGTTCTGTTGGAATGGCCGCTTCCGTGCCGTCCGGCATCCGTACGGTTTCAAAGGCGGCTGTTGCGCCGAAGAGGTCGATTCTCTGCATGGGGGTCCTTTCTCTGTAAAAGCTGCTGTTCAAGTCTCTTATCCGCTGATAGAAAGTTTCCAAAAGGACTACGGGTAAAAGAAAAACGACAGCCTTTTTGAAAGCTGTCGTTCAAGAGTGCGGATAAGAGGACTTGAACCTCCACCGAGTTGCCCCGATTAGAACCTGAATCTAACGCGTCTGCCAATTCCGCCATATCCGCATATTCTGTTTTGT
>ENA-OQDD01000736-OQDD01000736.1-human-gut-metagenome-genome-assembly--contig:-NODE-736-length-12437-cov-1.893014_pt1 | contig 12437 bp, 16 predicted proteins | sample MGYA00242507_ERZ504598 | MGnify/ENA primary metagenome ERZ504598 (study PRJEB26092, sample SAMD00036318) | human gut metagenome | host: Homo sapiens | study: EMG produced TPA metagenomics assembly of... | reverse complement strand
TAATTATTAGATAAGACAAAGCTTATAGAGCGAGTTGGTGGAGACAGGTGGAGAGGTGACTCTTTTACACGTCCACGTCGTTTTGGCAAGACTTTGAATATGAGTATGCTGCGTTCTTTTTTTGAAATAGGTGCGGATGCGTCATTGTTTGATGGATTATATATTGCAGAAAATAAAGAACTTTGTGAAGAGTATCTGGGAAAATATCCGGTTATTTTTCTTTCATTAAAAAGTGTGGATGGATTAACTTTTGAGGATGCCAAGTATCGCATGACAGAGTTGATAGGTCTAGAAGCAGAGCGGTTTGGATTTTTGGAAGATAGTGAACATCTGTCAGAAAATGAGAAAAAACGATACAAAGCTATTATTTCATTAAATAATGGTATGAATACAATGAATGAAAAATGCTGATATCAAGTCTTCAGGTTTTATCACAATTATTGTATAAGCATTTTGGAAAAAAGGTGATCATTTTGATTGATGAGTATGATGTCCCTTTGGATAAGGCTTTTCAGAATGGCTTTTACAGAGAGATGGTGTCATTGATCAGAGGTCTTTTCGGAATGGCGTTGAAGACCAATGATAGTTTACAGTTTGCGGTTTTGACAGGTTGTATGCGGATTTCTAAGGAAAGCATCTTTACAGGTCTTAATAATTTTGAGGTTTTATCAATCTTGAATGATCAGTATGATGAGAGTTTTGGATTTACAGATGCTGAGGTAAAAAAAATATTGAATGATTACAACTTTAAAGATCATTATTTGGAAGTTAAAGAGTGGTATGACGGTTATCATTTTGGAAACACTGATATATATTGTCCATGGGATGTAATTCAATATTGTAAAAGTTTATATTTAGATGCTGCTGCTAAACCACAGGATTTCTGGTCCAACTCAAGTGGTAATGCTATTGTTCGCAGATTTATAGACAAGGCTGATATATCGACTAGAAACGAGATAGAACGTTTAATAGCAGGAGAGAGTATTGAAAAGGATGTTGTATCAGAACTCACTTATGATGAGATTGATAAAAGCATTGAAAATTTATGGAGTGTGCTTTTTACGACAGGATATCTGACACATAAAGGTTGTACAGAAAGTGGAAAATACCGTCTGGTAATTCCGAATAAAGAGGTTAGAAATCTTTTCGTAAAAAAAATCAGAGAGTGGTTTTCTGATGTATCAAGAAATGATGGAAAAACATTGGAAGAGTTTTGCAGTGCATTTGTAGATAAAGATTCCGAAAAGATAGAACAGATTTTTGGAGACTATCTCTGGAATACCATCAGTATACGTGATACAGCAGTTGCAAAAGAAAAGAAGGAAAATTTTTATCATGGTATTTTGCTTGGACTTCTAGGATATAAATCAAACTGGCTGATCAAGTCAAATGCAGAATCAGGAATTGGTTACAGTGATATATTAGTGGAGGTTCCGACCAATAGAACAGGAATTGTGATTGAGATAAAGTATGCAGAGGACGGAGATCTGGATGCAGCATGTGAAAAGGCATTAAAACAGATTGAAGAGAAAGATTATGTGGCAAAACTAAAACAGGATGGTATGAAAAATTTTATCAAATATGGAATTGCTTGTTTTAAGAAAATATGCAAAGTTGTAGTTGAATAGTAAAAATTGATTTGTTGATAGTGTTGCATGTATGAGTCAGAAAGAACAAGAGAAGAAATATTTATAAGAATAAAGGTGACAACATGAGCACTTTTGAATGCGTTTTACAAATTCGCAGCGCCCTGTGGTTGATTGTCTGACCGTAGCTGCGGGCATTTTGGCTCGCAGCCAGGAAGTTATCAAAGGAACAGGCGCGGATCAGCGATTTGTAAAAAACGCTTTCAAAAATGCGGAGTGTCACCCTGTATTCTTCTAAATATTTTTTCTTATTTTCTTTCTGACTCATACATGCAACACTATCCACAAATCAGAGATTTCGATAACGATTCATCGCTGCCATAACTTCCTGTTTCCGAGCATTGCCAGATTACTTTTCACATACTTGCTATCCAAGAGTGCAGAAAGTCCTTTTGTTTCAATCATCTGCATCAATTCATCTGCAACTGTACGAAGATCTTTCTTCCCATCCATCAAATGAAGTTTCGCATACAACAAAGCATAACCAAGAGCTGCTGTCTGTTCAGTATCAGCAATCTGCTCCACATATCTTAGATCAACTGTATCCTTGTTAATCGAAAAAGCATCTTTTCCAAGTGTTTTCATCTTGATCTTGCGTTCTTTCTTCAAATGATTTCCAGCGTTGAAACAACGGTCAAAACAAGGATCTGGATGTTTCTTTTCAGGCAGTGAAACCATAGGGAAATCTTTTGCTGCGTCTTTGGCGGCTGTAGTGATATCTTTTGGTATATACTGATCCATCTGAATGATATGATCTGCCGGATGGAAATAAGATCCGCAGCTTCCAGCAACGATGATCGAAGAAATATCATATCTTTCGTACAATTCACGAATCCGTTCGATAAAAGGAGTGATCGGTTCCTGATCACGAAGAACTACACGCTGCATCAGTTCATCACGGATCATAAAGTTGGTGGCACTCGTATCCTCGTCAATTAAGAATAAAGAAGAATCCGTTTCCATGGCTTCAACTACATTTGCAGCCTGTGAGGTGCTTCCACTGGCATCTTCTGTGTCAAAAGAAACCGTATTTTTCCCATTTGGCAGGTTATTAATGAACATAGAAATATCTGTATTTGTAATACTTCTTCCATCTTCTGCACGAATCTTCATGGCAGTTGGATCAGTAATGACAAATTCACGACCATCCCCTTTGACATGATCGTAAACACCAAGTTCCAATGCTTTTAATAACGTCGATTTTCCATGATAGCCACCACCAACGATCAGGGTGATTCCTTTCGGAATTCCCATACCCGTGATCATTCCTTGATGTGGAAGTTCAAAAGATACACGGTAAGTATCTGGTGACTGGAATTTCACACAGTTTCTTAAAGGTTTCTGTGAGATACCACTTTCTCTAGGCAAAACAGAGCCATCTGCAATAAATGCGACAAGTCCCATAGAAGACAGTTTTTACGGATTGTATGTTGATCTTCGGATAAATAAATTACTGATTCCAACATTTTTTGATCAATATTTTTATAAAATAAAGAAGATGAAACACAATCTGGCAACAGTCCAAACAACATTTTATCCAATTCTCTCGCATTTACAGTTCGTCCATTTGCAGGGAAACCAGCTTCAAAATGAACAGAGATGTCACCGTTGGAAGGATTGATCGTACATGCAGTTCGTTCTAGTACCTGTTGTCCACATTTACTGACAGAAAATAAACCGCTTTTTCCAGAACCTTTGGCACGAAAAGAGATCTTAGATAAAGTTTGATAAAATAATCGTGTCAAATGATCACAGAGTGCAACCTGTTTATATTTTGTATCATAAAAAGAAGCAGGAAATCCAGCCGATCTTCCTTTCACATGGATACTTAATTTTGATGGAGATGCAAAAGGATCGCCTTGTACATGATCAATGGAAAGAAAATAAGTTCCAAAATCATAAGTACCTTGCGTACTTTTATATGCAGGATATCCTTTACGGTCAATATTTTTTAATAGTGATTTTAAATTCGATGACGATTTCATAAATAGTTCCTCCTAATCTTAAAATCCATGATAACAGTCAGTGCGATTTTTGTAAACCAGATGAAATCAAAGGAAATCCGTGGTATCATAGAAAGATGATCAACAAGGAAGGCGGAATAGAGACGATGGATCTTAATAAATTAAAAGAGATACAGGCCGTTGTTTTTGATATGGACGGCTGATGTTTGACAGTGAACGCTATGTACAGAAGTCATGGGATATTGCAGGAGAACGTCTGGGATATGGACCTCTGGGGCATAATATTGTCAATACATTGGGAACAAACCTTACAAATCGTAAGAAATATTTTTTAGAACATTACGGAAATGATTTTCCATTTGATAAATTTTTGGATGGATACAGAGATGCATATTATGAATTGGTTGAAGACGGCGTGCCAGCCAAGAAAGGTCTTCATGAGATTTTGAAAGTCCTCAGAGAAAAAGGACTAAAGATCGGAGTTGCAACATCTTCCAGTGAAGAACACGCCGTAAGTAATCTGAAACGAGAAGGGATTTTTGACTACTTTGACTCCGTGATCACAGGAAATATGATCGAACACGGAAAGCCAGAGCCAGATATTTATATCGAAGCATGCAGACAATTAAAAGTCGATCCATCAAAAGCGATCGCATTAGAAGATGCAATCAATGGAATCCGTTCCGCACATGGAGCAGGCATGAATCCAGTGATGATCCCAGATATCGTGCAGGATACAAGTAAAGTCGATGATATATTATTTGGAAAATGTGAATCTTTGCTGGAATTTGCAGAGATTTTACAGGGCGTAACATTAGATATAGAAGAAACACAAAAATAAGGAGAGAATGTATGTTATCTTTAGTAGTTAATGTATAGAATGTAAAAGAATAGTTATACCCTAATAAACCTTAGTAAATATAAGGGTTTGTTGGGGTGTGTTACTGTAAAGTAAGTGTACCTTAAAAATTGAATATTAAAATATTATTAAACAGTAGTATAACTATTGAACATATGTTCTTATAGTGGTAAAATGTATAGTAAATAAAGGATATTTTACATATTAGACATATAAGAAGTGTATTGGAGGTATCAGATACATGGAATTACACGTTACAAAACGTAAAGGAAGGGAGATAGTTGTTCTACTGGATAATGACATGAGAATTGTAAAGCCAGTTTATGACTATCTGAAATACCAAGACCAAAGAGATAGAGCAATCAATACTCTCATAGCATACGGAAATGATTTGAAAGCCTTTTGGGAGTTCTTATCAGATTACGGTTATGCTTATGATGAAGTAAGTCCAAAGATGATAGGCGAATACAAAGAATACCTTATGTCAGAGGATGATAACATCATTGCTATTAACAAAGAAGGTGCAAGAACAGCAAAGACAATCAATCGTATGCTTAGTACCTTACATGGATTCTATCAGTATAAAGCAGATATGCAGGAAATTGACAATCCTTTGTTGATGCATGAGGTAAACAGACCATTCAATGCTTTTAAGGGTATCTTGGAACACGCAAGAAGTGATAACAAAACAAAACAGTCTATCTTTAAGGTTAAGGAAAGTAATTACAAGATTAATCTTGTCTCAGATGATGAAATGGAACTGTTTCTGAGCCGTTTAGACAAGCGTAGAGACATTCTTTTATACAAGATGCTTTATCTTACGGGCGCAAGAATACAGGAGGTTTTAGACCTTGAAATAGAGTCTGTACCAGTACCAGATATGTCACAGCCAGTCGGTTGTTTTCAGCAGATTAAATCAAAAGGCAAGACAAGAGATTTGTATGTGCCGATGTCACTTATACAGGAACTGGATGATTTTATTTTTGAAGAAAGAAACCTTATTGATACAGACCATAGTTACATCTTGTATCAGAGCAGGCAAGACAGCTTGGAAAACAGCTTACCTATAGTGCTGCTTATGATAAGTTAAAAAAGGTACAGAAAGAGGTTGGTATTGACTTTAATTTCCATGATTTAAGACATACCTTCTGTTCCAATCTTGTACAGTCTGGAATGGATGTAAGTGTTGTAAGAATGATTATGGGACATGAGCATCTTTCTACTACACAGAAATATACACATCTTTCTAATCCGTACATTGAGGACAGCCTTTCAAAGTATTGGAATCAGAGTACACTGATTGGAGGTGACTCTGATGGCAAGTAAAAGACCAGATAGTGATGTATGGAATATCGTTGATAATGATGAAATGTCACAGCACTATGGAAGAAACTTCAAGTTTGATTTTTCGTATATTTCAAGTGACGAGATAAAGGAACTGTTTAAGGACTATGTATGGCAGAATTACAGAGTGGGCAATAAAACATTGAGTAGTCTTTACAGAGAGGTAAATTCATATTCTATCGATTCATTCAGTTTGCAGAATCAAGGAATATCATATCATTAAAGGGATTAACAAATGTAGATGTTGAGAATTACATCTCCTATCTGCATACAACAATCTCTGAAAAGACTGGAAAGCCTTATGGAATATCAATGCAAAGGCATTCTTTGTTTGCTTTGAAATCCGTTATCCGTTGGTGTCAGTTACATAGACCTGATGATGCGCCTGTAACCGAGATTTTTACAGGAAGTGAGTACACAGGAGTCAATCGTAAGTTAAAGATAGACTTCATTCCAGATGATGTTGTAGCACAGATAAATGAGGCTCTTAAAACAGAAGAAAATCAATATCTAAAGTATGGCATTATCATTCTTCAATCTACAGGGATGCGTATTGGTGACCTTTTAAAACTTCGTATTGACTGCATTAAGCCACATCCTATTAGTGGATATACAATCGAGTGGGTGCAGCATAAAGGACGCAAGAATAAGGCTCCTATGCCTGTCAGAAGCGAATGCGTTGCTGCTATTGAAAAACTGATAGAGATTACCAAAGAATTGCGTGATGAAGCTGATGAAAAAGATAAAGATACTCTGATGATATGGAGAGTTTCTAAAGGCAATAGATATATACAACAAGGAACTGTACAGGTTGTTTCTAAAGGCACATTTGCTAATTATTGGTTTAAGAAGTTCATCAAGGACAATGACATCAAAGATGCCAATGGTGATTACTACAACCTTACGAGCCACCAGTTCAGACGTACTCTTGGAACAGATATGCTTTCTAAGGGTACAAACATCAATGTAATTCAGCAGGTGTTAGGACATTCGGATGCATCCGTTACAAAGCGTTTCTATGCAGATGTAAAGGATAAGGAACGAGCAGAGGTATTTAAGAGTGTTGGTGTGATTGGAAACATCAATCAGATACAGAGTAATGCTTTTGACAATATATCAGAGTTTGAATGGTTCAAGGCAAACAAAGATAAAGGTGCTTGTATGTGTGATGGTTATTGCACAAAGCCAGTGATTGATGGAAAGATATGTGACAGACTTCTTAAAAGGCAGAAATGTTATACCTGTAGCAGATATATCACTACACCAGAATACTTAGATGCTCATAAACGGCACTTGGCAAACCTTGAAAAACAACTTGAAGAAGGTGTTATCTACGGAGAGCATTACGCAGAACACTTTATACCGACAATAGAGGTTTTAAAGGTAATCATTGAAAGATTGGAGGGATTGCAGAATGGCAACTAACTTGGCATTACAGTTACAGGTCATTGAGCCTGATACAGATTTAAACAGCATAATGATAGGCAATTCCAACTACAATGATGATGTGTGGGATTTAAGACCTTTTATTACTGCTAAATCAACAAAGGAATCGCAGAAATACATTAGATTTGAATATATAGCAGATGTAGATATGAAGGAAACTGTTAAGCAGTACGCCTACTACAAACTCGGTAAAATGAAGCCACAGACAGTGCGAGATTATATCAATGCCAAACTTCCAATGTTTATCGAATACTGCTCCTTAAATGGTATTCATAGCTTCGCAGATGTGACTTTAGAGGATTACTTAAACTTCAACCTGTGGATGAAAAACGATAAGAAGGTGGCACAACAGACAGGATTTATGTCTTGCCATATAGTAGAAGAAATCATCCGTATCGGTCAGATAAAGGGTTGGGATGTACCTACATTTCATCTTCCGAAGGCAGAAACAGCAAATCAGCTTTGGAATACTAAAAAGTCTATGAAAACCAATAAGACAAAACCTATACCAGAGGATGTGTTCGATAAGATTTTGTACCATGCAGTACACGATGAAAAGGATGTACTTACAAAGTCAGGTATTATTATTCAGAGTCAGACAGGGCTTCGTATCAATGAGGTTTTATCTATACAGGAAGGCTGTGTTAAGCGAACTTTCGATGGTTATGATTACATGGAAGTGACTCTTGGGAAGACTGAAAAAGGCGAACCAATCATTCATAAGGTATTTATCAATGAACTTGTAAAAGACACCATCAAAGAGCTTTCGGACTTTACTGAACCACTTCGTAAAGAAAGTGGATTAAAGGAACTGTTTCTTTGTAAGTCAGCAAAAAAGAAAAATGCTATCAATGTTTATTCATTGGAACATTGGAATGACCAAAAACTAATGCCCTTTATCAAACGATGGGACATCAGAGGCAATAAAGGTGAGTTATATCCACTTACTTCACATCAGTTCAGAGCAACTTTTGTAAGAGAACTTATCAAAAGAAAAGTGCCTATCGCAATGATTATGAAACAGTATTCTCATGTTTCTATTGAAATGACAGCACACTATCTTACTTTGCAGGAAGAAGAAGTTAAGGAAATCTATTCCGATATGATTTTAAGTCCAGAGTCAAAGATTGCAGGGCTTAGAGCAAAAGAAATCAAAGGTAAATTAGATGACTTATTTCATGGTAAAACCGAGGATGAGATTGATGATGTAATCACAGATTTAGCCAAGACAATGAGTTTTAATCCACTGCCTACAGGAGTATGCTTGTATGATTTTAGGCGAGGTAACTGTACAGATGGTGATGGCTGTTTTTTCTATAACTGCCCTAACTACATCACAGAGGTTCAGTTCTATCCATCCTAAAGGATGAACTGGAATTTACTTGAAAAGGAAATGGCAAGATTAAAGGAACTTGGTCATGAACGAGAATGGCAGAAACAGTACATCAAGTACAAGTATTTAAAACCATTGGTAGAAAGTCTGGAGGTGCAGTTAAATGGCAAAGAAAGTGTCGGATAGCCAGGTTGCAGGCATTAAGGCTCATGCAGAGGCTAAGAATAAGGCAACCATTGATAAAGTTAATAAGGCAATAGATAAACTCAAAAGAAAAGGAAAGCCTATAAACTTTGAAACAGTCTATAAAGAGGCAGGAGTATCAAGAGCAACACTTTATAACAATCCACAACTTAAAGAGCGTATTTTAAGCCTTAGAGCAATCTCAAAGGCAAGCCCATTAGATGATGTGGTTGCTGTTAAAAAAGATAAGTTGCAGCTTAAAGATGATAAGATTTCGGCTCTCCGGGAACAAATCAAAAAGTTAGAGGATGATAAAAAGAAACTTATTGAACAGTTAGTCGATTATGAAGAACTCAAAGACAGAAATGAACGACTAAAGAAACAGTTAGTAAAACAGGCATAGAGGTACATTTATGAATGATGAACATAAAGAAAAGATTTATTACATTCAGCAACAGGCAGATGAGTTGAGTGCAGAAATATCAAAACTTATGAGGAAGGATGCTGACCTTTCGGAAAAGCATCTAAATGATTTGATTAAGTTAGGTGTTTTCATTTCGATGACCTGTCAAGAGTTGTTGGATGAAGAATAACTAAAAGAAAGGAGAACGTAGTGGACAGTATTTCGTGTAAAGAATGTAAGAAATGCTTATTTATCAATACTTTACAACTTATAATACAGTCCTCTACTAAATATAAAAATTGGCAAAGAAGAAAAGCGCAGGGTGCGAATATTGTAGTAATTATGTGTATGATGAAGATTATGAATATTATGTATGTGATATTAATTTAGATGAAGATGAGATGGCAAGATTTATGAGCTATAGCGATTGGGATTGCCCTTATTTCCAGATGGACGATGAATATGCGATCGTTAGGAAACAAAATTAAAAGGTAAGAAATAATTGACAATAAATGGAAATCTGTTAAAATATAAATGAAGCAATTTACATAATTTGTAATATAAGGAGAAAATATGGGGAATAAAGACATTACAGATTTCAATGAAGCGCAATTAAGAAAGAGAGCAGCAAGTAAGGAAGAATTAAATATTTGTTTGACCAATAATTATGCATTTCAAAAGATATTTAAGAATGAAGAGATAGTAAAAGGATTTTTAATAGCATTGTTGCATTTAAAGGAAACAGATATTGAAGAGTTGGAGGTTACGGATCTTTGTGGAAGGTGAAGTAAAAGAAGAAAAAGAGGGAATACTAGATGTCAAATTAATCTTAAATGGTGGCAAAAAGATTAATATCGAGATGCAAAATACGTATCAGGAAGATTGGGCAGAGCGAAGCTTATTTTATAATTGCAGAATGTTTACAGAAGGATTGAAAAAAGGGGAGTCATATTATGAACTTCCACCATGTATTCATGTAGGAATTCTTGATTTTAATTATCTAAAAAGTCCTGGGTTTTATCATAGAATTTTACTGCAAGACGATAAAACAGGTGAATTGTATAGTAGTAAATTTCAATTCCATGTGATAGAATTAAGTAAAATAGCAACGACAAAAGGAAAAGCAAGAAAACAAGATCTTTATAAATGGGCTAAATTAATTTCAGCAAGTACTTGGGAAGAAATCAGAGAAGAATCTGAAGGAAATCATTACATGGAAAAGGTGAGGGATGAAATGATTAAGATGAGCCAAGATGAGAGTGAGAGATATCTTTATTTAAGGGAACAAATGGCAATCCGCGATAAAGCGAGTCAATTAAGAAGTGCAGAGAATATAGGAATAAGGAAAGGTGAACTTTTAAAATTAGTGACACTAGTACAGAGAAAAATTGAAAAAGGAGATACGGTAGATAAAATAGCAGATGATCTGTTAGAAGATCAAGAAATTATTGAGAAAATATATAATTTAATAAGAAAATATCCTGATAAAGATGAAAAAGAAATTTGTAATTTTTTGATATAAGAATAAAACCAGTCACAGGATGGTTAATACAATTACCAAAGGAATACATAAAGTAATTCAAGAAAAGGGGTGTTGCAATATGAAGAAAAATACGATCATATGCATTTCCAGAGAATTCGGCAGTGGAGGAAGAGAGGTCGGACAGCAGTTATCCAAGAAGCTTGGAATTCCTTTCTACAACAAAGAGATTTTGGCAAGAGTTGCTGAAGAAAGTGATATGTCGGAAGAGTTTGTAAAGAATCACGAGGAGAATGCAGTCTACAGCCACATTATCAATGTCCCGATCGGACACAGATTTCCAGGCGTTGACACAGAAGAGATCATGACACCAGAGAAATTATTTATGATCCAGGCACATGTGATCCATGAACTGGCAGCAGAGAATGAATCCTGCATTTTCGTGGGAAGATGTGCAGATGTGGTGCTTAAGGATCACGAAAACTGCTACAGTTTCTTTATCCACAGTCCTCTAGAAGAACGGATTAAACGGATTGTAGAGACAGAACATGTGACAGAACGACAAGCGAAGAAGATGATCAAGCAAACCGATTGGGAGAGATCTTCTTATCATAATTATTATACAAAACAAAAATGGGGGAGACCCCGGTAATTATGATCTCATGATCAATTCAGCAAGGACAGGAATCCAGAAAGCAGTCGAAATTATCATGGAATTATGTGAAATAAAAAACGATGATATGCAATGTATACAAGGTATCAAAAGATACCTTGTATATTTTTTGTATAAAAATGAGAAAATGTAAATATTTTTAATCAGACCTTGAACAAAATCAAAAGTGTGATAAGATAAAAACTGTAAAACAAAAGACAAACACAGAAATAATATTTAAAACACAGAAAAAGAAAGGAAATAATATGGAAATTACAGACGATGCAAGGAACAGGATGTTTTCAAATGAAGATCTCGTACGATTGATCATACCGTTGATCATTGAGCAGATGCTAACTGTAACGGTAGGACTTGCGGACTCTATCATGACAGCGAATGTTGGAGAAGAAGCTGTATCAGGAGTTTCATTGGTAGACAGTGTTATGGTATTGATGATCAATCTGTTCTCGGCATTGGCAACTGGAGGAGCCGTCGTTGCAGGGCAGTTTCTCGGACAGAGAAAAAATATCATGGCATGTAAGACAGCAGACCAGTTGATCTTATTTATTGTTTCATTATCTGTAGTGATCATGGCAGGAATTTATGTATGTAAAAACTTTATTTTAAATGTAGTGTTTGGAAATATTGAACCAGGAGTTATGCATAACGCGGAAATATATCTGATGATCGTCACGGCATCTATTCCATTTATTGCAATATATAATGGATGCGCCGCATTATTCCGTATCATGGGGAATTCAAAGATTTCTATGAATATGTCTATGTTGATGAACGGTATCAACATCGCAGGAAATGCGATTTTGATTTATGGGTTTAAATTTGGAGTTGAAGGAGTTGCGATCCCAACATTAGTATCAAGAATTGTTGCAGCAGTTGTTATGGTAAGACTGCTCGCAAAACAAAATCAGGATGTTCATTTAAGCAAACATATCCATTTTCATTTTAAGGGATATTTAATACAGAAGATCTTACATATCGGAGTACCAAATGGAATCGAAAATAGTATGTTCCAGCTAGGAAGAATCATGGTATTAAGTATCGTTGCAGGATTTGGGACATCATCTATCACAGCCAATGCCATCGGAAATGTGGTAGCATCATTTGAG